>ENA-ORTM01001914-ORTM01001914.1-human-gut-metagenome-genome-assembly--contig:-NODE-1914-length-19439-cov-3.524505_pt1 | contig 19439 bp, 10 predicted proteins | sample MGYA00241909_ERZ509182 | MGnify/ENA primary metagenome ERZ509182 (study PRJEB26280, sample SAMEA2338855) | human gut metagenome | biome: human gut; feature: human-associated habitat; material: faeces...
CAGTACCAGATTGCCTCCATCCCGCCCGGAAAGGGCGAGATCACGGCCTTCCTCCGCTGGCAGGTGCGGGAGCTGGAGAAGCTGCATGTTCCCGTCTTCCTGAATACCACCGTCACCAAGGAACTGGTGCTGGAGAAGAAGCCGGACGTAGTGGTCGCGGCCACCGGCGTGACGCCCATCGTTCCGAAGAAAATCCCCGGCGTGCAGAACCCCAATGTGGTCCTGGGACAGGACGTGCTGAAGGGTGCCGTCAACACCGGCAGACGCTGCGTTGTGGTGGGCGGCGGCCTGGTGGGCGTGGAGGTGGCCAACCATCTGGCCTCCCTGCTGAAGGAAGTCACCGTGGTGGAGATGCGGGACGGCATTGCCCTGGATGAGGGGCCGGCCCCCCGCAAGGACCTGTTGCAGGACCTGGCCAACAATGGGGCGAAGGCCTATACCAGCACCACGGTGGATGAGATTACGGATCACTCCGTCATCGTCTCCGGTGCCCACAACGAAGAGATTCCCGCGGACACGGTTGTGTTGGCCATCGGCCGGGTTTCCAATACCGCTCTGGCGGAGGAATTGACCGCCGCAGGTGTGGATGTGCGGATCATCGGTGATGCCAAGGAGCCCGGCCTGGCCGGCGCCGCCATCCGGGAGGGGTATCTTCTGGGCCGGCACCTGTAAGGCGCCGGAGAACACGCACATGGAGGGATTTCTATGATCAAACATCGTGGACTGGGCGTGGCGGTGGTGCTGCTGTCGTCCTTTGCCGCCTGGATCTACTGCATTGCAACGGTGGTGCTGGGCCTGATCTACCAGGCCTATCCCGGCCAGGAGAATGTGGCCATTCTGATCTCCACGCTGCCCACCATTGTCATGATGCTGGCGGCTTTTGCATCCAGTGTCATTCTGCGGGTCTGCAACCGGAAGCTGGTAGTAGTGGTCAGCATGGCAATCTCCATTGTGGCAGGGGCGCTGATCCTGCTGGTGGAGATGCCGCTGATCGGCGTGATTATCTGCTCGTCTCTGCTGGGCATTCCGGGTGGCACCATCGCCTCCGCGAATCCGACGGTTCTGGCCATTGTGGCGCCCCTCAACCTGCGGGATAAGGTGCTTGGGTGGCACAACTCCCTGATGATGTTGGGTATGGCCACCTTCCAGCTGCTGGGCGGCATATTCGGGGAGACCGGACGCTTCCAGGACGGCTATAAGACGGTTCTGATTCTAATTCCGATTCTAGTGCTGGTGATCCTATTCTATCCCAATGTGGATAAGGACCGGAGTCTGGCACAGGCTGCCGGCGGTGCGCAGGAGACAGAGACGGTGCCTGCCAGAGATGGAAAGTTCCCCATGGTAGCCGTAGGAATGCTGCTGCTCTATCTCTTCGGCGCCATATTCTGGAATGCCTGGTTTATGAACTATTCCGACTACATTGTCAACGAGGCCCAGCTGGGCACCACGGCTATGGCAGGCGTCATCGGCTCCCTGTGCAGTGTGGCGGGCACGGTCTCCGGCCTGGTGGTGGCGTTCTGGATCAAAGCCACCAAGCGATTCAGCATGACATTGGCCTTCATCCTGTGCGGCGTGGCCATGCTGCTGCCGCAGCTGACGCAGAGCGTCGCAGGGTGTTATGCGGGCGGCATCCTGTGCCAGTTCTTCAATCTGATTGTCGTCTCCGGCCTGACCACTTACCTGGGGCTGGCCACCACCGGGAAAAACGCCACCACGGCCATGTCACTTCTGGCGGGCATTGAGGGCTCCGGCGTCTTCCTGTGCGGCTACATTGTGCCTGTGGTGGGCAATCTCTTCGGTGGCGGTGCCGGCATGAACATCATGGTCAGCGGCATCATCCTCATGGTGATCGGCGTGGCGGCCTACTTTGTCATCAAACCCACCCATGAGATGGTGTATGGAAAGAAGAACACGGATCAACAGCACGGATAAGAAACATTGTTTTCCACCGCGATGCGGAAAAAATATCATGGAGGTAAAAGTATGAACATTGAGAAGGAAGTCCAGAGACTGATGGATATTGAGGCCATCAAAGACCTGAAGAACCGCTACGCCCGGATGTGCAACGACAACCACAACTATGAGCTGGTGGACACAATCTTCTCCCCCGATGTGCGGTGGGAGGGCTCTCCCGACGATCCCTGGGGTAGCGCCGTGGGCAGAGAGGCCTTTATTGAGCTGTTCAAAGGCTTCCAGAAGCAGATGGACGGTCGCTGCCTGGGCCATAACATCACCAACCCCATCATTACTTTTGACGACGATACCCATGCCCATGGCCACTGGCACCTGTTCGGAGCCTTCAAAAGTGGTGAGGAGAGCAAGGGGGCCGGCGTCGGCTTCCTGGAGCAGGGCTACTATGACGACGACTATGTGAAGATCGACGGCAAGTGGTACATCTCCACCCTCCGGTTTAAGGACACCCTGGTGGCTGATCCGGCGAAGGGCTGGAAGGATGAACTGATCCAGGAGTTCTAAGGCATCTCCTTCACAGATCTTGCAGAAACCATCATATCGAATAACAGAGGAGCGGGAAATGCCTGTACAGGTTCCCGCTCCTTTATTATTGCATTATCGCACTTAACCTGATGAGCCGAGAAGCGAACATAAATTACAGGAAAGTTTATGTCCCTGACATAACGATCTGGCAGCGAAAAGCATCAGGTTGTGACCGAATATCATAGCCGGACCAATCAAGCGGCACTTGTGATTATTTTGAAATTGTGGTAAAATACTACCACAAAAACTCCTGAATACGGAATGATCTTTAGAAAGCACGACTTCAAATAAAGCGCGGATTGCGACATTTGAATTGATTTAAATTGCGATGAAGGGAGTTGGAAAAGTGCCAGAACTTTGCCGTTTTTACAATATTGTTATCAAGATGCTATATTCTGACAATAGCCAGCATAATAAACCTCACTTCCATGTGTACTACGCAGAGTTTGAAGCATCTGTTGGCGTGGATGGGGAGCTACTGGCAGGCAGCCTGCCTGTCAAACAGCTGAAACTGGTGCAGGCCTGGGCTGCAATCCACGAGGAAGAACTATATGCTACCTGGAACAAAGCAGTCCGGAATGAGCCCTTCGGGAAGATTGAACCCTTGCGGTAAGGAGGTGCAGAGATGTATATTGTGGATGGAATTGCCTATGCTGGAGATCCTGCTCCTATGATCAAGGTAAGTGGAGTCCGACCGATGAAGGATCATAAGCTGTGGGTACGCTTCAGTACTGGAACTGCAAAAATTATGGACTTTAGACCTCTGCTTAAAACGCCGGCATTTGCCCCATTGGCAGATGAGGAGGTGTTTCGCTCCGTTTATATTGACCGTGGCATTGCAGTCTGGAACGACGGGGAGATCGACATTGCTCCGGAATATTTGTATGAGCATGGAGTGGATGCAGAGGAGACTGCTTAATGGGTCTCGGATTGCTGACTACTATTTGACGACTATTTGCAAAATGCCCGGAGCCATTGCACCGCAATGGCTCCGGGAGTTTTCTATAAATGGTGGAAAATTTGTGCAACCCAACTGAAACCCTTGCGCCACAACGGTTTTTCCTTTGACGGCCTGATAACTCCGACTCTGAAGGCCGCTGGTTCGAATCCAGTCGGGCGTACCAGAATGTGTTGATGAAAGATTCAGCACGGAAAACACCGCACGAAAGTGCGGTGTTTTCACATATTTACCGCCTTTTTCCGCGGCAAAAAGTTCGAGAAACCGCTTTTTCATGAAAAACAGTTTTACCTCGCGAGAGGCGACATTTTGAAGATGCACCCAACCGCTTTCCCAGTTCGAAATGACTCGAACACAAAGCCTGCAAAAACAAAGAAAACCATGACAAACCGTCTTTCTCCTCCCTTTACAGGGGCAGAGCGGCAGCTTTTTTCGTACTTAGGCACCATTGGTGCTTTTGCTTGGTCTGTCCATCATTCCTTGGTGGTGTTGGTAATAGCTATCCCAGAGCCTTTCGAGTATACTTGGGGTACAATCAAACAAAGGAGAACAAGCATGACAGACACCAAAAACTTATGCGCTCAGATCCCCATCGCCCTGCATGAGCAGGTCAGCGAAGAACGGGAACGACTGGGGCAAACCACCAGCGAGTACATCATTAACCTCATCTAAGAATAGCGTTGGATGACTTTACGTTTGAATTCTACAGGATATTCTGTAGGTATAATCTCACCTTCTTTTAACTAACAAGATGTGATTATTGTAGATTATTGCTTCATAATTGAGAAACATTGCTCACTGTGGTATAATTTAAATGCAATATATGGTCTGATGTACAGTTGTGTTATTCCGTAGATGTAGGAGGTTACTATGCGTTTTTATATTCTCTCTGACTTACATTTGAGAGCGGAAGTGGAAGCATATAAAACAAGCGACCGCATTAAACGATTGTGCTCTAAAATCAGACAGGCGGCTGATATTGGAGAGAATATTCTGTTCATTATTCTTGGGGATATTGTAGACAAGGGCAAAGAACTCTCTTTCACTACCGCTCGTGACAGCCTTTCTTTGATACAAGAAGAACTGAAAGATTACGCCGTTAAATTTGAATTTGTCCCCGGCAATCATGATCTTGAAAAAGGTTCACTTTCCCTGTTTGACCAATTGACCTCGTTGTATGGTAGCAAGCATACTTTTGAATCTGCCTCGGTGTATTCTGTTGTTCATGATAACGTAAACTTCATTTATGCAGACTCAACTCTTTCGAGAGACTATGCAGCACCGGGTCGGCTTGATCTTGATGCAATTCGCATTAACGTTAAGCATGGTCTAACGAATATTCTTTTTTGTCACCATGCACTTTCTCATGGACATGGTGATCCACATGATGTGGTTGAAGATAGCGCGACAGTCATTGCCTATTTGAATGCTATTGGCATCTCATATTTTTTCCATGGACATGTTCACGATGCTAATGTAACGATTCCAGAAAAAGGACTGGTTGAAATCGGTTGTGGAAGTCTGTCCGGAGGTATCGACTGGCTCTCTTCTGTCTTTCATCAATTCCTTGTCGGGTACATACAGAATGGTAGAGTCGCTCTCATTGAGCGTTGGATAGACACCGAAGATGGACATGGGGATTTTGCTCTGAATGAGCTGTACCCCAAACCGAAAAGTTTTTCTGACCCCGATGGGATTGGCAGAATTTCTTATGCTTCTGTCAGTGATTATATCCCGCGATGGGTATCTCTATATGAAGATACTAATCAAAGTTCTCTGTTGCGGCTAATGGAGCAAGAGAAAAGACTTTCATTGCGTGGCGCAGTACAAAAGCACAAAAAAATTCTAATGCTGTGTGACGCTGGGATGGGAAAGAGTATTGAACTCCAGAATTTAGCACATGAATTATCTAATCGGTTTCATACATTTCTCTATTTGCTCGAAAACTACTCTGGACAAGATATTCAGGAACTATTGCCAGAATCCTATAGACAGCTTCCACCTAACCGAATTGCGTTACTTTTAGATGGATATGATGAGTTAAACAGCGAATTTGCCAAAACATTCAGGAATAAGATTAAACAGTATACACAAGATGCGCCTGCAGTAAACATCGTCATCTCATCTCGCAGCAATTTCTGTGGCAATGAGAGCCGCAATGAATCTCGGACTTTTCCTGGATTCTATGTCTATGTTTTGGAGAAATTAGATGAGGCAGATCTGCGGAAGTATTTAAAATCTGCGGGGATTGATATAACCTTATTTTGGAAATGTGCCTATGTGAAGGGTGTTTCCGACCTTGCATTCAATCCGTTTTATTTGCTTAGATTGGCAAGCATTTACGCAAAAGATAATGATCTTCCTCCGAAGAACCAACTGATGGATAGACTGATCGCCGAAACATTTAATGTAGACGATCAAAAGTTTTCTGGAGAATTGGACGAGCGATATGTTGAGTTATTCTCATCATTAGAATCATTGGCTGTCGCCATGCAGTTGATGCATCGGCAATCTTTGGATGATAGAGATGAATACCAAACTTTGATTTCCACCTCCGGGAGAGAACTAATTAAGAAAAGTGGACTTCTTAAGCGTGAGAGTACAGGATGGAAATTTTCGCATAATAATTTCCGTGAATATCTTGCTGCAAAGTACTTGTCTCGCTTGCCGAAAGATTATGTGACCCCAATTTTCTATAACGGAACGAATATTCAGCCGTATTGGGTAAACACACTTGGCTACTTAACTGGATTCAATCTCGGGTGGAATCTGATTGAGTGGCTGGCAGAAAATAGTCCATCCGCGCTTGTGAAATTTGAGCCAGATCGCTTGAATGAGGAATTGCGTATTGAAGTATTCAAGCGTATATTCGACAAGTTCGAAACATTGCGGCTTCACCTTAACGATGATTTATGTGACACTTCTGAGTTAGCTCATTTTGTTAAGAGCAATGAAATCCTTTCGTTTTTGCTCGATAGGATAAGTACACCGCGACACTATGTGTCCCAGTACACAGCACTTAATCTTTTGAGAAACTATCCGTCTTTGTTTGACAAGAAAAATGTTGTGCGCGAGATCCTTCTGGATTGTTGTGAGCAATATCCGGCAACACATAAAACAGTTTGCAGACTGGCGATGTTGGCACTCTGCCAACATAAACTTCAGACCCCCGAAACAACACAACGTTTGATGGAGAAGTTCGGTGGAGTTGATGAAGATTATATTCGCTTAGGAATGTATGAATACTTACTTGAGACAGAGGAGCATAATTCCTATGTTGAATACTGCTTATCTGGAATTAGTCTTATCGCATATGAGTTAGGCGGCGATGATGGGCGTAGAATTGGAAATGAAGCTTTTGAATTGGTAAACTGCCTGAAACAAATGTCTACCGTTGAAAGTGTTACATGCGTTCTCAAGTGGTTTTCTCAAGCGAAGTATCCCAACTTTCACGATGCGGATAAGGTACTTGCAGCTGCTATTGCATCTGCGGTTGCCCTATATAGGGACGGTCATGTGGAACTGTATGCTTCCGTTTTATCGTTCTATCTTGAGTCTGCAAAAGCTTGGAATACTGCAACATCCAATGCTATGGTTAAGTTCTTTATGGAAACGGGTACTCAACATTCTGCCGCACTATCGGTTGCTGAACAATTCGAGGCGGAACCCCATCATATATCTGATTTAGTGTATGCTGATCCAACTATAATTGAATATCTGAAAAATGCATATCAGGATGGGAGATTAAAGTCGCACCGCGCATTTTATGAGATTGTTCTCAGGTATGTTAGGGATGAACTGAAATACGTGGAATACGCCAGACTGATTAAAACGATTGATGGTGTTGATCTTCCGGAATACAAGGTACCTATTGATTATGATGCATTAAAACGAATAGCTGCACAGGAATATTTTGAAATTCTCTTTGACGAAGAGAAAAGAAAGGTATTGACTGCCAAGTTCCTTAATGTAATTGAGAATCCTGCTGTGACAACAAGACAACTTTTGAAAGTAGATATTAAGGCAGATCACTACTCTGCAGTTCGCCGACTTCAAATTGCGATGTATCACTCTGGATATAATGTAAAGGTATCGGAGTTTTTTGATCGTATCGATATTGATGAGTTTGTGCTTCAATCTGCGGCACGCTTTTTGTCGGAGAAATCAACTGTGGTTCCGACATCGGTGGAAAAAGAAAGACTGACAGAAATAACTGCCAACATACTGAAAGATTGGAACTTTGAAAACAGCGTAATATATTATCCTGATGGCTTCTCTCTAAAGCCGCTTACTGCAGAATTGTTGTTTGTTATCCAGTATTTGGACTATCCGCTTGATGAAGCAACATTTTTGGAATTAACCGAATTGCCTGCATATGTTTTTGACAAAAACAATGAGCAGAACAAGTACATATATTTACGGCAGAAACTCCCTGTGGATAAATTGAACCCTCGTTTGATTCAGAATATTGCCGAGCAACGTGTAAAGGGCATGGTGCTAAAAGACCACATTGATTATTTTGATAAATGCAAAGATACTTCGATTGCAGAGTATGCCTTAGAAATGTGCAAGGATTCAAGAGACGTGTACCTACGTTCAATCGCATGGCGATATCTTTATAACACTTTAGGGGCAGAATATGTTGCCAACAAAATTTTACCTGTTGCCGATGAGGAACTTTTGCTTGAAATTAGTGGTGCTTGCAAGGATATTTCAAAGGAAAAGCTATGTAAATCCATGGAGCGAGAATATGCAAAAACGCCATCGCTTCAATTGCAGGCGCATTTGATCACATACGGTAGTGGTATTGCTATTGGTGATTACGTCAAAAAAGTTACGAACGATAAAAAGCCGCCTGAAGGCAACGGAGTTCATATCGATGGACCAACAGCGGCAATAAGTTCTATTCGTAATCCTGATTTTTTGCCAGAGCTTGAAGCACTTCTCACAACCACATTTGACTCTGAGTTCGAGGATAATACTTGGCATGGCCTTCGCAACTCGTTAACTAAAGCTTTTGTCAACTGTGGAACAGTGGCATACGAAAAAACTATTGATGCCATACTGAGGTGCCGTCCATCGGCAGATGTTCATGAAGAAAATTACCAATATTGTAATTACACAATAGAGGAAATTAAGTACGCGAGAAAATCATCTTTTGATATGCCGAAGACTCTTTTGGAAACAAAAGAATTCCTTGGCGAAGTGCGAAAGTATTACTAATCAACAAACTAAAAGAAACTTACTTTTTAACAAAAACTTTTGGTATCTATAGTAGAGGGATTTAACTCAAGGGGTTGAAACATCTAAGGCGTTGGGTTATCACCCAAAATTCCCCTGTCTTTCGACAGGGGAATTTTTGCTATTCAGATGCATTCTGCCGAATTGGTGTCATGTCCCCCACCCACTGATGTAAAAATGCGGAGGCCTGCTTACGATTTAGATTATCATGAATCTTTTGATTGTAATAATTTCTTAGGCATCTATAGCAAGACGAGTCACAGTCACAGTTGTCTACAACAGAAATTGCTTTTGAAAGAACTCGTTGGAATGCCTGCCCGTCTGCTGTCACAATTCTGCGTACATGACCTGCGCCGCCTGCAACTGCATCGTACAGGACAACAGAGAAAATCATACACCCATCCACAGATGTGAAGAATAAGCATCCTTTGATATCAGTGCGCTCTATCCCCATCTCACGGGACAGACCTTCTAACAATGCGTAGAGAACTGATAGCATCACATTTATGTCTGCGGCCTCTTGGGTCACAAAGGTGATTTTTGCCACATCTGTCTTGAAGTCATGAGACAAACGGTATTCTGTAGAGGTCCCCTCACGGTTAATACAACGGTATCCTTTAGTATTTTTGTGCTCAAGTGGAATCCCGGTTTCACTTGCATATCCGCAAGCAGGACAGACTTTATAATCAGTCTGACCAATGACAACGAGAGAGTCATTTGAGGTAGATTCGATTTGCAGGATTTGACCGTTTACCTCAAATATTTGTTTGGCGATTAAATTACGATGCGGATCTCCAATGTAATAATCGTCTCTCTTGAAATCGTGTTCAGGGCGGTGCATGGGAACCGGGCGAGTTTCTTTTTCTGCACAGAATCCCATGCGTGGTTCCAATGTTTTCATCCAAGACAGGCGTCTGATGGGCGTATGGCAGGAAACACATTCGCGACCACTGCCGGTAACAGGGTCTTTAGTGAAGTTGGGCTGACCACAAGCAGGACACTTAGGGCAGTAGAATCCTTTTTCCCATGCGGCGTCTGCATTTTTGCCCGGCATTTTGCGAATATAACGGCTGACATACATTTTGCCATCGGCCACGACTTCTGCACCGGGAGCGTACTCTGCAATGGCCATCTGTAGATCTCGAGCTAATTGCAAGGACTTTTCTCGCCCTACAGCATTGATGTCCGGAATCAGTTCAACAGTATCGACAGGGAAACCGTACTTTGGAAGTACGTTGTTCCGAACCAAAAAGCCGATAAGACTCTTTTTTCCGGCGTGGTCATCCTTGCTGCACCTGAAATTTCTAAGGGTGCGGCTCCAGACTCCGGCAGCTTCATCGTCGTGCCTGCGGCGGCAAGCCAACAGTTCTTTTTCCATTTCCGCTACTGTTCCACGGAAATCCTGTACGGCGATTTCAAGAACACCATTCTCTCCGCAAAGTTGATTTATCCAACCGAAATCAGAAATCCCAAGGCGCTGATGCATTTTTGTTGGAATCGAGCGCAGTAAGAGTTGTCGGAGATTTTCCGGCTGTGTATTCAAGTACTCCTTCAGCAACTCATAGCCGCCTTCATTCAACAAGACAGTTTGGTTATCACCCGCATAGACTTCCTTATGCTGTGCGAAGAAGGAACTCAGAGCTACAGCAAAAATATGGCGATTTAGTATCTTTTCGTTCTCAATTTCGAAAATTGGGGCTTTGATCTTTCCGCTGATCATGGCCGTCGGGTCATCATAATATGTAAAGTCGTGAGAGGATAATTTCGCGTAGGTCATAACAAATGCCGCAGAATGCTTTGCTCGACCGGCACGGCCTGCCCTCTGTACATAATTGGATGGGCTGGGCGGGACATCACGCATATACACGGTTTCCAGACTGCCCACATCAACACCCATTTCAAAAGTTGTAGAGCAGCTGAGCGCATTGATCTTCTTTTGTACGAAGGCTTCTTGATACCGTGTTTGCTGATCCTTTGCAAGCTGCGCCGTATGCTCCTTGATATATAACGGTTCAGAGTGACTGCTGCTATAAAGACGGGCGTAGTGGTTCATTGCAGAATCCTTTAGAGGATCACAGGGTTCCAACGTTCCTGCGCATTTTACGGAAGCACATTGTTTTTTTACATTATACGGCGTGACTCGACCACATTTCTTGCAACGGTAAAATTTCGCGCCCTCTGTTCCGCCGATGCAAATATCAAAATCGTTTGCATCGAGTATAAATTCTTCTGCTTCTACCCTGAACACATTCGTCCAATAATCTTCCAAAATGGCGTCCGCTTCATCATCGGAAATACCCAATGCACGCGTCAGCCGCACGAGTCGACTGTTGGGATAATAATTCCCGTTGGGACGCTTTCGGCCACGCCACCCGGAGATCCAGCTTTGCTTTGCGGAGTCTCCTGTACGCAGCAATACCAACTTCTTTGCCGAGGGCGTAAAGAAAATATACTCGCGTTCAGCGGCTGTCAGCGTGTACTCCTTTCCTGCATCGACGGCACCGGAGAATACTGCGTCCTGTGTCAGAAGTTCGAGTAGGGCAATGGCATCCTGTGGTGAGAGGTTATACGGGTCGCCCTGAAACGCCGTAGCTACCTGAGCGTTTCGCCTGTATGCAAAAGAAAGTACACCCATTGACACAAGGCTGGTGCCGCGGCGGGCATTGAACATTTCATTCAGAATCGCCACCCACGCATTACTGCGGCTCGCAGCAGATAACTTACCCACATCTTGATTTTCGCCAGCATCCCACTCGGCAAAAGATCTGTTGTTTTCAAAATAGCGGCTGAGTTCATCGACGAATTGAAATACGCTTACTTTTCCTATGCCGCTATTGCGATATTTTTCCGCAATGTGCCAAATACCTCGTCTGCGCAAAAATTCATCATAAGAACGCTCCATATAGGAGGCGAAAAACGCCGCTTCACTTCGGCTGTCAGAGAAACAAAGAAACTGCCGCATCAGTTTTTTACGTATTTGCTGTGGTTGCGCTGTGCCAGCGAAGATGCTGCGCCGACCAGAATTTTGATTTTCTTTTAGTGCTGATGTTATGGTGACTTCCTCGTTGGGAAGCTGCTCGAAAAGCTCGGTTCCCAATACAGCGGTGGCTGCTTCGCTTCCCAAATAGAAGCGGCGGAACGAACCAAAGCCGCAGGCAGGGCATCTGGCAACATGGTTTTTGTGTTGTTCTATTTTGCGAAGCTTGCGATAGTTGGATTCGTCGTGTTCACATAGTGGCTTAAATTTTGTGTCTGCTTCCGTAGAAATAGCCCCGCAAACCGAGCAAATGACAAAATCGTTTGTGGCATCATCTGCACAATCTTCCTCGTCAATCAGTACATCTTCTGCACTGTCCTTAAGGTAGTAGAAGTCGGAAGGGTCGTCCAGCCCCTTCCGCGCTGATGGGCGTAAAGCCCCGCCTTCTTCTCTGCCGACAATAGCCATTCTTCCACAATCTGTGCAGACAGCGGCCTCGAATACCACGGCATCGGTTTTGTTGTTTTTATTTGTAAACGAGTGCTTCCGATGTAAAAACAGGTGCTTAGGAGAAGCGAGCGTGATATATGCCCCCTCCAAGGCTCGCACAAAAAAGTGATAGCGGGGTTTGATCAGATTTGCGCCATCTTTTTCGGCGCGAGCACAGACTGCAATGAAGGATATGACCTGTTCGTTTGTCATAGGGCATATTTCGGACAGAGCCTGACGTAGCTGTGCGACCGTAATTGGCTGGTGTGCGACTTTCCGAAGCAAAGCAAACAGCCGGGAATGCAAGAAAAGCGCATAGAGTTTTTCATCCTCGCTCCCTCCCGGAGCGAAGTCAGCGTGATAGCGGTCTAACACGGAGGAAATATCAGGACTTCTTTGCAGTTCTTCAAAAAGTGCTGGTGCAAAGTCCAAAAAATCTTCCATGGCAGGTCGCTTTTCTGTAGAACGAATGATTCCGGAGCGTTGGAATGCAACACCACATAGCTTTTCAGCAAAACTCAGAATATCACCATCTGCATCAGGTCCGCCAAGTGTTGCACTTGTCAGAATGTATTGAACGCTATCGGGTTCGCTGATCCTCGCTCGGAGTCGGCGCATCAGCAGGGAGGTCTCCATGCCTGTTGCACCTTTGTAGATGTGTGCTTCGTCTAAAACAATAAATTTCAGCTTGGCTCCAGAGAATACCGCGTCATCCTTTGGACGTAGCATCATGTATTCCAGCATGGAGTAGTTGGTAATGAGAATATGGGGAGGTCTTTCTTGCATGACCTCACGGGAGATAATCTCGTTGGGCGCGGGATCAGTCGGCTCCCCAGTTTCATCGTGGTAGGTGCGGTGATACTCTGCCAGCGCCTTGGACTGTGTATGCTCGGTATTGCCATTGTAAACACCGTAGCATATCTGAGGGTAATTCTTGAAAAGAGCGCGCATACGCTTCATCTGGTCATTGGCCAACGCATTCATCGGATAAATGATGATTGCACGGACACCGGCGGAAAGAGTTCCGGCTTCTTGCTCTCGCAGTAGATGATTGATAATGGGCAGCAAAAAACTCTCTGTTTTACCAGAACCAGTTCCCGTGGTAACGACCAGATTTTCCCCTTTGCCCGCTTTCAGCATGGCTGTTTCCTGATGCTGATAAAGAGGCCTGTCTAACTTTAGCTCGCGCTCTTTTTCTGCAACAGGCTCCAGTCTTTCAAACAAGACACTCGCTTTTTGTGCTTGGATCAATTCCCGCAATGAATGCCCTGTTTCATAGGAGCCGCCAATATCAAGAAAGGGCCCGCTGGCTACCATACCGTCCGTCTGCAACTCTTTCCGAAATTCTCGCTCATAGTCGGTGTCAGCCATATCAAAAGTGGTCGTGATATAATCAATATAGCTATCTTTGATTTCCTTAGAAGCCTTGATAGGATCAAACATATCAGTAGCCCTCTCTAATACTGTACTTGAAATAATCGGGTATCTTTAATCGCTGATACCGTTCAGCCTTACTCATATAAGTAGCCGGATTACGATTGACTATAGTAGAAAAGTGCTTGTCAACATATACCGCATCTTCTGTCACGCACCGCAAGATTAGCAGATGCTCGTTGACGATCCAGACCATAACAGGATTGACCAATTCATACTCTTTTGATGGTTTGGAATTGAATGGAATATATCGCCCGGTATCGCTGATAAAGGATAGCGTTGCCGAGTAGCAAGGTGCTGGCATTGTTTCACCAGATGCAATGCTTGTTCCTTGGTAGTCTAAATTTGTCAGAATCCCACATCCATACTTCATGAGTAATGTTTTTAAAGTTTCCGTGTCAAAATCCCAATACAATGCATCGCCTATGATGAGTTCTTTTCCGTCATAAATCCATTCGAATGGGTTCCCGATACAATATGTGCTCTTGAAAATAAGCTCATCCACTCCGGTGCAAAACAGACTTTTCTTTTTTAGAAAAATTTGATAAGAATAGGTTCCCAAAGCGAAAGAATCAGAGTTCGCAAGGATGGCGTTTTCTGTTGGTGCTGTGTAAGTATCAGTGCTTCCGTCGGGGCGTTGGATTTCGATTTGAAAGGTGCTCCCAGAATCGCCAACGTAGTTTCCCTTCGGCTGCCAGCACAGAGCATTATCGATTACTTCAATTGGCGGTGTAGCAAAAGTGGGTTTACAGACAATGGTAGTAATTTTGCGATTTGAATGCTCTCCCATTGTGCTTTTCAGTGAAAGCCACAAATCGTACTCCGCTTGCGGTGCTGTCAGTGCATGGAGCACATTGCCGAGTTCAAAATAGCCGGGGTTCACTTCAGGGATAGGGCGTGTGCCGAGCATAAGTTGTCCATCCCATCCTTCTGGTAGCGTCAACTGTACAAATTCGTCATGTGGAATGGATTTGTGCCAAATCATATTAGATGACTTGAATGCACTATGCCCCATAAAGGTGCAGCTAACTAAGGGAATACACAATTCAAGTTGCCATTCCATCCCTGAAATGGGGACAATCATATTATCTGATGAATCTCCTAAGACCAGAGAATAGTGAAATTGCTTGGATGCAAAGGAGATATCGACATTTGCCTGCGATCCGTCTGCATAATAAATAGGGGCGTGCAGGTTAACGCTGAAATCTGCAAGGACTATGTAATTGAACTCGTATTTTACCGAATCGGTGGCAAGGTCGATTATGCGAATACGGTGACAGTGACCATCGTTGTTTGATGGAAGTTCCAATTCATTCTCGTTTTTACAAAAGGCATTTGCATTATAGCGTATTCCATCGATAGAAAACTGATATCGTATGCTTTTTTCCCCTTTTGGGAGAATGATAAAGGTGTGAAATGGAGCGGAAAAAATATCGGTGGAAACGCCTTGCTGGATTACTTGAGCCAAAGTTGCTTTCCGTATGGAAGTGTGATGGCGAAATCGTGCTGCGGTCGATGCACTTACAAAAATCTCATGACCATCGACAGCGGTCGATGACACCTCATCCAAATTTATGCGATATAACTGCCCTGAATATGGATATCTGTATATCCCATCCGTATTATCGGGAAAGGTGACTTCTTGCAAGTTGCCAGCAAACAGGTAAATCGTCCCACCGTGGGGCGTTCTTTCGATTCCAGTGGTATCCAATAATATATAACTGCGATGTAGTTTTTCACCTGAATTATAGAGAAGTTCTCCATCATAACGAATCTCTACCCGTATAGTAGGTGTATTTGAAAAATCATACGCAGTTTCTTCAAACGGAATGAAATAGCTTCTCGTTGTTAAACACAACTCATCTCCGGTGACCGAAAGTTCAGCATCATAGATGCAGGTTTCCTTTTGATAGATACTGATTACTGGACGCTGTGGAGCCACCTTGGGCAAACGAATCTTAGGAATTATGATGCCAACAGAAGAATGCTCCATTGCATATTGGGCATAGATTCGGTCAGTTGTAGTTGCAATGTACTCTGCTTTCCTCTGCCGTTGCTCACCCTGGGCCTGTATCCGTTCGGTGTTGCTTTTCCTCTGATACCATTCAACGAGGATGGCATCCCAATAATTTCGCTCGGGATTGATTAGATTGGTGCTTTCGTTTCTGAGAATGGCGTCCATCTTTTTTACGATAGAGTCGCAGAGAACCGCCATATATCCGGGGCGTTCCTTAAACAATGTCTGCAGACCGGAAAATATGGCGTCTGCTCTTAACTGCAACTCGTCATTTTTGCTGATATGGGAATCCCAGCGAGCACGCATACCCTTAGTGAAAACCTTGTAGCTGATATCCTCCGTAACATATTGAAAATCCAAATTCTTAGCATAGAAATTGAACAGAATAGAGTATAAAGATTCAATGCTTTGTTTGGGCGCCAGAGCATGCAGCAGTAATGACGTATAATATCGCTGGGTGCCCTCTGGGGCAAAGAATCTCTTGTAACGGGCTAATGTATTCTTAATTGCACTTCTGAAATAATTGTATAATTTATTTGCAGCGGCATCAGAATTTTCTGATTTAAATCCATATTGGAGAAATATGTAGTTCCAGAATGATCCGGAGTTCTCATCATCTGCCAACTCAGAGGACCACCCTTTCAACAAATTTATTGTTTCGAGTACAAGTACGGCATCCTCTTTTGCTGTGGTGCGCCCCATATCTAATAGAACTTTTTTAACAGTTTGACTTGCAGATTGATAGAGTATGGTATCTTCGTTATTGGATAAATGGTATTCACCGACTAATGGATATTTGCGAAATATATAGTCAGCAAGGTCAAACGCGCTACATTCTGGAGATAATTCATTTGTGTCCCGGATGCACATATCTGACTCAACATATCCAGTTTCTCGCCAGATAAATCCCTTGTTTGTAAGCCACTGTACGGATGACAGCCCCGCTGTTTTAGCGTATTTACGCACGTCTGCAAATATAGGCAGATATATGCCGAGACGATATTGATCTGCATATATTATTTTTGTTGGAAACGCTTTGTTCAAATAGTCTAAAAGCTCTATTTCAGTCATGCGCATTGCATTCACCCGCCTTTTGAAAATACAAATATTTTGGATGTGTTGGGGGAATTTTTAATTATTATAGCATAAGGGAATACAAGGCTCAACTCTAATACATATCTTGCGCAATCGGATAGAGTCTATATTTCCAGTCCCTCTTGCAGCTTTGCACTGGCGGCCTTTTTGTTCTTGTCGAAGGCGTGGGTGTAGATGTCCAGCGTGGTGGAGGGCTGGCTGTGGCCGAGGATGCCCGCCACCGTGGCGACATCCGTACCGCCCGCAATCATCAGACTGGCGGCGGTGTGTCGGAGGGAATGGACATTCAGCTCCTGCGGCAAGCCGTTCTTCTTGAGGATCAGCTTGAAGCGGTAGGTGAAGGTGGTGGGCGTCATGGGGAGCTGCGCTCCCTGACGGCGGAACAGAAAGTCATCCGCGGTCAGCTGCCGCTGGTCATAGGTTTCGGTGATGTATGCACATTCCTGCCGGTACTCCCGCAGTAACGATTCCATCTCGGCGGAGAAGTACACATAGCGGTTGCCTGCGCGGGTCTTTGGTTCTTTGACGAATATCTCCTCGTCCGTCACCTTAACGGCATTTCGGCAGATGTGGATGGAACGCTTTTCCCAATCAATGTCGCACCATTTGAGGCCGCAGCATTCGCCCCGCCGCATACCAGTGGCAATGATGAGTTTGAAGTAGGTTTCGTATTTGATACTCTCTCCCTCCAACGCAGATATGATTTTCTGTGCCGTTTCCGCATCCGCAATTTTCTTTTCATTTTTGCGCCCGACGTAGCGGTAGGTGCGCCACGCCGGATTGTGCGTGAGAAAGCCACCCTCCACGGCATCAGAGAGGATGCTGCACAACGTAGCGTGCACGCCCTCAATGGTGTACTCGGAGAGTGGCTTTTTTGTGTCGAGGCTGATGACTTTTCGCATCTCTGCGTAGAAATTTCGGAAGTGTTCTGGTCGCAGTTCGGTGAGCTTGTAATGCCCCAGTGCCGGGAGGATGCGCTCAATGTCCTGTCGGTCACGGCGGATAGTGGATTTGGCCAGTTTGCCGGGGGCAACGGTTTCCAGCCACAGGTCGATGTATTTTGCCAGCGTGAGCTGTTGGACGGGCTGCGGCGTGTGGCGGCATTCTCGCTCGAATAGGACCGCCTGCTCATTGAGCCATTTTTCAACCTGCTTGGGTGTCAGCTCCTCCGGCGGGTGGACGGTTTTCTGCTGGGGCTTAATGCGGCTGCCATTGTAGTCATAACCCATGGACACCACAATGAGATAGCTGTTGCCGCGCTTGCGGATGCTTGCCATAAAATGACCTCTCTTTCATTTGACCTCGGTACAGTTGAGGCCGGTTTTGCAAGCACAGCATACCGCAAGCGCATCGGCAAAGCTATCATTTATTTTTGGCCTGGATGAACTTCTACGAAAGCAACAATCAGGCGCTTTTCTGCCGTTTTGCGCAAGCGGCGGTCAGGTTAAAGAGCTGCCCGCCATCCGGGCGCAGCATAGTGAGCATGGAGGATGCTGCTTGTACCTTTTGCTCGCTTTGCGGATGGCAGTAGGTGCGTTCCAGAAAGCCGGTGTCCGCGTGACCGACAAGGTCTGCGACTGTCTGCTTGTCCACACCGCAGTGCAGAAGCGAGGTCACATAATAGTGACGTAGGGTGTGGAGATGGTACTCTTTCGGAAAGTTGATGGACTCATAGATTTTTCGCAGGCGCTTGGTGAAGGTGTCTGGATGGATGAGCTGCCCACGTTCATCGACAAAAAGATAGGGGCTGAGCGTATCATGCCGCTGCTTCGCTTCCATCTGCTTGCGGCGTCGATAGCTCAAAATCACACCGTGTAATTCAGGGGAAATGTAAATCTCACGGCTCTTTCCGTTTTTAGGCGTGCCCTCTACGATTCCTTTTCCGGGGACGTTGCTGCGGGAACGGCTGATTGTGAGAAGCAGACCGTTTTCGGTGGTGGAAAAATCGGACCATTTCAGAGCGCACAGTTCCCCTCGGCGGCAGCCGATGTACATGGAGAGTAGATAGAACAGGCGGTAGTGACGTGGTTCCAATGCCAGCGTGTCCAGCAGCTTTTGAATCTCCCGCTGTGTGGGAATACGCTGGACCGTGCGCTGCGGCATCGGCAGGTCTAACATCCGGGCGGGATTTTTCTCGATGATCTCATTGCGCTTGGCGTCACTGAGTACGGCTGAGACTACCGTGAGGTATCGTTGCGCGGTGGATTCTCGAATCTGCTTGCCGTGATGTTTGCGCTTACGCAGCTCGGAGAGCATATTCTCCAACGCCAGTGGCCGGAGTTTGTTGAGACGGATGCCGCCGATTATGGGATACACCACCTCCAGCATCCGCCGGTATGCAGCGATGGTGCTGGGGGCATATTTCGTCTGCCGTTTCAGCCAGCGGGAGGCGAATTCCTCAAAGGCCATTTCGCCGTCCTCGGCGTAGCCGGTCTTGAAGCTGCGCTCCAGTTCCTCGGCGGCGTGGGCGACATATTGCCCGATGCCGCGCTTGGGGACACCGGGCGGGACTTGGATGGTCTTTGCCTTGCTGATTTTTTTGCCGTTGGGCCGGTAGCCGTTGCTGACGGTGATCTTATATCGCCGCTCGTCCAATTGCTTGATGCTTGCCATTTTTAGAGTCCTCCCATCATTTGCTCATGCTGTCGCTTTTTCTGTTCTTCCCGCGCGGCGTGTTCATCCAATTTTTCTTTCAGCGCCATAGCCGCGCCCGCGGCGAGACCGACCGCCGC
>ENA-ORTM01001952-ORTM01001952.1-human-gut-metagenome-genome-assembly--contig:-NODE-1952-length-19026-cov-3.403300_pt1 | contig 19026 bp, 12 predicted proteins | sample MGYA00241909_ERZ509182 | MGnify/ENA primary metagenome ERZ509182 (study PRJEB26280, sample SAMEA2338855) | human gut metagenome | biome: human gut; feature: human-associated habitat; material: faeces...
GCGGACAATCAACGGGCATCACTCCTTTCACGGCTTGAAATCGGTCTTGCAATTCCCAGATAGGACAATAAAAAATCGTTGAAGTCCTTACCGACAGGCGGCGGCTCATCAACGATTTTGTAGTCTTTCTGCAACAGTTCTTTGAGGGCGGCGGTACAGAGCCTGCCCGTTTTGTCGTTATCCAGATGCAGAAAAATAGTCTTGATATGAGGATTTGCTTTCAAAAAAGTGGTCAGGGCTATGGGGATTTTGCTTTCCTTAATCTCTTTCTTAGGCTGATACACACCCGAAAGAGAGAGCAGATTTTCCGATTTGTAGTCCTTGCCCTCGCATTTTAGATAGGTGGCGTAGGACAGCAAATCAATGGCGGCTTCAAATAAATGCACAGTATCAGTCGGTTTGTCTGCCAGAAGCCGAAACGAATACCGCTTGTCGCTGCCTGATGCGTCCCCCTTAAAAGAACTGCTCATTGTGCCACGGTAGGCGGCGTACTTGGGTGTTCCGCTTTCGTCCTTGCCGATAAATACGACATTGTGGTACTTAGAGCTTTCAAAAATCGTACCGTCCGCAATACAGTCCTGTATGATTGCAAGGTCAATCCCACGCCCGAAAAGGTATTCGGTCACTCGGTTGCAGTCCTTATTCTTCGGCGGTAAAAGCAGTTCTTTCGGCTCATCTTTGGGAGCAGGGACAGGCGGCGGCTTCCAGTCCGCCGTGATGCCCGTAAGCAGTTCTACGGCTTCCACAAAACTGTATTCTTTAACTTTGATTAGATAATCAAGGGCAGAAACACCGCCGAAACCTCTCGACCACCAATACCATTTGCCATTGGAAATCTTCAAGCTGTCGTGTTCTTTGGTACAATACACATTACCTGCCACACGCTTCAGGTTGTTCGGCTCATACCGTTGCAGATAGGACAGCAAGTCCATTTGCCGTGCCTGCTCAATCACGGCAGGGTCAAGCTGCACATAGGGTCTGTTACTTCTCATTCAAATAAATCACCTCCTGAAATAGAAAAAGCCGAGGGATTTTCGATTAAGAAAACCTCTCGGCTATGTAAAACATATTTAATTGTAACTATAAATTAGGATTTGTCGTTCTGTTCAATTTTACGATAAAGTTGGAATTCTATCTGTTTCTTATTTTTTGAATAATAAAGAAAATAATATCTAAAAGTATCCCAAGCATTATGCCAAATACAATCTCTTCATTCTTTTCTCCCTGCGCTACTTTCAATAATCTACATAAGAATACTGTAATAATTGGAATAACTACATAAATTAGTTGTTTTAGACATTTATTTCTCATACTTTTTCTCACTTTCAAATTCCAATTTGTAATCTTAATTATAGCACATTCTTATGAACTTTTCAATCTCTTCGGCTTTGTAAATCACCTCCAGAAATAGAAAAAACCGAGGGGCTTTCGTTAAATGAAAACCTCTCGGCTATGTAAAAGCGGCATCAGCTTCACGCTAATGCCGCAACAGGTTAGAGCATATTCAGTTTTTTAAGATAGCTGACGCAATCAATGCAGCCTTTGAAATAAACCTCTTTCAGCCCTAAACCAGCCATCTCGTTTTTGCATTTCAGCACCTCGACCAAAGCGGCACAATCCTTCTCAGACAGCTCGCAAGGTCTGTCTACATCAAGAACTGCTTTCACTTTAGGGTACTGTTCATAGAGCATTTTCATATGCTCTGTCAGCTCTTTATACCTTTTTTCGGAATGACAAGTTGCGCTTGTTTTACTGAGATAATCAAAAAAATCAGCATCGTATTCATCGAGAAATGTGCTGAAATTCAAGTCCTTTGCCATCTAACCACCTCCGATTTTCATTTCACAGCCCTATTATACATCTCTCAAAAGACCTACTCAAATGTGGAAATCAGATTATCGCTCACGATTTGCACATTTTCTTTCGGGCTGTTCGTTGGTTTGTTCTGGCTCTGTATCAAGCACGGCGGGGTCTTTCTTATCCAGATTAAGCTCAATGTTGAGAGCGTTCAGCCGTTCCGATTTTTCTTTCAGTTCTTCCTCAAAGGCAAAAGGCTTTTGCACCTCGGCTTTTGCGGTTTCAAGCTGTGCGATGGTTTCCGTCCGTTTGGTCTTTGCGGTTTCCAATCGGGCGGGGAGCTTGGCAAGCTCGTTTTCAATTCGGGTCAGGTTTCCCAGAGGGTCAGAGCCTAATTCCACCTTGTACTTTGCTTTTCCGCAGAGGTTGAGGCAGTAATGCGTACCCACCGCATCATAGAAAACCTCCATTTTGAAGCCACGATAAGAGCCGATTTCGGTAGGTGATGGCATCGGGTACTCTTTGCAAATTGCAAGGAGCATTTCACCTGCGGCGGCTTTTTCGGCGTAGCTGATACCACGCAGGGTCATCGGACAGAACTTTTCATCGCCCTGCGGCTTGTGCTGCTCGGCAAGAGCTGTGTCTGCTTCATAGCAGACAATACGCTGCTCGTACTCCGCAATGGTCTGAGGGAAGTGTTTGAGTATCCTGTCCTCAAGGTCGTAACGCTCAGACAGATAGCTCTGCTTCAGCACTTTGAGCTTGGATACCTGAATGTCCAAGTCCATCTTTTCCTTAAAACGCTCATCGCCTGTGGCAAGCATTTTGACCTCCGCAAAAGACAAGGCAACCTCGTCCACATCTTCGGCAGAACGGACGGGGCTTTTACTCGTCATTATCTGGGAGATAAATTTTTGTTTGCTCTCCACGAGCTGATAGAGATAAGCGTCAAAGGTCTGCTCGGTTACATAGCGGTAAACCTCGACTTCTGGGAACATATTTCCCTGTCTTTCGATACGCCCTTGCCGTTGTTCAAGGTCGCTTGGTCGCCACGGACAGTCCAGATTATGAATGGCGATAAGCCTGTCCTGAACATTCGTGCCTGCGCCCATTTTCTGGGTAGAGCCTAACAACACACGGACTTCACCGCTTCGTACCTTTGCGAACAGCTCTTTTTTCTGTGCGTCTGTGGTCGCTTCGTGGATAAACCGTATCTGTTCGGCGGGAATACCACGGGCAATCAGCTTCTCACGCATATCGTCATAAACATTGAAAGTGCCGTCATTCTTCGGAGTGGATAGGTCGCAGAATACAAGCTGTGCAGCTTTTGTATCGGTGTAATCCTCCCAGATACGATACACATTGTCGATGCAGGCATTGACTTTGCTGCCCTCGTCATCGGGCAACATCGGGTCAATCATTCTCTGGTCGAGAGCAAGTTTACGCCCGTCATTCGTGATTTTGAGCATATTATCAATGTTCGGCTCTACAAGCCTTGCCCTGACTTTCTCTGCTCGCTTTGCAAGAGAAGCTACCATTTCGCTTTGTATCTCGCTCGGCTTTGTCTTGATATTGTGGTAATTTACTTTCGGCACGGGGAGTTTTAACATATCGGCGGTCTGTATATCCGCCACCTCACGAAACATCAGCATCAGTTCTGGCAGATTAAAAAACTTGGCAAAGCGTGTCTTGGCTCGGTAGTTAGTACCCTCTGGGGCAAGCTCCAGAGCAGTTATGGTTTCACCGAAGGTTGAAGCCCAACTGTCAAAATGCTGCAAGCCGTTTCTTAGCAAAGTATCGTACTGCAAGTACCGTTGAACAGAATACAGTTCTACCATCGAATTGCTGATAGGTGTACCCGTTGCGAATATCGTCCCTCGGTTGCCTGTGATTTCGTCCAGATAGCGGCATTTCATAAACAGGTCGCTTGATTTTTGGGCTTCGGTCTGGGCAATGCCGCCGACATTCCGCATTTTCGTGTAGAGGTACAAGTTTTTATAAAAATGGCTCTCGTCAATGAAAATCCTGTCAATACCGAGCTGTTCAAAGTCGATTACCGTATCCTTGCGCTTGGTATCGTTGAGCTTATCGAGCTTTGCTTTTATCCCTTTTCGGGTTTTCATAAGCTGCTTGACCGTGAACTGTTCGCCCTTGCTTGCCTGTACATCGTCAATACCACGCTCAATGTCATCAAGCTGCCGTTCGAGCTGCTCCCGTTGCCGTTCAATGCTCATCGGGATTTTTTCAAACTGCGAGTGACCTATAATAACCGCATCGTAGTCGCCTGTGGCAATACGGGAACAGAACTTTTTGCGGTTTCCCGTTTCAAAATCCTGCTTTCGTGTCACAAGGATATTGGCGCTCGGATACAGGCGCAGATACTCAGAAGCCCATTGACCGACAAGGTGGTTGGGGACAACGAACATCGCTTTATTGCAAAGTCCGAGCCGCTTGCTTTCCTGTGCGGCGGCTACCATTTCAAAGGTCTTTCCCGCACCCACCTTGTGGGCAAGGAGCGTATTGCCGCCATAAAGAATATGAGCGATAGCGTTTACTTGGTGTGGTCTTAGGGTAATTTCTGGGCTGATACCGCCGAAAGTAATATGGCTTCCGTCATACACACGGGGACGGACGGAATTAAAAGTATCATTGTAATACCTGACAAGGCGGTTTCGCCGTTTTGGGTCTTTCCATATCCAATCCTGAAACGCCTGCTTGATGATTTCCTGCTTTGCCTGTGCCGCCGTGGTTTCCTTTGCGTTGAATACAGCCTTTCTGTTTCCGTTCCCGTCATAGACATAATCGAAAATACGGGTATCACGCAGATTTAAGGTATCCTCAATAATACGATAGGCGGAAGCCCTCTTTGTACCGTAGGTGCTTTCCGCCTTTATATTTCCGTAATCGGAACTCTTATTCTCAATAAACCAGTCGCCGTTAATCGGCGTGTACCGTACCTTGATGCGACTTTCCGCATAGCTTGACGGAGTTAAAAGTTCCATTACAAACCTCTGAATATCCTCCTGCGGTATCCAAGTCGTACCCAGACGGACGGAGATTTCTGCCGCCGACAGGTCTTGCGGTATGACCTGCCTTAATGCCTGTGCGTTGACTGCAAACTCTGGATTTTCCTTTGCTGCGGCTTCGGCGGTTATGAGTTTGGCTCTTACATTGCCAGACAAATACTCATCGGCAGTTACATATTGAGCAGGCTCGCTTGCAGGGATACGAAAGATAACGCCCTGCAAATCCTTAATGATTTCGTCTTTCGGTTTGCCCGTGAGCTGTTCCATATAGGGCAGGTCAACACGGGCTTTTTCACCGATAGACAGGGCAAGAGCTTCGCTTGCGGTTTCAACGGAAGTGATTTCACGGTGAGGCTTTATCGTCCTTTTTGTGAACATATCCGCTTTTCTTTTGAAGTTGCCATCATCGTCAAGTACCTCCAGAGAACACAAAAGGAAGTAACTCTCGTCCGATGCAAACGCAAGGTAGTTTCCTCGGCTGTTGATGAGCCCATACTGCTGCGTAAAGCTGTCATACAAATGGTTTAGGTTTTCCTGCTCGGTGCGTATCAAATCATCTGGGTAATCCTCAGTCTGATACTCTATGAGCTTTCTCACACAATCACGGATTTGTATCAGTCCCTTGATACGGTTTTCTGCTGTCACAGATGCCGATGCAGGGGTCATACGGTCATTTTCTCTGAAATAAACCTTGCCGTCCACCAACGCATACGAGAAGTTTCGCACATTCGGGTCGGCGGGAATAGAAGCGTCCTGCCCGTCAGAGATTTCATCAAGCTCGTTTTCGTACTCTGGGATTTCTCCCTGAATGTTCTGAACAGCGTTATGAAGCAGCTCCGACAAAGGTATATCTTGATAGGCTTTGCAGGCGGAGTCAAAACCAAAGCGTGTGCTTTCCATTTTCATCTCGCCTAAAATCATCTCTGGGTGCTGCACAAAATAGCTGTTCATCGTAATACCGTTCTCATCGGTATCAAGGTGTACCCAATCTGGCTCTGTGTCAATCACTCGGTCACGCTTCTGCAAAAATAGAATGTCGCTCGTAACCTCTGTGCCTGCGTTTGCTCGGAAAGTGTTATCAGGCAGTCGGATAGCTCCGAGCAGCTCGGCTCTCTGAGCAATATACTTGCGTATTTCGGGGCTTGCCTTATCCATTGTTCCCTTAGAGGTAATGAACGCAACGACACCGCCCGCACGAACTTTATCAAGAGCCTTTGCGAAAAAGTAATCGTGAATAAGGAACTTCTGGGCGTTGTAACGGCTGTCGTTGACCTTAAAATCGCCAAACGGCACATTGCCGATAACCACATCAAAGTGGTCGTCTGGGAGCTTTGTTTCTTCAAAACCCTGCACGGCAATATTGGCTTTCTGATAGAGCTGCTTTGCGATTTTTCCCGTAAGAGGGTCGATTTCTACACCGTGGAGCTTTGAGCCCGCCATCGTATCGGGGAGCAGTCCGAAGAAATTGCCCGTTCCGCAGGACGGCTCTAAAATACTGCCCTCGGAAAATCCCAAACGCTCAAGAGCTTCATACATACCTTTGATTACAACAGGCGGCGTATAAAACGCTGTCAGGGTGGACTCCATTGCCGCACGGTATTCTTCTGGGGAAAGACTTGCATACAGCTCTTTGAACTCATCAGCCCACGCCGCATTGTTTTCATCAAACGCCATAGACAGACCGCCCCAACCGACATACTTTGAAAGGATTTCCTGTTCTTCGGGTGTGGCAAGTCGGTTTTCAAGCTCCAACTCGTGCAAGAGATTGATAGCCGCCATATTATTACGGAACTTTTCTTTTGCGCCGCCGACACCCAAAGTATCCTCAGTAATGCGGTAATTGTGCCGTGGCTCTGAGGGAGCAGGGACAGGAGATACAGCCTTTTCGGGTTGTTTTTCTTCCTGTGCCTTACTGAGCAGACTGCGGATATAGCCGATTTTCTCAACACGGTTTATGGGAAAGCCCACGGCATTTGCAAAGGTCATATCCCGCATTGACACATCGCCGCTTATTTCGCTGATACTTTCAATGACATAGCGGCGGTTATCAATAAGGATTTCCTTACCGATGAGGTCAGAGTTATCCTGTATATCGGGCTGTTCCTGCTGGCTTCGTTCCTCATCTTTCTGGGCGAACAGCTTGACGATATTTTCGGCACTATTCAAGGTGTCGGCATATTCCTGTGCTTCTTCCTCGGTTTCAAAGGTCTGGTAAATACCGTCCACATCGTAATATTGCCCGTCCTCTCCGTATGGTACGGTGTTATCCCGTATGATGAACGGGTCGGCAAAGGCATCGGAAGTCAGTTCTACGGTATAATGCGGAACTTCCTCTATTGACAAGAACGGTGTCATCTCGTCTATGAGCTGACGGCAGACCTGCTTTTGCTCATCATCTTCTAATTCTTCTAACCACTCTGTAAGCTGTTCCACATAGCTTTGCACAAGCTCAGGGTTACTTAAATCATTGTTGATTTTCTGAATGGCATCTTCTTTTGTTTCTCCTACTTCAAGGGCGTCCATATACTCATAAGGAGAAACATCTTCCGCAAAATCTACCAGTCGCTCCGCAAGAGTGGCTTCCTTATCTTCTGGAACTCTAAACCAATCGCTTTCCGTTGCCATAATCTCCGCATAGAGCTTTTCGTCCTCTGGGGTGAGTGTTTTATGCTGCTCCAGATAAGGTAAAAACACATCTCGTCCCCATTGCAGGCTTTCTATTTGTTCACGGTAATAATCCTCGCCCTGTTTCTTCCATTCGGGAATAAACGGGCAATTCGGGGACAGAGAGTATTCGTAAAAGTTTTTGATATGGGAGATAAGGTCGCCCTCGCCGTCGCCAATATCAAACCGTCCTTCATAATGGAAATCTTCGCCGCCGATAGTAGCGGTAATCTCAAAATCGGTCTTATGATACCAACCGACATTATCTTTGCTTTCACGCTCTCTATGCTGCTTTTCGTCCAGAACGCCAAGAAGATAGTTACCCAGAGCAAAGCTCAAATCGGTATATCGGTCATTAAACTGCCTGTCATAAAAGGCGGGGTGTTCCGAAAATCCGATAGAGAACTTTATGCCGTCTGGCTTTTCTTCGGACGGTGTCTGAACACTCTGCTTTTCGGTAACGACTACTTTCAAATGGTCGTTAGCAGGGTTTTCCTTTAACTTTTCCTCAAAATCAGCTCGGCTGAGTTCCTTGCCGAACAATGGAAAGTCAGGATTACGCAGGGAAACAGCGTTTTCATCAAACGCCGCAATCTCATATTTGTCTGCCCCGATATATACAACATCGTCCTCGTGATAGACATAGCGGAGAGGATACAGCTCCATAAGCTCCTGTGAAAACCGCCACGCATTGCTGCGGCTGTAAACATCGGCGGTCTTTCCCTGTACCAAAGCAAGAAAATCAATGAGCTGCTGAACAGTAGAAGGGTCGCCTAAATGATGTTCCATTTGTTCGGCGGTTACATCTGCAAGGTCGGTACGCTCCACATTTTCAAGCAGGTCTTTCTCATAATGGTCTAAATCACGGATAAAATCGGACAGCCGCAAAGCAAGGGTATCTCTCTTATCGGCAGGGGGAAGGTCACGGTTTGCGTCAATGAAACGCTGCCTTGCCATTTTCCTTTGCGTGTCGATTTCGTACTGCGGAGCTTCCTCACTTTCGAGATAATCGGCGTAATGGTCTTTTTCCTTTTCATTCAGGTAGCGGTCATTCTTTATCAGCTCACGCAGCCGTTTTTCTACCTTTGCCCAAGAAAGAACAAGGTCGGGGGTTACAGATGAGCCGTACTTTTCAATCGCAATGCCTTTCCCGTCGTGCCAAGTGTGTCCCTGCGTACCGTCTGGGAAATAATGCGTACCGCCGCCTGTGCCGTACTCTTTTTTGAGAAAATCAATATTGCTTTTGCCGTCCTCATTCTTTTGAAACTGACGGTAGATACGGTATTTACCATTCTGAAATCCGCTTCCTCTTTGGAGAACAGAGTCAATATCTTCCTGAGAAATAACAAAAGCAGAGGATTTTTCGTCCTCTGCTTCAGCTAACATTTCAATCTGTTCTTCTACGGTGGGGAGATTAACTGTGACCTGCTGTTCATCAGCGACATTTAGCTGTAAATCAGCTCGTTCAGTATCGTTTCCTCCGCTTGACTGCGGATATTGTTCATCAGCCCGACCCATTGCATCGGTGCTTTTTCTTTCAGTTCCTCCGTCACGCCCTGCTCCTTGCAAAGCTGTTTTGTCAGAAGCTCCAACCTCGTGAGAGCCGTCTGTTCCACCTCGTAAAGATGTTTGTTCAGCTCGCCCGATGTCAGCAGGTTGAGGTAGGTCACTCGTTTGTGCTGCTCCAGATAATCCCTGTGCATCAAAGCGTATCTGCCAAGCTGAATTTCTGGCTCTGTCGGTAATGTTAGGTCGGGAATAAGATAATCCCCTTGTTTGGTGTATGTGATTTCGCTCATTATGATTACTCCTTTCGGCTTGTTCTCTGCCTACATCATAGCGTGTTTGAGATTGCGGCGCAAAGGTGCGATTTTGACTTTTCTCCGCAATTTGCACATCTCGGATAGTCTGAGAGATTTCTCTGAGTGCCATTTCAGAAATATCGCTTGTAGCAATACCGAGAGCGTTGATAGTGGCAGGAGTATTAAAGTTAATGATTTCCGCAAAATCCTCACGCTCAAATACCGCTTCGGTATCAACACCGCAACGGCTCATCAGCATATATGCTACGCTGTTGACCGCAAGCTGTCGGTAAATGACCTCGATATTATATTCGTCAAGACCCTCTAACAAACTATCCTGCGTACAGGATTTGAGCTGCGGCATATAATCCTGCAAATTATCCTCAACTGCGTTTTTTGCCGTTTCCATCAGCACCGAAGCAAGGTCGGTGCTTTCCACATCGCCAAATCTGTCGGAAAGCCGTTCAATAACTGCCTGCTCGTATCGCTCACTCATCTGCCATATCGGAACAGGGCGGCTGCCGTAATAACCCTCGTGCGTATCGGATATATCAAAATAGTATTTCAGCGTGTTCCTACGACCTTTCGGGTCGAACACCGCAATGCCTTTGCTGTCTTTATTTACCCAACGCTTAAACTGCTTGTTCCAAGTTTCAAGCTGTGCTACCGCAACAGCGTCAGGGCGTTGAGCGTAAATCAAGAGCTGTTCATCAAATCGGCATTTATAGTTGCGGCAAGCGGCAGACAAAAAGCTCTGCCACGCCTGCGGATTTTTAGCAACCGCCACGCCTGTGCGCCGATACAGCTCTGTAATTAGCTGATACTTCGCAGCCATTCTTTACACACCTCCTTATCGTTCTAAATCTCGGTTTTTGTGTTTGCGGTCATACTCGCCGCATCGCTCGGCAATCTCAGCATACATTTTGTTACGCATTTCACGCTCAAAGGCTCGATATTCCTTTGCCTTTTCTGTCGGCTTGTACCATACGCTGTCCTTATCTGCTTTGTCCATCTGTTCGTATTTGTCGTCAATTTGGTCGGTATATTTTTTATAGATGGCGTGAGCAGCAGGGCTTTCCATCGCATAGCGGTAACGGTCAAGGCTTTTATGACTGCCACGGAGCTGTGCGTATTCATACAGCATACAGACGATTTCTCGGTCAAGCCCTGCCTGTCCCTCGGCGGCGTAGGTTTCAGAAAGGCTCTTACACCGCCAAGCGTGAAAAGGCTCGGTATCATTGGAGCTGTGTGAGGACAGATATACACCGTCTTTCTTGACTGTAATACGGTTGATAAGCTCTGTACTCATTCTGCATTACCTCCGAAAAAGGAAATGACCTTGTTTGCCTTGATACTCTTTTGCAGCTCATTGATAATGCCGATGTCGGCTATGGTAACGCCCTGTATTGCAAGAATATCGTCCATTGTCATAGCGGCAATCGACTTTTCATCGGTAAAGCCTGCTTCAAAGACCTTACCAAGCACCTTGATTGCCTTTTGATTGAGTGCCATTCTCAAAACCTCCTTATCGTTCTAAATCTTTATGCTTCGGGGCTTTCGTTACCGCCTGCGGCTCTGTGGGCTTTGGCTCATAGGTCGCTCCGTTTTGTTCCATACGCTCGGCAAACTCGCAGATATGGAAGATGTTATTTCCAATCTCTGTATGATACTCGTCAATAAAACGGCAGGGGCGTTCTGTTTTCTCGCCCCACGATGATGTGATGACGATTTTGCCGCCGTCTGGGATACGGAACAGCTCCTTGTAATTTGGGTCGATAAATCGGATACCCTGTTCGGCTTTTTGGATATGCCTGTCAAGCCATTCTTTCACAAAACAGCAGCAGTAAAAATTGTAATCGCCCTTAGTCGGATTGCACCGAAACAGAAAGGCGTGCTTTTCCGTATCCACACGGAAACCGTACTCGGTGCAATAGTTTCCTGCAAATGCGCTTTCGGGATAACGCCTTGCAAACGCACTCATATCATAGCGGTTGTGCAAAAGCCCCTTGTCCTCACGAAGCGAATTGATAACCTCGTCAAGCTCATTTTTGAAATCGTCTGTATTCAAATCCCGCCTGCGGTCAAACCAAGAGGAATAGAACTCCTTGCCGCCTGCGCCGAAGTCGCCACGCAGATAACCGATACTGCCTGTCTGCCCTTCAAGCTGCATACTCTGAGCGTAGGTGTATTTCTGTTCGGTAGGGGTTAAGGCTCGTATCTCCATATCAGCGTTCCTCCCGATTTTTCTGTTTTTTCTCTTTCTGCTGCCTCTTGATTTTTGCAAGAGCTTCCTTTGCCCAATCAGGCATACATTCGGACTTGATTTCACCCAACACATCGTACCGTTCCCATCTGGACTTTTCGCCTGTAGCAAGACAAGTACCAAAGACAGCGTTACCTCTGCCGCCTGTTGCGCCATTGCCGCCCTCCGCTAAAACAAGCTGAAAAGCAGGGTGCTGATATTCATACCGTTTCGGCTCTGCATTGATAACGACAACCTTGCCGACAATACTGCTGCTGCGTTTGTCTGGAATACAATGCTCTTTCGTGAATACGGTATTGTCAAAAGCGAATTTGGATAACTCGGATTTGGTTTGCTCTATCTGTGACTGTACTCGCTGAATGAAAAGCTCCATCGCTTCCAGATAATCGTCACAGCCGACGCTTTCGGTTGCCCACGGCACACCAAGTGGATTATGGCAGTCGCAGTAGCTTACAAGAAAAGGGTATTTATCGCTTTTATCCACGCCGAAAACAACCTCTTTGTCGCCAATATAAATGCTGTTCACGACCTCATAATTGCCGAGCATTCGTTTTTCTTCACGCATTTGATTGCTCCTTTCGTTTCTTTTCCTCTTTCTGTTCGTCTAAAATCCTGCGGATACAGACATCGCAGAAAATAACAGACCCGTCCTTATATCGGGGATAGGGACAGGTCGTGCAGTCATATTTCCGTTTATCGCTCACGGTCATCACGGCTTTTCTGCTTTTTATCGGGCTGGTTATAGGGCATACGGCACTCTCTCTGGTAGCGTTCATTCAGCTTTTCTCTTGCTTCAGATAGCTGATTGCAGTAATATCCCCAGAAATAATCCGAGCCGTCCTTGCAGTACCAGCACACATACGGGTTGGGGGCTTTGGAGTTATGACCGATGACAAGCTCGTTGTTCCCGATAGTACAGCTCTCAATAATCTCATAACCGCCATTTATGCGTTTTTCGTCCATTTCACACCTCATTCCTTAGCGTATTTGCGGTATGCCTTTTCGCCCTCGGCACGAAGCCGCCTTACACGGGCGTTTCCCGCAAGCTCTGGATATTTTGCTTGCAGCTTGCGGCGTGTTCTTCCCACACTCTCAAAGCTCGGCAGACCCAGATATTTATACTGTTCCATTACCTCTGCAAAAGACATTGCTCCTGCATCTTTCAAACAGATGTTGCACCCAAGCAGATAAAGGGTCATATCATCGTTTCTGGCTTCCTCGTTCTTTTGCAGAATAGCCTTTACTTTACTCTCAATGGTTTTCAGGTTTTTCATAGATTGCCTCCATATATAGAAAGAGGGCGGCTTACTCTGATAAGCCGCCCCCATCTGTAAAATCGGGTTATTTCTTCTTTCTGTTTCGGATGTTAAGCCATATTGCCGCACCGACGATGAACACGACAAGCACAATGGCGATAATGGTTTTAGCGTCCATCAATTAGTCCTCCTTTTTCTTTTTTTTGAAGCCGACAAAACCGAGAACGCCAGCGCCGATAACGGAAGCAGCCGCAAGGCTTACCCACAAGCCCAGATTGAAGTCATCGCCTGTTTTGGGAGTATCTCTGAACTCGTTGTGCATCTCAACAATGGTAGTAGCCCCCGTTTTGACCGTTGCCTGTTTGTCGGCGGGAAGGATATATCCTGCGGAAGCCGAGTCGCTGACTTCGGACACGGTGTATTCACCGATACGCAAGCCCTCGATGGAAATTTCTCCGTTCTTGTCGGTCTTAAAAGTCTGGTCGTAGCCGTCCGCACTTGTCACACGGAAGGAGAAGCCCTCAACTTTTCCGTCAGAAGAAGTCTTGACGATTTTGAGAGAGCCTTTCTGCGCCTCATTGATAAAACCAACGCCTGCTTTGTTCTCTACGGTATAGGTCTTGCCGTTTTCCTCGATGGAAACGCCGTACACGCCTTCATCAAGCACAAAGCCGTCTGGAGCTGTTTTTTCACGGACGAAATACTTGCCGTAGCGAAGCTCGGTCATTTGATAAACGCCGCCCTCAAGCTCCGTCATTTCGCCGCACAGCTCATCGCCCTCATCAAATTCGCCGTTGCCGTTCGTATCGACATAGACCTCAAAGACCGCACCTGTGAGCTTGTTGTCGGGATAATCTGCATCAACCTTAGTCAATTCAATATTGCCCTTGATAAAGTAGTTTACAAGCTCGATTTCCACGACCTCATCGACCTTGCCCACAGTTACGGCAATTTCTTCCTCGGAGAGTACAAAACCTGTCGGGCTTTCAATTTCACGGATTACCCAAGTGCCATACGGTACTTTTTCAAAAGAAAAACTGCCGTCATCTTTCGATGTGGCAGTCTGGATAGCATTTTCTTTTGTAAACTCAGTAGTTCCCGTCTTAAAGATACCGATAACCGCACCGCCCAGAGCCTTTCCGTCCTCATCGGATTTTAGACCGCTTACCGAGCCGTAAATGATTGTATTCTCAATGGCTTCGCCGTCATTTGCGGAAAGATGAACAACCGCCGTGTCCTGACCTGCGTACTCAAAGATAACAGGGTATTTCTGCTCGTTCAGCACATAGGCGGGATTGGTAGACAGCTCCTTTACATAGTAGCTGCCGAACGGAAGGTCGCTATTGACCGTTCCTTTGCCGTTTTCGTCCAGAGAGATAATCTCAATCAGACCATCGGCGGGGATAACCGTTCCGTCTGCGGCGGTAAGGTCTGCTTCTGCATACAGACCAAAGGTTACATCAAAGATTTCGCCGTTATTGCCGACACCATAGGCTTCGTCTGTTTCAAGGCTCTTTACAAGGTCGATTTCCACACGCTGCCTTTCGTTGTAGAAGCTCGTGGAAGTTTCTGTGACCGCAACTTCCTGACCTGCATACACAAGCTCAACAGCGTGAATTTCGTCATTCAGCACCATTCCGTAAGGAGCTGTGATTTCCTTTACCTCGTATTTGCCCAGATACAGCTCTTTGGATTTTGCAGTTCCGTCCGTGCCTGTGGTAACGGTGTCAACCACCTCGCCCTTAGAAGCTCTCAGCGTTCCGTCCAGAGTAAAAATATCTTCGGCGGCAGTAATCTCATACACCGCACCTTCCAGCCCCTGTGCCGCAAATACGGGCTGATACATTCCGTTATTCTCTGAAACGGAAGCGAACACCTCGCCAGATTTGGAAACGGCAATCGTGCCTTTCTGCGCCATATTGGAGCGAACTACCTCAATGACCGTAATGCCGCTTTCTTCGCCAGAGCCGTCCTGCGTTACATCAAAATAGACAGGCTCGGAGTTTAAGACATAGCCATACGGAGCCTGTACCTCCACGATGGAGTATCCCTTTCCGTATTCCAAAGTCTGAGGCGTAATGAGTTCGCCGTCTGCCGTGGTATAAAAGGTGTCAATGGTCGTCACTTCGGGATAAGTGAAAGTCATTGTCACAAGCTCGCCGTTGGGGTCATAAATCTGGAAGCCTGCGCCTGCATACGGAATGGTATTGCCTGTTTCCGCATCTTTCTTTACGATTTTGATATAGCTTTCAAAATTCGCATTGTTGATGAGATAGCGGTAGGTCTGACCGTCCTGATTGATGAACACATCAAAAGGCTTCATCAATTCCAGTCCCTCCAGACCAGAAGCGGTCTGCTCTACGGTATAAATACCGTACACCAAGTCTTTTGTCTGAGCAAAGCCGTTTTCATCACAGATGAGTATATCCCGTTCGGTTTCCTTTGCGGCGTCATAGCTGCCTGCGGATTTCAAATAGACCTCAAAGGTAGCTCCCGTTTCAGGCGTTTCAAGCTGGGTTGACCCGTCATCGGCGTGCTTAATGATTGCGATATTGCCCTTGATAATCTGCTCGGTCACATCGTTTGCGGTGCTGTTGCGCTCTACGGTATAAAGCTCTGGCTCTGCGCCGATATGATGAATAGTGGTGTCGAGCAGATAGCCCTCGGATGGGCTGATTTCTCGGATAGTCCAGTCATCATCGCAGATATAATAGTCGGTGGTAAACTGCCCGTTCTCGTCCGTGGTGTAGGTGTCAATCAGTTCCTCGCCCTTATAGATGCCATAAACCGCACCTGCAAGAGAAGCATCGCCCTGCGCCGTGCCTGTTTCCGCATCGGATTTCGTCACGGTTACATTGAACTTTTTAAGAATGTTCGTAAAGCTGCGGCTTGTGACCTTTTCCCATTCAATCGGAGCTGTCTGACTTTCGGGAACGACATAGCGGACAGCCGTATCCACTTCCTCAACGGTGTAAGGCGTATTGCCGCTGATTAGGACATTCTCAAATCTCGCCACGCCGTTTTCATCGGTTACAGCGTACTCGTCCACAGGCAAGCCGCTAAGGGAAGTGCCGTAAAGGTGGAACTTCACGCCCTCCACAAGATTGTCCTCAGAGTTTTTGATAACCTCCAGACTTCCACGCTTTAGGGTATTGTTAAAGGTCACAGTAGAAGTATGACCGCTTACAATCGTTACCCTTTGAACACTCTGTGGCTCGTATCGGTCAATGGACTGCTCTGTGACGGTATAAGTCCCCGGCATTAGCTGAACATCTACCGTACCGTCTGCGCCCGTGGTAACGGTTTTGTTGACGCCGTTTCCAGAGATATTGAAGCTGATGCCAGATACAACGCCGTCCTCAGAGGTCTTTTTAATCTGTCCTGTGCCGTAGGTTTCTGTATTGAGCTTAAAGTAGAAATACACAGGGTCGGAAGCTCCAGAAACCATTGTCTGCTTGCCGACACAGCCCCAGATGAGCATTTCGTCACAATCGAGATTGACATTTTTCTGTGCCGATACCGTTACAGGCGAAGTAATCATCTTATCGCTTGTAAAAGTATATTGGTTGCCGCTTCTTGTTACGGAAATACCGCTTGCGGAGAACTGAATATCAGACAATGTGTTGTTGGTGTCCTCCAGCGTCAGGCTGTATTTCTGCGTGTCGGGATTATATTTCAGCGTGTAGGTGTCCGCACTGTTCTGGCTTCTCGCCGCAAAGCTCGGAATGGTATAATGCTTTGCCATCTGCGACAAAATCCAGTCGTAGCATTTCTCGGCGGGTCTGCCTTGCAGGGAATAGTAGTAGGTGTCCGCATCAATCCCGTTTGCGCTGTGCAGGTCGGTTGGGCTTGTGCGGAGCTGCTGCTGGTATTCCCAGATAATCGTCTGGGTCGCAAAAGCGTAATCATCTGCGTTTGTGCCTGCAACGGGAGAGGACTTACCCTCACGCCAGCCGTACATCAAAGCCATCATAATACCGAACTGAGCGTCAGTCGGCAGGTTTTGAAAATATGAGCTGTTCTTGCCGCTTTCAGACACATAGGAATTGCCTGTGTTGAAATCAACGCCAGACTCCACGCAGTAAACCTGATGCGTCCCGCTATTATCTGTCATCAGATATTCCCGTTTCGCATTGCCTCCGTTCGCCGTTCTTACAGAAATATCGCCGTTGCTGTCATAAACAATGAACGAATAGGGGGCTTTGCTGCGGTAATACTCTCCGTCAGAGCCGACATAGTAATCACCGAAGGAAGATGTGCAGCTTTTACCTTCCTCACTCGTCCACGCAAAGGCGGACATCGGCAAAGCTGTTACCATCATCAGTAGGCAGAGAGCCGCCGACAGGATACGCCTGCCTTTCTTTGTAAACTTAGTTTTCATAGGCTGTTAAACCGTCCTTTCTTGATTTTGGGCATAAAAAATCCCTCTGTCTTTGAACAGAGGGAAAAGCCTGATAGCTGCTCACGCAAAGAGAAAATAAATGGAATAGCTACCGTTTTCTCTTGCTTCGCAGCAGATATTAAAAACTGTGATTTCATCAATTCCGTATGCGCCGAGATTTTCGACGGTATGGAATGTGATATAGCGTTCAAGGCTCTGCTTTAAGGCTTCGCCCTGATTGTTCTGTGACGCTGTTACGGGGTTCCACCAAGTGGAATTGCTCGGAGTGAGTGAGCTGTCTAAGGCAAGCCCCATATCAAGACCAATGCCGATGCAATCCGCTTTAACCGCTTCAATGTCAAATTCATAATCATAGGCGGTCTTAGGCTTTGTATCTTCTGGGACTGTCTGCGGCGGTATTTCTACGGGCGGCTCTGTTTCCTCTGGTTTTTCAGCAGGAGCAGAGCTGCTTTCCGTTACCGCAGGTTTGGTTTCAGATACTTGATTATCCCCTTGTGATACAGGCTCGTTCTGGTTTGAAGTTTCGCTTTCAACAGGCTCATACTCTGTAACTTCGGCATTGCTTTCAAGCTCAGTATCCGTTTTGGCACTTTCACTTTCTTTACTTTCCGAGAAAGAACTGCTTTCTGTGCTTTCTGTTTCGGCGGCGGCTTCTGTTTCCGTTACAAGCTCATAATTATCACTTTCTTCGGGGGCTGTTGAAACATCAGCACAGCCGCTTAATGTCAATATCAGCACAAATAGCATTGCAATCATCTTTTTTCGCATAGCATAGACCTCCTTTGCGGCTTCATTATACGAAAAACCTCAGAAGCTCTCAAAGGTAGAAAATCTTTCAAACAAAGAGTTTTGCATATATTCTTTTTTCGGATAGTCTTGGTAGTAAAAAAGGGGGTGAGGTGTGGAGAGGGGGAAGCCGAAAAAGCGGCTATCCACGCAAACGGACAGACCTCGCCCTCGGTGTGCGGCTATCGTTCCTGTGCTTTCTGCCGTTGCAGGTGGCGGTTGTAAAACTCCAGCGCCTTTACAACAAAATCCGCTTCCTGTCCTTTGGGGACGGATTTGGGAATGAGCTTGGTTATCCTTTCGTCACGGAAAACAGGCTTTTCCCTTTGATTTGGTTTTTCTTCCTCCATAATGCTCTGGATAACCTCGTCTGTGAGCTTGCCGTCCTGCATAAACTTCTTCATTTTGATAGCCTGTGCAAGCGACGGGGTAGCGTCGTTGTAGCTCATAGCTTCAAGCAGGGTATATTGCTGTTCCTCGGTCAGATAGGAGATTTCAACGGCGGGGCGAAAAGCAATCTGCCTGTCGTCAACCATTTGCAGGATTTCGGGTACAAGCTCGGTCAGACGGATAAAACGACGGATTTGGTCTTTGCTTTCTCCGACAAGTTCTCCTAATTCAACATCAGAGCGACCTTTTTGCAACTTCGTCGCCAATGGCGACGAAGTTAAATCGCTGCGCTGCCCTTGTCTGTTCATCGCTTCCAGCCGCATTTTATAAGCAAAGGCTTTCTCGCTCGGCAAAATCGTTGACCTCTGTAAATTGCTTTCTACCATTACAATAATGGCTTCGTCACGGGTCAGCTCTTTAACCTCGCATTTCAGCGTTTCAAGCCCCGCAAGCTCGCAAGCCTTTTTTCTTCTGTGACCGCTTACAAGCTCATACCGTCCGTCCTCTTTGAGCCGAACGGTAGCAGGGGTCATTATGCCGTTTCGCTTAATGCTCTCGACAAGCTGCTGCATATCCTCGTCCATTAAAACCTTGAACGGGTGGTCTGGAAACTCGTCAATCTGCGATACGGGAATATCTC
>ENA-ORTM01001958-ORTM01001958.1-human-gut-metagenome-genome-assembly--contig:-NODE-1958-length-18967-cov-2.343803_pt1 | contig 18967 bp, 19 predicted proteins | sample MGYA00241909_ERZ509182 | MGnify/ENA primary metagenome ERZ509182 (study PRJEB26280, sample SAMEA2338855) | human gut metagenome | biome: human gut; feature: human-associated habitat; material: faeces...
AGATCTATTCGGCAGCAGTGGATAAGGATCAGGCCAAAATCTGCTGGCAGGCGGCCAAGAAGATGGTAGAAAATAGTCCGGCATTGCAGAAATATCTGGATACTTATACCACTTCAATTGTTATGGAATCGACAGCATCGACTTTTAAACCGCTTTCCAAGGATAGCGGGAACAAGGACGGTTTGAATCCTCATTGTGCTATCTGCGACGAGCGTCACGCATGGCCGACGGATGACATCTTTAATGTGATTAAATCCGGTATGGGTGCCCGGAAACAGCCGCTTATTTTTACTATTACGACAGCCGGGTTTAATATGGAATCTCCGTATTATCAATCCCGGAAAGTGATGATCGATATTCTTGAGGGAATCAAACAGCAGGAAAACGAGTTTGTTATGATTTTCTGCCCGGATAAAAAGGATGGGAAGGAATGTCCGGAGGATGACAACTGGAAAGATCCACATACCTGGGAGAAGGCAAATCCGAATATCGGTATTTCGGTAAGCTACGATTATATGGAGAGGGAATTGCAGGATGCGATCAACAAGGGAGGTACGACGGAAGTGAACTTCAAAACCAAAAACTGCAATATGTGGGTAGACGCTCCGGATGTCTGGATCCCGGATGATATCGTTACAGCCAATAGCCGGGGGATAACGGATGATGATCTGATCGGGCTGGAGTGTTATGCCGGGCTTGACCTTGCTTCCCATGTTGACATTAATGCTTTGGCTCTATTCTTTCCGGAAGTAAAAGCAGTAAAAATGTTTTTCTGGATACCGGAGGGTAAGGTAAAAGAAAAGGAGGATAAGGTGGACTATCGTCGTTGGGCCGATGAAGGATATATTAAAGTGACTCCGGGAGATGTGATCGATATCGATTTTCAGGTGGCCGATATTGTTAAGATTTGCCGGCAATATACAGTCAAGAATCTGGCATTCGATCCGGCTAAAGCTTACCACGGTACTATACAGGGATTACAGAAATCCGGTTTAGATGATATACTGGATGAGTTTGCTCAAAGCATGATGAATATGAGCGAGCCGACAAAGAAGCTGGAGGCTTTTGTTAGGGATAGGATATTGGACCTAATGAATAATCCTGTACTCCGGTGGATGTTCCGGAACGTTGTGATTTATAAGGATGCCAACGATAATATCAAGCTGGATAAGAAAAAATCTCCGAATAAAATCGACGGTGTGGTGGCGATTGTGGATGCGATCGGAGGGATGATGTCGGTTGAGGCCGATGACCAGAAAAAGATAATGTATGGGAACCATTCTCTACGAACCATAAAAATATAAACCATGGAAACAAATGAATTGACACCCAGGATCCTGAAGATGACGACCAAGACGGGGTTTGTGGAGTTGTTTTGGGAAGCCGTCAACGCGGATCAGCAGCAACACACCCATGAGGAGATATATGATAAGCTGGAGCGAGAGTATCAACAGGTGTTTAAAAGACGCCGGTATACATCGTTTAAGAGTTTCCGGAGACGGAGAGATCAATAAAAGTTGGAAAATGAAATTTGGAATTTTAGATAATAGCCGTATATTTGTTGTGTTCTCGACCAAGGACACAACAATACAAATTATGAACCGCATTTATTATGCTGTTTTGACTTCTATTATCTTTAAAGATAAGAGCTGTTCAAATTCTGTATGGGCCGTTCAATTTGTATTGGATGGTGTTCTTGGTCGAACAAAACAGAAGGCGAACAGCTTTCTTATTATTAATAATTCAAATTTCATCCAAATGTTTCAGACCAAGAACATGAAATTTGCAGAGAATGCACAAGGTGCGGATAATGCACGTACTTCCCAACGAAAAAGGGAAATCCCGTCTTTAAGTTTAAAGAGACAGTTAAAACATTTGAAAACAATGATCCAGACTGAACGAAGTCATAAGCTTCGGGCCTATAGTTTTATTCTGGATAATAGTATTTTCGATTGTTACAGTCATTACTGTATGACGACGCTGCCTGATTCTATCCCCGATGAATTCATTGAAATAATGGATATCATGAGCCTGAAAACAGATCCTACCTTTTTAAAAAATGATGCGTTATGGAAGAGTTAATTAAGATTACAGAGTATAACGGTAAGAAAGCCGTTTCTGCGAGAGAATTACATCAATTCCTTGAAATAAGTACCCGGTTTGATATGTGGGCTAAAAGAATGAGAGAATACGGATTTAATGAAGGAACAGACTTTTGCACAATTTTGAGCGAAAGTACAGGCGGCCGTCCTTCCTTAGATTATGCTTTAACTCTTGACACAGCAAAACACTGGGCTATGATGCAACGTAATGAAAGAGGAATGCAGGCGCGACAATATTTCATCGAGGTGGAAAAACGTGTCAATCGTCCTTTATCACAGGCTGAATTGCTTTTACAACAATGTCAGATGTTGGTCGAACAGGAAAAGCGTTTGTCACAGGTAGAAGAAAAAGTGGATCGTCTTATCGAGGTGCATGAGGAAGCCGAGCGTGATCTGCATGAGTTACCCATTTCCGACGAAGAAATTCCGGAGATGTCCTTGCGTGATCAGATCCGGATGTTGGTGAACAAATACTGTAAAGTTTCCAGTTTGGGGCAGCATCAGGTTTGGGACAAGGTGTATACTACGTTGTATTACTCCTATCATATTCCGCTCCGTTCATACAAGATGCGGAAAGGAGAAAGCCTTTTGGACGTTGCTGAGCGTGTCGGTTGCCTGGATAAGATTCATGTGATCGTTTCCGGCTTGTTCAAACGGCTCAATTTTATAGAATTCTAGCTATTGGTTAGTAGAATTCTAGTCTGAAATACCGATAAACTTATTGGTTATCCTGTCAATTCCATAAAAGGAAACGAGAGGATAACCAATATTTCCGTGTCAAAAAATCAGGTTTCCGGGGAAATAACCCCGGTTTTTCCCCCGGAAATATGGGGTTTTCGGGGAAATAAGTGCATAAAGAAAAGGAAAAGAAATAAAAGGGAAAGATATATATTGCTTGTTTTCAATAAAATATATGTTAGATTGATATAAAAGTGGAGATAATTTAAGGATTCCTAAATCAATTTGAATGTTAGAAAATATTAATTTATTGATTTGTGTAATGATTAAATTTATACCTTTGACGTAGTAAATTTCTGAATATGGACAAAAATGTTACAATTGCACAGATGAGAGGGACAATATTTCTTTCAGAAACTATTGGATTTACCCCCGATAATGCCAATAAATTTAAAGCATTACTATTGCGTGAGGCGCAAGTTAGTGGCGTTGTTTTGATGCCAGGAGTACCTCCGGCATTTGTGCCTGCTCAATGGGGTGCGCCGTGGTGTTTGCAGTATCAAGACGCGGATATGAGTAATTATTGGATTATGTTTTTGCCAGGGAAAATTGATATCATAAGGAATTGCGAGCAGCCTTATGAAAGTACGGTGGAAACAGGTTTTGTCCATCTATGTGCGGAGTGGATAAATAAGATTACGACAAGCATGGGAAGTAGTGTTAAACCTACCCGTGTAGCTTATGCTCCAATGTTTGTTCTGATACAGGAAGAATGTCAGGAAATGGCGACCTTTTTTTGGAATAATATTCTTAAAGTGAATACGTTGGATGCCTATCCTATAGCTGATAGAAATGTTTCATATTTGCTGAAAAAAGAAATTTCTCTTAATGACAAAAGCATACAACTTAATTTACTGCATAATATATCAGATGGAATACAGACCAGAGTAGTTAATAGTGTTCAGGAAAGCCGAAAAGTTATTATGATTCAATTTGATATTAATACGATACCTGAAATTAATTATAACTTAGAAAATTCAGAGATTAATACTTTTTTTGAAGAAGTATTAATAGTAAAGGAAAAATTAATTAATAATTTATTGTCATTATGAATTTAACGAAGTTGACATTACCTCTTGCTATTTCAACTGGAGCTGTAGGACTAACTTTGGGTTCGACTGCCAATGGAATGTCGACTCCATTAAATTATATAATTTCAATATCACAAGATTGTAATTGGACAAATAATTCTGGAGGGCCATTTACTTTGATTGGAAACTATCAAGTAAGTGATAGTAAAGAGCAATTGATTAGTGGCGATGAACTTAAATTACAGCATCGTTATGAAGCTTTAGAGAAGTCTTTTAAAAAACATAATAATAAATTTCCTGCGTCTGCTGATAAATATTTTAATTTGTTGGCTAAATATTTATGCATTATTCCATTTACTGATAACTTGGCATCATTTAATGAATATGATGCAAGTATTGATTTCCGTCTTTCTTTGCCACATGATATATCTTTGAATGTATCTTATTTTATTGAGGAAATAGATAATAATGTTGTATTTACTATTCATCATAATAAGAGGCTTCTTGTGTCAGATGAGCTTCCGATGGATAGGCTTGTATCTATGTTAAATGAAATTATAAAAGAATTGCCGAAAGGAAATGTGTAAGAAGTATCCTAAGCAAATACTACCTTCGACTACATATCAAAAGAAGCTTAATACTGAGATATTGTTAAAAAAATATCCAAATCTTATTATTGTGCGTCAGGTAAAAGGTTTTCGTGAAGAATATTTAGAAGTTACGGAAAACGGAAAATCTGTATTAACAGATGGTATTTTCTATAACAGTATGTATAATCTTTCAATGAATCTGTTAGGAGGGCGGTTTATTACAGATCGTCATATTATGTTTTTGCCTAAGTCGGAAGAAGCTTGCCGTAGTTGGGAGGGAGATTGTATTATCCCAGAAAACTATCAAAATTCTGACAACTATACTATTACTGAACCATGTTTTGGTGTTTTCTTTTTGGTTAATCACATTCATAATATAACATTCCCATTCAGGAAGAATTTTGATAATGAGGAAGCTAGAGATAAATATGCTACAGAAGCTGAAAATGTTATTCGTGAAGAAAATATAAAAATAGAAGAACTAATTGTTGGAAAGTTTGTAAGTAATCGTGAGCCAGTAGAAGTGCTAGCTCGTACTAAGGTAAATCATTCACCAACACAACTTAACTATTGGCATGTAACTGTTGACACATATCGTCCCACTGAACATGATTATATACATCCGGAAGAAAAAATTTCTAGTGGAGATCGTAAAATTCTAAAAGCATTAAAATTAGATTTGAAAGAAAAAGCAGTTGTTACCATGAATGTAGATTACCGGATAAAAAGATGTGACTATAAATGTCAACTAACTTGTTGGGATAGATTATGTGATATGCTTGCTATTTCATGAGATTAGCAGAAAATTTTAATAGGGGATTGATTGTATTATTTTCGAGGGATGTAGATTTTATTTATTATAGTAAGTAATAGAAAGAGTACCTGTACTTATAAAGATTTTGTATAAAATAAAGCCTTGCAGACGCAAGGCTTTATCATTGTCTAAAAGTTATCTGAATTATAAGGATGCAGCACTTAATTCCGCACCCAGTTTTTTTATAGCCTTTAAAATTTTATTGGTAGTTTTTTCACCTGCAAAAGCAACACCGGTTTTGTATTGTCTCATTTTTGATTCGTTAATTCCGGCATAGGCCGCAAATTTGCTGGCGTTGATCCAGTCGAAGTAATTGAAGAATGATTCCAGGTCATACTTGAATTCTACTTTGATATCCGTAAATTCTTCCGGTGCGGATCCTCTTTCGGTAGTAATCATTTCTTTGACTTCCTGAATGCTTTCCATAAAGTCTTTTTTGGCAATTTCAACACTTTCCCCGAAACCACCGAAACTATGACCGGCGATTTCTGCTTCGGTATAGATGGAATATAATCCGTCTTTTCCTTTTTCAACAATAGCCAATATTTTCATATTCTTACGTTTTAGTCTGAAAAAACTAAAAGTTCTCATTGATACGTCCGAGAATCCGAAGAAGTTGCGGGGAATTAAATCCCCGCTTTCTTCATGATGTTCTTTAGAGTGCCTTTGGGAACTTCCTGTGAATCATGCCGGGGAACTGTAAAGGTTAGTTTTGTAATTGGACTAAACCAATGGTCGTGCCGTCCGCCATGACTGAGAAAGTAACATCCTTTTGCACTGAGCATCCTCTTTAATTCAGATGTTTTCATATCTCAAAGAACTTTTAGACAATACAAAAGTAACAAAAACGTTACTATTGCGCAAGTAATTCGGGAACTTTTTTAGGTTTTTCTGCAAAATATTTTCAGCACCTGAAAAAAATACGACATTGTCGATGCAGAAATACGACATTGTCGAATTGACAGGTGTTGCAAATCCCGTTTTCTTTGCTATATAAATTTATGGCAAATGACATTCTTACGCGAAATATGGGATAAAAAGGCAGCTAAAAGAGAGGTCGAAGTGACCACCAGGAAGGAATATGAGGAAAAGGTTTCTTCTCTCCGGAATGGTATCGATTATGGAGTGACCGTTAATAATGATGTAGCGATGCGTATTACAGCGGTATTTGCAGCGATCCGGTTACGTTCTGAGAATATTGCTTCCCTGCCGAAAAAGATTGCGAAAAATACTCTCCGGGGAGAAGAAGCGGTAAATAATCATCCTGTTAGCCGTTTGATCCGGGTTAAGCCTAACCCATATATGAATATTTTCAATTTCTGGGATTGTATTAATGCCGGAATGGACGGTTGGGGAAATTCTTATGCAATCATTGAGCGGGATGCACACGGGGATCCGGTTGCCTTACATCCGGTATTGCCTTCTGAAACCAGTGTGACTGTCAAGGACCGGAAAAAATATTTCAAAGTATATGGAAATCGGTTAGGGCTGGACGGTATTTACAGCAATGAGGAAATGTGTCATTTTATGCTGACAACCCTGAACGGACTGAAGGGCCTGAATCCAATAGAATATAATGCGATTTCTATAGCAAAGGGTGTGGCGGCGACGAAATTCGGTGCGGAATTCTATAAAAAGGGCGGCAATATCAGGGCGGTATTGGAAGCTGACGGGTCGATGTCTGATACGGAGTATAATAATTTTGTGAAGCATTTTAACGAGTCGTCCCGGAACTATGAAACCCCGCTCCTGGAATATGGAATAAAATATAAGCAAGTCGGCATTTCTCCTATTTCCGCCCAGTTATTGCAGACGGAAACTTTTTCCATTCAGGATATAGCCCGGATCTTTAATGTTCCTCCGCATATGCTATGCGAAATGAGCCATGCAACCTTCTCCAATATCGAGCATCAGACGATTCAGTTTACCACCTTTTCTCTCCGTCCTTCCGTGAAACGGATCGAAACAGAGCTGGAAACCAAACTTTTTTTCGAAGGGGAAACGGATCAGTATAGCGTGAAGTTCGACTTAAATGGCCTGATGCGTGGTGATACGGCGGCCCGGTCGGAATGGTATCGGACCAGCATACAAAATGGTATCCATAGCCGGAATGAGATCCGGCAAATGGAGGGATACCCGCGGCTTGAGGGACTGGATGACATGCTATATCCTTCGAATATGACAATTGTAGGACAAGAAAATCAGGATAAAAAATGAAGACGAATTTAATAGGACATGTAAGAAAGCTTGCAGGGAACGTTGAAGAAACCCGAACGATTGAGTTTGTTGCTTCGGATAATACGAGGGACGCTCACGGAACGGTGGTTCCTGTGGATAAGTGGGATCTTACCCGGTTTAATAGTAACGGAATTATCGGATATCAGCATAATGTTTATGGTGATATGTGCGGGAATGAGGATCCGGACCGGGTGATCGGAACCGGACAGGCCCGGATTGAGGATAATCAACTGATTGTTTCGATGACCTTTGAACCTGCAGAGTTGAACCCTTTGGCCGAAAAGATCTTCCGTAAGATTCTGCATGGTACTTTGAAAGCTGTTTCTGTCGGTTTTGTGCCGACTAAAGAGGGCGCCTGGGGAGAAGGTGAAGAGGCGAAGAACGGATCTAATCCGACCTATTATTTTGACGGCCAGGAGTTGCTGGAGGTGTCGGTTGTGAATATTCCGTCTAACAGAAACGCTCTGAAGCGTGGATTCCGGGATAATACCGTAGATGCGATCAATTTTATTTACCGGGCTTTGGATGGCCGTTTCCGGTATTCCGAGATTGAAGATATGAAGGTCCGGGATATACTGGATTTGCTGGATGAACGGAAGGCTCCGGAAAAAACGGAAGAGGGAGAAGCCCCGGAAGTTCCGGAGGACATACCGGAAGATCGGGCGACTGATGATGCTGATGTTGTTCTGGCCGAGGCGGAATTGGCAATAGACAAATAACTATTCATTTTTAAATTGACAGATATGAGAAAAATTCATGAAATTAAAAAAGAACTCTCTACGGAGATTGAGAACTATAAGCGTTTTCGGGGAGAGGGAAAAGCAGAGGAAGCTAAAGCGGCACTGGAAAAAGTGCGGGGACTTACCAGTGAACTGGAGGATGCACAGGCGTTGGATCGGGCAGAAAGGGCTTCGGTAGCAGATAAGTTTTCAGAGCAGGAACGGAGTGAAATAAACCGTTTTTCTTTCCAAAAATTTATTCGCGAGGCTGCAGAAGGTAAGTTGGAGGGTTTTGAATTGGAGATGGCACAGGAAGGAAGAAAGGAAGCCGGCGAATTGGGCCGGACGGTTAAGGGTGTTTGTATTCCTTATTCGGTATTGTCGGTAAAGAATGTCAGGGCTGCGGCCGGACAGAATGCCGGGACTGCTGTTGATGGAGGCAATCTGATACAAACTTCCGGGCCGACCTATATCGAAGCGTTGCGTGCTAATCTGGTGATGCAGAAGCTGGGTGCAAAATTCCTGACCGGACTGATCGGTACGCTGAGTTTTGTAAAAAATTCGAAGGTGGATATCTCCTGGGCGGGTGAAGCCGAGACTGTTGAAAACGAGAAGATTTCTTTCAGCCTTCAGGAGATGAAGCAGAAACGCCTGGTGATCACTACGGCCTTTACCAAAGATCTGCTGAATCAGACGAGTATGGATGTGGAATCCCTGATCATGAATGAGATGATACTGGCACATGCCCAAGGGATTGATGATGCGGCCCTTAACGGTGCAGGCAGTAAGGCTCCACTCGGTATTTTGAATTTGGAGGGTGTCGGCGCAGTCGCTATCGGAGAAAACGGTGGTGAAATCGACTGGGCGAAAGTGGTTGCTTTGGAAACGGCAATCAGTAGTAAAAATGCGATATTGGGAAATCTGGCTTACCTGACCAATCCAAAGGTTATCGGGGCTTTGAAAACCACTGAAAAGGCATCCGGAACGGCCAGATTCCTGATGGAAGCGGCGAATACGCTGAACGGTTATGATATTATCAGTACGACTTTGATGCCTTCGGATATTACCAAAGGTACCGGGGAGAATCTGTCTGCAATGCTGTTCGGAAACTTTGCCGATGTGATCGTGGGCCAGTGGGGCGGACTCGACATTATCGTGGATCCGTACACCCTGAAGAAATCTGCACAGGTGGAGATTACGATGAATGCCTGGCATGATGTTTTCGTGCGGCACGATGAAAGTTTCGCGGCAATCAAGGATATTAAAACGGCATAGTATGTTGGTAAAGATTAATAAACCTTTGAAAGGATACGGGTATTTTGGCGGCGAGACCGCCGAATTGCCTGATGATGTTGCTGCCAAGTTTATTAATAGCGGAGCGGCGATTATGATTCAGAAAACTGAGGGCGGGGAAGATGATAACACTTTACCGGAAGATCTGCCGATGCGTGATCTGTTGTACAAAAATGGTTATGAATCGGTGGAACAAATTCTGGATGCTAAGGAAACTCTTACTGATGTGAAAGGTATTGGTAATGCGTCTGCCTGCAGGATAATTGAATTTTGCGAAAATTATGAAGGTTGAACGGATCAGCACATCGGAAGAGCTTCCTGTAAAATTGGAACAACTGAAAGAGCATCTCCGCATTATGTCGGATGACTTCGACAGTATTCTGATTTTACACCTGAAAGCGGCAATTGCTTCGGCTGAAGAATTTACCGGTCAGGTGTTATGGCCGGGAAATTTTCGGTTGACGGGTGATTTTGATAAGGTGTTAAAGACTGGGATAATGCCGATCACAGATATTGTATCTGTCCGGCTGGATGGTGAAGAATTGGATGTAACGGAGATAGGGATATCCGGAAGCAGTCTTTATTTTCCTGAAGGGATGAAAGGAAATTCTGTAATAATTGAATTCATAGCCGGTTTTAAGGAAGTTCCTTTCGATGTTGCTGCTGCGATACTTTTAATTGCTGCCAAATTTTTTGAAAATCCTTTGGATTCTGTGGAACAATTGCCGAAGGCTTCTACAAACCTTTTAAGACCACATAAGAGATGGGGAAGATAGATTTCAGTGTAGGTGAATTTGATACCCGGGTACAATTCTATAAACAGGAGATTACCCGGACGGATGCCGGGGCCATTGTAAAAGATTTCATAAAAACGACGGAAGCTTTTGCCGGAGTTTCTTCAAAGACACTGGATGAGACTGTCGGGGGGGAACGGATCCGGGTTGTAGAAGTATTGGAACTTACGTCTTATTTATTGGTCGGTATGAATAATTCCTGGAGAGTAGAAATAGGCGGAAATATGTATGAGGTGATTTCAGTAGAGCCGGTAAAGAGAAGGTTTATGAAGGTCGTTATAAAACAGTTGTAGATGGATCAGATTCGCGTCAATGGTATAGAAGAAGCCGAACGGGTGCTGGATGAAATGATAAGGAATTATCCGAAACAAACTGTCGCTGCCGGGTTACGTGCTGCTGCAAAACCTTTTGTAAATCGGACAAAAGAAGCTGGACCTTCGCCGAAATTCAGTAAGCTGGCAGGGGTAAAGGTTTACACAAAAGGGAAGGAACCTTTAATGGCTGCCGGGCAATTCGGAGGCAGAACGAAACGGGTGTGGAAGACACTCAGCAGTTATATGTCAATGTACTATATCTCTTATTGGTTGAATCATGGGACATTGTCGAACCGGAGTGCTGCCTATCATTTTAAAAACGCCCGCAAGCCGGTTTCTGCAAATTGGAAAGGCGGTATCCGGGCAACCGATGATATGAAAAAGGCCTGGGAAGCTTCGAAAGCTCGGGTTATATCTGCTATTCCGGTAGAAATGCGGAAAGCGAGTGAACGTTTTATAAAGAGGATGCAATCTAAAACGGGGATAAAATGAAACAGGAGATCAGTACATTAATTTATGACACCTTAAAAGGAATTGTGGAAATTTATCCGGTGTTGGCTGATGTAGAAGATAGTAAAAATCTTCCGGTACCCTATGCCATTTATCAGTTGAAGGAATCGGGAAATAAGACAAAGGAAACGGTTAAGAAAGTGTATGATACCGGAATTTTTATTGTTACGGATACTTATGAGATTGCCTGGGAAATTATACATAAAGTGGAAGAGGCGATAAATCTGCTAGACCGTTCCAGTATCTGTGTTTCTGCCATTACAGGAGAAGTTAAGTATGATGGAGAGGACCGGCGTTATGTTGGTGAAATGAGTTTTACAATTAAAAAATTATAAGTTATGGGACAGAGTATTAATGGATATGACATTATTTTTCAGGCTGTAGTCGGAGAGCAAAAAAAGCTGTTTGCCGGGACGAAATCGAACAACTTTAACCTGAATCCAAAGGTTAAAGAATCTATTACCAAAGAGGATAAAGGCACCTCTAATAAGAAAATAACCGGTTATGATACTGAATTTACCGTTGACGGGGTAATGGAAATAAATGAGGCGGAAGAGAAAACAAAACGGCTCGACCGCAACGATGTGATCGATTTGGTTATGGCCGGTGATCCGATTGAATTTGTGTATGGGAATCCGGCGCCGGGTAATACCGTTTACAAAGGGAAGATGGTGATAACCGGTTATTCGGAAACTACCGATGCGGAAGGTGAGGCCACCTATTCCCTGAATTGCTCCGGAATCACAAAGCTGGCCAAAGAAGAAATTGCAGAGGTGTAAAGCTATGAAAGATTTTTTGAAAATAGGTGATTCAGAATATCGGGTTGAGGCAAACTGGAATGCTATAGCCGGTTTTTGCCGGAAAAAGGGAGTTTCTGATTTGTCTCAGCTTGATGTCTTGGTACATATCGCTATAGACGATATCTTACCTCTGATGCATTGTTGTATAAAAGAAGGCGAGCGGTTGGAAAAACGTAATTTCCCGATGTCGGAATCTGAATTGGGAAGTGTTGTCAATACAGCAGTAATGGGGCAATTTATGAGAATTTATGCAAGGCAGAGCCAGATGGAGGCGGATGGAGGGAGTGGAAAAAAAAAGTAAATGAAATAGTTTCCCTGGATTATTTTCTGGGTATTGCCTTGGGGGAATTGGATATGCAGGTGATGGAGTTTTGGGAAATGCGCCTTAAGGATTTTTTTCTGAAACTTCACTACTACAATGAGAAGAAACAGCGGGAATTGGAAGTATATGCCAATCTGCTCAGAATGCAGACAGTTTCCCTGATTAATGTTCAGTTAGATAAAAAATCAAGGATTACGAATCCTAAAAAATTTTGGTTATTTCCCTGGGAGATTGAAAGTGTTCAGGAAAGTGGGGTACAGGATATCGGGAATGTAATAAAATTAAGCAAATTGCTATGAGTGTTATTTCTAAGTTAAAGGTCTGGATTGGTTCCGATACCTCTGATTTGCAGAAAGGACTTAAAAAAAGTAAAAAGGAAGTTTCTGCTTTCGGGACGGGAATAAAAAAGCTGAAGGGGATGATAGCCGGGGCTTTTGCTGTAAGTAGCATTGTGTCATTTGCTAAAGAATGCCTGGGTTTAAATAAAGTTCAGGCAGAGGCAGAGAAAAAGTTAGGGGCGGTAATCAAGGCAACGGGGGCAGCTGCAGGCTTAACAGCCGATGAAATGAAAAAATACGCGTCGCAATTGCAGGATGTGACCAAATACGGTGATGAAGTGACTATAGATGCGATGGCCATTATGTCGACCTTTAAATCGATCAAGGGGGATGTATTTAAAGAGGCTATTGCTTCAGCTCAGGATATGGCGACGGTCTTGAATACCGATTTGAATGCAGCAGTCATGCAGATCGGTAAGGCTTTGGAATCGCCGGAAATTGGTCTGACAGCTTTGCGTCGTTCGGGTGTTTCTTTTTCCCAGGAACAGGTAAAACAAATCAAGCAACTGGTTGCCGAAGGGAAAAAGCAGGAAGCGCAGCTGATTATGTTAAAAGAACTCCAGAATGAATTTGGCGGAGCAGCCAAAGCTGCGGCTGGAGATGCCTATGGAGCTGCAACACAATTAAGTAATGCCTGGGGTGACTTGAAAGAGGCTATTGGTGCTGCTGTTACTCCTAGTGTGGAAAGTATAAATTCTCTTACAAATGCAACAAAAGAGGTTACTAATGTACTGAATGACAAGTCGATACCGGTATGGCGTAAGTGGTTGGGGATGTTAAGTCCTACACTGTCACGAGCTAATAAACTTCTAGCCGAACAGAATAGAATGATACGTGAGGATAATGAGGAAATTATAAAGGGTTTAAAGCTTTCGGAATTGTCTTTGAATGATTTGCTGGGAGTACGGAATGTATATAAGACTTTAAACAAGGAGCGCGGTAATGATTATTATCAGCAGACTCTTAAGGCAATTTCTGATGAAATAGATAAGAGAGCTTCAGGAGTCAAAGCAGAGACAGAAGCACAAAAGAAAGCCCGTGAGGCAGCAGAGGAGAGGGCAAGACTGGAGGAAAAGAAAAGGCAGGCAATCCAGGATACGATAGACATGGAGGAAAAAACTTCCGGGGCTATCGGAGAAAAAATAAAGGCTTTACAAAATCTGAAATCTGCAACCGATATAACCGATCAGGCAAGTCTGGATTATTATAACAAAGAGATAGCCCGTCTGAATTTACTTATACAGAAAACGGACGAACTCAGCCGGAAACGGGTGCTCGATGCACAGAAAAAAATGGAAGGTGGCCCGATCAGCCAACCTGCTGTATTGTACGGGTTAGATGATGCTTTATTCGATATAAATGGTGAATTGCCGGTATTCGATGATCTGGCGCAATTGCCGGATAAATTAGAGCCTGTGCGGACCAAACTGCAGGAAATACAAAAAGACTGCATAGATGTGAGTGACGTTGTCAATGCAGCTTTTAACGATCTGGCGGTCGGGTTCGGCGAAAATATCGGTGAGCTTATAGCGGGATCCGGAGATTTGCAGGGTTTTGCCACACTCGTTGCCGGAACTTTTGCCGACATGGCCATAAATGTGGGGAAGACTGCGATATCGACGGGTATAGCCGTGAAAGGTATCCAGCTTGCATTGAAATCGCTAAATTGGGCTGCTGCCATTGCTGCCGGAGTCGCGCTGGTGGCTTTGGGTACTGCTGTAAAAAGCTCTTTGGGTAAGATTGCCGATGGAGGTAATACTTCGGGAACATTTTCCGGGAATGCTTATAGCAATGAGGTGAATATCGGGAATACAAAAGATTATTCTTCCGGGATGGATTCCGGTAAAATTAATGTAATTGTAAGTGGTGAGTTGAAAGCAAAAGGCAGCAATCTGGTTGCTGCTATTAATTCTGAAAATATACGTAAAGGATTGACGACATGAGATACGGAGGAAAATACAGGCTGTCGTTTGACAGCGTTTCGGGTACACCATACGAGATAAATATTCTGGAGGCCGGATATGACGGGCCTGTAGAAAACCGGAATCTCCGCAGTGCCCCTGTTCTGAAAATGGATGATGGCGAGGCCGTGCGGGGTACCTCTCTGGAATTGAGCATAGAAACCTGTTTTGACGGCGATCTCCGGGAGTTTTACACGACGGACAGAAAGAAGTTCCGGGTAGAGGTGTACCGTTCGGGCGTATTGTTCTGGAGCGGACACATCCTTCCGGAGCTGTATTCGGAGCCTTACATTTCCGTTCCTTTCGATGTATCCGTTACGGCCTCCGACGGTCTGGGCTTACTGAAAAATATTCCATTCGGTCTGAGCGGCAAGCGTTCCGTGTTTGATGTCATCAAATATTGCTGTGAGCAGACGGGACTGGTGCTTAACTATGTCTTTGCATCGAAACTACTTGCTACCGGTATGAGTGGTGTGGCGAGCGTGTACACCCAGGCGTTTGTAGACTGCAATGCATTTGACGATGCGGATTGCTATGAGGCCTTGGAGAAGGTGCTGATCACTTTCGGATCCTATATCAAGCAGAAGGACTGCAAATGGCATGTGCTCCGGTATACGGACCAGGATACGGATCTGATGGAATATGATCCGTCGTGTAATTTTGCGGGCGGCTTCCGGCCTGTAATGAAGACACTGGGGGCTATCGGGGATGACACTTATCCTGTCGGGCAACTGGAATCTGAGATCGTCCCGGCCAGGAAGGATTTTACTATGGAACAGCCCTACGAGCTGTATCCGAGCCTTTTGAAAGACTATTGTTTTGCGGCGGTGGGAAGCTGGATACTTTCTCCCGGAGTACGGTTTATGCGTGTGGATGAAGAGACTTACTGTGAACTGAAACCGGCAAAACTTCCCGAAAAACTCGAAGCCTACGTTATGCAGTCCATATCCGTAGAAGCCTGCAACCGGCCTTTCCGGATAGAGTTTCAGTTTTCGATATGTCTGATGTCAAACCGGGAGATCGGTTCGATCGACATGAGCACCGGCCGAAGTTTCCGGCTTGAGATTTTTATCACCGATTCCGGTGGCACCAGGCATTACCTGTCGGCTGAAGGCTGGGGGACAAAAGAGACATACATTGAAGTCCGCGGAGATGTACAGAACGGCAAACTCCGTATTACGGACGGAGTCAACTATGATTATATCCCTGCGAGTTTCGAAACGTTCAGAATCAATCTGGAGCGTATTCCCTATTCCGGAGAGATGGCTTTTCGCATTATAAATCCTTATAAGTATTATACGGTTCCCGGCACGCCTGCTCTTGACGATTACAACGATATGAACATTATCTGCCTTAAGGAGTTTGTATTCACCAGCGATGTCGACGGAAATCCGGACGTGAACGTTTTGCTGAACCCGGAAGCGTCGACGTCGGCCCCTTCGCTGAAGGTGGGTTTTGTGGATGCGCCGTTTACGGAGAACGCCCGGGGCATCTTCAAAAACATACTGATGACTTCCGGAGGTTTTACGTCGGAGTGGTATTGCCGGGGAAGCGGACTGGATTCTTTTGCCAATATCGCCCTGCAGGACATGTCGAGCCGTATCGGCGTGCCTTCGTTTTGCCTGCACGGGGTGATCCATGCGACGGATTTTGATCTGTTGTCTGACAAGTATTCCGGACGGAAACTTTATCTGAAGGAGTACAGCTACGACCTGATGGAAGAGGAGATCGACTGTACGTTGTGTGAGTTGTTGCCGTTCAATGCCGGTATTGACGGAGAGATTACGCAATCGCCGAGGAGTTCGAACAAGTCCAAGACCGAAACGAGGGCATCGGGCGAGACCGAATACCGGAGCTACGGCGGGACGATCAGTACCCCCAAGATGATCCGGGAGCTTGTTTCCATGCCGGATGACCAGCTGTCGGAGGGCTGCCTCCTGGAGGTAGACGACAGGATGTCCGTATCATCGAAGAGGGTGGCAGTCGGGGGGCTTACGGATTTGTCATACAAGCGGGTGCTGCAGTCAGGTGTGTTCTGGACCAAGGAGGAGATGAATTGTACGGACGGCTATCTGGAGGTACAGGGAGAGAAAATAAAGGCCGGGGACAGTGATAAGTGGAATGCGCATGAATTTGATGATTTTTTGGATCAACCCGTCAGGAAGACAGACAGCGTACAATTCAAACAAGTAACAGCGGATAAAATAACAACTGATGAAATAATATCCGATAATTTTGTTTCAGGCCCTTTAGGGGAAGGGATGAACCTTATAAGGCGCGATAGTAGCGGCAAATCCTATCTGGAAATAGATAAGATATTCGCACGTTATAAAGCAGTATTTGCAGCACTCGAGATCAGAAAACTGACTTATGCCGGAGGAAATTATATTTTCTCTCCGGCAGGTGCAACCTGTACCATGGTTGAAGATAAAGAAGGCTTTTACCGTTGTTATTTTACTGCCGATGACGGAGAAAAAGCTGTGGAAAATCTGTTCCGCACCGATGATTTTGTGCAATGCCGGGAATCGAATATAAAATCAGGAACTTACGAAAATATCAGTAACCGGTATTATTGGCGGAGATGTATAGCAACCGGAGATGATTACATTGACCTCTCTAAATCAGATTGTGATACAGATAGTGATATCCCTGCAATCGGCGATTCCATGGTTACGATCGGAAATAAAACCGTTTCCACCAGACAAAATGCGATCATAATTTCTGTATATGGTGAAGGATCACCTTCCTTTATTCAGTATAAAGGGATAAATACCTTTTCCCTGGAGGGTAAAGCAAAAATTATCATTTCCCCTGACCAGAATCGGTTTACAGGTAAATTTACATTCGAAACAGGGGAAGATGCAGAAGAGTCCATCGGAAACATACAGAATAATCTAGATAACCTACAGGTAGGAGAAACCAATCTCCTTGACAATAGTAACAAGGGATGGAAGAATACTGGCTATCCAATAGCGACAATTTACTTAGGAGACTATAAACCCAAACAAGGAGAAGAATGTACAATTGTTATTAAAGGCAAATTAGGGGCGAATAAAACAAACTGGGCTGTTTACAATTCTGGAGGGAATGTTATATTGGCTAGTTTTTATCCTGGTGGTCCCGATACAGATTATATTGCTTTGAAAACTTTTAAATGGACGTTAGGGACGCCTGCTGTTGATAATACATTTATTCGGATATATCCAATTCCTAACAATGAAATTAATGAAGAATCTGAAATAGAGTGGGTAAAACTAGTATTAGGCAATAAAACTTCGCTATTGTGGACCCCCTCTATCAACGATCAGAGGCAGATTGCAATAGATGAAGCGGGAAAGGTTGTTGATGGGATACAGATAGGAGGAGTAAATATATTAATCGGTAGTACAACCGGAACTGGGTGGACAGGATATACGGAACATAAAGATACAGAGTTTTCAATAAAGGACGCCTCTACGAGAGAAAGTTATATTCGTAGTGCGATGATAACAATACCTGGGAATAAAGAAATTGTTGTTTCTTTTTACGCAAAACATACAGGTCATCAAAATTATTTTGATTTTTATATTCTTCCTGCTTCTTATCCTGAAATTGATGCATTATTAACTAGTTCATATCAGTCAGGCACGGATTGGACATACAATGAATTTAAATTTACTACACCTTCGGACTGGGGAGAAGGGACACTAGTTTATTTAAGGATTGATCACAATGGTATGTCGGATGGTTCCGAATTTATTATCTCTGTAAAAGATGTACAAATTGAATATGGAAACAAAGCGACAACTTATTCTGTCCCTGAATCTGATAGAAAGGAAATAGCAAAACAGCAAGGGCTAGAAGGCGGACAGGAAGCAGTAAATGGATTACAGATCGGTTCCCAGAACCTTATATCCAAAAAAATGATGTTGAAGTGGAATGAGAAGAACAAGGATATTGCGGTTTGGGGACAAGATGAAGACGGGGTGTATTTGAATGTTAATCATAAATTACTTACAGATTATGTTTCGGGAGGCTTAGATCTAAAAGATGTTTTTGGAGGGGCAATTAAATTTAAAACAAACACGCAGTATGTATTTTCCGTAGAATGGAAGGTTTCAGCTAATGGTGAAAATGATGGTATTCGTTTTATTTTCTTATATACAGATGGTAGCATCCAATATGTTTCGCTGAAAGGTAATCAGACTACAAAAGCTCGTATAAACTATGTTACTGATCCAGGTAAAACAATCAGTAAAATATCTAGTTCACACGGATTTTATGCGATACAATCTTTGATCTACAACATCTCCCTAATCGAAGGCAATAAACCCCTGCAAGGCTTTCCAGTAGCAGAAGAAGATCAGACCGGAGCAAATAATGTGAATCTGGCGGATGGTACGAAGGAGTTTACTGTCACGGCA
>ENA-ORTM01001960-ORTM01001960.1-human-gut-metagenome-genome-assembly--contig:-NODE-1960-length-18954-cov-5.237102_pt1 | contig 18954 bp, 35 predicted proteins | sample MGYA00241909_ERZ509182 | MGnify/ENA primary metagenome ERZ509182 (study PRJEB26280, sample SAMEA2338855) | human gut metagenome | biome: human gut; feature: human-associated habitat; material: faeces...
GAGGAGCTGGAAGGGTGCAAGGCATCTGACAAAGCAAGGGAGAGATTCCGGCGTCTGCCATATCAGATTACAGATGTTGCAGGCTATATGGCAAAGAAATATGACATAAAAAGGGAGATGGAACCATGAACAGGTCGGAAAACCTGCGTGCTTTTCTTAGGTTCGTGAACGAGTGCCAAGCACTGAATGAGATGGCAAGAAAAGAAATTTCGAAAGAAGACAAGCGTCAGCAGGATTTATTGCATGAGATTGAATTTGAACCAAGAGCAAAGGAGAGAAGTAAGTTATGCACACAGCTCCATCGGTCAAGATTGAACCGGAGAAAATACAAGGATATATTCGAAGAGACGGATGACATTGTGCAGTTTTTCAATGTCGGCCAACACAAAAGGGTTCTTGATCAGATGGGGCAGTTGATTGGAAAAGTAAGAAAAGTGGAAAAATATCACGAGAATCGGGCATATATTCCGAGATTGCAGGAGGGAGAAGAAGAATGACATGTGAAGAGTTGGGAGCGGCAGTGGCAGAAGCGGCAGTGGTAATAGCAAAGGCAGCAGAGAAAACAACAAAAGCGTTTAGGGAAACGGAACAAGCGATTACATTGTGGGCTTTAGCTAGAAACAAGTGTTACAAAAGCAACAATGAGCGTAAAAGAAACAAAGAGCCAATGATAAGAGAAAAGTCATACATAAGAGCATACAGAAACAAATGCAGGAGGCGTAATGTTAGAGAGATTCATGCACTGGATCGGGAAGTCCAGAAAGAAGAAGTGTAAGAGCTGTTGCTTAAGATGTGAGTATTGGGAATTGTGTAGAGAGGAAGAGCCACAGGCGGCAGCAGGACAGGAGAACAACCATGAATGAGGAAGGCTATAGAGATCCAACAGCTGATAGAGCAATAAGAAGTTATAATCGATTACCGCACGGGAAGAAAGAAGACTTAAGCGCACTCTGTATAGTGGCAAGAAGACTAGGCTTTGAGGTGACCGGAGTGCGAGACAAAAAGACAGGAAGAGAGGTGAATTTAGATGCCGGACGAAAGACCGATATCGGAAAAGAAATACGGGATAAACAAACATAGATTCTTGGAGTTGAAGCATCATTGTCTACAGTATCAGGACTGGAGAAGAGAGTTGGCTAATATGCAAGACACCGTGAAAGCAATCCAGTATGGGAAAGAAGGGAAAGGAAGTCCAAGCATTGGAAGTGCAACAGAGAGTTTGGCAATCCGCCGGACAGAGCTCGAAGAGAAGTGCGAGACCATAGAGCAGACAGCCATAGAAGCAGATCCGGAATTATGCCAGTACATCCTCGAAGGAGTTACGACAGATTATGCAACGTACAGGTACCTCAAAGATGCTAAAAAGATACCGTGCGGGAAAGACATGTACTACGACAGAAGAAGGAAGTTTTTTTATTTATTATCAAAAAAAGTATAGGAGAACAGATATGGAAAAGATATGGATAGGAAAAGGAATGAAATGGATTGGAGTATCAATAGCAGTAAGCGTTGGTATATACATAACAGGGAGCGCGTGGTGCTTGTGGGCATTTTTGATTCCAGCAATGGGAGATCAAAAAGAACCGTAATCACAGGACATAAAAGTGTGTTATTATGATATCGTTGAAAAAATAAAAAAGACCTCTGAAAAAGTATTGACATATGGTTAACCATATGATAATATATACTTGTAAGGAGGTGAAAGACAGATGAGCAAGAAGAAAAAGAAAAACTCCATAGATTGGATTGAAGTGCTGGTTCAAACAATCACAGGAGTTGTTTCTGGGGTGATAGCCGGAGTCATAACTTGGCTAATCACAAAATAACAATAGGCGAGAGAGACAAGCAAGTCTCTCTTGCATATTAAATATAACACGTAGACTCATCTGTGTAAAGCTATGAGGATAGAAATAATCGTGGCAGTAGTAGTCGCTGTAGCTGCTGGTCTAACAGGAAGAGCGCTATACAGGAAATGGAGGGATGGCAATGCCAAAAGGTAACCCGACTCCACAAACGATAGCATCAGAGAAGTATCAGAAGAAAGCAGGCTGGATGACAAAAGGGTTCAAGTTGAAGAGAGATGTAGTAGAAGAGTTTGAAGAAGCTTGCGAGAAAGCTGGAGTTAGTCAGGCTAGTAAGATAACAGAACTAATGAAACAATTTATTGAAGAAGTAAAGGCATCCGAATAATCGGGTGTCTTTTCTTGTGTGAGAAAGAAGGTGAGCGGATGGCAAAAGGATACCGCCCGGATCAGAACGGAACACACCGAACACAGTTCGATAAAAATAAAAAGAAGATCTATGCAACTCAAACAGTGTGCGGAATATGCGGGAAACCAGTAGACTTCGCATACAAGTATCCTCACCCATTGTCACCTTGCATAGACCATATCATACCGATAGCGAAAGGTGGGCACCCATCAGACCTGGACAACCTGCAGCTTGCGCACTGGACTTGCAATAGACAGAAGTCGGACAAGCTGGTCGAAAAAGCAGATGCAAAGGTCGAAGAAATAATAAGCAACCGTGTATTACCTCACACTTTCGACTGGAAAAATATGCGGTCACCGATTAAGTAAGAGAGGGGGCATACCTCCCCCACTTGCTGTCTGCCAGAGCTTCAAACAGACTACGAAAAAAAACACACGGAGATGAGAGAGGATATCAAAATGAGTGAATTATTAGGAATTGCAAAGCTGAGAAACAGGCTGAATTTGAAGAGAAAAAGAGTGAATCTAAGATATAAATATTACGAAATGAAGAACATCATTAAAGATTTCGGTATTTCGACGCCACCAAACTTAAGAGGGTTTCAAACCGTGCTTGGATGGTGTGGAAAATCTGTGGACAGCATTTCGGATCGGCTCATGTTTCGCGAGTTCGAGGAAGATAATTTTGATATCAACGAAATTTTCTTGATGAATAATCCGGATATGTTTTTTGACAGCGCAATTCTTTCGGCACTGATCGGCTCTTGCTCATTCGTGTATATTTCAGAAGAGGGTGAATATCCGAAGTTGGAAGTGATAGACGGAAGAAATGCAACTGGAGTTATGGATCCAATCACGGGGATGTTAAAAGAAGGGTATGCAGTGTTGGAAAGAAGTGACGTGGACACACCGACGATAGAAGCATACTTCACGACGGGAAATACACAGATTATTCAGAATGGAAAAGTAAGGAATATTCCGAATAACGCGCCATATCCGTTGTTGGTGCCGATCATCAATCGGCCAGATTCAAAGAGAATGTTTGGGCACAGCCGCATTAGTAGAGCTTGCATGGATATCGTGAATAGTGCCATGCGAACCATTAAGCGCTCCGAGGTATCAGCGGAGTTCTTTTCATTTCCGCAGAAATATGTAGTCGGTACATCGCAAGATTCTGATCCGTTGGATAAATGGAAAAGCGCAATGTCATACATGATTGAGATTACAAAAGATGATCAGGGGGATGTTCCGACGTTCGGACAATTCCAGCAGCAGAGCATGGCGCCACACATGGAACAATTAAAGATGTTGGCCGGACTTTTCGCAGGGGAGACAGGACTTACGATGGACGATCTCGGTTTCCCAACAGAGAATCCATCCAGCGCAGAAGCGATTAAGGCAAGTCACGAGAATTTAAGACTGATGGCAAGAAAGGCGCAGAGAACATTCGGAACAGGATTTTTGAATGTGGGATATTTGGCAGCGTGTCTACGAGATGATTTCCCGTATGAGCGAAGACAGTTTTATTTGACAAAACCAAAGTGGGAGCCAGTATTTGAGCCGGACGCAGCAGCATTGAGTTCCTACGGAGACGGAGCGATTAAGATCAATCAGGCGATTCCGGGATATATAAATGAAGACCGCATGCGCGATCTAACAGGATTCTAGGAGGTGTAAGCGTGGAAGATATTGCACCTAAACTGTACGAGAAAATTAAAAAAGAATTTGACCGCAAGATTTCAGAAAGTAAAAAATTAACTACTCTTTCGGAGAAGCTGGCGAAAGGGACCGCAACGTACAAAGAAGCGCATGAATTTGCGATAGAATCGGGAGAAATCTTATCACAGGTATTTAAGAGCAATCTATCATCTTCTGTGTTACCGGATGGAAAGCTATATTACAATATCGCAGACAGGATTATTCGTCCGATGATGGGAGATCTATATGAAAGTGTAGCCGACTACTCAAAAGAGGTTCAGGCTTCGCTGAATAAACAACAAAAAATTGGAATTAAAGCGATTAAGCCGGAATTGAACGAGGATAAGGTACAGGGGATTATCGATATAACTTCCGGGAAAGATTACTTTGACGATATCGCATATATGCTAGGAGAGCCAATTGTCAATTTCGCACAGACGATTGTAGACGATGCGGTAAGAACAAATGCAGATTTTCAGCACAAAGCTGGATTAAGCCCGAAAATCATAAGGACATCAACTGGAAAATGCTGCAAATGGTGCGATAATCTTACAGGGGTTTATGAGTACGAGGAAGTGTCTGATACCGGGAACGATGTGTTTCGTAGACATAAGCATTGCAGGTGTCTGGTTGACTATGCCCCTGGAGATGGAACAAGACAAAATGTGCATACAAAAAAGTGGTCAAACGGGACAAACAGTGATACAATAAAAATAAAGAAGACGAAAGAAACACCGAAAAATAAAGAGAAAAGAATCAAAGAAGAAAATGGGTTAGATCTTGCTTCAAGAATATCGGAACATCCTAAAATGTTAAGAGCATATACACCGAAGGGATTATATGATTCATTAAAAAATTCGGGATACGAGATAAAGGCATTAAAAGGAAAAAACTATAGAGATATTCCTTTTGAAGAAGGCGGAGGGTTTCGAGTAAATTTTGGTGGAGATGGTATTTTGATGTATCATCCAGGAGAAAGAAGCCATCACGGAGGAGAATATTATAAAATATCAACGGGGAAAGAAGGAACTAAAAGATATGACAGAGAAGGAAATGAGATTGAAAAGGATAGATGACATAAATGAGAAACTAAAAAAGAAATATAAGCATATAGAAATAACCGGAACATTATTATTTATTTTAGAAACAGGAATTGTTTTTAGAATAGATAGTATCGGGAAATTCAATGCAATTGTAATCGAATACGCAGACGATATCGAATCCGCGAAAAGGGGAATATTTGGAGAAGATGGAGAGTTATTCTACATGAATGATATGAACGAAGACGAAATGTATGAAGCAATGGTAGAAGAGATAGAAGGATAAATGCCACAGGTCGAAAGGTCTGTGGTATTTTTATACCCATTTTTAAGAAAGGAGGGAAAAGTGCATGAAGATACCTGGAAAAATAAAAGTACTGTATAAGGAGTATACAGTGGAAGAAACCGCAAACCTGCACGATAACGGTGGAGATTTATACGGACAGATTCATTATCTTCCGGAAAAAATTTTTTTTAAACGTAGATGCATCAGAAGAGCAGAAAAAATCGACGCTTCTTCATGAATTGATTCATGCATTGGATGAGATGTATGACATTAGGTTGAAGGAAAAACAGGTTAAGAAACTTGGCAATGCATTCTACATGTTACAGAAGGACAATACGGAACTTTTTGAAAAGTAGAAAGGGGTGGTCCAATTGTCTCCCTTTGGGCGATGGGGTGATATCGTCTACGGAAGAAACAGTTAAACAGGAGGGGTGAGATGGATACTAAAAGAATAGGACGCCAGACACCCACTCAATCCGTTACACTTCCTTACACGGAAACAAAAGGTCAAGAGGCTGCCGATCTATACGCGAAAACAGGAAATGAATTGTTAGAATGGCAGCAGCTTCTACAGTGTGACATCATGGCTGTCAATGGAGATGGCTTATGGGTACATCAAAAATATGGATATTCCGTATCTCGTAGAAATGGAAAGTCGGAAAACGTGCTTGCTAGGTGTTTATGGGCGCTGAAGCATGGAGAAAGAGTGCTATATACTGCGCACAGAGCAACTACATCACACGCAGTATGGGAAAGACTTGATCGAATGTGCGAAAAGGCGGGAATCGTTATTACCTCGTCGTTCAAGGCATTTGGAAAAGAACATCTATATGCGGAAGACGGTGCAGTCGTAGAATTTCGAACGCGAACGTCTTCTGGTGGGCTTGGTGAAGGTTATGACGTGCTGATCATCGACGAAGCGCAGGAGTATACGGAAGCGCAAGAGACATCATTGAAATATATTGTGTCAGACAGCGATAATCCACAGACCATTATGCTGGGAACTCCACCGACCGTAGTTTCTGCCGGAACGGTTTTCGTGAAATTCCGAGAAACGGTACTATCTGGCAAGGGCTTTGATTCCGGTTGGGCAGAATGGAGCGTAGACTTTCAAACGGATCCGAACGATGTTGACGCCTGGTATGAAACCAACCCGTCACTGGGAACGATCCTGACAGAGAGAAAGATTCGGGCGGAGATTACCACGGATGATATCGACTTTAACATTCAGAGGCTGGGGCTGTGGCTGAAATACAATCAAAAGTCAGAAATCAGCAAGAAAGAATGGCTGGAGCTTAAGATTGATGAAAAGCCAAAACTTACAGGTGATATCTATGTCGGAATCAAATATGGAAACACCGGAGAATATGTCTCGATGGCGGTTGCGGTCAAGACATCTGATGGGAAGAACTTTGTTGAAGCGCTGGATTGCAGACCAGTAAGAGCCGGAAACGATTGGATTTTGGAATATCTAACTGCAATCAATCCAAGAAACATTGTAGTTGATGGATCTAATGGGCAACAGGTTTTATTGGATGATATGAAAGATGCAAGAATAAAACAGACGCCGATATTCCCTAAAGTAGCAGAAATTATTACTGCAAATGCATTATTCGAGCAGGGAGTATTCCAACACACGCTCCGGCACGCTGATCAGCCATCATTGACGCAGGCAGCAAGTAACTGTGAACGTCGTGCGATTGGTTCGCATGGCGGCTTTGGCTACAAAGCCATGAAAGAAGGGATTGAAATATCTCTTTTAGATGCGGTCATATTGGCATATTGGAAATGTCACGAAAGTAAGGAAAAGAAAAAACAAAAAGCAAGGTATTAGGAAGAGCATCCGCAAGGGTGCCTTTTTTATACAAAAAATGACCGATACCACCGGGTTTAGTGGGAGAAAGGAGCCGAAAATGGCAGATTTTAAAATTATTGAAACACAGGAAGATTTTGACAAAGCAGTAAGCGCACGCATTAAAAGAGAGCAAGAAACAGTACGAAAGGAATTTGAAGGGTTCCTTTCTCCTGAAGACGTCCAGAAGAAGTACGAAGGTTTCTTATCTCCGGAACAAGTACAGGAAAAGTACAAGGATTATCTCTCTCCGGAAGAGGTGGCGAAAAAAGACGCGACGATTAAAAGCTATGAAACAAAGTCAAAGCGTGTAGAAATCGCTCTTGGAGCAGGGCTTCCGTATGAGCTCGCAGGCAAGGTTTCCGGAGAGACAGAAGAGGATATGAAGAAGGACGCACAGACCTTGGCTGGGTTCCTAAAGAACAACAATCCATATCCAAGCTACAACCCCGATCCAACAGGAGAAGAAAGCTCAAAAAATGAAGCTATGAAAAAAATGTTAAGTAATTTAGGAGGAAATTAAACATGGCAGTAAGCAGAACATTATATGATCCAGTTTTAGTTACAGATTTAATGAACAAAGTAAAAGGGAAATCTTCCCTTGCAAAACTTTCTGCGCAGTCTCCAATCCCGTTTAACGGGCTGAAAGAGTTCACGTTTACAATGGACAAGGAAATCGACATTGTGGCAGAAAACGGAAAGAAGACAGAGGGAGGAATTACCGTAGCACCGGTTACAATCGTACCGGTTAAATTCGAGTATGGCGCTAGAGTATCCGATGAATTTATGTATGCATCCGAGGAAGCAAAATTACAAATTTTAACTGCATTCAATGAGGGATTTGCGAATAAGGCGGCGAAAGGTTTTGATTTGGCGGCATTCCACGGAATCAATCCTCGGACAGGAGAAGCATCCGCCGTCGTTGGCACAAACCATTTTGACAGCAAAGTCACTCAGACAACGACTTACGCAGCAGTGACTTGCGATGAAAATCTCGATGCAATTATTTCGACTGTGCAGGGAGCGGACGGAGAAGTAACAGGAATGGCATTATCTACACAGATGGGTGCAGCACTGGCAAAGATTAAAGAAAATGGAGTCCGACAGTATCCGGAGTTCCGCTTTGGAGCATCGCCTGAGTCCCTCGGTGGAATGAATTGTGACGTGAATAATACGGTATATAACAATACTGTGAAGGATCATGCTATTGTAGGAGATTTCCAGAATGCATTCAAATGGGGATTCTCTAAAGAAATTCCGCTTGAGATTATCCAGTATGGCGACCCGGACAACTCCGGTAAAGACCTGAAGGGATACAATCAGGTATATATCAGAGCGGAAGTATATATCGGATGGGGAATCTTGGTACCGGAATACTTCGGACGTATCGTGGAGGCGTAATATGATCTACAGAAATAGAAGAACAGGAAATGTGATCGACGTTCCGTGCGAGATCACTGGCGAGGATTGGGAGCTTGAAAAAGAGCCTCCCAATACCACAAAAAAGAAGGCGGTGAAGGGAAATGCTAGAACCGTTCGCGACGACAAATGATTTGTACGAAATATGGAGACCACTGAAGCCGGGCGAAGAGACAAGAGCAAACAAGTTATTAGAGATCGTGTCAGACAGCTTGCGAATGGAAGCCGACAAAGTAGGGAAGAACCTTGATGAAATGATTAAGGCTAAGCCCTATTTTTTAAATGTCGTAAAATCGGTGACTGTTGACGTTGTAGCCAGAACGCTTATGACATCGACAGACTCCGAGCCTCTTTCCCAAGAATCGCAATCCGCACTCGGATACACCTGGAGTGGAACGTATCTAGTGCCCGGTGGTGGGCTCTTTATTAAAAACTCTGAACTTGCAAGGCTAGGACTGAAAGGACAAAGAAGAAGGGCGGTGGATATGTGTGGCGAAGATTAAAGGAATCGCAATTACGCTTATCACAAAAGAGGAAACCGGGCGAGACGGATTCGATCATCCGATTTACATGGAAAAGAAAGAGACGGTAGAAAACGTGCTCGTGTCTCCGGTCACTTCCACGGAAGCGGTTGACGCTTTTGATTTTGAAGGGAAGAAGGCAATATACAATATCGCAATTCCGAAAGGTGACCAGCACACATGGAAAGATCAGATTGTGGAATTTTTTGGCGATAGATGGCAGGTGATTGGATTTCCGAAGCGAGGAATCGAAGAGAATATACCGCTTGATTGGAATGAGATATGGCAGGTGGCAAAGTATGAGTAAAGTAAAAATAAAACGAAGCCCTAGTGGATTTCGTGCGTTTCTGAGAGGCGAAGAAGTACAGAAAATGTTGGAAAAACATGCAAGTGACATTGCGAAAAAAAGCGGTGGAGATTACGAAGTAGTCGTTGCTCAAACTCGTGCAATCGCAATTGTTACAGGCGATGATGGCAACAATAGCTTATTGAGGGCGATGTGATGATTGAAGAAACAGTATTGAAGTATTTGAAATCGAAAGGTATCCGCACGTTTACGGAAGAACCGGAAGATACGAAAAAAGAATATGTTTTAATCGAGAAGACTGGAAGCGGTGTAGAGAACCATGTGAAACGGGCAACACTGGCTATCCAGTCTTTTTCTGCATCGCTTCATGAAACCGCGATGTTAAATGAAAAAGTGAAAGAAGCAATGGAACAAATAATTGAATTGGACGATGTCTGCAAATGCAAATTAAACAGTGACTATAACTATCCAGACATTACGCGGAAAAGATATAGGTATCAAGCGGTCTACGACATCGTTCACTATTAGAAAGGAGAAATATTATGTCAGATGCAAAAAATGTAAGCACCGGCAAGCCGAAGGTTGGTGGAGCAATTCATAGAGCACCGGCTGGATCGAAACTTCCGACGGATGCCACAACAGCATTAGATCCGGCATTTAAAGCACTTGGGTATTGCTCGGAAGATGGGCTCACCAACGCAAACAGTCCGGAATCAGATAGCAAGAAAGCGTGGGGAGGAGACACGGTCTTGACCTTGCATACGAGCAAGGAAGATCAGTTCAAGTTTACTTTGATCGAAAGTTTGAATTTGGAAGTGCTAAAGGCCGTATACGGAGAAGAAAACGTGACGGGTGATCTCGAATCCGGAATCACTGTGAAAGCGAACAATCAGGAACAGGAAGAGTCTGCATGGGTAATCGAGGTTGTGATGAAGGGAAAAGTAGCGAAGAGAATCGTAATTCCTTCGGCGAAGCCGACAGAACTGGATGAAATCACATATGTGGATGAGGATGCGATTGGGTACGGAATTACATTGACAGCAACACCAGATATCACTGGAAATACGCATTACGAATATATCAAAAAAGGAGCATAAGAAATGTTTAAAGGGACGACAAAAAGTGGATTTCAATTTGAGATTCAGGAAGAGGTTTTTGACGACTACGAACTGCTAGAAACATTAGTAGACGCAGATAATGGAGATAACATGGCAATCTTCAAAGCGATCGATATGATTCTGGACGGCGCGCAGAAAAACAAATTAAAAGAACATGTCCGCAACGAAAATGGTCGGGTACCGGCAAGCGCAATGGTACAAGAACTAATGGAGATCATGGAGGCGTCGAATGCAGGAAAAAACTCCTAGTCCTCACCCACATGATTGTAACGGATAAGGATGCGTGGATGTGTGATTTAGCCGAAACGTACCATATTTTGAATCATAGAGAGCTTCCGTGCAAAACGGTGGCTCTTTTTTCATGTGGTCTGAGGGAAAACTCAAGGATCAAAAGAAAGCTGTTAGGAGAAAAAGCGGACACAGAAGAAATATTACTTTCGATTATCGCGGACCGTCTTGGAACACTGGTGTGGTTTAACTCCGAGGATGGGGCGAAGCGAAGAAATCGACCAAAATCCATTCTGGCTTCATTGGCAGGAGAGGAAGAAGAAAAGGAAGTGCAAGCATTTGATTCTGGAGAAGATTTTGAAGCTGCATGGAGCGAGATCACAGGAGAAGGGGGGTAGAGTATGGAGACAAAGACAGAATTAGCAAAAGCGTATGTGCAAATCATACCATCTATGAGAGGCGCAGAAGGCGAACTAAAGAAAACTCTTGGGGATACCTCGGCGAGTGTAGGCAAATCGTCCGGCTTTACCTTTGGTGGAATGTTCAAAAAAGCCATTGCGGCAGCAGGAATCGGGATTGCGTTAAAGAAGGTGGTCGGCGATGCATTCGCACAGGGAGGCGAACTCCAGCAGAACCTCGGCGGTACGGAAGCGGTATTCGGGCAATTTGCGAAGACTATTCAAGATCAAGCGGTAAGCGCATATAAGAATATGGGTATGTCAGCATCTGATTATATGGCCACAGCGAATAAGATGGGATCTCTTTTTCAGGGCTCTGGAATCGAGCAACAAAAATCGCTCGATATGACATCGAAAGCAATGCAGAGAGCAGCAGATGTGGCGTCCGTAATGGGAATCGACATGAGCATGGCGATGGAGTCTATTGCGGGAGCTGCGAAGGGCAACTTTACAATGATGGACAATCTTGGCGTCGCCATGAACGCAACAACCTTACAGGCGTATGCGCTGGAAAAAGGTGTCAACTTTGAATGGAATACTGCGAGTAACGCAGAAAAAGCGGAACTTGCTATGCAAATGTTTATGGAACGCACGTCACAGTACGCCGGAAATTTTGCAAGAGAATCTGAGCAAACATGGACCGGCTCCATCGGAGCAATGAAAGCGTCTTATCAGAATTTGATGGCGAATATTATGCTAGGAAATGAGCTAGACACATCTCTCCAGGCATTGGCGCAGACGGTAACCACATTTATATCCGGCAACCTTATACCTGCAATGGGAAATATACTAAAAGGACTGCCGCAGGCGTTAATTACATTAACAACAACACTTGCACCGCAACTATTGCAAATGGGAGCAGACATGGTAGTTCAGTTGGCGCAGGGTATTATTACAAACCTGCCGAAATGGGTAGAAACATGGCTCGGATTATTTGAAAATCTCTGGACGACAATTACGGAAAATGCGCCACAGCTGCTGAATATGGCGCTTATGATGATACAACAGCTTGTAATCGGAATTAAAACGCAGTTACCGACCATATTGTCTGAAGGCGTGGAAATAATAACAAATTTAGTAAATGGAATCTTGCAAAATTTACCTGCTTTAATCGCAGGAGCTGGGCAATTGTTAACCCATTTTCTTGGAGCGCTTAGTGAAGCAGCGCCGATTATTTTAGAAAACGGCGGACAACTACTCTTAAACTTAGTAAATGGAATTATTAGAAACCTACCACAAATTGTTGTCGCAGCTGCGACGATGATCTTAAGACTCGTAACGTCTATAAGACAGAAGCTTCCTCAGATATTACAAACAGGAATTGAAATCATTGGAAAATTGGCTGCTGGGCTCGTGAGGGCTATTCCTACGATGATTAGCAACATACCTAAAATCACCCTGTCTATTGCAAGCGAGTTTTTAAAAACCGACTGGGGCTCTATTGGACTAAATATTATAAAAGGCATAGCGAGGGGGCTAGCGAATGCCGGACATATGCTATGGGAGGCAGTTAAGGATATACTAGGAAACTTCAAAGATAAGGTGCTTGATTTCTTCGGTATTCATTCTCCATCTCGTTGGGGTGAGTATGTCGGAAAGATGATCTCCCTTGGGTTCCCACGAGGAGTGGAGGGAAATCTCGATCCATTCCGCGCTTCTATGGAAAAGCTTGGCAATATCGCTCAGAAACCGTTCGGAGAATTTGATTACGAAATGCGGACATCCGTTCCGATGCATGCCGAGAACACAGAAGAGCGCGGAGCGCTAGAACGCTTAGACAGAATCGTAGAAATCCTATTAATGATTTTAAGCGGAAACAAAGAGTATAAGTTCTATCTAAAGGACAGAGAAGTGCTTAGAGCATTGAGAGAGTTAGGGGTGGTCGTAAGATGATAGAAGTTAAATATGTATGCTCAAACGGAAAAGAGTACAATCTGATCGGAGACAAGCTACGACCAACGGACGGGTATTTTCACAAATACAAATGGAAGCAGAAGGCGACAGATACTGGAATGGGTGATAGCGTATATGGTTTTTCCAAGGAGTCCATGACGTACGATATCACTCTTACCGTCCGTGGTACGCTTGACGGTCGTAAAAAGCAACTGGATGAGCTTACAAACGCATGGGAATACGATATCGTGAATGTAACACCTGGTCGTATATATTTCGGGAATTACTATATCGAGTGCTACATTTTAGAGATGTCGAATGAGGTTTCCGGAATATGGAATAACTGGACAGACATTAAAGTGGCTATCTATTGTCCATACCCGTTTTGGTCAGAGGAAACAAAGAAAGATTTCTATCCCGACAGCGTGGGTAAAGGCGAAGAATACTCATTCTTGGAATATCCATATGGGTACAACTACGACTATTCTCGAGAGAAAACAGGTAGTCAGCATTGGCATATCGACCACTATCGACCAAACCATTTCCGGATGGTAGTATACGGACCGTGTGCGAACCCAAGAATCACAATCAACGGATATGTGTATCAGATTTTTGAAACGCTTGAAAAAGGCGAATATCTTGTGATTGACAGCAGGAGCAAGACCGTTATAAAGCATTTGACAAATGGAACAGAACAGAACATTTTTGCCAAAAGAGCAAAAGAATCTTCAGTGTTTGAATTACTTCCATCAGGGGACTTGATGATTAATTGGAGTGGCACGTTTGGATTTGAAATCACTATATACAAAGAGAGGAGCGTGCCGAGATGGATCTCATAAGAACTGACATATATGGAAGAGAACTCGGGTACGTCATGAATACAAACATCGATTTCGAGGTTGGAGAGGAAAACGATAGTATCAATGATTTCGAGGTCGAGTATAAAAGGTTTGATTGGACGGGAGAAGTGCAAATAGGTTGTCGTATGTTCTCGCCGAACACAGAATATGGAGGAATCGTCAGACATATAGCGACTGATACAAAAGCAAACACAGTAAAAGCAAAGGGGTACACTTGGCGAGGCATGATGACAAAGAAAGTCATTGAGCCTCCGTCCGGTGCGGCTTATGTCACAGACAATGGAGAGTTAAACAGCATTATCAAAAAACGAGTGGAAAGCGCATTCCCAGGGCTGTTTTATGGAACAGAGAAAAGTACAGGAGTTACCGTCGATTTTCAGTATGACAGATATTGCACACTACACGAGGGACTCGTGGAGATGCTAAAATCTGCGGGCTATCGCCTTGATATCCGGTATATGCAAGGCGCAACGAATGAGATTGGATGGGTGCAGGTGCAGGCTGTTCCGATTGTTGATTTTTCGGAAGAGTATGAGTTCTCCGAGGACAATAACATGCATTTCACGATGGACGACAACAAAGGCGGAGTAAATCACCTAATTTGCCTAGGAAAAGGAGAATTGCAAAACCGGCTCGTGATACATCTTTACACAGACAGCAGCGGAAAGATCGGCACGAAGCAATATTATAAAGGCGTGGATGAAATCTCAGAAGTGTACGACTCTTCCGGATCCGAAAGGGATGATTTGCTCGCAAACGGAAAGAAGAAACTGGAAGAAGAAAAAAGCAAAACCGAATATAACATGACGATGGAAAAGATTGACGGGAATATCGATATCGGAGACATTGTCGGTGGGAGAGATTACTTGATGGGCGTTTCCGTCAAAAAACCAATAGACCGAAAGATTTGGACAATCTCCTATGGGGAAGAAAAGATTGAATACAAACTGAAAGGAGAAAACTAATGGATATCATTACAGGATATACGGGCACTCCGCACATCACAGCAGAAAATGACAGAGATATTAATATTGGAATCTTTGGAAGCAAGTCTTATGTGCTACAGACTGGAACAATGTTGACCGCAGAGATTTCAAACAACAATGAGATTAAGGTGAGAGACGGAGTGATCATGCACCAAGGATGTGCAGCCTCTATAAAAAAGAACACTTACGATTCAGTAACAATTAATAATGGTTCCCAAGGAATGAAACGTATCGACTTAATTGTAGCAAGATACGAAAAACAGCCGGAAACGAATGTGGAATCATTAACGCTTAAAGTGTTACAGGGGACTCCGGCAGAGACAAGCCCACAAGTACCAGCGCATACAGAGGGCGATATACAGGCTGGAGATACAGTGGCAGATATGCCATTATACGAAGTCGAGATTGATGGATTAAACATTACTGAGATACGGAAAGTCTTTCAAATGATGGAAGATCTTGAGTCAGTAAATGGCAATATCATATCCGTAGAACATAAAGATATTGGTCTTCACGCCGTTGATGCAGGGTCGTATACAGATATCCCTGTAGACCTTAAGCAATTTGAGATGAGTAAAATCATATCTGTAATCCCTATTTTGCAAGGTCGTAGTTCATCGCCGAATTATGGACTATTAACGCTAGGGCTATATGAGTTTAATCAAAACACTGCGACGCTTAGAGTCTTCAACGCTGACGGGTCAAAAAGGGAGCCGCGTATTAATGTATGTGTAATCGGCTTTAAACAGCTATAATTTTTCTCAACCCAAATCTTAGAGTAATTAAAAATCTTGCAATTTTAAAAATATAGAATAAGAAACGCCTGTCGCATCATTATTTGTTTTTGCGCGGACAGTAGGGAATGTTATTGAAAAATTTAATTGTGACATATCTTTTATAGGATCTATTTTTACAATATCTGTTTTTAAATCGACCTCCTCATGATCATCTGCGCCACCATAGCAATAGCTTCCTGCTTGTCTAGATGTAAGAGTTATTTTGGTTGGTATTACTTTTTTTATATTAGACAAATTATAGGCAACAGGAAGTGAAAAACATAAGTTTTTTCCTCCACCAGTCCATAATCCACCCGCATATCCGGTTAGAAAAATATCAGAATCGCTAGGTGGATCTATTTTGCCATTTAGTAAGTAAAAAAATAAGTAACTCGTCAACCAGAGAGCCAATGCAGGCTCTTATTTTTATGTGTGCGACATCGCACAGAAAGGAGAAACCCATGAAATTATATTTTGGAGACGCGACATCCATCACGGTCCAAAGCGTCAAAGAACTCGGAGGAATGCTTAGCATTAAGACGATTGGCAACACTCCGGATCAGCTGCGCGTGCTCTTTACAGACACTTTAAAAACAAAATACATGAGAGTGGAGGAGAGAGGGCAGACCATCGCAGAATATGAAGGCTACACAGAATTTTACCGGACAGAAGAATATACTGGGAAGATCTACGGTGTAGTAGTAAATCAGGTTGGAAGATCAACAGAAGAGCGCCTGACTAATGTGGAGGAAGATGTTAAGGAAATCAAAGAGAGCGGCGGTGTCGCTCCGGAAAATTACGGGGCAGTATTTACGCTGGCAAAGATGCAGGCGCAGACGTTTGAGGACAAAGATGCGCTCAAAGTCAAAAATCTATACGAAACATGGAGCGAGTTGGTTAAGCTTAAATTTACAGCAGAAGATGCAGGTTACAAATTTACCCATCAAGATGTGCTCTACAAGACAATTAAACCGGGACAGGAGTTCCAGGAGCAGTGGGTACCGGGACAGGGAACAGAATCTATTTTTACACGGATAGACGAAACTCACGCCGGCACGAAAGAGGACCCGATTCCGTACCATGTCAATATGGAAGTATTTCAGGGCAAGTATTATACAGAGGATGGTATCCTATATAAATGCACCAGAGACAGCGGACAGGCGCTGCACAACAAAGCAAGTGAGCTCGTAGGACACTATTTCGAGCTTGCATAAAAAAAGAAACTAATAGTAAGGAGGAGCGATCGGATATGGAGATAAAAAATGTGCAAACAGACAAGACGACGGTATCTGCCGGAGAAAAGATAAAAATAAAATTTGAGGTATGGTACGAGACCAGCTATCCGTATGGTTATCCGTATGATTATCCGATCGCTACTAAACAAAAATAAAAAGAAAGGGAATTTAATTATGGCAGTAAAACAAAGCTACGCAATGGTAAATGGCGTAAAAATGTTGGCAACTTATGACAGTGATACACAATTATGGACAGTAGAAGGAAATGCACCGGCGGACTCATCTTGGAGTCAACCGGATCATGTGTACAAAATTGAATTGCACGCAGAAGATGAGGCTGGAAATAGTACAGTAATGACCGCAGACGATAAGACTTATGGGAATCAGTTGAAACTCCGTGTACTTGAAAAAACAAAACCGACAGCTACGATCGTATCACCAACCAGCGGATCAGTACTTGGAGCATCTGCACAGGACATCAAGCTCGAGGTCAAAGATGCAGGAGGTTCCGGTCTCAACATGGCTACTGTTGTGCTTAAGATCAACAATGTCGCCATCGAAAACTCGAAGTTGAGTTGGGCAGACGGTGACGCTGGAGCAAAAACTTGTACATATAAGGCTACAGGTCTCCCGGATGGTGCAAACAAAATCGAATTATCTGTACAGGATAACGATGGTAACACATCGACTGCGGCAGTTGTTAACTTTGTAATCTCCACAGCAGCCCCAACCTTAGATGTTAAGACTCCGGTAGACAACATCCTTACTAACAAGACAAGCGTGACGGTATCCGGTACCGCGGCAGCTGGGTCAGATGCAGTAACGCTCGCAGAAGTAACCATCAATGGTGAGCGCGTAGAAGTCGGTGCAGGTGGAGCATTTAGCAAAGTCGTAACCGGCTTGCAGGAAGGCAATAACAACATTGTTATCATCGCAAAAGACAGCCTCGGAAAGACAACAACCGTAACTCGCAAAGTACGCGTGGATACCAAGGCGCCAGTGATCTCCGATGTTGTGGCACAGGCTACGACTGTAGATGCCGGTGGTCGCATTAAGATCACATTCAAGGTCGTAGATCCGGCGTAATGATTGTAAGGGTATGGGGAACCGCGAACTCTACAGAGGTGGAGTTCACGCCCGTTCCAGATCGTCCGGGGTACTGGGAGGGATATGCCCCCAAAATACCGGGATTACAAGATATCGAAATCTGGGCAGAAAATGACAAGGGAGCCTGTGGACATCTACAATGTACGGTACAGGTGCATTATCACGTACATGCGATGGCTCGGCTGGTACTATTGCCCTATATGGCAAAACTCTTGCAGTTACATGATGTAAGAGTTGTAAAAAAATCTTATAATGCCAAATTGGCAGGGATTGGAGGCACATAATTGGAACGCGTAGAATTTAAACTCGGAGAAAAAAAGCGTGTCTGCATCAGGATTACCAGCACCACGGGGGAGAAATTTGAAGTCACTAGTGCAAAATATCTCCTGCTGGCAGGTGAGGAAGCAGAAGATTCAGGGGTCTGTGAGATTAACCAAAAATCAGAAAACGAAGTGATCCTGACCGCTATCGTGCAGCCACAGAGAAACAACACCATCTACCGGCTGGAATACACATACGAAATACCGCCGGAGATATTAAAGTGTGATATATTAATCAGCGTATATTAAGGAGGGAGTAAGAGTACATGGAATTTTTACAGCAGATCTTAAGTATTTGCGGGGCTATAAGCATTGTTGGAGGGGCAGGAGCTATCGTTGTAAAAGTGATTAGACCAGCTTTTTTATTAAATAAAAGAGTATCACAACTGGAAGTATATAACGATAAGGATTACAAAAAACTGCAATCCTTGGAAGATATGCAGAAACAACAGTCTAAGTGCTTGGCAGCAATGTTAAATCATCAGATCACCGGAAACGGAATCGATGAAATGAAAAAAATAAGAGATGAGCTCTTAGAAAACATCATTGAAAAGTAAAGGAGAAGAAATTATGAGTATGGAATTATTAATGCAGTATGTAATGTATATGCTGGCAGGTATCGGAGTACTTGCCTTTTTTG
>ENA-ORTM01001964-ORTM01001964.1-human-gut-metagenome-genome-assembly--contig:-NODE-1964-length-18936-cov-3.676659_pt1 | contig 18936 bp, 12 predicted proteins | sample MGYA00241909_ERZ509182 | MGnify/ENA primary metagenome ERZ509182 (study PRJEB26280, sample SAMEA2338855) | human gut metagenome | biome: human gut; feature: human-associated habitat; material: faeces...
GATAAATAACTATTTAGAAAGGCAAATTAAGGAAAATTTTCCTTACCAACCAACTTTAGAGCAAGAAATTGCTGTAAAATCTCTTTCAGAGTTCCTGTTATCTACTCTGGCGGATGAAGTTTTTATCTTGAGAGGTTATGCCGGTACCGGTAAGACATCTTTGGTCGGAGCATTGGTGAAAACGATGGAACAGTTGCAGCAGAAGTCTGTCTTGTTGGCTCCTACGGGACGTGCCGCAAAAGTTTTTTCGGCGTATGCAGGCCATCCTGCTTTCACCATTCATAAGAAGATATACCGGCAACAGTCCTATTCCAACGAGTTTACTAATTTCTCCATAAATGACAATCTTGCTACAAACACCTTGTTTATTGTGGATGAAGCCTCCATGATTTCCAACGAGGGTCTGTCCGGCAGCGTGTTCGGTACGGGACGTTTGCTGGATGACTTGATACAATTTGTCTATTCGGGACAAGGGTGTCGTCTTTTGTTGATGGGAGATACAGCACAGCTTCCTCCGGTGGGAGAGGAATTGAGTCCGGCACTTTTTGCCGACGCGTTGAAAGGATATGGGCTTGAAGTCCGTGAGATTAGCCTGATTCAGGTAGTCCGCCAAGTGCAAGAGTCCGGTATTTTGTGGAATGCTACGCAGTTGAGGCAGTTGATAGCGGAAGACGAATGTTACTCTCTACCTAAGATAAAGATAACGGGCTTTTCTGATATCAAGCAAGCGCCTGGCACAGAACTGATAGAAGAATTGACAAACTGCTATGATCACGACGGGATGGATGAGACAATCGTTATTTGCCGTTCCAATAAACGTGCGAACCTATATAATAATGGGATACGTGCGCAAATCCTATGGCGTGAAGATGAATTGAATACGGGCGATATGCTGATGGTGACCAAGAATAACTATTATTGGACAGAGAAGTATAAGGAAATGGATTTCATAGCCAATGGTGAGATTGCTGTTGTCCGTCGTGTCCGTCGCACTCGTGAGATGTATGGATTCCATTTTGCGGAGGTCACCTTGAGATTTCCCGACCAGAATGATTTTGAACTGGATGCTAATCTATTATTAGATACTTTGCATTCAGATTCACCAGCATTGTCGAAAGCGGATAATGACCGTTTGTTTTATACTGTGCTTGAGGATTATGCCGATATTGCCAATAAACGTGACCGGATGAAAAAAATGAAAGTCGATCCGCACTATAATGCCTTGCAAGTGAAGTATGCATATGCGGTGACTTGTCATAAAGCACAGGGCGGACAGTGGCAGAATGTGTTTTTGGATCAGGGATATATGACGGACGAGTATTTGACTCCTGATTATTTCCGTTGGTTGTACACGGCTTTTACTCGGGCAACGAAAACGTTGTATTTGGTGAATTATCCGGAGGGGCAGGTGGAATAGCTAATTTGAATAGTAAGAGGGTATCCTTTCGGATACCCCTATTAATTTGTGTTGGATAATTTATTGTTTTGTCAATTCGTAATTAAGTCCTGTCGGATGTGCTTCTTGGAAAATAGTATGAGTGTATAACCATGTATTTCCGCCATCATTAGAACAATATGGGACAGCTGTACAGTTTCTATTATCGTTGAATGGAAATGGTTTTAAGGTAATTGAACCGTCGCTGTTTAGTATTGCTCTGAATTCTCCTTCTTTTCCTCCTACTGTCCATGAATTGGCTGTGCGTCCAGGAGTGGCCCAACACATTTTCCACATTAGTGGATCTGTGGCATCTGAATAATGGAGAACTTGTGGCATTGGGATACTGAGTGGATTAGTATCAGAATTAGTATATAGCATGGTTAACGGATACTGTTCTAGCAATTTGCCATATGGTGCCCATCCATATACATAATAGGATTCATTTTTAATGTTTTCTTCTATTCTGATGTTGAACTCCATTTTGCTAAATTTATTTTCCCACTTACTTCCTGTCCAATTATATTGTTGAGCTGTTGAGATTTTCCAATTTCCTAAATAATAGTTGTAATCTTTAATAGCTGATGAACGTGAAGGAGTAAAATCAGTTCTTCCATATACTTGTTCAGTCCATATAATGTTGTCATTATATAGTGTTTGACCTATTTCATTAAACTTTGAACTATAAACTTTTGATGCTTTTAAATTATAAATAGCAAAGTATCCCCATTCGTTTTTGATTTTAGACAGATAGACTGAATTAGGATAAAAATTATCTTCTGTCACATTTATTGCGTATGGGCATTGCTTGGTTTTATCAATATGTGATAATTCATTCCATAAATTATAGTTTCCAAAAACAGTATAATCTAACAAATCATTTACATCCTTACCTTCAATGTCTCCTAATGGATAATTGATAGAAGGCTCACCATTTTCCTGTTTACACCAATATACCCCAATTTGTTTATCAGGCATTATTTGTCGGCACTCGTAAATCAGGCGGCTGTATTGCTCTTGTGATGGAACTACCAATCCGGGATGCCCTCCCACTTGTTCATAGTTTGACCATTCATCATCAAAGCTTATACCGTCAAATCCATAAATGTCCACATATGATTTTAGTTCTTTGGCAAAATCTTTAGCGGCTTCATCCCCTAAACTTCTCATGCCCGCTGGTGTATGGTCGCCTAAAATGGTTAAATGGACTTTTATTCCTTTTTGCTGTAACGGACGAATTAGCTTATCAGCATTCTCTAAAACGAAAGTTACTTGCGGATTGCAATGTACATATGGCTTTCCCTCTTTATTTAAACGAATATTGGCGGCAAAAACATTGACTATATCGAAGAATGGTTTCTTACTGTTTTCCATGGTATATTCACCTGCATTCAATATATTTTCATTATTTACCTCTATGTAACAGATTGTTTTGACTCTTCCTTTTTCCGTATCAGGTAGAGTAGCTTGTGGAGTTACAAGATAAATATAAGATTCGTTATTGCTCGAAGTTTTAATTCCGTCAGAAGCAGTAGCTGATACTGCTACCGCATACGTTGTACCGATTGTACCTCCGGGTTGAATATCCAACTCTACAGAAGAGGATTTGCGCTTTCCGGCGGGAATGGTTGTTATTCCTTCATTTTCCAATGAAAGTTTATCTGTCGGATACATTGGATAGTTGGTGCCATTTACTTGATTGTAGGTATTTAGCGCTGACTCATCAACTTTAAATGTTACTGTGATGTCTTTATTGGTGGCTTTGTTCAGTTCAAAGTATAAATGTCCTGTACCATGCTTGTCACCATTAATGGCTATGGCAGTGAGAGCTTTTGCTCCGGCGGCTGATTTTACGTAGCCAAAATTACCTTCTATATTACCAAATGAGTTATTTTCAGATGATATAGTAATGTCATCTTCGCAGGCGGTAAATACGTTACTTGTACAGGCAAGTAGCGCAATCCAAAAAGATGATTTGATAAATCTTGTATATTTCATGACTTAATTCTAATTAAAATTGTTGATTATTAATCCTCTTTAGCCGGAAGAGCTACGTCTACCCAAGTCAGTGTTGAAGAAGGGGTTGCATTATTACCATTTACGGAATAATCTTTTATTTCATCAAGACCGTCATTCAGTTTCCAATACGCTACTAATCCTTCAGAGTTAGGATCTACTTCGTATGCATGATCTTTTGCATTAATTTCTTCTTCACTTAATACACGGTTCCAAATTCGTACTTCGGCAATATCAGCATCTAACCAACGTTCATTATTGTATGAATAACCTATCCAGAAGCAACGTGGTTTGCCATTAGATTCGTCAGAATGAGGAATTCCCCAGTTAATAGCGCCAATATTCATTGGACTATTAGTAACTAATTCTCCATTGTAGTAAGCCTTTAAATTTTTTGCTTCAGCGTCATAAGTGATGACAATGTGTAACCATTCTTCCAATGGTACATCCCGATTAATGTGTATGTTTGTAGCACTTGAGGTTCCTGCTATTTGCAAGTGGTTCGCTGGCACGCCATCATCACCGAATCGGAATAGGAATTTGCCTTCAATTCCCATTAATGTACTAATGTTATGGTCAAAGCTGTGTGGGCGAATTAATGCTTCTGCTGTCATCATTGTTAAATTGTTAACTACTTCAGGATTTTTCCATTCTACATAGATATTGTTTTCTTTAATATTCGCTACTTTATTGATGAGTGACGCTCCTTTAAATACATAATAGAAAGTTTGTGCTGAAGCTAAAATGCCAATATTAGCATTGTCTATACTGACGGGGAGTATGTACACTTTGTCAATATTCAATTGATTAATTTCTTTGAAGTAGACTGTGATTGGTGCGGAGATAACACTTCCTGCAAATATTTTTCCTTCCATATTTGAGAAAGAGTAATGTTTTTCAGGCAACATTTCCACATCATTTGTATAGTAGATATCTTTGTAAGCAGATACTAATGCAGGGTCTACTTTGATTGTAAAATTAATATCACTTTCTTCCGGTTTTGCAATTTCCAACTGGAAAGTACGTTCGTCGGATTCTATGTTAGATTTGACTAAGATGTTTTTAGGACTAACAGAACTCATGAAAATATTATTGGAGAAGTTTTCCATATCATCATTGCATCCTGTAGAGATGAAAGTCAATAATCCTAACGTAATGCCATATAATTTTTGTAGTTTCATAATAGTTTAATTATTTGGTGGGGGCTGGATTCATTATATTAATAGTCTTTTTCACATTGTGGTAATTCCCGCTTGTTTGATAATAATCATTTTGGACATTATTAATAGCTATGCCACATTTATCATATTCTTGAGTATCTGCTGTTATCCAATAAGCAGTTTCAATAATAGCCCTTTCTGTGCCTATGAAGCCTGTACTTGTGTCAGACGTGTCCAAAGAAGGAGTTGAAACAGCCATGATGAAACGGTCTGTTGGTACTCCTGTTTCCAAACAGTCTTGAATGGCAAGAGTAAATTTATTTTTATCTGTTACTTGGTACATCTCTATGATGAGATGAAGGAATTTGGATAGAATATTCTTATCTACTACATTTTGAGGTTTTCCTTGTAAAGAGAGGAATTTTCCCTCATTTTTATTAATCCAGTTTAATGCAGCATTGAAAAAGATATTTTGACTGGCAGTGTAAGCAGCTTTATCTTCGGCTGTCATATATTTCGGATTTTGTCCGATAAACTTTAGTATAATTCCATCAAAGGGGGCAGCATATGCCAATTGCTTTTCTATTTCTTTTGAAAGAAAATAGTCAAATGTATTTTCATTTTCAGCTTCTGATTGGGTAGAAATAATGTCCTCATATTGCTTATGTATCTCATCATAACTGATGGCGTAAACTACTTTTGTACCCTTTTGTTGTAAAGTCATTATTTCTTCTTTTTCAAAAGCTGCCAACTCTGAAGGATACATCAAACCGACAATATCAATGCTGTCAGGTAGGCTTGTTATATGTTGTGCATAACTGGAAGGATTCTTTTCGCTATTATCAAACCACGCGTACACTTTTTTATGTTCCGTATCGGCTTTGTATTGGCGTAAGTTCTCCAAGTACTTGGTATATAACTCAGGATTCTGCTCCTGAATGTTAGGTTGTTTGATATCTATACCTTCAATATCTGTCCAATCACTGCATGCTCCTAATGTGAAGCTTGTAGTAAAGAACAATAAGGTTGCTATTTTAAATTTATTCTTCATAATATTTAGATTTTATTCATTTGACAATCTAGGATTGCAGTCCCACCATATGTGAGTCGACATTTTATCTCCTCCTGGTAACGTACTGACAATTTGCTCTACATTAACTTTATTCGTATTATATTCTTGTTGCGGATATTTCAACCGACGGGCAAATTTACCTTCAGCAATCTCGTTGCTTTTGTTATTAGGAGTGGATAGCAATCTGGGATAACCGGTTCTGCGGAAATCTGCCCATCCTTCCAAACTTAACGGGAAATTTGCAATCCATTTTTGCGTAATGATACGTTCCAGATTAACTTCATTGTCAGCTCCTGACCATTTTACAGAAACTGCGCTTCCCGGTAATGTTACAGTATATGTGTCTTTAGGATCTTTATAACTGCTAGGTGCTGTCGTTCCTTCCAAATAGCTTTCTACGTTACTAACCCCATGTTGACCAAATGACAAACGGATACCTGCTTTATAATAATTTTCCGGTGTGTCTTTGGTATCCCATCCCAACAGGGCAGCTTCTGCTCTCAGGAACATAACTTCGGCAGCATTCATCCACATTAATGGTGCTGTAGCCGCAACATTCATATTTGAATACATTTTGGCATCAACAGCAGTATGCTCGTTTCCAATACGTAAACCATGATAACCGTTTGTTATCGATGAACCGGCAAATGTGCTCTTCAATGCATAAACAGAGCGACGGGGATCTTCATAAGCATTCATGTATGTAAGTAAGTCGGCACCGATTCTGGAGTCTCCCCAACCGAAAATAGTATAAAACGGATTGAGGGAAACTTTCATAAATGCATTATCGTCATTATTCTCCATTACACCAACCTGGCCATTTTCCGTACTGATAGCTTCTTTTACCATTTGTTCTGCCAATGTAGCATCCGCATAGCGAATACGTATAGCCATACGCAGTTTTAGTGAATTGGCAAACTTTATCCACTTTTCAACTTTACCACCAAAGACTTGATCAGCATTCGGAGAAAAGTCATTTGTACGGTTGGCGGTCAAAGTAGTGATGGCATCAGATAATTCCTGAAACATTTTGGTGTAAACATCCTTTTGTGTGTCAAAAGGAGCTGTCAGTTTACCATCCTGTCCTACCTGTGAATAAGGAATAGGACCATACACATCTGTAACACGAACGATGGCTGTTACTTTTAGCACTTCCGCTACTGCCAATGGGATAGGATCGGTAGTGGATTTTTTTACTTCAGCAAGATTGGAGTAAATTTCAGGCATGATATCCAGATAGACCTTTCCGTTCCAATCTTCTGACTGATTAAAATATGAGAACGAATTTCCCCATGTTTTAGAGTCTGCCATATAGCCGCTGAAAACACCGCCCAACAAACATTCGGAGAACTGTGCCAGATGTTCTCCTACAGGCACGATTACACTTTGCATACCCACGAGTGCTGCCCCCAATTTGTGGGCATCCCGTTCCATTTCGTCATCGGTCACTTCGTATGGGTTTTTATTATAATCCATATAATTGTCTGTACAGGAAGTTATTGAGGTTATAGTCAATCCTCCTAACAGAAATAATTTTATAATTGATTTATTCATTGTACTTTAATAAAAGAGGTTAAAACTTGAATCGAACGTTGAATCCTAAGCTGCGTGCGCTGGGAGTCATGAAGTTATCAATCCCTTGGTCATAGTTGCCGGTAGTTGCGACCGCTTCAGGGTCAAATGGTGCTTTACAATACAACATCCAAAGGTTACGTCCTACCAATGATACCGTGATGTCTGCAATTCCCCATAATTTATTTTTAGGAATAGTGTATCCAATAGACGCTTCCTGCAAACGTACATTAGTTGCGCTATATGTATAGTATTGGGGAATACCGTTCTGTGCTCCGACAACCGAATACCATTTTTGTGCATTAATCACATCACTGCCATTTACGGTAACTCCACCGAAATCGCGTGCGGCAGCCGAAGCTTCAGATACTCCGTAATAGTCAAGATAAGACTGAGTTGCAGAATAAACAATGCCGCCAAAACGTGCTGAAAGCATAAAACCGAAGTTCAGATTCTTCCATTTGAAATCGTTACGCCATGAAAGATTGCATTTAGGGAATACACTGCCTAACTTAATATCTTCTGATGCTACACTGGCAACTTCTCCTTTTTCATTCACATATATGTTGCCGTTACTATCACGTTGCAGATCTTTAATGGAGTAAAGGTCTCCTAAGCTGCCACCTTTTTTCAGAACAAATTTAGCATCTCCCAAGCCACCTACTTCTAAACGATCCAATGTTATGATAGCACCTGTTTCCGGATGTTTGTAATTTTCCATCAATTCAAGTATTTCATTTTTGTTGGCACTGAAAGTAACAGTGGAACCCCATCTGAATTTTCCATTCCAATCGTTGTCGTATCCTAAAGATAACTCGATACCCTTATTGCGTACACTACCTGTTTGTACATAAATTGTAGAATATTGAGAAGACACTGAGATGTTTGGTTCGAATGTCTGGTTATATGTCTTAGTTGTGTACAATCCTAAGTCGAAGTTGAAATGGTCAAGGAAACGTGCAGTAATACCTATTTCCCATGAATTTGTCTTTTCCGGCTTTAATTCATACATTGGATAATGAGTCTTTACTGCCCATTTTTGTGCTTTCTGATCCCATTCGTATGTAGGATTTGCCAGAAAACGTGGGAAAGGAAGACCTACTGAAGCATAAGAAGCCCTTAACTTCAAGAATGAAATCTGCTTAGGCATCGGTAACAGCTCTGACAAAATCACCGAACCACCAATAGAAGGATAGAAGAAAGCACTCTTTACAGAATTCGGACCAGCTAATTGTGAAGGCCAGTCTGTACGTCCTGTCAATGTCAGATAATAGGTACTTTTATATCCTAATTCTACACTGGCGAAAATAGATTGTGTCTGTTCACGATAACCGGATTGCGAGCGTTTGGTCTTGTCATTATCCAAATGGAAAACATTGAATACATTGGCGATACCTTTTGTATCACTGATAGGACCTTCATTGCTAAATACATCTTGCTGCATATCTGAATAAGATGCACCGAGATTAGCTTGTAGGCTTAATACTTCTTTAAATGTTTTGTTAATGTTGACCATGAAGTCTGCATAAGTCTGTTTGTCATTGGTTTGGCTGATTCCATAAAGACCGTTCTTTGAATTTTCTACCAGAATTTCATTACTGGTTGCATATAATTTGCGGGTATATCTGGAATCCGAATTATCAACACGTACACGACCTGAAACGCTTAACCAATCCAATATCTTGTAATTTAATGCTGCACTCAACATGTAACGATCTTTATCCGTTTCACGTAAGTTACGATAGGCGATCCAGTAAGGGTTTTGCCCGGTTAGACCGGAAAAATCCTGTGGCCAATATTGAGTGTAGATTTTACGTGTGGTGTCATAGCGTTCGTACATCTTAATGTCGTTCCAGTCATCACCACGTGGAAATAAATAAGCGGTGACTAGAGGATTGGAGTAAGTCCCTTGATTGACCATATTGCGGTCGTTTTGTTTAACGTAATTGGCGCTTACGTCCAAAGTCATCTTGTCTTTCAAGAAAGAAGTAGTATTTCGGAATGTAAAATTATAACGATTATAATCATTATTCGGCACCATGCCGTCAGAGTTTATTGCACTTGCAGAAAAGTAAGTTTGATTACGTTCTGTTCCTGTAGAAAGAGCAACAGTTTCGGTCGTAACAACTCCCGTTTGTAAAAAATCATCTACAGGAGAATAACCCATATAATTCGAAGAATTGAGTTTATGCCCCCAACTTTTTTCTACCGAAGAGGTATTGGACAACAAATCCCCCGTTCCGTAACGGTTTTGGAATTCCGGCATTCTGAAAGGGCGCAGAAATTCTGTATTTTGACTTACAGTTAATTGCAGTCGTCCTTCTTTTCCTTTTTTAGTCGTGATGACGATTGCTCCATTGGCTGCATGACTTCCGTAGAGTGCTGCTGCGGCGGCACCTGTCAGTACAGACATGGATTCGATATCTTCCGGATTGATGTCGGCAATAGCTTCTGTTGTTCCTTTAGAGTCATTTTCTTGTCCGCCTTCACTTCCTAAATTGAACATGGGAACCCCGTCAATGACATATAATGCATTGCTGGATTGGTTTATGGCTTTTGTTCCACGCATCACAACTTTACTTGCACCACCAACACCGGAAGATGAACTGTTGATTGTGACGCCTGCTACTTTACCGGACAAAGCGTTGATGAAGTTGGCGTCTTTATTGGTGAGGAGTTCGTCGCTTTTAACTTCTTGCACATTATAACTCAAAGCTTTTGTCGCCCGTTTGATACCTAAGGCTGTGACTACAACTTCATCAATTACTTGTGTGTCATCCATTAACGTTATATTCAAAGAAGTTTGACCGTTTAATGGAATTTCTTGGGTTTTGTATCCGATATAAGAATACACGATAATAGGGCTATTGCTTTTAGTAGTAACTTTGTAATTACCGTTCAAATCGGTGATAGCACCATCGGTTGTGCCTTTAACCAAAATACTGACACCAATCAATGGTTCGCCTTTTGAATCTAATACCTGCCCTGTTATAGTGCGTTCTTTGTTTGTTTGCTGTTGATTGGAATTCAAATCTTCTTTTTCCGACAAATAGATTATATTATCATCTATCTTGTAGGCAATGTTTTTGTTGTTTAAAAGTTTATTCAGGACTTGCTCCAATGAAGCGTCTTTTACTTTGAGAGGATCCACAGCAGTAGTTGACAGTTTGTCATTGTAGAAAAACTGATACTTGGATTGTGACTGAATTTGCTTGATTACAGCTCCTAAAGTTGTACGGGGAGTTGATAAGGTCAACTGTGCAGTAGCCCATTGTAAAGGAACTGCCATAAACAGGAGAATCAATAAAGTTCGAAATAGCTTTGGCTTTCGAAGCGAATGTTTGCTTTCCATACATTTAATTTAATGGTTATAACTTTTTAAAACTCTATAAAGGAGAGTGTCGACTTTCTCTCCTTCTGTTAATAAAACAATAATGATATAATAAACACTTAGTCTGTTTTCTCTTTTTTTTCTAAAAATGAAAATATTGCAATGTATTGTTAAACAGAGAATGATTAAAATACCAAGTACTTGGAGAACTTACGCCAATACAAAGCCGATACGGAACATAAAAAAGTGTATGCATGGTTTGATAATAGCGAGAAGAAGTCCGTCAGTCGTGCACAGCATCTTGTTGATTTACCCGATAGTCTTGATGTTGTGTCCTTGCTATGTCCAGATAACTTATCAGATTGGGAAATAAGAGAAATGTCAGAAATCCAGATGGAAAAAGGTACGAAAGTGATTTATGACATAAGTTTTGATTCTATAAAAGTTGCTTATAATAGGAAGCAGGGGGATGTTTTGAGTGTAGAACCTGTATCAGAAAGATTTGAAGATTTCCTGATGGATTCTTTGTTGAATGCGTTGAAAATTGTACCAAAATATAATTATGATGGTATTTGTGTGAGTTATACAGGACGGAAAAGTACTCATATGACTGAGGAAGAAAGAGATGAGTATATAATGAATGAGAGTATGTTTACTGGAATTATAAAGGATTGGCATATCCGGAATTCAGGTAAACTGGTTTCGTTCAAAGGAAGACCTCAGAATCTGTACTTCAAAACCTTTTTGAAAGAGTGTGGTATGATTTGGGTATTGGGAACACAAGTTACTAATAAAGACATGCTTACTTATGAATATTCTCTTGCAACGGCGGAAGGTGTAGATGATAGTCCAGTAGGAATGGTAGTTACTATGCCATCGTTGGATACTTCCGATAAGATAACCGGATATCTGGGAAGTGTACTTGCTGCTGATATCGTTGCTGAATGGGCGATATCGCTTCAAGGAGGAAGACAGGTGGGAGGTGTCGGTATTTATAATATCTCAAATGACTACTTCTATGCGGATAAAAACTATAAATATACCAAGAAAATAATTTCATCGCTTAATCCGTCAGTTAAATAAAAGGAGGTTTTTAATATGAAGAAATATAACTCAATTTTCAGTCTTTTTGTATTGCTGTTGGCAGTAAATGTAGTATCCTGTCAGGACGATGCCGAGAGTTTTGACAGCAAGGTGATTACCGGAGATGTGTCCAAAAAGGTTGCAACACATTTGCTTAAACCCGGTGTAGACGAAATGTTGCAGACTTTTCAGGCTACCATTCCCCAGCCGGTGGAGAGTGATATACATATTGTATATAAGGCAGAACCGTCATTGGTTACAACATATAATGAGATTTATTATGATGCAGCTGTTGCGCTGCCGGAGGATTACTACGAAGTAAAAGAGTCGAATGTCATAATTAATAAGGGAAGTGTTGTTTCTACTGATGTTGTATTGCATTTTAAGGACTTGACGGCGTTGAACAGTAATTTGGTCTATGTATTGCCTGTAACTGTAGCTGAGTCTGATTGGGAACTTTTGGAAAGCGCACGTACAGTTTATTATGTATTTAAAGGTGCTGCATTAATCAATACAGTGGCCAATATAAAAGAAAGAAGGTTGAAGCCGAATTTTCTTCATGCCGGTGTATTGATAGGCTTGAAGACAATAACGGTAGAAGCACTTGTTCGTGCCGATGAACTGAATAATAAAATCAGTACTTTGATGGGAATAGAAGGAAAGTTTCTGCTCCGTTTCAGTGATCAGGGACTTCCGGGAAATCAGCTTCAGCTTGCTACGACTTCCACTAATGCTACAAATCCCAACTGGACAATAGAAACGGGGAAATGGGTACATATTGCTTTTACTTATGACGGAAATACCGGGCAGTCGGAAATGTTTGTGGACGGTGTGTCAAGGGGATATGGGAATAAAACTATTCGTACCACGGTGAATTGGGGATACTCTTATCCGGTGGAAGAAGAAACTGAACTTAAACGCGGTTTCTGGATTGGTTATTCTTATGAAGCTGCGCGTTATTTGGATGGTGATATTTGTGAATGCCGTATTTGGAATCGTGTTTTGACAGTGGAGGAAATTCAAGCTAAGAATCATTTTTATTATGTGGATCCAAAGTCGGAGGGTTTAGTTGCTTATTGGAAATTTGATGAGGGGCAAGGGATGAGCATAACTGATTATGCAAGTGGAAATAATCTTACTGCTAATAAGGATTTGACATGGAAGCCTCTTGAATTACCGGAGAAAAATCAATAATGTAGATCAAAAATGAAGAATATGAAATATCTGAATCTATTAAAACTGCAATGTATGGCTCTCCTGATGTTGGGAGGCCTGTTTATTTCTTCTTGTACAGAAGATGACATGACAGTGGGTACTGTTGATGAAAAATTATATGAATTTCATGATGATTTATTAGGATATTTAACTGATAGCCAGGGGAAACAATTGGCCTCAAATGTTGAATTCAGATCATCCGGTGATTTGTTATTGTATCTTAATCTGACAAAAAAAACGACATCGGATTGTGCTGTGTCGGTTGTTTATGACGAAAACGTGCTTGAAGACTATAATGTCAGAAACTCTGCTTCGTATGAATTGTTTCCCCAATCACAAGTAATGTTACCGGAGGAAGCGGTATTGGAAGTGAAAGCTGGTGAAAAGAAATCTTCTCCGCTTCAGATTTCTTTTGTCTCAAATGGTGAACTTTCAATGGATAAAAAATATGTTATTCCTTTGAAAATAAACGTGATTTCCGGTAATTTGGATTTAGTGCAGGAGGAAAATACCTGGTTGGTTTTTGTTACAGACAAAACCGGCATGCCTGATTGCAACAAAGCAAGCGGAGTTAAAATCTTCAGTTGTATGGAAGTAAATGACACCAATCCGCTCAATAATTTAAGTTTCACCTTGAAGAATAGTAAGAAGTTGCTGATTGACGCTTTGATTATGTTCTCAGGCAACATGATGTATAATCGGGAGACCGGCCAGGTTACAATGAAGTATAATGCTAATGTACAGGCATTGCTTGATAAAAATGAGCATTATCTGAAACCTTTACAGGATCATGGGATGAAAGTATTTATGGGTATAATGCCCGATCATGATGGTTCGGGTTTATGCAATCTGGCCCCTGAAACTTGTCGGGAATTTGCTTTGGAAATTAAGGCGATGTGCGATGCCTATAATTTGGATGGTATTTTTCTGGATGAAGAATATGCTGATTATAATGATTATAATTTATATTTGACGGTTCCCGGATTTGTCAGACCGGCTGCATCGGCCTGTTCGCGTCTTGCCTATGAGGTACATAAACTTCAGCCTGAAAAGGACATTGTAGTATATGCTTATGGTACTATTTTTAGTTTACCGTCAATATATGTGGATGGTCGCACGATACAATCCGGTGAGTATGTAACTTATGCAGTGCGTGATTATGGGGTGGCCGGTAATATGAGCAGTTCTTTCCCGGGACTACCCAAAAGTAATATGGGATTATATTCTCAAGAGTACACCGGTAGATTTATAGCAAAGAAGAGCCAATTGCAATGGATGGTCGATGGAGGGTATAAGACGCACATGATTTTTGCTATGGATCCGTATAGATTGAATTTTGAATATCAACAATTACCTTCCATGCAAGATATTGCAGAAGTATTTTTTGATGATGAACTTGTATATGATGGAGTGAAATATCCTAAGGATTGGGAATAATATTATATATGAAAATAAAAATAGATATGAGTATGAAGATTATATATAAAACCATGTTGATGACTGTTGTGGTACTGTCATTTTTCAGCTGTGGCAATGATGATGAACCGGGAATAGATACACCGCCTTCGAATCCTGAATTGATGGTTGCTGAAGATGCATTATTTGTGAAAATCGGAGAAGATACCGACGCTGAGCTTGAAATATTGCAAGGTGGTGGCGAATACAATGCTTTTTCGACTAATGAAAATATTGCAAAGGCGGAAGTTGTAGACGGAAAGATCATGATAAAAGGTATCAGTATTGGTAAAACTTATATCGTGGTATCCGATAAAAATGGTTATTATGAAAAGAAACCGATACTGGTAGGCCTTACAGATGTAATAGAATTGGATAAAACAGAAGTGGAGATTGAATCTCTCCTTAATATATCAGCGTATGCAACAGTTAATATAATAGAGGGTAATGGCGGTTATAAGGTTGTATCTGATAATCCGAAAGTAACTGTTTCTGCTTCGGAAAGCGGAACGATTACCATAATGGGAAAGCCAGAAGACATAGAAACTCCTACAACTGCAGCTGTTACCGTTACTGATGTTTTGGGCATGATATCTGTATTTGACGTTTGTATATCAGCGCATCGTACTGATGTTCTCAAACTAGACGAAACGAATGTGGAAGCAGAAGGTGCTGTTGGAAAGTCGTTCGCTGTAACGATAAACGTTGTAGATGGTAACGGCGGCTATAAAGTTGTCTCTGATAATCAGGATATACAAGTTTCCGTAACTGCTTTAGGAGCAGTTAAAATCACAGGTATACTTAAGAATTCGGATACAGACCTTGTTGCTACAATTACGGTTACTGATATTCTGAATTTGAAGGCGACTTGTATCATACGTGTTCTTCCGACAGACAAGACTTATACAGAAGAAGAAATACAAGCGATTGTTGCCGATAACTCGCGCCGCTATTATTTGGATGACAATGACCAAATTATAGGAGGATTGGCAGTTAGCTTTAAAAATGAGCAACAAAATGGGCAAGTAACTTATGGATGGGAATATTACAATGTTTATTATTCCTTATTAACGTTTAGCGGTGATAAGAGTGAAGGAAAAAAGATGGATGCTTCTTTCTCATATTATAGTTATTTTTATCCTAATTATATATATTACCAGAATGAGCCGGTAACTTTAGAGATTATAAAAAATGATGGCAGGCGTATATGGGGAATCTTTTCATTCATTAAAGATGAGGTTTCACATAGAGGGTATTTCTGCGATTCCATTTAGTCAATTATGAGATAAATATAACATTTGTATAAGGCAGTCTCCTTTTTCTTTGTTTGATACAAAACAAAGAAAAAGGAGATTTTTGTAGGAAATTCCAAATTTTATGTCTGTCAAAAAGGAGGTCAATGATGAAAAAACGATTTTTTGCGATGTTCCTTGCAGCAGCAATGGCATTTTCTCTCGTTTCAATCAGTGCTGCCAATGTGTCTACTGCAACCGAATCAGACCCCGAAATTGTAAACGGATACAACATTAATATCATCCCTTCTAACGTTGCTGAAGTTCTTGCCCTTATGTTTGTCGATTCTAATGTTGAGGCTGGGCTGACAGATCGTTGGACGGAGGACACCATCGCCAACAGTGTTGTCCCCATGTTTGATGCAGACGGCATTCCCACCGCATTTTCTGTCGAATTGAGTACCAATGGCACAAGTACAGGTTATGTCGTCATCTCCGCTTATCCCGATGTGGAAAGTTATATTTTGGAGTATGCCGACGCTGCGGAACCTCTTTATGAAGACCTGAACTTATCTGCGAATGACACCATTGTCTATACTGGTACAATGAGTTATCTGAAAGACTCAGGTAGCGATGACTTGGTGACCTTGCAGAACCAGATTGTCGATCGCAATGATGTCACAAACACCCTTTCCGCCTCCCGTGATACCGCGCTTTTCGCGGAGCAAAAGGCGGATATTATTAGCATCTATCAGAACGAGCCCGCAGTTATTACCAGAACAATGGCCCCAGGCGACTATGGTCCCATTGAAGATCCCCTTGATTACATTGATAAAGTGTATGGAGGCGGAGCTTATAATTCGGCCTATGAGTGGAAAAATGTTCTCGGGAACTATACGAACCATCGTGTAATGGATTCTTTTAGTTCTGTGTATCCAAACTTTAATTGTGGCCCAACTGCATTGACCAACCTGATTGAGACGGCAGGCAATTATTATAACATCAGTTCAATTAAAAACAAAAGCATCAATACCATCTATTCAAACATAGAGTCTATTGGTGTCAGCCATGATTGGTTTGGTCTTGATTACGTTGATGAATACGGAAACCCTGTATATGGCACGTTTTGGGTTTATATGGATGATTACATAGATGCTACTCTCGATTCCTATGGTGTTTCTCATCAAAATGTAAACACAGTAAAGTCGTCGTCCCTCTCTTACAATGTAATTAAAAATAAAATAGACGCAAACCATTTTTGTATCCTCGGGGTCGTAGATCATGATGTATATACCTCCCATTTTGTATATCCATATGCTTATACAAGATTTAAGAATTCTCAAACAGGTTATTATAAGAGCTTCCTGAAAGTGGCTGATGGGTGGTCGAGCAACGGGCGTTATATTGATATGTCAACAATCATTAGCACTTCTGGAACAATTTCTTACTTTTATAGCGTCGCGTTTTGAGTAAAAGGAGACTCCAGATGAAACACGCTTTTCTCTCTCTTTTCCTTTCGCTTGGGTTGGCGTTTTCCCTGTGCCTCCCCGCCGGGGCTGTGGGAAGCGGTGCTCCCTTCCAGGACATCCACGGCCACTGGGCCGAGTGCCAGATGGCCTGGGCCCAGGAAGCAGGGATTCTTACAGGGACCTCTTCCACCACTCTCTCCCCCGATGATACCGCCACCCGGGCCATGGCGGTGACCGTGCTGTACCGTTACGCCGGTTCTCCGGTGGTGGAGGGCACCTCCGGCTTTGCCGATGTCCCCGCAGACGCCTACTATGCCGACAGCGCCGCTTGGGCCGCCCAGGCGGGGATTGCAGCGGGAAAGACGGAGACCGCCTTTTGTCCCAATGCGCCGGTCTCCAAAGAGGATTTCGCCGTCATGCTCTATCGGCTGTGTACTGCCCGCCACGGTGTGCCGGAAGTCTCCCCTGATGCCTTGGTGAATATAGAGGACGCCGGGAACATCCATGGATATGCCAGGGACGCTGTGGCCTGGGCGGTAGAAGACCTTGTTCTGGTCAATAAAAATTTGCCTTTATCCCGCTTGCTGCCCCAGGCCTCCCTGACCCGGGGAGACCTGGCCCACCTTCTCCGGCAGTACGACTGCCTGGTGGAAGGAAATCCCGCGCAGCTGTACCGTTTCGACCCGGACGAGGTTGAGAAGATTGCGGTTGATCTATACCAGGGGGAGGTTACTTTCCTCATAACAGAGCCAGCTGAAATTCAGCGGTTTGTGGAGAAAGTCAATGGCTTTTCCTATACCGGCCAGCATACCCCTGCCGGTGCCGGCAAGCAATTCCCTTATCACGTGGTCCTGTGGTTTAAGGACTTAGAGCTTCCCAAAGGGCTTTTTATGGATTCCAACCGCATTGGGAACTTTTACTCCACTTCCTCCCCAGATCAGCCTTATTTCACATCAGAGTGGTTTCAGAGCTTCTATCCAACGGCATAACAAAAAATGCTTGCAAACACCTCCTGCGCTGCTTGACGCGCAGGAGGTGTTTGTTTCCACCCTATGCGGGCCTGCACGGGGAAATGACAGCAAGATCATTGCATTGTGCCATTTTCGAAAACCACGTATTGACTTTCCAATATTCATCAACTATCATCTGAAATAGATAAGATTTTTGTTCGAGTTGCCAAATCTATGGATCTATTCCAACAAAACCCAACGCATGGAAAGGAGGATGACCTTCTCACATGAAAAAAACCGTTGCGGGAATCCTGATCGCTCTGGTTGCCTGTCTGGGCTTTGCCGCGTATTTCTTCCTGGCGATCAATCCACCTGCTTTATCCTATATGGAAACCAATCTCACAGAGCAAATCAAGCGGCAATTGAAGGAAGATTCTCTTCTGATTTCTATTCAGCGTCCTGGGACGTGGCGCGATCTATTTACGCCAGAAGACTGGACCTTCGTTGTCCAATACGCTGATGCTTCTAACCCCCATTTTTATCAGTTGGACATAGACAAAGAGGAATTTGTCGAGACTTCTTCCCAAAAGAACCTGGCGTAATTCCAAATCTCCAATCCAAACGCATAAGTAAACCCCTCCTGCGCTTTTGATGCGCAGGAGGGGTTGTTTTCTTTTTCCTCCAATCCATCTTGATCCCTCCCCTTTTTTCTTGTACACTATAAACATAAATTCCAAAGAGCAGAAAGGAGCCAACACCATGAAACGACGGAAAAAACGGTTCGTCCTGCCTCTCTGTCTGCTGCTTCTGCTGTCTCTCTGCGCCCCGGCGTATGCAGCAGCAGACGCCCCCTTTGCAGACATCCACGGCCACTGGGCCGAGTGTCAGATGACCTGGGCCCAGGAAGCAGGGATTCTTACAGGGACCTCTTCCACCACTCTCTCCC
>ENA-ORTM01001974-ORTM01001974.1-human-gut-metagenome-genome-assembly--contig:-NODE-1974-length-18817-cov-4.697687_pt1 | contig 18817 bp, 16 predicted proteins | sample MGYA00241909_ERZ509182 | MGnify/ENA primary metagenome ERZ509182 (study PRJEB26280, sample SAMEA2338855) | human gut metagenome | biome: human gut; feature: human-associated habitat; material: faeces...
TTAACTTATAACAAACGCTTTTATCCTAACAATGAAGGAACTGGATATGGAACAGGCGGATATATATATAGTATGTTAGTTTGGACAGGAACTGATTTAGATATTCGAGATTATAAAAATTATTGGCTAAAGAAAAATGAAGTTCAGAACTGGCCCAACAAAGTTTGGTATGATAACCCCTACTTCATTGCAAATGAAATCATCCATTCTAGTGACTATGATGTTGTAAACGGTTTTATGAATGCAAAATACGACTTCACACCTTGGTTAAGGGCATCTTTACGTACTGGTGTTGATATGTATACAGAAAGAGAAATCTGGCGTAATTCCATAGGAGCATATGGAGGATGGGACAAAAAAGGATATTATGAAGAACAAAGAAAAGGAGGTTATAGTATCAACAATGACATCATCATTTCTGCCGATAAAAAATTCGGTGATTTTTCTATTGATGGTTTTGTAGGTACAACCTTATATTTTTATCAAGATGATGTCCTTAACGGAAAGACTTCAAACGGTATTACAATACCTGGATATTACTCACTGAAAGCATCTGTTGATCCTGCAAAAGTATATAGTACAATTAAGAAAAAACAAGTTAACAGTCTATATGGAAAAGCATCAGGTTCTTGGAAAAGTACTTTATTTTTGGATATAACAGCTCGAAACGACTGGTCATCTACTCTACCTGCAGAAACCCGTTCATATTTTTATCCATCTATATCAGGTAGTTTAGTTATATCTGAGTTATTCAATATGCCAAAATGGTTTGACTTCTGGAAAATTCGCGCATCGTGGACACAAACCAAATCAGATCTGGGTGTTTATGATACTGATCGTAGTTATTCCATCTCAACCAATTTATGGGATAACATGAATGGAGCTACTTATCCCACTACTATGCGCAACACTTTGGTCGAACCTAGTGCAACTCGCACTTACGAAATTGGTACAGGAATGCATTTTTTTAAAAATCGGCTGCAAGTAGATATTGCTTATTACAATAAACTATACTACAACCTAACTAAAGAAGCAGCAATCAGCGATGCTTGTGGCTTCGAATACACATTAATCAACACTGAAGAAGAGCATGTCCGGAAAGGAGTAGAAGTAACTGTTTCTGCTAATATCATCCAAAGCAAAGATTGGGATTGGAGCACGACATTCAACTGGGCACTAGATCGTTATTATTATTCAAAAATAGATCCAATCTATTCAACTCAGAAAGATTGGGTGAAACCAGGTGAACGCTGGGATTGGCTTGGATATTACGATTGGGAAAGAGATCCTTACGGAAACATCATTCATGATAATGGTTATCCGATCCAAAGCAAGTACCAAAGTGTAGCCGGATATGAAAATCCTGACTGGGTATTTGGATTTAATAATACAGTAAGATACAAAGATTTTACACTTTCATTTACATTGGATGGTCGCATAGGAGGTGTCACCCATTCGGTTATGGATCAGGCTTTATGGATGACAGGAGCACACCGCGACAGTGACACATTCTGGCGCTATGATGAAGTAGTAAACGGAAACAAAAGCTACATCGGGGAAGGTGTAAAGGTTGTTTCAGGTAGTGTAGAATATGACTCACAAGGACATATCATTTCTGACACACGTGTTTTCGCTCCAAATGATAAAGCTGTTTCATATGAAGGCTATATGAAACTCTACAATGGAGCTGGAAATGTTTGGGATGCTAAACATCAACACATCCTCAAACAAACGTTTATCAAACTAAGAGAATTATCGCTCAACTACAATATACCTCAAAATGTATGCAACAAAATTGGTATGAAAGGAGCCTCTGTTGCATTCGTTGGAAATAACTTGTTCATGTTGACAAAAGATTTCAAATTCTCAGATCCAGACAAAGCAACAGAAAATCTCAATTCTCCGTCATTAAGAATGCTTGGATGTAATATAAAAATCAACTTCTAATCAAATCATAAAATGAAAGCACTTTCACATATTCTAATTACAGGATTAGCCTTAATTAGTATATCCTGTACTGGAAATTTCGATGATCTGAATACAGATCCGAATTCTGCAACAACTGTAACAGCCTCATTATTGGCAACTCCTTTGCTGCTCGATATAACTGCAACAGGAGGAACTGGTTCTGGTTTCATTTCAGACAATTGTCTTGCCAAACAAATGATCTGGCTCGAATCTCTACACGACTACAACTACAATTTGTTGGGACGTGCTGGCGTAGGAGACTATAAAACATTAATCAACACCTTAAAAATGGTGGAACTGGCAGAAGAAAAAGACAAAGCTGCTTATGAAGGTTTGGCTCTTTTCATTAAAAGCTATAAAATATTCTATATTTCTATGCAGTTAGGTGATGTACCCTACTCTGAAGCATTAAAAGGAGAAGATGGATTAGTTAAGCCTAAATACGACACACAAGAAAGCGTCATGATAAACCTAATTAACGACTTAGAGAAGGCCGCATCTTTATTCGATAAAGCATCTAATTTTGAAGGAGATCCAATCTTAAATGGAGATATAACCAAATGGAGAAAAGTAGTGGATGCTTTCCGTTTAAAAATGTTGCTATATCTTTCCAAGAAAGAAAATCATACCGAATTACGGATAAAAGATCGCTTTGCCCAAATCGTTACATCCGGTAACTTGATGAGTAGTAACAATGATAACTTCCAATTGGAATTTTCAGATAAAGCTGGACAGATTTATCCATTTAACAAAATTGTGTCGAAGCATTATATGTACACAACAATCTCAAGTGTCGTAGTTGACTCACTAAAAGCCTATGATGACTACCGTTTATTCTATTTTGCCAAACCGGCAGCAGCTTTGATCGCATCTGGTTTAAAAGCAAATGATAAAAATGCTTATGTAGGATTAGACCCTGTTGCAGATTTCTCTGATCTGCAATCCCAATCTGCAAATGGGAATTGCTGTACGTTAAATGCCAGGTATACAGATCTGATCACAGGCGAACCTTATGTAAGAATCGGTTATGCCGAGCAATGCTTCATTTTGGCTGAAGCAGTTTTACGTGGCTGGATTACTGGTAACGCATCCGACTATTATAACAAAGGTATTCGGGCTGCGATGGAGTTTATAGCAAACAATACTCCAGATGAAGAAAAATATCATTCAGGACGACAAATCACCGATGAATACATTACTCAATACTTGCAAAATAATTGCATTAAACTTCAAGGAAATTTTGAAAGTCAACTGAAAAAGATTATCGTTCAGAAATATCTAGCTTACTATATGCAGTATCCGATGGATGCCTATTACGAATATCGTCGTACAGGATACCCAGTCCTTCCCATAAATCCGAATACAAACCGAAATACTGATAAAAATAAGATTCCTGTTCGTTGGATGTATTCGACTTGGGAATATGATTATAACAAAGAGAACGTTGAAGAAGCTGTACAACGTCAATATGAAGGGATAGACGATTATAATAAATTAATGTGGATTTTAAAGTAAAAATGAATTATATGAAAAAAATATATTTAATAGCGACTCTTTTGCTTTGCTGTTTAAATTCATGTATACCTCCTAAAAAACAATCATCCGAATGGAAAGCTAAACATGTCATCCTAATCGGTATTGATGCATGGGGAGCTTACAGTATGAACAAAGCCAATATTCCCAACATTCGAAGCCTCATGGCTGATGGCTCATATAATCTGAAAAAACGTTCCGTATTACCATCATCTAGTGCCCCCAATTGGGCATCCATGTACATGGGAGCTGGACCGGAACTACACGGATACTGCGAATGGGGGTCACAAATTCCAGATCTACCTTCTCGTATTACAAATACAAACAAAATATTCCCAACCATTTTCTCAGTATTACGAGAGGCCGTTCCTGATGCCGAAATTGGTAACATTTGCGAATGGGATGGCATTAGGTATCTAGTCGATACTCTATCTTTGAATTATGACAAACATGTTTTCGAAGCCGAAAAAGATAGTTCAGCAACAGTACGTTATGCCGTCAACTATATCCAAGAAAGAAAACCGACGTTTCTTAATATCGTTTACGACGCCCTTGACCATACAGGTCATGCAGTAGGACACGACACACCAGGCTATTACACCAAATTGGAAGAAATCGATGGCTATATCGGAGAAATTATAACAGCAATCAAAGATGCTGGTATATGGGACGAAACCATCATAATCGTTACTGCCGATCATGGAGGCATTAAGTACAATCATGGAGGACGAACAATGGAAGAGATGGAAACTCCTTTCATTATCAGTGGTCCCAATATAAAATCAAACTTTGAAATGCCAGAAAGTATGATGCAGTTCGACATTGCTCCAACCATAGGTTACATTTTCGGTCTGAAACCACCCCAAGTATGGATTGGAAGACCCATGACTTCAGCTTTTAAATAAGTTCCAGTTGTTAATATGACAGTTTGACCAGCATATGTTTTTCCATGGAGGCTGTCTCCCTTGACATATTATAATAGGCAGCCTCCTAAACAAACTAATATCTCCTACAACAGCTGTATCTAAATTTTACAGGTATGATCCTTCTTGGAAAGACTTTTATATAGTATCTTTGTTCAAACAATAAACTTCTTCCTATGACAAAATCTAAAATCTATTCAATTGTTGTAGCCGCACTACTAAACACAGTTTCTCTAACAGCCCAGATCTACCCTGTCCGGCCTCAACTATCCGACAAGCATTCTTTTTCCATGATCCTGCTGCCTGATCCGCAGAGTTATAACAAGTTCAATGCTAACCAACCGCTATTCGAGCTACAGACAGCTTGGGTTGCCAACAGCATCGAACCTTTGAACATCAAGGGAGTTCTGTGTACCGGTGATTTGGTTGAGCAGAACGAGATACGGATTCCGGACGGCATAAACGGAAATCAAACAAGCGAAGAACAATGGCAGGCTGCATCCAGAGCATTTGAACGGCTCGACGACAAAATATCTTATGTCATTTGTACCGGAAATCACGATTACGGATATGAGAAAGCAGAAAACCGCCTCTGTCACCTTCCTGATTATTTCCCTTCCGAGCGGAATAGCTGCTGGAAAAAGTCATTGGTCGAGACAGGCCTGAACTATCAAGGTATTCCGACTCTTGAAAATGCAGCTTATGAGTTCGAGACAGACACATGGGGAAAACTATTGGTCATATCACTCGAATTTGCTCCGCGTGACGAGGCGATCGAATGGGCGGCCAAAGTTGCCGGTAAAGCCAAATACAAAAATCATAAAGTGATCCTGCTGACACACTCCTATATGTCGCCGGAAGCCAAGCGTCACATCAAGGAAAGCTACAAAATATCACCCGCCAATTACGGAGAAGCCATCTGGCAGAAACTGGTCTATCCTTCCTCCAACATCTGCATGGTGATATGCGGACATGAATGCGAGATAGCAGACTACAAGGGCAATGTCAGCTTCCGGACCGACAAAAACAGCACAGGCAAGAACGTTGCCCAAATGATGTTCAACGCCCAGACCGCCGACGGTCAATGGCATGGCAACGGGGGAGACTGCTGGCTCCGCATCATGGAGTTTATGCCGGATGGAAAGACGATCAAGATAAAGACATTCTCCCCCCTATTCGCACTTTCCCCCCTGACATCCGAAAAGGCTTGGAGAACAGACTCATACGATCAATTCGACATCACGATCGAGTAAACCATTCATAAACAAAAACCATCTAAAGATGAAACAACTTCTTATTATCCTTTCACTTGTGCTCGGATGCCTACAACCAGGCTACACACAGAAACCCGTCTTGAAATTCAATAAAGACGGCAAGTTCAAAATCGTACAGTTCACGGACGTACATTACATTCACGGGAATCCCAAGTCGGCCGTTTCTCTCGAACGCATCAACGAAGTGCTGGATGCGGAAAAACCGGACTTAGTGCTATTCACAGGTGATGTCATCTACGGTCAACCGGCAGAGGAAGGGATGCGCACAATCCTGAACTTAGCGGCCAACCGCCAAATACCCTTCGGAGTGACATTCGGCAATCACGATGACGAACAGGGACTTACCCGTACTCAGCTATTCGATATCATACAGACAATACCTTACAACCTGACCGATTCCGTGGCAGGAGTCACAGGAGCGACCAACTTTATTCTTCCCTTGAAATCGTCCGATGGAAAGAAAGACGCAGCCATCCTGTATTGTATGGACTCTCACTCATATTCACAGATCAAGGGAATAGGCGGCTATGATTACATCAAGTTTGACCAGATCCGATGGTACCGCGAAAACAGCGCGAAATACACAAAGCAAAACGGCGGCACTCCCCTGCCCTCGCTGGCATTCTTCCACATCGCCCTGCCGGAATACAACCAGGCCGCATCAGATGAAACGGCCATCCTGGTCGGAACCCGAAAAGAAAAAGCCTGCGCTCCGCAACTGAACTCCGGCATGTTTGCCTCGATGAAGGAAATGGGGGATATCTTAGGTGTATTTGTCGGACACGATCATGATGACGACTATGCTGTTTTCTGGAAAGGCATCCTGCTTGCCTACGGCCGTTACACCGGTGGCGACACGGTATACAACAACCTGAGCAACGGTGCCCGCGTAATCGAGATGACTGAAGGATCAACCAATTTCAGAACCTGGATTCGCCTAAAAGGCGGGGAGGTGATCAACACGGTAAACTATCCTTCGGATTTCATCAAAAAGAAAGACTAAAACGGTTTCAACACCACTCCCAAACTCTTCTTGCCGTCCATCTTGATTACGACCGGTTTATCGAAACGGACATGGCGAAGGTATTCGGTTTCCTCCACCGCTGGTAAGGAATTCAGATATCCCTCATCAAACCAGCCATCACCCTTAAACGGGTTGATCGTAAAGTAACCGACACCAAACGAAGTCAGATTTTGGAAAAAATGCGTTCCCTGGCTCGGATCGACACGATAATTTTCCAGCCCGCATTCCACTATAACACGTGCATTGCTGATATGAGGCCATTTCACCGGAATGCCCAGCCAGGAGTCACTACTCCCCCAACGACCAGGACCAACCAAAACATAATTCTTTTCTTCTCCAGTGAACTGGCGGTTCATCTTCTCGATATCATAGGCTATCGACTGGTTGTTGGAGGAACAGAAAGCACCGGTCTTTACATATATAATATCCTGCACATCCGTCACAATGCCATGTCCCAAAACGCTAGTCGATGTAAGTATTGTATCCTCTTGTTCCACAAGCGTCAGGTCTTCTTCCATTACCTCCTTGTTATCCACGATCGGGCGGACTTGCAACAGATAGAATGTAGCGAAACCGAGATTCTGCGGATCTATATTTACCGCAAACTCAATCTCGATAGGCCGCCCCATCTCATCCTGTCCGACATGCAGTATCTGATCGAGCGTATCGGCCAACGGAAAAACCTCATGTTGAAGAACATTCACAAAAGACAATATCTTACGCCCGCCAGGATAGTAACCGTCACGAATAACCTGATCATAAGGATCGTATGTCGAAACGATAAACTTCAGAGAACCGTCCGCATCCGCGTCTTTCAGATTTAGACGAAGCAAATTAAACGAATCATCCACAGAAAACTGATCTGCCAGATTCTTCAAGTCAAGTGCATAAAAACGAGTTTGAGTCTCACGGAGCGCAAAGTCCATCGTACTCATCTGCAAAATATTGTGCGGATGACGAGGAGAGAAACGTAAAGTCTGTCCTCCGTCTACGATATATTTTCCAAGCCCCAAAGCAATATTGGCAATCCCGTCCTCCGCCTTTTCATTTCCAATCGGGTAGAAATTCAACGAACGTGCGACACCAGAGATAGTAGGATAGAAACGGTCATTATACCGGTTCCCTACTACTTCCTGTAGAACGATCGCCATCTTTTCCTGGTCGATAAGGTTCGATGTCGACGTCATATATGCCTTGCTGTCACGATAAAAGACAGAAGCGTAGACTGCTTTGATCGCGTCGCTTAACGTACGGAGCATATCATATTTATCTTCCAGCTTGGGTACCATGTAAGTAGAATAAATCCCAGCGAACGGTTGATAATGGGAATCTTCCAGAAGACTAGACGAACGGACGGCAATCGGACTTTTGACAACATCGAAAAACGCCATCAGGTCTTCAATCAGACGGGCGGGAAGGCTGGCACGCAGGAAATATTTCAGGATCGTTTCGTCATCCACATCACTCAGTGCGACCGGATACAGTTCGTTTGTCTCCATAAATTCGTCGAAGATGTCTGTACAGATCACGACCGTCTTCGGAATGGTCACTGCAAAGTGATCGTGTTCCAACTTGGGATAACGCTTTACCATCGCCCCGATAAACGCCAGGCCCCTGCCCTTTCCTCCCAGCGAACCGTCGCCTATACGGGCAAAGTTACTATATTCGTCGAAGCGCTCCTTCTGATAGACTGCAACAACACCGGAATTCTTCATCCGACGGTACTGCACGATCAAGTCGAAAATCAGCTTGCGCGCCTCATCCATATCCTTGTAGTCGCTCACATCCACACGCTTCAACACCTCTGCCGGCGGAAACATGGCACGGGAATAGAAGAAGCGGGAAAAATGGTTACGACTCAGATGATAAACCAGCGAATCGTCCGGTATCTGAAAGACCTTCTTTTGCAAATCCTTCAAGTCCTTGATGCGCATGATCTCCTCCTTCGTCTGTGGATTCAGGATGACGAAATCGCCGAAACCAAAACGCTGCATGATCTTCTTCCTCAGATCCTGCGGGTAACTCTTGGAATTTTTGTCGATAAAGGAAGCTCCCAGTTCTTTCGCATACACTTTGTTGCTTGCCTCCGACGATTCCAAGACAAAAGGGATGATCAGGCCGGTCTTCCGCACATACTGCCCGAACTTATATCCGGCGTAAGGATCTTTCACTCCGTCGTGCATGAAGCTCATGTCCGAGATGATCCCCAGCATATTATCGCGGTACTGGTTGAAGATACGGACAGCCTCCTCATAGGTACGCGCCAACTTGATCTTGGGGCGCCCACGCATACGAAGTGTACGCTGATGGTCGTTCAACGCCTCTTTAGCAAACATCTGGCTCTGTTCCAATACAAATTTATACAGATGCGGCAAAGCCGAAGAATAGAAACGGACGGAATCTTCCACCAACAAGATAATCTGCACACCGACACTGGCCGTATCGTCCGGCGCATTCATCTTGTCCTCGATCAGCTTGATTATGGCGAGCAACAGCTCCGCATTTCCCAACCAGCTGAACACATAGTCGATCGCACTCAAATCTTCATTGGCAATCCGCTTGGATACCTCCTTGGAGAATGGGGTGAGGACCACGATCGGTATATTGGGGTAATGGATCTTGATCTCCGTCGCCGCCGCAAAGATATCGCGGTTATCCATATTCGGCATGCAGATGATCAGTTCGAAGTTACGGTCTTTCAACTCAGCTAGTGCCTCCTCCTCTGTCGTCACCTGTGTGAAACGAGGCGGGTAACGAAGGCTTAGTGACGTATATTCGTTGAATATCTGCTCGTCCACCCGCCCATCGTCCTCCAGCATGAAGGCATCGTATTTAGTAGCGATAAGCAATACATTATATATACGCTTATTCATTAGATTGGCGAATGATGTGTCTTTAAACACAAGGTTCTTAAAGTCCGGTATTCCGCTCATAATGATTCGATAGAATTAACGGCCTCAAATGTAAGGAAAAAAACAATCAACCGAAAGCATGTGACAAGATTTGAGCAAGTGGCACGTCCGTTCCCTCGGCATGGCACAGACGTTTCCTTAGCATGGTACAAGCATTTCACCTATATGGCACAAACGTTTCACAGCAAGGAAATGGCTGTGCCAACAGCACCGCACATTTCCTTGCACAAAGGGGAACCGAAATCCCATCCGTAGGAATCCGGATTTTCACTTAAAGAACATTGTTCAAAAACATAAAAAGAACTATCAAAAAGTAAGCAAAACATTTTGTCAACCCAGGCTATTCCCTATATTTGCAAACAGAATGTTATCTTAAAAAGAAATTATATACTATGAAGACAGAAGTAATCTTATCAGCACTGGAAGCAAAACATCCGGGCGAAAAGGAGTATTTGCAAGCAGTAAAAGAAGTTCTTCTTTCAATTGAAGAAGTGTACAACCAGCATCCCGAATTCGAGAAAGCTAAAATCATCGAACGATTGGTTGAACCGGAACGTATTTTCACCTTCCGTGTGCCTTGGGTAGACGACAAAGGGGAAATACAAGTCAACTTGGGATATCGTGTGCAATTCAACAACGCGATCGGCCCGTACAAGGGCGGCATCCGCTTCCATCCTTCTGTCAACCTGTCCATCCTGAAGTTCTTAGGATTCGAACAGACTTTCAAAAACGCTTTGACAACATTGCCGATGGGCGGTGGTAAAGGGGGATCCGACTTTGCTCCTCGCGGAAAAAGTGATGCGGAGATCATGCGTTTCTGCCAGGCATTCATCCTCGAATTATGGCGTAACCTCGGACCGGACCGCGATGTTCCGGCGGGTGACATCGGCGTAGGAGGACGTGAAGTCGGTTATATGTATGGTATGTATAAGAAACTGGCTCGCGAAAACACCGGTACGTTCACTGGTAAAGGTATGGAATTCGGCGGCTCTATCCTCCGTCCCGAAGCAACCGGTTTCGGTGCCCTCTACTTCGTTCACCAAATGTTGGAAACTCATGGTATAGATATTAAAGGTAAGACTGTTGCTATCTCCGGTTTCGGAAACGTCGCTTGGGGAGCTGCCACAAAGGCTACCGAACTGGGTGCAAAAGTCGTCACGATCTCCGGTCCGGACGGCTATATCTATGATCCGGACGGTATTTCCGGAGAAAAGATCGATTATATGCTGGAACTGCGTAACTCAGGTAATGATATTGTAGCTCCTTACGCCGAAGAATTCCCTGGTTCGACCTTCTATCCCGGCAAGAAACCCTGGGAACAAAAAGTGGATATCGCACTGCCTTGTGCCACTCAGAACGAGCTGGACGCAGACGATGCACGCAAGCTGATCGAGAACAAGACATCATGCGTAGCCGAAGTATCCAACATGGGATGTACAGCTGAAGCTGTCGACCTGTTTATCGAGCACAAACAACTTTTTGCTCCGGGTAAGGCTGTCAACGCCGGCGGTGTCGCTACTTCCGGTCTGGAAATGACTCAGAATGCCATGCATATTTCGTGGACAGCTGCCGAAGTCGATGACAAACTGCATCAGATCATGAGCGCTATCCACCAACAATGTGTCGAACACGGAAAAGAGGATCAATATATCAACTATGTGAAAGGTGCGAACATTGCAGGCTTCATGAAAGTAGCCAAAGCTATGATGGCACAAGGAATCGTATAGATCACTGTGTATTCAACATACATAGAGAAGTGTGTCTATGAGAAGGGGATGCCTGTAATTGCAGGCATCCTTTTTTGTTTCAACGGACTTTGCCCGGATTCTTTGCAATAAAGTCCTTCCATCCAGTATATTTCTTTTCCTGTACCGGATTATTCGTCTGGAAATAATGGCAAACGGCAGCTGCCAATCCATCTGTCGCATCCAATTGCGGCAACATGGATGCTTCCGGAATATGCAGGTAGCGCTGTAGCATCCCGGCCACTTGTTCTTTTGCAGCATTCCCATTTCCGGTAATGGACATCTTGATCTTTAGCGGGGCATATTCAAATATCGGGATATCCCGTTCGAGTGCGGCAGCCATAGCGACTCCCTGTGCACGCCCCAATTTCAACATACTCTGTACGTTCTTCCCGAAAAACGGAGCTTCAATGGCCAGTTCATCCGGATGATACTGATCGATAAGTCCCAAGACCCGCTCAAAAATCTTACGGAGCCGCAAATAATGATCCTCGTATTTATTCAATTGGAGTATCCCCATAGCTTCCAGCTTGGGTTTGTTTCCTTCAATCGTCAGCACTCCATAACCCATCACAATCGTCCCAGGATCAATGCCCAATATGACACGGTCTTTCGTCATTTTTCCCAATCTATCTCTTCCAGTAAAGTACTAAAGCCGGCAATCTTATGACCGAAACGAGCAACTAATGCGCGGTGAAGGTTATTTCCTTCATTCTGTAACCAGAAATTCAACGTATCGATATTCTTAACATGAAACTGGACGGATAAACTGATATCTTCTCCCTTCTCAGCCTGCAGCACGCGTCGCAGGCACGGCCGCTGCAAAAATCCGCTCTCCACAGCTTTCGGGATATACTGTTTTTTAAGATAAACCAAGCTTTCATCCAGAATATCTTTTTCTATATGGAACGTTGTGTTATAAACAATCATCTTATTTTTTGTAAAAATTCTATGGCAAAGATAGTGGTTATATCAGGAAAAGCCCTATATTTGCACTTGAAAATAAGTCACACGGGGCATTAGCTCATCTGGCTAGAGCGTTAGACTGGCAGTCTAAAGGTGGCGAGTTCGAGTCTCGCATGCTCCACTTTACAAACCTCTCTGTTTCAGAGGGGTTTGTGCTTTCTTAAGCTTCTCCAGTTTTCGTTTTTGGATAAAAAAAAGACAGTTTGTGCCACTTTTGGCAAAAAGAACTTGTCTAAAACGAATCCAGAACAATTATGACAACTCTTAAAGCTGCCGTTGTTCCGGCCAAGGTGCTGAAAAACGGCAAACACAGAATTCGTATAGCAATTGGTCATAAACAGGAAACAAGATACATCGTTACCCGATTTGAAATAGATAATACTGCTAATTTTAAGGGAGGGCAGGTGGTAGGTGTTCCTGATGCTGCACATGTCAATGCTAAATTACGTGGAATACTTAATTCATATCAGGATGCCTTGGATAAAATAAACACATCATCCTATACTTGTACCCAACTTGTCGAATATTTGTCCTCGGTAAAGCAGGGAGCTATCTCTTATAGTGTTGCTTCGGCTGACTATATGCAGAATTTGATTAAAGAGGGGAGAAGGACCACTGCTTCCTTATATCAAAGGGCGAGTGATTACTTCATTGAGTTTGTCAAATATGATATAATGCTTGATGGAATTACTCCCCGGACCATAAAGGACTTTGACATTTATCTAAAGAATGTCCGAAGGCTGGCTCCTGTTACTTGTGGTATGCACATGGCACATTTGAAGGCAATAATCAATCAAGCAATAAGGGATAAAAAAGTATCATATGACACGCATCCTTTTGAATATTATGAAAGACCGGCAGGAATGCCTAAAGAGCGTGATATCTCGGTAGCTGACGTAAAGAAGATAAGGGATGCGGAGATAAAAGAGAAGTCTCAGCGTGTTGCCAGGGATGTGTTCATGCTTTCGTATTATCTAGGAGGTATCAATCTGATGGACTTGATGCAATACAATTTCAAAGATGCGAAAATTATGGAATATGTACGTGAAAAATCAAAAAACACAAAGAAAGGTGATATGAAGATCAGCTTCACTATTCCTGAGGAAGCAAAACCGATTATCAAAAGATGGATGGGGCGTAATGGAAAGCTTGATTTTGGTTATAAATACTCTTATCCTAATTTTCGTAACTATGTAACAAAAGAAATTATAAGGCTAGGGGAGAGGCTGGAGATAGAATCGCATGTCGTATATTATTCAGCTCGTAAATCCTTTGTCCAACATGGTTTTGAGCTGGGCATACCATTGGAAACTTTGGAGTATTGTATAGGCCAAAGCATGAAATCCAACAGACCGATCTTTAATTATGTCAGAATTATGAGAAAACATGCTGATGAAGCAATAAGAAAGATTTTAGATAATCTAAAGTGAGGATTTAAGAACTAGAGCGATTGCTTCGGCAGTCGCTTCCTCTTTTTCTTTGTCTATCTCTGAGTTTAGCCGTTCTATCAAGTCCATACTCCCTGTGACAATCGTTTTTGTGCCCTCAGAGGAAGAAATTGTAAGTTCATAGTGTCCATAGCCTATAAACTTTTTGGATAGCTGATAAGTGATTGGGGGGGGAATTTTGACATATGAGAATTGCGTTAGCAGCAGAAAAAGAAAACGGTTCCGCTTTCCCGTTGCGTTACATTCCGTAGTCGAAACAGTGGATACATTAATATTCCACACGGGGGTCAGAACCGTATATGAAGAAGCTACAGACGATTATTATTGCCTGTAGCTCAATACGAGACAACGCCTCGACTACTTCAAAATGTAACGCAATGCAAAGATGGGTATTTTATATGACTTTACAAAAAACAAAATGGGAAAATTCAAGTAAGCAATAGGGATGAGAGATTATAAAAGGGTAGGGAAGGCAGCTTATTGGGCCGCCTTTTCAAGGTTCTCTCTGATTTGTTGGAGCATCCGGAAAGCCCCGGCCATCTTATAGTTGCCCAGACATTGTTTAGCCTGCATGATACAACTTTCAACAGTAAGTTTCAAATCCGGAGTGAAAGCCGCTTTGTTAATCTGCATTTCTTTTGGAAGTTCATCAGCATGGTTATTGAACCATACGATCATTTCATTCAATTCCTCTTCGGAATAAGATTCTTTTTCAGCCATAATACATAAGTTAATGTTATAGGCGACAAAGATAACAAAAATAGCCCCGACTCATCACGAGCCGGGGCAGTCCAATTTATAAATTTAAAGTCTTATGATGAAGATTGTCTGTTGCGCCAATGCTTTACTATCAGCATAACGACAATCAAAACGGTTACACAAACACAGGCAAAACCGATTTGTTTAAGCAACGTGGATTCTTTTTTCTCTTTTATGGTTTCTGACCGTTTTTCCTCATGGATATCGGAAGTGGTTTCCTTGTTAGCTTTCACTTTCGTACTGTCTTTGATTGCTGTTTCCTTCTCTCTATTCTTATTGAAATCACCTTCCACATGACCGTCTGCCAATAACGGAGGTTTCCCGGTCAGACTATCGGGCGGTTTTCGGGTATCATAAACTCGAAAATCAATCACATAGCTGCCATTAGTGGTTATCAGTTCTCTTAAAGAGGTACTTGATCCGTGTACGATGTTGACCGATTCACTCGTGCTGTCCTTCCTGATTACTTCTGTGTCGGATTTGACAGCCTTATGCGAACTGCCACAGGCAAACAGCAGGAACAGACACATGAAGGGAGCCAGTAATATGTGCCGGCTTACCCAGTTCATAACCTTAGCCAACATAAGAGATATCATTTATACGGTTCATCCAGCCCCGTTTGAACTTGTTATTTGCAGGGCGCTTCCGGCATATATCCTCGATGAAATCAAACCGTGCAATCTTGATCTGATCAAACAGTTCACGTGGATTACGGGAATTTACTGCAGCAAGTGTCTTAGACCCGACAATGCCATCAGGAATCACGCCAAGCAAATCCTGCGGTATTTTGATACCGTGCACTCCGCTTGCCCAGATCCAATCGACAAGGATATCAGCTATGGATTGGGATTTAATTTCGTCAGCTTTCCACCTGTCCCAATACATGGTTTTCAAAATCTCCGTCCATTCCTCTTTCGTGATGTTTTTCAATCTTTCAACCGTAGGCTTAGGATAGCCTTTCTTTCGGCAATACGCTTCATAAGTTCCAATGGTCACACCCATATTGGTAGCCCCTCCTAAATCGTCCGGGTCATTTACAAAACCGCCTTCCCACTTCAGGATAAACGGTGCAAGTTTTTTCACATCAGCCATTTTTCTTTTCCTCCTTATCTTTAATTAATGTAGTCCTGCGTGGTGGAATACGACGACCGCATTCGCTGTCAGGCCTGTCACAACGGTTATGCTCGGCATCTTTCAATTGCAGTTCCAGTTCGTGGCACTTATGAATCCATGCCAGCTTATCAGACTGTTCATTACGAAGCTCAACGTATAACGCATCAATCTTGGCGTCACGCTGGGCGATGCGTTCTTCCAGCCAGTCAACCTGCTTACGCTCGTTCTCATCCTCCATCGAATCGGCGGACGCATCCTCTTTCCGTGCGTTAGTCTTGCGGTTCACCCAGAACGTGACACCCCAGCGGACAGCCTCCAATCCTCCGAAAGCCCCGATTATAGCCAACCAGTCGTTTAATTCCATTCTGTCTATTGTTTATCTGATTATAATACTACTTCAAAGATATGTCTATTTACTTGCGTCATTGTTGCAGAATTACTTAAATCCATTGCCACGATATGACAATAAAAAAAGAGCCCGATGACAATATTTATTGCCATCAAGCTCCTGGTTACACTGCAAAGATAGTGAAAACTATTCCATATTCAATCCATATTGAAAAAAATAATCAGGAGCAATATTTCGATTATCCGAAGAATTTAAAGAGTCACAATATTAATAGAAAACAAATAGGATTCATGAAATCTACCGGTTGTCTATAAAATCAGATGTTCTTAAGCCTTTATCGGGAAACATCTTTACTTTTTTCCTTTTCCTTTGAACATTTTTCAAGTCACGCACAATGGTGCTGGAAAGTACCTCCGAATAAATCTGTGTGGTCTTTACGGAAGTATGTCCGAGCAGCTTCTGGACTGTTGTAATCGCAACTCCCTGATGAACCAGCAGGGTGGCACAGGTATGACGGCTCACATGGTAGGTTATCCGTTTTTTGATACCACACAATCCGGCCAGCTTTCGAAGCTGCTTATTCACTTCCGAGTTACAAGGCAAAGCGGCAAAACTTCCGATATCCGGATAACGGTCAAGAATGCCCAATGCCCTGCTTTCAAACAGCAGATGCAACGGCAGACGGATTTCCACCCCTGTCTTGACGGATTTGAAGTACAGCCACCGCTTGCCGTTTATCCTAATAAAATTCTCAGGTGTGAGCTGGCAGAAGTCAGAATAGCGCAATCCGGTATAACAACAGAACAGGAAGGCATCGAGCACATGGCGCATGGACTCCTCTTCCACCTCGACCGTTTCCAGCTTCTTCAGCTCGTCCGGGGTAAGAAACTCATGTCTGCCCTTCTCCTGTTTGATTTTGTACTTTCTGAACGGATAAGCATCTGCGTGCATATATCCCTGGTTGATTGCCTCATTGACCAAGGTACGGAGCTGTCTCATGTGCTTGGCTATCGTATTGACCGCATTGCCCTTTTCTCTCAAGTATTGCTCAAAATCACGAAGGAATGTATAGGTAAGATCCTTGAAGTCCAATCCGGAACGGAAATCATGCAGGACCGCCAGTGTCGAGTGCAGGTTGTCCTTGGTGGACTGCTTCTTGTCCGAATTGTCAATGGCTGATTTGGCGAAAATGGAGAAGCTGACATTCACGGCACTTTTCTTTTTGACGGCATCTTTCAGTAAAGAGAGTGTGGCAGGTATTCCGCGCTTCCAATACCCCAACTCTATGCCTTGCAGATACAGGATGTATTCATAGAGCATTGCGTTGAGTTCGTTAGATTGGGGGTGGTTAATGACTTGTGCCCCCTCACGGCTCCAGCACTCCGGTTTGAGGTAAACATTGGTCTTCAGGTAGATTTTCCTTTGGTTCAAATAGGCTTCAACCTGTACAAGGGCCGTGCCCTGCCTGTTTAGTTTCTTTTGGCGGTTAAAGACCAACCTGTATCGTATCTTCTCTAGCATATTTTTATTTTAAATTTAGCTATTTCCTCCCAAATAATCAAATTCGACAATATTAATCCTAATCTTTCGATCTGGGAGGACTCATCGGAATAAATGATACGTGGATAAGAAGACGGTTTGCAATAAAAGACTGCAACACAGCTATAGCCGGAGTTTATAATGTGGACGATACCACAACCAATAACTTCCCTACAGGAGCATATAAGTTTGGAACGTTACTTGTGGCAAACTCTGGCTTTTTTGGATCTCAGTATTTTGTTCCTGACAATTTTAATGCGGATCCATACATATATATTCGGCCTATTAGTAACAATGGAAATGTTTTCAGGGAATGGGCTAAAATTAAAGTAACAATTATAACATAGATATTCTTCATGGAACGACCTGGGAGAACTGTTGGGAAATCCGAAGGGAACAAAATCGTTTTCTTCATGGAGTGAATTTACGGATTTTGTAAATGAAATGCCTATAAAAACAATTCAACCTTTCGTTTCCAATTTCAATGCTTTTGCTGGAGAAGGATTCTACGGTAATGTCGTTCAAGGATTGGTTATAAAACAATTAGAAGATGCTGTTTTCATCTTCGGAATAGCAATAGACGGAACATTAATATTTAGAAAAAGGAATTATCCAGACGTTTCAACTTGGGAAGATCCTAAGATAATAATTCACAGTAATAATTGACATAAAATTTACTTCGTAACCGACCTGGGAGGACTTTTGCCGCTTGCCAGTATTACATCAAAGGGGCTAATCAGCGGATTGATTGTGTTTAATGCCTACATTTCTTCTACTACGACATGTGTTTTAATAGAAGGATCATTTAATGAATCAGGAGGTATGGGTGTCGTTAATTTGGATTTCCGACCTTATGGTATGGCATCGTATTCCATTTCATTGTTCATTGATTCTGTAGTGAGAGCTTCCGTTATAAACGGAACCAATAAAAATTCTTTTTCCATTTACTATTTAACGGAAGGTGGTTTGATAAGAATCAAAATCATATTTATATACGATGGTCCTATATCAATGGTAGCAAGAGGAAACAACACTGTCATACGTCATATTGGTGCCACGGAGGACAAGACGCTTCAAAGCTGTCGCATCCGCAGGGATGCTCTCATTGCCAACACGGACATAGGCAACACGGTTTCCATCTGCGATATAGTAATATGGCGTTTCCTGACCGGGCAGAACTCTTAAGATAACAAATTCCTTTTCATCCTCGACGTGATTCTCCATAATCACTTGTGGAATAGGATCCATCTTTGTTTTAATGGTC
>ENA-ORTM01002000-ORTM01002000.1-human-gut-metagenome-genome-assembly--contig:-NODE-2000-length-18587-cov-4.279570_pt1 | contig 18587 bp, 15 predicted proteins | sample MGYA00241909_ERZ509182 | MGnify/ENA primary metagenome ERZ509182 (study PRJEB26280, sample SAMEA2338855) | human gut metagenome | biome: human gut; feature: human-associated habitat; material: faeces...
CCGGACGGTGGCGGGTCGCTCTCCTCATGGAGAGCGTGGATTGAAATGGGTACGACTCCGCCATGTGTGGCAAACCTGAAGTGTCGCTCTCCTCATGGAGAGCGTGGATTGAAATTGGTGTTTGTCCCGATGTCACACGCATGTCACGGTCGCTCTCCTCATGGAGAGCGTGGATTGAAATGTGAAATGAATCGGGGTTACGGAAAGCTAGCGGAGTCGCTCTCCTCATGGAGAGCGTGGATTGAAATGCCACGGCCTCGACCTCGGCGTCAGCCGGTGGAGCGGTCGCTCTCCTCATGGAGAGCGTGGATTGAAATACTTCGATGCACACGGGCTGGCCATGCCAGTACGTCGCTCTCCTCATGGAGAGCGTGGATTGAAATTGCACGTCGTCGCCGGTCAACTGCGGTGGCGTGCCGGTCGCTCTCCTCATGGAGAGCGTGGATTGAAATACCCTCCGGCAGGAAACCGGCATCCATCGTCTCACGTCGCTCTCCTCATGGAGAGCGTGGATTGAAATGGCGTGGCTGCGGTCAAGATGGCCGCAGACTTCGAGTCGCTCTCCTCATGGAGAGCGTGGATTGAAATTCAAGCAGGGTGAGAGCACCGGTTTTAGCAGCGGTCGCTCTCCTCATGGAGAGCGTGGATTGAAATGACACCAACGATTTGGTTGTCGCTCCGAGCGTGTGTCGCTCTCCTCATGGAGAGCGTGGATTGAAATAACAACGGTAACATGCGCCACGTCGATAGCGCCGCGTCGCTCTCCTCATGGAGAGCGTGGATTGAAATCTTGAGGTTTGTCATGAAATCATAGTTTTGGCTTAGTCGCTCTCCTCATGGAGAGCGTGGATTGAAATGATGTCGTCACGGCTTGCGTGCTGAAAAAGATACGTCGCTCTCCTCATGGAGAGCGTGGATTGAAATGTGGATGGCATGGGACAGCGCGGGTACGAAACGGCTAGTCGCTCTCCTCATGGAGAGCGTGGATTGAAATTTTCCAGTGACGCGTCACTATCCCAACCGGCGAGTCGCTCTCCTCATGGAGAGCGTGGATTGAAATTGCTGGGACGAAATGCTCGAAACGACGAACTCGTCGCTCTCCTCATGGAGAGCGTGGATTGAAATGGGCACACAGTCAAACGAATCCACGGCAAACAGGTCGCTCTCCTCATGGAGAGCGTGGACTGAAATCAAAATTGACGTGAGTTCGATAATTGAGATGCCGCGTCGCTCTCCTCATGGAGAGCGTGGATTGAAATAAAGTGTCGGGGTCTAATGATCATGTGAGCGGCGTCGCTCTCCTCATGGAGAGCGTGGATTGAAATTACGCCCTCGATACGATTCAAATGGGTTTCCAAAGGTCGCTCTCCTCATGGAGAGCGTGGATTGAAATTATCTAATGCAGTGCAGAAGGCTAATCCGTATTGTCGCTCTCCTCATGGAGAGCGTGGATTGAAATCCTAACGTCACCCCGTTTTTGGCGGATAAGATCAGGTCGCTCTCCTCATGGAGAGCGTGGATTGAAATTGCTGAGGATATTGAAGCATTTGCCCGTACGTGGTAGTCGCTCTCCTCATGGAGAGCGTGGATTGAAATGCGTATCTCATGCTGACCTTGGTAGCCTATTTTGGTCGCTCTCCTCATGGAGAGCGTGGATTGAAATTTTTCCGTAGTCGAGTTATCAATGCCGAGGTAGGTCGCTCTCCTCATGGAGAGCGTGGATTGAAATCACTTCCATCACCTCTTGTGTCGTGGTTTGTTTGATGGTCGCTCTCCTCATGGAGAGCGTGGATTGAAATCCCTACTTGCGTGATGAATTCACCGGTGTTTTGATGTCGCTCTCCTCATGGAGAGCGTGGATTGAAATCAAATCGGTAGTGCTTACGATAATCAACCCATAGGTCGCTCTCCTCATGGAGAGCGTGGATTGAAATGGAATGGGGGCGAGCAGGAGGGCGCATTGCTCGCGCGTCGCTCTCCTCATGGAGAGCGTGGATTGAAATATTCGTGGACGTGCGGTGATTGTCCCTCTGCCGACGTCGCTCTCCTCATGGAGAGCGTGGATTGAAATAACGATGGCGACGAAATGCGCCGCGTCTACAACAGTCGCTCTCCTCATGGAGAGCGTGGATTGAAATTACGGCAAGGCGTTCGTCGAACGGTGGAACACCCAAGTCGCTCTCCTCATGGAGAGCGTGGATTGAAATTTCCTCGGTCAGTGACGTTTCGGGCGTGCGTAGGTCGCTCTCCTCATGGAGAGCGTGGATTGAAATTACGAGCTGCCGCAAGGTGGTGAGTTTGGACATGTGTCGCTCTCCTCATGGAGAGCGTGGATTGAAATCAAAGCTACTCTGATTACGAGCAGTTGAGCGGTGGGTCGCTCTCCTCATGGAGAGCGTGGATTGAAATGGGGGATACTTGCTACTGCCCCCGCCATCGCGGCAAGTCGCTCTCCTCATGGAGAGCGTGGATTGAAATCGGATTACGGCGATAACGCCGGCGGTCATATCCAGTCGCTCTCCTCATGGAGAGCGTGGATTGAAATACTTTTGGCGTCGAAATTGAACTCGAATCCGAACGTCGCTCTCCTCATGGAGAGCGTGGATTGAAATGCCGTTGCCATGCTCAGATAGGTGTGCAACGGGCGCGTCGCTCTCCTCATGGAGAGCGTGGATTGAAATAGTGCCTTGTGCATCGTTCCTCCATTCCTTGGTGTCGCTCTCCTCATGGAGAGCGTGGATTGAAATGTGTCGGCTCGCGGGATGCCGTATACGTATTGAGTCGCTCTCCTCATGGAGAGCGTGGATTGAAATACGCAGCAGGTGGCGAACTGTGTCAGCGACGCCAGTCGCTCTCCTCATGGAGAGCGTGGATTGAAATAAGCGGCTTGCGCCAGAGCGTACCGGCGTGCGGCCTGTCGCTCTCCTCATGGAGAGCGTGGATTGAAATGTCGACCAGTCAGCCGGCCGCACATTGGTGTCCGGTCGCTCTCCTCATGGAGAGCGTGGATTGAAATGTCGGATGATGCGTTGCAGGCTGGCGTAGTCGTCGGGTCGCTCTCCTCATGGAGAGCGTGGATTGAAATACCCCAATACGCAAGGTTCGGAAACGTACGCCCAGGTCGCTCTCCTCATGGAGAGAGTGGATTGAAATTATCGGCTATTGCTTAACCTTTGGCAGTAATGATGGGTCGCTCTCCTCATGGAGAGCGTGGATTGAAATCAACACGACATACAGTTGGGCAACGCCTACGTTGTCGCTCTCCTCATGGAGAGCGTGGATTGAAATCAATCGGGAATGCGCACTGTCGGTCGTGGTTTTGTCGCTCTCCTCATGGAGAGCGTGGATTGAAATAATCTACGAATTTGCGTAGAGTAAAAACTGTCGAAGTCGCTCTCCTCATGGAGAGCGTGGATTGAAATGCGCATCGGATGGTGCCGTTCGGATTGACGACGAGGTCGCTCTCCTCATGGAGAGCGTGGATTGAAATAACGACAAGACCTTCGAGTCGAACGTCGTGTGGACCCGGTCGCTCTCCTCATGGAGAGCGTGGATTGAAATTGGCTGTACGACACGATCGACGTGACCGCGCAGAGTCGCTCTCCTCATGGAGAGCGTGGATTGAAATTTGAGCATGCGGAGCATGACGTTGGCGGTCGTGTCGCTCTCCTCATGGAGAGCGTGGATTGAAATCGGTGTCTGCATCGTTCTGGCCGCCGCGTGGATGTTGCTCTCCCTGTTTATGTCCAGTGTTCCCCGCACATGCGGGATTCCACATGTGCGGGACTGCTAGCAACGGAAAACCAGGGTTTTTGTCCGCTCGGGGCGACTTCAACGGTAATACGAGCAGGAACTGCGACTGGGTGTTTCGCATGGGGTCGCTTCTGAAAGCTATGTAAAAGAAATAGTGTATGTGAAAACGGTCGGGTGGGTGCGGATGCACGAGAAATTGGCTAACCTGTCGAATTTCTGTTTTACTTTGGTCGTTCATCTCGTGAGTGGTCGTCAAGCTAGACATATTGTGTCCCATGGGATGCAACATGTCATATGGAAATACATATGACTGGCGAATATCGCCAATGGTTCAGCCGGATAAAGGACCGGAACGCAAAAGCCCGAATCAGCGCGAGACTCCGATTGCGCTTCTAGATGGGGCGGCCGGTGGGTGACCTGCATACGGTTGGTGACGGGGCCAGCGCGCTGAGGTTCAATTTCGGTCCCGGCTACCGTGTTTGCTCCGCGCAGAAGAGCGACTCGCTCATGTTGCTGCTTTATCGGTGGCCGAGCTTGACGATTCGGCGTTGCGGCAGGCCGTAATCGGCGATATGACCAAAGCGAAGGGTATGGGGCAGATCACGAAGGAGTCGGGTGTGGGACGTGAAAGCCTTTACAAGAGCCTCGACAGGAATGTCAACCCGAGCTTCCATACCATTATGAAGGGATCGTGCACGCTCTCGGCGGCAGGCTGACAATCCAACCCGCATAAGCTTGACTTTACGACCATCATGCAGTGGCCGCCCGAGCATTGGAAAAGGGCGATCGCTGACCATATTGTTGCGACATATGTGGAGAGATGTTCGTGGTGAGCTTGACGTACATAACATCGTAAAACTTCGGTCGTCTGGTTTGTTCTGCGGCTCATCAGTGAGGGAAAATGCTTAATTATGCCGCCTATCTCGCCTATATATGGCAGATTTTGAGGTTCGTACGGAGGCTTCTCGCTTATATATGGCAGGTGTTCGTGCGAAAAGTGTCAAAAACATGCCCCCTAAGTGGCTTTTCTCGAAGGGCATGTGCCATATATAAGCGAGAAACTTCAGGTCAAGATGCCAAATCTGCCATATATAAGCCAGATATCGAGGTTCAGTTCAGATGAACTGGGTGTATGTCCATAAATTTCGACGATTAGGGTGTATCAAGAGTTCCGAGTTGGTTTCAATGACAATCCGAGGGGGTGAAAACGAGTTTATGGGCACGCGTGCGGAGTCTCAGATGCGCAGAACTCCTCACGCAGCGCATATCACAATCCCAGCCAGGCGCGTAGGTCACGAATTTCCTGATCGCAGATGCCGTGGCCCATTCCCGGATATTCGAAATACGTGAGATTGCCGGTTTGCGCAAGTTTGTTGTGCGCGCACTGTTGGTCGGCTAAAGGAATTGTGCGGTCTTCGCTGCCGTAGCAGAGTGCGAATCGCGTGCGTCCGGTCGCGGGCAAAGGCTCAGCGGTTTCGCCTTTGAATGATGGGCTCATCAGAATCGCCCTGTCGAACGCATCGGGATGTTCCGCAACCATGCGATACGACAGGTATCCGCCCTGCGAAAACCCGATCAGTACCTTGCGGAAATGCGCGTATGCGGGCGAATCCAGCAATCGTACGACGGCGTCGCCTACGGCACTGCACTCACGTCGACGCTCTTCTACGGAACATCCATCTGGATACCAGTAGTAGCTTCCGATGTAAGGACGTTCGTACGTGCCTCGGAACGACAGATAATTCGGATGCTGGGCAGGAGCAATGGAGTTGTCCGTTGAAGATGCGTCTTGCTTCGGAACATCATAAATCGCATCAATAATGCGGATCATCTCATTTTCATCATTGCTGAATCCATGAAATCCCAAGAACAGCAGATTATCGCCGGCCTTTTCGCGGGCTGTCACATCAATGCTGGTACTCACGTTCAAACGCATGTCATCCTCCCGTCGCATGTCGATAGTATGCAGTTTTCCAGCGGCACCATAACGGTGGACAGCGAAGTGGGGAAGGGCACGACGTTCACCGTTATGCTGCCGTTGGTTGAGGAAAACACTGAATATGTGGCGAAGTTTACAGCAATCCATCCGCATGCAACGCGCCATACATGCGGTCCAGGCATTCGACCAGCAGCGGATACGGCATTGCTATGTTCACGCGCACGCATCCGGCACCGGTCTCGCCGCATGAACGCCCGTCGGTCAACGCCACTTGCGCCTTCTCAAGAAAGTATGCGGCCGGATCGTCGATGCCAAGCGGCGAGAAATCAAGCCATGCGATATATGTGCCCTGCGGTTTGATATAGCCGACGCCGGCGAACCTTTCACGCATCTGCTCGTCGAACAACGCCAAATTCCTGCGCACATAGGCAAACGCATCCTGGAACCACAGGTCGCCTTCGTTATATGCGGTGGTGGTGGCGATTGCGCCGATGGTGGCGGTCTGATGTTCGCTCCACTCCGCCTTGACCGCCCACATGTCACGATCCGCAGGATTGGTAAGCAGCACCTGCGCGCACTTCGTGCCCGGAATATTGAACGATTTCGACGCGCTGGTAGCGGTCATCGACTGTAATGCGGCCTGCTCGCTGATGGTGGGGAACGGAATGTGCTTGCCCTCAAACACGAACGGCGCATGAATCTCATCATTGAAAATACGCACGTCATACTGTGCCGCAAGATCGCTCAGACGCAGCTCCTCCTCCAAGGTGAGCACTTTGCCGATCGGGTTGTGCGGGTTGCAGAGCACGAACGCATGGCATCCGGCCGCAAACGCGCGTTCGATGGCGTCGAAGTCGAACACCCATTGCGCCTCTCCGGTTTCGGCGTCGCCGCTTTGCAGCATTTCGATTTCGATCACGTCAACGTCGTACAGTTTCGGAACGCTCAAAAACGGCATGTAGGCAGGCGTCGGCACGATCACGCTGTTGCCCGCACCGACCAGTTCACGCAGGAAAATCTCATAAGCTTCGAGTACGTCGGGAACCACGCGAATAATGCTCGGATCGACATCCCATCCGTAATGCGAGCGTTGCCATCCTGCGCATGCTGCTGCCACGCGCTGTTTCCAGGGTTCGGGAATGTAGCCGAGTTTGCAATGGTCGCAGGCGTTGTCGATGGCTTCTTGGATGCAGGGAGCCAGGCCGTAGTCCATTTCGGCAATGAACGCGCCAATGCAGCCGGGGTAGCGTGTCCACTTGTCGGAGCCGACTGCGGCAAGATCGGCTGCGGTGGTGTGGTCGATGGCGTCGGCGTCAAAGCCGGAACCGGTACGATGCTTCATTTCCATGATTTCTTCCATGGTTCCAGCATGACGTACCGATGCTTGCACGAACAGTGTGTTCTTGTACTGAAAGCAAAGACTGTTATGAAGTTTTCTTATATCAGATGCTTTTGCTATTCAATTATTAATCTGATTATGATGATATAGCAAAATACTGGAAACAATTGTTTGCTGCAGTATTCCGCGATTGCGAATAAGCACGGATATCAAACGATGAATCAAATGTTTTCCAAATACTGGTGTGACGCCCTTTCGATTTCGTCTTTGACGCGGGCCACTGCCGGTCGGTCGTCCACTTTTCTTGTGACGAAACAGACTGTGCGGAATGCGTTGTTGTCGGCGATTGGCAGTGCGGCCAAATCGGGTTGGATTCCAGCGGTTGTGGCTAAGCGAGATATGATCGAGACGCCCATGCCGACTTCCACCAGATTCTGCGTGGCCCAAAAATCGTCGGTCGAATGTGTGATTTCCGGTGTGAAGCCGGCGGCACGCGCCAACGACACCAGATTCGCCTGGCAGGTTTCGCAGCCGGCGATCCACTGTTCGCTGCGTGCCGAAACCAATTGGACCGGCAGGTGCGAGCTTTCGTACTGGCGCGCGATCGCATTGTTCGCGCCGATCAGCAGCATCAGCGGATCGACACCGAAAGGAGCGACTTCCAAATCGTCCGGTCCGGCCAAAGCGGGGAGTGAATTGTATTGGAAGATGATCGCGCAATCGGCAAGCCCCTGTTCCAACGCCTCCATGGCCTCAGGCGGCTCCATCTGCATGAGGCTCACGCGAATGTCGGACGTTTTGCTGATATGCACGAGCACGCGTGCCACGAACGACGAACATACCGATGGGGGAGCGACCAAACGAATATGCGTCGATCCGTTGCGCTGGTACTCTTCCACATCTTTGACGGCTTGGGTGACGCGATTGTCGATGAGCTGCCCGTGACGTGCCAGAATACGGCCGATCGGAGTCAATTCCACGCCATGCGACGTGCGCTGCACGAGTTTTGCGTCAAGTTCACGTTCGATCTTGCGGATCTGCTGGCTGATGGCCGGTTGCGACCATCCGGTTTCACGCGCGACCGCGGAGAACGAGCCCAAACGCTCCACGTTCCACAAGGTCACCAGAATCTGCGGGTTCAGTGTTTTTGTGCTGAATCCCGTGGCATTCGCGGTGATGCTGATGTCGGTGTTCGTGTTGGTGTTTTCACGCGTGTTGCTATCGGCTGGAGTGTTCATATGAGGGTAGTGCTCAGCTTTTTAGGAATGCGGGGATGGCCTCGGCCGCCGCATAGCCCGCGCGGTACATGCGTTCCAAACCTTCGAACGACTTGCTCAACGTGTTCAGGCCGTACAGGCTTTCCGGTGCGAGGATGAGCACGCGGCCGTCCTGCTCGTATTCCTTGGCCAGCGCCACTTCGTCGTTGTACGTCTGGTAGCGGTTGAGCAGTTTTTCCGCGGCTTGTGGATGCGTGCGCCTCAAAATCCTGGCGGGGCCGATGTCCCTCTTCTGTTCGCGTACGGTGTCTTTCGGACGGGTGAGTATCACCACGATGCGGTCGTGGCCGTCATCGATGGCCTTCTGCACCGGAATCGGATCGGCGATGCCGCCATCGTAATAGGGAATGCCATCGATCGCATACGGTTCGCAAGCTACCGGCACCGCTGATGACGCCTTCAGGATGTCGAAATTGTCGTAGCCCACGTCGGATTTGCCGAAATACTTCGTGGAGCCGTCTTCGGCGTTGCACGCAACCACGGTGAAACCGGTCGGGTTGGCTTCGAAAGCCGCGTAGTCAACCGGATTTTCGCCATCATGATTGCTGAGCGTGCTATACACGTAATCGAGGTTGGCGAAATTATGGTTCTTGACATAGCTGTCGAAGCTCGCGTATTCCTTGCGGAACGCGTACTGCGTGTAGAACGTGTGGTTGCGCCCATGCTGCTTCGCGATGAACGAAACCATGTTGGCGCTGCCGGCGGAAACACCATAGCAGTGGTCGACGCTGATGCCGTCCTCAAGCATGCGGTCCATCACGCCCGCACCGTAGATCGCACGGAAACCGCCGCCGACGTCGATCATTGCCGTCCTGTGAGCCATATGCGTCCCGTCCTTTCGCCGTTCGTCCCTTTTGCGGGTTTCAATCGACTTTACGCGGTCTAATTGACGTATTTTTGCGTGTTCGGTCATTTCTTATCGAAGGACGACGTAAGATATCTGCGAATAATCAACAAAAATGGAGTGGAGAAGATATCAATGAACGAAGCTGCACTGCCTCAGTCGACGGTCCACATCGCCCAAGCTGATCCGGACGGGATTCTGCTGGTGATTCACGCGGGTGCCGGCAATCGTGGCAAAAAGGATACGCCGGAGCGGCGTGCCCAGGTGGAGCAGGATTTGAACAGGGCTCTTGAAGCTGGCTATGCGTTGCTGGAGCAGGGGGCTCCGGCGGAGGATGCCGTGTGCGCGGCTATCCGTGTCATGGAGGATGCTCCGGAGTTCAACGCTGGTCGTGGCGCTGCATTGACGAGTGAAGGCATCGTATCCATGGATTCCTGCCTGATGACCGGTATCGATGGCGAGGTTGGTTCCGCATGTGGTCTGACCACGTCTAAGAATCCGATCAACGTAGCGCGTGCCATCAAGGAAAAGACTAAGCATGTCATGTTTGCCAAGCCTGGTAATGATTTGCTTAAGGAGTGGGGAATCGAACTGTGCGACAGTGATTATTTCATCACTCCGGCACGTCAGGAATCCTTGCGCGAGGCGCAATCCAACGGCGACGAGTGGGAGAAGCATGGCACCATCGGCGCTGTCGCCCGTGACTCGTCCGGCAACATCGCTGCCGGCACCTCCACCGGTGGCATCACCAACCAGATGCCGGGACGTGTCGGCGATTCGCCTCTGCCGGGCTGTGGTACCTATGCCAACAACGATTCCGTCGCGATCTCCTGCACCGGCATCGGTGAGGCGTTCGTCAAGGAAGTCGCTGCGCATCAGGTTTCCGATCGTGTTCTGTACGCCAAGGAGGAGCCAATCGAGGCCGCGAAGGCGGCGCTGGATGGTGTCGCCCGTCATCATGGCGATGGCGGTATGATCGTCGTTCCGGCTCATGGTGAAGGCGCAATGGTGTTCAATAGCGAGATGATGAACTGCGGTTGGAAGTCTCCGAAGGGCAGCTACGTGCAGAGTTGATGCTGTAGTGGCAAACCGGCAAAACAGGCCACAAAAGTAAGTGGGGTTCGAATCCATGAAGGATTCGAACCCCACTTACTTTAGCTCCCTATATGGCCGGCGAATCGTTCGTCCACCGGCCGGAAACATCACTTAGTGATGGTGTTGTAGGTAGGCAGATTGGTGTAATCGAACGATACGTTCTTCACGTTCGTCGCGGACGCGGCGGCGACGTTGTCGTTCCACAGCGGAATCACCGGAAGATCCTTGGCCAGCACTTCCTGCGCCTTGGTGAAGTCCTCGGTTCGCTTCTTTACGTCGGTCTGGACAAGTGCAGCGTTCAGGAGCTCGTCGAATTCCGCGCTCTTGTAATCACCATCGTTCGAACCATGACCGTCAGCGGAGCTGGAGGCATATAGCGGATTGAGATAATCTTCAGCGGACGGGTAATCCAGCATCCAGCCAGCACGGAACGCGGTTTTGATGGTGCGGTTGGTCACCTGGTTACGCACGTCGCTGAACGTGGCGTACGGCTCGCCAGCGGCGTCGATGTCGAGCGTGTTCTTGATCTGGTTGCACACGGCATCGACCCATTCCTTATGGCCGCCATCGGCATTATAGGCGATTCGGAAGTTGCCGGACCATGGCTTGATGGCATTGGCTTTCTTCCAGAGTTCCTTGGCCTTGGAAGCGTTGTATTTCAGGTTGCCGCCGTTCTGCTCCAGTTCCTTCACATATTCGGGGACGAGCGGTGAAGTGAAATCGGTGGTCGGGGTCTTCGTGTTGTTGTAAACCTTCTTGACGATCTGATCGCGGTTGATGGCCATGGAAATGGCCTGACGACGCAACTGGCCTTCTTCGTCGTTGCCGAAATGCTCAAGACGTTCCGGAATGACGAAGGACTGGAATGAGGATCCTGCCTGGCTGTAGGCGATCACGCCGGAATCCTGACGGAAGGTCTTCACCGCGGACTGTGGAATCTGATCCATCACGTCGAGGTTGCCGGACAGCACGTCGGAGTAAGCGGAATCCTCATTCGTATAGACGCGGTATTCGATGCCTTTGTTGGATACCTTGCGACTGCCCTTATAATCCTTGTTTGGTACGATGATGATGTTCTTGTCGTGGGACCAGGACTTGAACTTGTACGGACCATTGCCAATCGGAGCCTGACCGAACTTCTTGATGTCCTTAAATGCCACGCTTGGCAGCGGGAACATGGATTGGTGCGCGAGCTTGGTCGGGAATACGGAATCAGGCTTGTTCAGCTCGACGACCAGCGTGTAGTCGTCCGGGGTGGAAAGACCGGAAAGTGTGGCCTTCGGATCGACGTTCGGATCCTGCAGCTCGTCATAGCCCTTGATGGTGGAGAATCGGCTTGCGGTCTTCTGCGCGTTCTTCACATTGGCGGCGAAACTCCAGGTGTCGGCGAAGGAATGGGCGGTTACCGCCTCGCCGTTGGTGAACTTCCAGCCTTCCTTCAACTTGATCGTGTACTTGGTGGCATCCTCGTTCGGGGTGATACTCTCGGCGACTTCGAGATGTTGCTTGCCTTTTGCATCGAAGCTCACCAGACCTTCGAACAGGTATCGAATAACTTTGCCGCCGCCCATTTCATTGGTGTCGCTTGGAATTAGACCGTTCTGCGGTTCGCTGTTGTTCACTGAAATCAGTGAGGTGCTATCGGAACCGTTGGAGGCTGTGTCATCGCCGGACGACGAGCCGCATGCGGCGATCGACGTCAGCATGGCACCCGCCGCGGCCATGGCCAGCAGGCGACGGAATGTGTTGTTCTTCATTTCATTCTCCTTTAATGTCGACTTTTCCGCCGATTATGTCGACGAAAAAACAATAGGACATAATATGGGAGTTTTATAAAATTTTCGTGTCATGTCTCAATTTGAAAACGAACCGCTGGCAGGCGTTGGATATGGACGTTATCTTCAGCTTTCTAGGAATGCGGGGATGGCCTCGGCCGCCGCATAGCCCGCGCGGTACATGCGTTCCAAACCTTCGAACGACTTGCTCAACGTGTTCAGGCCGTACAGGCTTTCCGGTGCGAGGATGAGCACGCGGCCGTCCTGCTCGTATTCCTTGGCCAGCGCCACTTCGTCGTTGTACGTCTGATAACGGTTGAGCAGTTTTTTCGGGTTTTAATCGACTTTACGCGGTCTATCGGAACATTCGCGATCAGCGACCAAGCAGCGATTGCGCTAATTGCGCGATTTGCGCGGAAGTGTCGGAATTGGCCAGCTCGATACCACCGTCCGCGTCTTCCGGAGAGAGCTTGCCCAACGATTCAAGCACCACGCCAAGATGGCGCACGGTACCTTCGTTGCCGTCGATGATTGCCGCTGTATCGGGCAGCAGTTCGCGGAAATAGTCGCGGTAAAACACGAAATGCGTGCAGCCAAGCACTACCGAATCGATCGTCGACAAATCATACTGGTCGAAATACTGGTGCAGCGTGTGCATCACAACATCGTGATCGTCGAGTTGGCCGTGCTCAACGATCTCCACCAAACCGGGGCAGGGTTCCGGAAAGATCGTATGGTCTGTTTTGAAACGATCCATCAGCACGGCGAACTTGCGTTCCCGCAACGTCAGGGGAGTAGCTGCGACGATGACACGCTGACGATTGCCATGGCCTCGATCGCACGCCACCTTCAGCGCTGGTTCCATGCCGATGATCGGAATGTCGTATTTGTCGCGCAACTCGTTGGCTGCGGCGGAAGTGGCGGTATTGCAAGCGATGACAACCGCTTTCACTCCCTGCTCCACGAAACGTTTCACAATGGCGTCGGACAGCTTGCGTACCTGTTCAGGTGATTTGGTTCCGTACGGAGCGTTCGCGGAATCGCCAAAATACAGCACGCGTTCGTTCGGCATATCGCGGCGGATTTCGCGCGCCACGGAAATCCCGCCCAAACCGGAATCGAAAACGCCGATTGGTGCCGTTGAAGTCATACGTCCTCCCTTGTTCCGCACGCAAACATACTGCAACATAACGCACACGTGTTGTGTCCAACTCCTTCAATAGCCTACCGCGTGTAGAGTGAATCGGTATGAGCATTCCAAGCATTGTTTACAAAGCACACGCCACCGGCAACGATTTCGTGGTGTATCTAGACGCCGAAGGCACGTACGAGCCTACCGCCGATGAAGTGCGATTCCTGTGCGACCGTCATTTCGGTATCGGTGGCGACGGTTTGATCCGCCTTACACATCCGCAGGCGGTGTCCGATTTGAACGACAAGCAGATTGCCGTTTGTGCTGTTGGCAATGCGGATTGGTTCATGGACTACCGCAACGCGGACGGCTCGTTGGCTGAGATGTGCGGCAACGGCACGCGTGCGATCACCCTGTTCGCGCAACGGCAGGGTATTGCCGGTCAGCCGGGCGGTGAACCGTTCCGTCTCGGCACCCGTGCCGGTGTGAAGGTTCTGACTTCACTTGGCGATGTGCCGACTCTTGGCAAGGACGTGTTCCAGGTTGAGATGGGTTCATGGAAGCGTGGCGATCTTGATGGATACGAAGTGACGATTCCCGGCACGGCCGGTTCCGCACGCGGCACGTTCGTGGACATGGGCAATCCGCATGTGGTGGCCGTCATCGAAGACGCGTTCTCCAGCCTGCCGACGGTGGAACAGCTTGATTTGGTGACCAAGCCGGTGGTCGCGCCCCGAATCGAAAGCGACCAGAATGTTGAGTTCGTGCGCATCGACGAGCAAAGCGACGGCGACAACGAGGGCAACGCCACCATGCGCGTCAACGAACGCGGCTGCGGCGAAACCCTGTCGTGCGGAACCGGCCTGTGCGTCACCGCCATCACGTTGCGTGCCAAAACCGGCATCGACCATTGGACGATCACCGTGCGTGGCGGCACCCTGCGCGTCGACGTGACCGATAACGACGTGAAACTCACCGGATCGGCCACCATCGTCGGCAAAATCGAACTGCTGTAAGGTTTTGCGCATAACACTGAAATTTGCGGATACGCAAAAGAAAGAAGCCGGCTGTTTCCAGTCGGCTTCTCTTGTAGGCGAGTGAATCCCTACTGCTGATTGGACGTTACTTGACGTCAACTGAACAGCAGGGGGCCGTCTTCGACGAGAATGATCACAATCAATGTCACGATCCATAAGGCATCGACCATCAGATCGTAATTAAGACGGTAGTAGGTGCGTACGCCCTCGCGCTTGGCCGGAATCTCCTGAACCACCGCCGTGGCATGAGACAACGCCATGAACTGCACGGTGGTGGAGAACATCAGGCACAGACACCACGGGCATAGCGCGTTGATCACAAACAACGACTGCGAGGTCAGCCAATACGAATAAGCCAGCGCGGCCAATCCACCCAGCCATGTGCACAACGCAAACCAGCGGGGCACGGCGACCTTCGTCAAACCGATCACCGCGATCGTTACGAACACTGATTCCGCGGCGATGCCGAAGAACGCATTCGGGAAACTCAAACCGGCGAACTTCACAACCTCAGCCTGCCACGATTCCGCAACCGCGGAACACGACATCACGGCATTCACATCACAGCTGAGCTTCTGACCGGGATTGCGCGCCAATTTCAGTGTCTCGGCGGAAAGCACGAACGATACGACCAGCGCTACCGCCGAGGCGATCAGCATGACTAGATACGTCCATGTCGCGGTATGCCGCCAACCGCGCGGCTTCGTATAATCATCGTCGAGAGTGGCTTCGGCAACCTGTTCGCCGGAAAAATCGCTCATCGTGCATCCTTGAATCAAAATACAAACGTTGTCATCGCCTAGTTTACGCGGTATTGTGCCGAGTCGCGCCAAAAACAGCTTACGATGGATACATGATTCGCGTAGGCACTGCGGCACCGCCCGCTGAAGGTTGGGACATTCACTGCCATACCGTTTTTTCCGACGGTACGGAAACGCCGCGTGCGTTGTTGCAGGAAGCGAGAGCATTGCGATTGCATGGTGTTGCGATTGCCGATCATGACACGACCTCCGGTTGGCAGGATGCGTTGGCTGCTTCGCGGGAGGTCAGATTGCCGTTGTTACGCGGTACGGAAATCACTGCCGTCGATGAGAGCGTATCCGTGCACATGCTCGCATTCCAATATGATCCGCTGAACGCCGATATCAGCGAGATGTTCGCGTCCACCCGCGAGGCGCGACTGCGTAGAACCAAGCGCATGGTCGAACTGATGGCGCAGGATTTTCCGATTACGTGGGATGATGTGCTCGCGCAGGTGCGTGAAGGCAAACGCACCACGATAGGCCGGCCGCATATCGCCGACGCATTGGTGGCTGCCGGCGTATATGAAACACGATCCGACGCTTTCGCCGATGCGGTGAGCGCAACGTCGAAATATTACATTCCCACGCCATCACCGACCACGCACGACGTGGTGGCCGCGGTCAAGGGTGCGGGCGGGGTGGTGGTTATCGCCCACGCCGGAGACCCCCGGCGCAATCGGACATTACTGACCGACCGGCAAATCGAATCTCTCATCACCGAAGGCTTGGACGGTTTGGAAGTGTGGCATCGCGGCAATCCATCAGAACAGCGTGAACGTCTGCTCACCATTGCGCGCCGGCACGACCTGCTGGTGACTGGCGGATCCGATTGGCATGGTAAAGGCAAGCCGAACGCGCTGGGGGAGAACCTCACCCGCGACGAAACAGTTCAGGAAATCATCAATCGAGGCGTCCGCTTGAGCAAAGAATCGTCGAAGGCGAAAATAAAAAACCGAAACGCAATCATCGACGCGTAATTGAGATATGAAACCAGAAACGAGTTGATCGCCCAAAATGGAAAAGCCAGGCGCGAACGTCTGGCTTTTCTTGTTACGTCGAAAACGTGTGTTTCAGTTCGAAGCTGAAATCTGGTGATGCGAACGGGTCAGAGGTTGCCGAAACCGACGGCGTGCTTGGTTTCGGAACCGATGATGGCGTAGCCGAGCGAGCCTGCCGGCACCACGATGCGACGACCCTTGTCGTCCGTCAGATTGATGGTCTTGCCGTTCTCCACGGCGTCGGCGATGGCCGCGTTGACCTCATCGGCGCTCTGTTCGGTGCTGAAGGTGACGGTGCGGGCCACATTCTGAATGCCGAGTTCAATATCCATGGATGCTCCTTCGTGATAATGCGCAATGCATGCGCACGTGTATGTACGGGTTATGTGCGCCTATTCTACGCGTAGCTTCTCATCGGTGGCGTCTTCCGCCTCCCACTGATTGATCTGCGCCTGCGCTTTCTGCATGGTCGCCTCATCTCGCTCCAACAGTGGAATGAGTACTGTCGCGGCCTCGCTGTGCGATGCGGGAATCGATTCCTCGTTCGTATCGTCGTTGTCGTCGGCCGTTTCCAGCCTGCTGATTACCATGGTGGAACTTGACGGCATGGATTCGTGCCGTTCTTTTGCGGAATGTTCCGGAATGAAAGTGCTGACCGAGGTCGCCTCATGTTCATTCGTATTGCCGGACGGTGCTTGTGATGGCTGGGCTCCGGCCGGTACGAACGCTTCCGTCGCGTCGTTGACGATTTCCTTCGTCTTGCGGACCGGCTGGGAGCCGGTCACGTCGAAATCGCCGGTCGCGTCGAAATCGCCAGTGGAATCATCCATATCCACAGCGTCAACATGACGTTCGCCGGTCGTGTCGGAATCATTCTGCTGTGCGGCCGCGTTACGGCGACGCTCCGATTCGTTCAGCAACGTGCCTACGGTGATTGTGCTCGGCGGGCGCTGGGGGCGATCCTTGGACTCCTGCTTCGTTTCAGTTTGCACGCGATTCTTCGCTGTGGCGACACCCAGCTGGTGGGCCAGGCGTTCCACCTGCGCCTTGAATTGCATAATCTTGGCGTTGTCCGCCTTGTTCAAAGCGGAAATGAAATCGCCGACCTGTTCCATCTGCAGCCACAGATTGGCGCGCAGCATAATCAGATCATCCAAACGGTTGCCCAACATGCGACCATATGCGGAAAGCAGAGCGTTACGGTGATTCTCATCAAGTTTGGCGAAAATCCAAGCCAAATCGCGGGCAGGATCGTTTACCTGCATGTCCTGCCAATTCGTGACCGCGGTGATGGACGAACCGGAGAACAGTAAATCGCCGTCACGCAATCCGCCGTGCACCGGGCAAGTGGAGAACGACCATAGTCCGTCAGTCTCAAGAATATTCGCCCAACTGGTGGTGATCTCCTGCGGAACATGCCCGGCTTGGCACAACCGTTTGATCCAAGCGGTCAGCTGTGCGCGAATCTGGCCGGTGGCAAACGTCGGATAGCCCGCTTCCTGCAAGAAGTCGGGGCGAAGGCGATGAATCGCCCCCAAAGCGGTGCCTACGCTGGAGCAATCGTCCAAAGTCAGCAGCTCCAACGGCCGCGCCTGACCCACATGATGGATGGCTACGAGCACGGACGTGTCTCCAGTGGAGGAATGCTTCAAATCGCCGTTGGAAAAAGCCACTATGCGATCGACGGCAAACCCCAATCCGCCTAATTCGCGGGCGTGCGCGAGCGTCTGCGCAGCGCGCACGCGACCGGCAAGACGTTTACGGCCTTCAGGTGTGTTGGATGCGAACACGTCATACAGTTTGCCTGCCGCATCCTGAACCACGGCATGGTCTACTCCATACCCTTCGTCGGTCGGATTGGTCTGTTCGCTGGCGCGCGCGCCGGCAATGGCGGCATTGGGCATTGTCGCGCTGGTCAGGGCAGCCATCATAAATTCGCTTCGTTCGGTCACAATTCCAACCTTAATACACAGTAGGGGCGAAGTGGCGCCGACTTGCCCGTAAAACTGTTGGCCAACCGCCAGTAAATCGACGTTGCATCATATTGCGCCGTCATGGCGGGCATATTGGGTGCAGCCAGGCAAGACATGCAATGACATCTCATGAAAACGCATGCGCCGATAACGGCAATCTGCCACAATGGAACGCATGAGTGCAACAGTGGAAGAAATTCTCGACGGATTAGATGATGCGCAACGGGCTGCCGCAACGGCAGTGGACGGTCCGGTGCGCATCATCGCGGGCGCGGGCGCTGGCAAAACGCGAACCGTAACCCGCAGAATCGCTTATGCGTGCGCAACCAAAGCATGGAATCCACGAAGCACGATGGCGGTCACGTTCTCCGTCAAGGCGGCGGCGGAAATGCGCAGCCGACTGTCGAAGCTTGATGTCGCAGCTGACGTCAAAGCCGCGACCTTCCACTCCGCGGCCCTCCACCAGCTTCGCCAGGTTTGGCCGGACGTGTGCGAAGGGCCTATGCCATTCATCTGTCGAAATCCGCGGGAACTGGTGGAGCGTTCGCTGCGTCGCGTCACCACCTTCCAGGTGGATGACGACACCATACGCAACTTGCAGACGGAAATCAACTGGTGCAAA
>ENA-ORTM01002012-ORTM01002012.1-human-gut-metagenome-genome-assembly--contig:-NODE-2012-length-18470-cov-15.651317_pt1 | contig 18470 bp, 16 predicted proteins | sample MGYA00241909_ERZ509182 | MGnify/ENA primary metagenome ERZ509182 (study PRJEB26280, sample SAMEA2338855) | human gut metagenome | biome: human gut; feature: human-associated habitat; material: faeces...
TTGTAACTATTAACCAGTAGTCGTTCTTGACTACACCATTATTATACTAGGAGGAGAACAGATGAAGAAGAAACAATTAGCGGCAATGGCATTGGCGGCAGTGATGCTGACGGGATGCGGAGGCGGCAGCGCTGCTCCGGATGCCACAAAAGCAGCAGACGGCGGGGCGGTCACCACGGCGGCAGACGCAGGCGGAAAAGAGGGCGGCAGCCAGAAAGCGGCATCCGGGGAAGCCGTCACCATCACCCTGGTGGAATCCCTTACCAGCCCTGAGAGGACGGCTGTCCTGAGGGAAATTGCGGACAAATATCAGGCTGAGCACTCAAATATTACCATTGACATCATTTCCCCGCCTCTGGAGAATGCGGATGCCAAGATTACCCAGATGCTCATGAACGGCAGCGGAGCTGATATCGTGGAGGTGCGTGATTCCACTGTGACCCAGTATGCCACCAATGAATGGATTGCCGATCTTCAGAAGTACATTGACGCGTGGGATGAGAAGGACACCCTGACAGAATCGGCCGACGAGGTAATTCATTATCTCAAGGGAGGCGCTTATCTGATTCCTTACGGATTCTATCAGAGAGGACTGTTCTACCGCTCGGACTGGTTTGAGGAGAAAGGGCTTGATCAGCCGGAAACATGGCAGGATATCTACGATGCAGGCCTGGCCATTACAGACCCCGCTAACAGCAGGTTTGGCTACTCCTTCCGCGGCGGTCCCAGCGGCTATCAGTATGCGGATACCATTTACTGGAGCTGGATTGGTACGGATAAGGTGGCGGATCCCAACGCGGCTTATTTCTTAAAGGATGGGGACGGCGCCACGATCTTTACCCTGCCAGAGGTAAAGGAGGCACTGCATTTCTACAAAGACCTGTTTAAAAACACCTGCCCAACTGACTCCATTGCGTGGGGATTCTCAGAGATGGTCCAGGGCTTTGTGGGCGGCACCACAGCCATGCTGATTCAGGATCCGGAAGTAATCGCCACCTGTTCCGCCGACATGCAGGATGACCAGTGGGCGCTGGTTCCGTTCCCCAAGGGACCGTCCGGCCAGGCGGTATTCCCCAACGGATTTGCGGGCTGGGGCATGACATCCTTTACAGAGCATCCGGATGAGACCGCGGATTTCCTGCTGTACTTATCTAATTCCGAGAATAATACCTACTTTGCAAAGAACTACTCCACAATCCCGATTCACAACAACGCTGCCGAGAAGGATACGTATTTCTCCGAGGGACGTTTCGCGATGTATATGGATATGGCAAAGGAACCGGATGTATACCGCCATGCGGCATACCCGCAGATGTACCAGGCATTTGCAACCTACAAGACAGAGGTTGATACCATGTATCAGAAATACCTGACCGATGAAATCACGGATGATGAGCTGTTACAGTGGTTAGATGAGTTCTGGACCCAGGCTTACAAGGATGAGGGCCAGAAGTGGTAAGGACGGATTGACCGAAGAACGTATGAAACACAATCAGTAAGGACCGGAGGGCGCCGGGAGCGGGGGACCTGCTCCCGGCACTTCCGGATATAGAGCTGCGCGCGCCGTGCCGGGGAAGCCGGCACACGCAGCCGGCAAGGAGGGGATGGCATGAAACAAACGTCGAAATTAAAAATGAGGAGAGCCCGGTTCATCTTTATCATGGTTCTTCCTGCCATACTGTTTCCCATGATATTTACCTACTATCCGATGATAAAGGGGTCCCTGATGGCATTTCAGAGCTACAACCTGATGAATGTCAAGAATATCAAGTGGGTGGGTCTGGATAATTTCAGCAAGCTGTTTGCCCACAACACCAGCAATACCTTCTATTCCACCATGCTCAACACGGTTAAATGGGTGGGAATCTCCCTGTTTGTCCAGTTTACGGTGGGATTCGCCATGGCGTTGCTTCTGAAGAAGAAGTTTAAGGGCTCCGGCCTTTACCAGGGTCTGATTTTCTTCCCCTGGGCTGTATCGGGATTTATTATCGGCATTATGTGGCGCTGGATGTTCAACGGAACCTCAGGCGTCATCAATGACCTGCTTATGAGGATACATTTAATCGGCCAGCCCGTGGGATGGCTGGCCAGCAAGAACACGGCTCTTTACTCCTGCATCATAGCCAATATATGGTACGGGATACCATTTTTCACCATTATGATAACGGCTGCCTTAAGGGGAGTGTCGGAAGACCTGTACGAAGCCGCGGATGTGGACGGCGCCAGCCCGTATCAGAAGTTTACCAGCATCACAGTGCCCTGTATTCGTTCCGTGCTGCTTTTGACGGTTCTGCTGCGGGTTATCTGGATATTCAATTTCCCGGATTTAATTTACTCCATGACCCAGGGCGGGCCTGCGGGGTCCTCCAATATCATTACGTCCTACATGATGCAGCTGGTCCAGAGTCTGGATTACGGTTTGGCGTCAGCGGTGGGCGTGCTGTGCATCCTGTTCCTCATTGTATTTGCAGCCATTTATCTGGTTGCCGCCAAGTATACGGACGAGGAGGCATGATATCATGACAATGAAAAATAAGAGAAGGCTTAAAAGCCTGTTAAAATATTTTGTACTGACATGTTTCCTTGTACTGACCATGTTTCCCTTTGTGTGGATGCTTCTCACATCCTTAAAGGGGTCCCAGGGGGAAATCTATGCGTTTCCGGTCCGGTATATGCCCAATCCGGCATCCGCTGTCAACTATGTGGCCATGCTGTGGAAGGGCAATTTCGGCCGGTACATGCTGAATTCCTTTTTCTCCTCAGCGGCGGCAGCCACCTGTGCGGTGTTTATTGCCATACTGGCCAGCTATGTCATAAGCAGGTTCCACTTCCGGTTTAAGAACGTACTTCTGCTGTTTTTCCTGGTAACGCAGATGATTCCCATGTTCATCATGTTGGCGCCGTTATACCAGCTCCTGGCAAAGGCGAAGATGCTAAACGACCTGCGCAGCCTGGCCATGCTCTACACAAATATGATGATTCCCTTCTCCGTGGTGACATTGTGCGGCTTTTTTGACAGCGTGCCAAAATCCCTGGAGGAGGCTGCCTGGATAGACGGATGCGGCTATTTCAAGGCATTGTTTAAGGTGGTGGTGCCGGTTATCATGCCCGGCATAGCGGCTACATTTATATTTGCATTTATCAACTCATGGAATGAACTTTTCATGGCAGTCATGTTTATAGATGTGGATAAGTTCAAGACCATACCAGTGGGACTTAACGGCCTGATTCTTAAATATGATATTAAATGGGGCGAGATGGCGGCAGGAACCGTCATGTCCCTGGTACCTACCATGTGTCTATTTGCCTTTGCCCAGAAATATATGATAGAAGGGCTTACGGCAGGTTCGGTTAAAGGTTAAGCGTGCTGTCCCGCACAGGAAGCGGCCGGGGCCGGCGGACAGATATTTATTTTGTCCGCCGGCCTTAGTGGTAAAATAAGGACATAGATGATTTAGGCCGGGATAAGGAGGAAGAGGATGAGCATATTATTTGAACTGGAACGGATGGAGCGTCTGACGGTTGATCTGGACCAGCTTCGCAGGCCGGTGAGGATTCCGGTCAGCTGTTATAAGCGGATGGAAGGAAAGGAAAATGGCAGTCCCTGGTGCAGCACACAGGATTGAGAGGACTGTGCCATAGAGGAACCATGGGGGTGTCTGGACAGCCACAGGTGGTACAGGACAACGGTTGAAATCCCCCCGCGGCTGGACGGGGCCCATGTGGAATTCCTGATCACCACGGGAAGGGAAGAACAGTGGGATGCCGCCAATCCCCAAATGCTTTTTTATCTGAACGGAAAAATTGTCCAGGGAGTGGATGTAAAACCACAGGGAAATTTTAATAAGTCCCAGGGCCAATGCAGGGGAGCAGTACGAAATTGCCATCCTGGCCTACAGCGGCAGCGTGCCCGGGGACCTGATAATCCGCACGGAGCTTATTCAGGTGGATGATGCTGTGGAAAAGGCTTACTACGATTTTCTGGTGCCGGTCCAGGTTTCCAGGCTTTTGAAAAAGCCGGATGAGGAGAATTACAGACGGATTCTGGTAAAGCTGGGGCCTGCGGCCGACGCCCTGGATTTGAGGGAGCCATATTCATCACAGTTCTACCGGTCCATAGAGGAGATGGAGAGAATCGTGAAAAAGGAATTCTGCGAAAATGTGAACACCTCCTCTCCGGTGGTAAGCGTAATCGGCCATACTCATATTGACATTGCGTGGCTGTGGACCGTGGACCAGACCAGGGAGAAGGTCGTGGGGAGCTTTTCTACTGTATTGGAGCTGATGGACCGGTACCCGGATTATAAGTTCATGTTCAGCCAGCCCATTTTGTACCAGTTTGTAAAGGAGCAGGAACCGGAACTCTATGAGCGCATCCGGGATCGGGTGAGGGAAGGCCGCTGGGAAACAGACGGCGCCATGTGGCTGGAGTCGGACTGCAACCTGCCCTCGGGGGAGTCCCTGGTGCGTCAAATCATCAAGGGAGAGCAGTTCTTCCGGGAGGAATTCGGCATTTCCAGCAGGTGTCTGTGGCTGCCGGATGTATTCGGTTATTCCGCCGCCATACCGCAGATACTGAAAAAGTGCGGCATTCCCTATTTCCTGACAACTAAGATTGCCTGGAACCAGTTTAACCAGCTGCCCAACGATACCTTTATGTGGAAGGGAATCGACGGAAGCGGGGTATTTGTATTCATGCCTACTGCCTGTGACTTTGATAAGACCCTGGGGTTAAATGTGTCATTTACAGATACCAGGAACACCACTACATACACGGGCATTGTCAATCCCAATATGACGCTGGGAACCTTCAAACGGTTCCAGAACAGGGACCTGACAGAGGACACGTTAATGCTCTTTGGATATGGCGACGGAGGAGGCGGTCTCACAAAGGAGATATTAGAGGAGGCAAAGCGTCTCAGGTACGGCCTTCCGGGCATTCCTAGACTGGTTCAGGAAAATGAAAGGAACTTTTTTGACCGGATTTATCACGATATTGCGTCCAAACCAGGCATGCCGGTATGGGATGGGACATCATCCTGTTAAACCGGTTCCATGACATTATTCCGGGAAGCGCCATTGGGCCTGTCTATGACCAGACAGACCGGGAATATGAGGTGATACTGAAATCCGGCGCAGAGACAGCCCTTCATCTGGCAGAGGACCTGGGTGACAGGATCTGCGGTCAGGGTAAGGATACCGGCAGGGAAAAGCCGGGAGACCGGAAGGTTATTGTAATCAACACACAGGGATATGAGCGGGAGGATACCGTAACGGTGTCCGGCGTGGCCCGGGGGGAGACGGCTTTTGCCTGCGACTGCCTGGGACACAGGTTCCCGGTCCAGTATACAGGGGAGGACACACTTATATTCCACGCAAAGGGAATTCCTTCCTGCGGGTGTGCCGTGTACAGCCTCATGGGGGCAGAGGATAGTGGAAGGTCAGGACCTGCCGCAGAACATTCCGGATATGCCGCAGAACACTCCGGATATGCCGCAGAATGTCCCGGGCCATGGTCCGGCTTCTTTGAAAATGACTGGTACAGAGCTGAGTTTAATGATAAGATGGAGCTCGTCTCGCTGGTTGAGAAGGGAACGGGGGGACAGCTGTTAAAAGAAGGGCGTGTGGGAAACCAGCTCCTGACCTTTGAGGACCGCCCCATGAACTGGGACAATTGGGATGTGGACATGTATTATCAGAGAAAGCCATACCATGCCGAACTTGTGACGGCGCCGGTTTTAAAGGAATGGGGACCGGTTCGGACTGTTGTTTCCATCTCTCACCGGTTTGCGGGCTCCCTTGTGGAGCAGGATATTGTGTTCTACCCCAATCTGCCCAGAATCGATTTTGTGACCCGGGCTGACTGGAGAGACCATCATGTTCTGCTGAGGGTTTATTTTCCGGCCCAGATTAACGCTGCCAAGGCCACCTATGAGATACAGTTCGGCAATGTGGAGAGGGAGACTACCAGCAACCACAGCTGGGATACGGCCAAATTTGAAGTATGTGCCCATAAATGGGCGGATCTGTCGGAAAACGGCCTGGGACTCAGCCTTCTTAACGACTGTAAGTATGGACACAGCATCAGGGACGGGGAAATGGGACTGACCCTTATTAAGTCCGGGACCTATCCCAATGAGAACGCGGATATAGGCATTCATGAATTTACCTATTCTATCTATCCGCACAAGGGACGGTGGCAGGAAGCAAGGACCGTGGAAATGGCCTATGGCCTGAATTCGCCCCTGGTATCCGCACTGGCGCCCGCCAAAGGACCAGGCGGATTCTGGAGCAAGGTATCCGTGGACCAGCCGTGCTGTTTTGTGGAAATGATGAAAAAGGCGGAGGATGGGAACGGATATATCCTGCGTATCTATGAAAACCGCAATACAAGGACGTCCATGACGGTAAACCTTGGATTTGAAATTTCCCATGTGGAGGAATGTGATTTGCTGGAAAGGACCCTGAGGTCCATTGAGACAGATGGACATAGGTTTAAGGATTTCATAAAACCTTATGAGATTAAGACATACCGCGTCAGCCACGCCGGCGTGTAAGTTCCGGCTCATCAAGAATCGGAATATAAGGGAGGATTCACATGGAAGAACAGAGGGCATGGTGGATGACAATGGTTATGATATCAGGGATTATAAGGCTGTCATGGATGTGTTTGGCGCCATGGAGGACTTTGACAGGCTTCCGGCAGAGATACATCAAAAAGGAATGAAGCTGGTGATGGACCTGGTTGTAAACCATACATCGGATGAACATGCCTGGTTCGTGGAGAGCCGCCGTTCTCCTGACAATCCCTACAGGGATTACTATATATGGAAGGATACGACATGATGGCCTGGTGGGGAGACAAGGGCATTGACGGTTTCAGGATGGATGTGATATCCATGCTGTCCAGGGAGCAGCGCTTTCCCGACGGGGTGTTAAAAGAAGGAAAACCCTATGGTGACGGCCTACCCTATTATGCAAACGGCCCCAGGATACATGAGTTCTTGCGGGATATGAGTCCCATGAGCTGAACATTATGTTCCGCTTTGAACATGTGGAACTGAATCCCGGGGCCCCTTGGAAAATGGAATGACAACCCAATCTGCCTGAGATTTGAAGGAAGTGCTGAGCCGGTGGCAGACAGAACTGGAGGGCAAAGCCTGGAACAGCCTGTTCTGGAAGAACACTCAGGCCCCGGATGAGGAAGGGGATATCTGCTTCAGACCTTATGAAGCCATTGCTTATGCAATAATTGCTGGAGGATTCTATATGGGTATTATATACGAAGAAAAATCAAGGCAGTTCCATCTGTACAACGATAAAATCAGTTATATCATGACATGTCTTCCGAACGGGCAGATGGGACAGCTCTACTATGGAAAGCGGATACGGCACAGGGAAAGCTTTGGCCATTTGCTGGAGTTTGCGCACAGGGATATGGCGCCCTGTGTCTATGAGGATGACACCACATTTTCACTGGAACATATCAAGCAGGAATACCCAGGCTTTGGAACCGGGGATATGCGGTATCCGGCTTATGGAATCAGAAGGGAAAATGGAAGCAGGGTCAGTTCTTTTGTATACAAAAGCCACATCATACAAAGAGGAAAGCCGGAATTGCCGGGCCTGCCAGCCGCTTATGTGGAGCAGGATGAGGAGGCGTGGACCCTGAAGCTGTATCTGGAGGACCCAGTGGCAGGTATGGAACTGGTGCTTTTCTATACAATCTATGAAAAGATGCCTGTGCTTACCCGCAGCGCACGGTTTGTCTGCCGTGGTCCGGAGCTGGTCTGCCTGGAGCGGGCCATGAGCCTGAGCCTGGATCTGCCGGATCCGCGTTACCAGATGGTTGATTTGACCGGGGCCTGGTGCAGGGAACGGTATGTGGACTGCCACGGACTTCACCAGGGAGTCCAGAGCATACACAGCATGAGGGGACACAGCAGCCACCAGTTCAATCCGTTCATCTGTCTGAAACGGCCTGATGCCGGGGAGGACAGCGGTGAGGTAATCGGCATCAGCCTTGTATACAGCGGCAATTTTCTGGCCCAGGCAGAGGTGGATACCATGGAGACGGTCCGGGTGACCATGGGAATCCATCCCGAGGGATTTGACTGGCCCCTTTGTCCGGGAGAGGAGTTCCAGACGCCGGAGGCGGTGATGGTATATTCGGGGGACGGCTTAAACGGTATGAGCCAGGTGTTCCACCAGCTCTACCGGACCAGGCTTGCCAGGGGATATTGGAGGGACAGGGAGAGGCCCATCCTGATTAATAACTGGGAAGCCACATTCATGGATTTTGACGAGGACAAGATTCTCTCCATTGCGGACAAGGCAAGGGAGCTGGGCATAGAGCTGTTCGTACTGGATGACGGGTGGTTTGGAAAGCGGGACGATGATACCACTTCCCTGGGGGACTGGTATCCGGACCTGCATAAGCTGCCGGATGGAATTACAGGGCTGGCAGGAAAAATCAGGGATATGGGAATGAAGTTCGGCCTGTGGTTCGAGCCTGAGATGGTCAGCAGGGACAGCCGTCTTTACCGCGCCCACCCGGATTGGATGTTAGGGAGTACGGACCGGCCGGTGTGTACAGGGAGACACCAGTATGTGCTGGATTTTTCAAAGGACCAGGTGGTGGAATACATAGGGGACAGAATGGAGGAGATACTGGGAGACGGCGGTGTGTCTTATGTGAAGTGGGATATGAACAGGAGTATTTCCGACCTGTTTTCAGCGGGCCGGGATGCGCAGTACCAGGGAACCGTGTACCACAGACAGATACTGGGAGTATATAAGCTGTATGACCGGCTCACCAGGAGCTTCCCTCATGTTCTGTTTGAATCCTGCGCCAGCGGCGGCGCCAGATTTGACCCGGGCATTCTGTATTACGCGCCTCAGGGCTGGGTTTCCGATGACACCGACGGAGTGGAGCGTGTGAAAATCCAGTACGGCACCAGCCTGGTATATCCGCTCAGCTCCATGGGAAGCCATGTGTCCGCCATACCCAACCATCAGACACAGAGAAATGTTCCGCTGGCCGCCAGGGCGGCGGCAGCCTGTTTCGGAACCTTTGGGTATGAGCTGGATCTGAATCTGCTTGCAGAGGAGGAACAATACCAGGTAAAGGAACAGATACGGTTTATGAAGGAGCACAGGAAGCTGATTCAGCAGGGAAGGTTCTACCGGCTTATAAGTCCCTTTGAGGGAAATGAGGCTGCCTGGATTGTGGTATCGGAAGACGCGGACAAGGCAATTGCGGCTTACTTCCGGTTCCTCCAGCCCGTGAATGCCGGTTTTAAACGGCTGGTACTCAAGGGGCTGAATCCGGGGATCATGTACCGGGTCAGCGGGGTAGACTATACCGCGTATGGGGACGAACTTATGAGCGCGGGCCTGATTCTTTCAGACGGTGCCAGCGGTGTGCGGACCAGCCCGGTGCCCCAGGGAGATTATCTGTCCAGGTTATTTTTGGTGGAGGCACAGCCTTGACAAAAGCGTCCCGGCAGGTTATACTTAACAGGCAGTTTTCAACAACTGCCCAAGCCGGCATTTGTTGACACATCTGCGTATGTACGGCCAAATATGTCATAAAGTTTCCACGCAGCCGGGGAGATAGCGGTGCCCTGTACCTGCAATCCGCTCCAGCAGGGGTGATACCTTGCCTCGGGCTGTTTGCTGCGAAGCTGCCTTGTGTAAGTGGCGTTGACGTCTGGGTCTTACGCAACGGGAATCTGTGAACCGTGTCAGGGCAGGAATGCAGCAGCACTAAGCAGAACCTCCCGTGTGCCGTGAGGCAGCCTGGATTGAGTTAACTGCATGAGTAACGTTCGTGGCAGCAGCACAAAGCAAGGTGCGTGGAATTAAAAATGGGATATAAATCTGAGGATACGTTACTGTATCACCGGATTTATGTCCCATTTGTATTTCCGCATGGCGTGCTTCCCTGGGACCGGCCGGTTATCCGGATTTTGCGGCCGGCCGGTTGTCCGAATTTATACTTGCCCCGATAACACCTTTGCGTTATAATTACAAAATGGGTATAATAGAACCATTCCCAGGAAACATAACAGAAAGTGAAGAAACTCTATAAGGAGGAAGTGCAATATGAGAAGAATTGGAATGCTGACCAGCGGCGGAGACTGCCAGGCACTGAATGCCACCATGAGAGGTGTGGCAAAGTCCTTATATAACATGTTTGACGACGTGGAAATAATTGGATTTGAAGACGGATATAAAGGACTCATGTATGCGGACTATCAAATCATGAAATCGTCAGATTTCTCAGGAATTCTCACCCAGGGCGGTACCATTCTCGGGACTTCCCGCCAGCCTTTCAAGCTCATGCGCACTCCTGATGAGAATGGACTGGATAAGGTGGAGGCCATGAAGCACACCTACAAAAAGCTGAAGCTCAGCTGTCTTGTGGTGCTGGGCGGGAACGGCAGCCAGAAAACAGCCAACATGCTCAGCGAAGAAGGACTCAACGTGGTATCGCTTCCCAAGACAATTGACAATGACCTGTGGGGCACGGATATGACATTTGGGTTCCAGAGCGCGGTGGATGTTGCCACCAATGCCATTGACTGCATTCATACCACGGCCGCGTCCCACGGGCGTGTATTCATCGTGGAGGTTATGGGACATAAGGTGGGCTGGCTGACCCTGTATGCTGGTCTTGCAGGCGGGGCGGACATTATACTTCTTCCGGAGATACCATATGATATCAATATTGTGTGCGACGCCCTGACCAAGCGGTCCAAGGCAGGCAAACGCTTCTCTATCCTGGCAGTGGCCGAAGGCGCCATTTCCAGGGAAGATGCCAAGATGAGCAAGAAGGAACTGAAGGAAAAGAAGAAAAGCGGAGTGGTATATCCGTCCGTGGCCTATGAAATCGGGGCCAAGATACAGGAAGTCATCGGCAGCGAGGTAAGGGTTACGGTTCCGGGCCATATGCAGCGCGGCGGCGAGCCATGCGCTTATGACCGCGTGCTGGCAACCAGGCTGGGCGCTGCGGCAGCCAGGCTGATAGCCGAGGAGCGGTATGGCTACATGGTGGCAGTGAAGAACAACGATATCACCCAGGTGCCTCTCTCCGAGGTTGCGGGAAGGCTTAAGACCGTGGATCCGGAGTGTTCCATGATTAAGGAAGCCAAGATGGTGGGCATCAGCTTTGGCGATGAATAACTGCATGATGATGAAAATGAGCGTTAATTTGAAAATAAATTTATATGAACAAGATAGAATAATAGGAGTTGCCTAATATGTCATATACGGCGTTATACCGCAAATGGCGTCCTGTTTCCTTTGAGGATGTAAAAGGCCAGGACCCGATTGTGCAGACACTGAAAAACCAAATAACGTCGGAGCGTATCGGCCATGCATACCTGTTCTGCGGTACCAGGGGAACGGGTAAGACCAGTATAGCCAAGATATTTGCCAGGGCGGTGAACTGCGAACATCCGGTGGATGGCAGTCCCTGTAACGAGTGTCCCACCTGCAGGTCCATTCAGTCGGGTTCCTCCATGAATGTGGTGGAAATTGATGCCGCCTCCAACAACGGTGTGGAGAACATACGTGATATAAGGGAACAGGTGCAGTATCCTCCCACAGAGGGACGGTACAGGGTCTATATCATTGACGAGGTCCATATGCTTTCTATTGGAGCCTTTAACGCTCTGTTAAAGACACTGGAGGAACCCCCGTCCTATGTGATTTTCATATTGGCTACCACCGAAGTGCACAAGATTCCAATTACGATTCTCTCCCGCTGCCAGCGCTATGATTTTAAGCGCATATCCTTAGAGACCATAGCGGACCGCCTGAGGGAGCTGACTCAGGCCGAGCAGATACAGGTGGAGGACAAGGCGCTTCTCTATGTGGCAAAGGCGGCTGACGGCTCCCTCAGGGATGCCTTAAGCCTTTTGGACCAGTGTGTGGCCTTTCATTACGGAAGGGTGCTGACCTATGACAATGCCCTGGAGGTTCTGGGGGCGGTGGATTCCAGCGTGTTCAGCCAGATGTTCGGCGCCATTGTGGAGGGCAGGACAAGGGACTGTATATGCAGCCTGGAGGAAATTGTGATTCAGGGCCGGGAGCTGGGCCAGTTTGTCACTGATTTTATATGGTATATGAGAAACCTGCTTTTAATCCGGAGCGCGGACGACGCAGAGGGCCTGGTGGATATGTCGGAGGAGAATTTAAAGCAGCTGAGAAGCGATGCGGGCAAGGCGGACGGAACCACGCTGATGCGGTATATCCGTATCTTTTCCGAATTGTCCAACCAGCTGCGCTATGCCAGCCAGAAGCGGGTGCTGGTGGAGGTGGCGCTTATCAAGCTGACACGTCCATCCATGGAGCCTAACCTGGATGCCATTTTGCAGCGGTTAGGAGATCTGGAAGCGCAGATGGAGGATTTGGAGGCAGGCCGCATGGCCATTCCCGTGACAGCTGCTTATCATGCCGCAGGCAGCCCTCCTGCCGGACAGGTGCCGCAGGCGGGGGCTGGCCCGGGGCAGGATGGGGGAACAGCACCCCAGACAGCGGCGCCTTATGCTCCGGGGCTTCAGGCAGAGCCGGGGGTTATGCCGGAAAAGGTGGCCCTTCCCCGGGCCCAGCTGGAAGACCTGAAGCTGGTGAGAAACGAATGGGCCAAGATAGTCCGCAGCATGGGAGGCGGTGCCAGGTCATATCTGCGGGACACCGTGGTGGAGCCTGGCGGAGAAGGCTGCCTGACCATTGTGTTTATGGATCCCATGAACTACGATATGGGGAAGCGGCCCACTGTTATAGGGGAACTGGAGCGCTATGTGGAAGCTAATTTCAGCAGATCCATTTACTTTAAGACAAGGCTGGCCGGCCGGGGCGAGCGCCTTAATACGATTTATGTGACCCAGGAAGAATTGGAAGAAAAGATTCATATGGATATTACATATGAAGATGAATAATATAAAGATGATTAATCGGGAATAATAGGAGGATAATACACCATGGCAAAACGTGGCGGATTCCCAGGCGGAATGCCTGGCAACATGAATAATCTTATGAAGCAGGCGCAGCGTATGCAGCGTCAGATGGAGGAGACTACCAGGGAGCTTGAAAATAAAGAATACACGGCTGCTTCCGGCGGCGGTGCGGTCAGCGTGACCGTGTCAGGCAAAAAGGAAGTGGTATCCGTTAAGCTGTCACCTGATGTGGTGGACCCGGACGATATTGAGATGTTAGAGGACCTGATTGTGGCAGCTGCCAATGAGGCGTTCCGCCAGATGGAGGCTGAGAGCAGCGAGGCCATGTCTAAGCTGACAGGCGGCTTAGGCGGAGCACTGGGCGGAGGTTTCCCCTTCTAATGGATTACTACAGCAGTCAGATTACCAAGTTAATAGAGGAACTGTCTAAGCTCCCCGGAGTTGGGGCCAAGTCGGCCCAGCGCCTGGCATTCCATATCATCAACATGCCGAAGGAGCAGGTGGAGGAGCTGGCAGGTGCCATGACAAGCGCCAGGAATAACGTGCGCTATTGTAAGGAATGCTTCACCTTGACGGATAAGGAACTGTGCCCTATCTGCAGCAGTGACAGGCGGAATCATAAGACCATTATGGTGGTGGAGAATACCAGGGATTTGGCTGCTTATGAGAAAACTGGCAAATACGATGGGGTTTATCATGTGCTGCATGGCGCCATTTCTCCCATGCTGGGGATTGGCCCGGGGGATATAAAGCTGAAGGAATTGATGCAGAGACTCCAGTCGGATGTAGAGGAAGTCATCATTGCGACTAATTCCAGCCTGGAAGGCGAGACCACAGCTATGTACATAAGCAAGCTGATAAAGCCTACAGGGATTAAAGTGACCAGAATTGCCAGCGGAGTACCCGTTGGCGGAGATTTGGAATACATAGACGAAGTAACACTTCTTCGGGCATTGGAAGGCAGGACGGAACTTTAGACAGCAGATTTCCATACCGGGAACTAGCGATAGGGAGATGCAAAAGATGGATAAATACGAGTTTAACATAAAAGTTGAGCAGATTAAGAAGATGGTAAGCCGCGGGGACTATGAAACGGCCATGAAGATAGCCGATACCATAGACTGGCGCAGAGTGCGGAATGTAAACATCCTGTCCATGGTGGCAACCATCTATGAGAAGAACGAAGAGTACCAGGAGGCCAAGGATATTCTGCTGCTGGCATTTGAACGGGCGCCCATAGGAAAGCGCCTGCTGTTCAAGCTGGCGGAGCTGGCTATCAAGGAGGGCAGCTTTCAGGAGGCAGAGGATTACTACAGGGAGTTCTGCGACCTGGCGCCGGACGATCCCAGGCAGTATATCCTGCGCTACCTGATTCTGGGGGCAAAGGGAGCGCCCGCAGAGCAGCTGATTCATACCCTGGAGCAGTACTGCAACATTGAGCTGGATGAAAAATGGCTCTATGAGCTGGCAGAGCTGTATGCGGAGGCCGGTATGGGAGAACTCTGCATCATGGCCTGCGACAAAATTATGCTTATGTTCGGTCTTGGAAAGTATGTGGAGAAGGCCATGGAGCTTAAGATACAGTTTGCGCCTCTCACAAAGTATCAGATGGATCTGGTGGAAAACAGGGATAAGTATGAGGCACGTCTCAAGGCAGTGGAGCAGGAGTACCGCGCCGGAAAACGGCCTGCGGACTATGAGCCCATGCCTGAGAGGAAAACGGAAGTCTCTCCCCAGTCCTACATGGCCCGCCAGGAGGCCGCTTTTGCCGTGGAGCCGGAAGCAGAGTACCCGGAGGACGGGTATGCGCAAGCCGGACATCGGGAGGGCGGATACGCAGAGGACGATTATGCGCAAACCGGATATCAGGAAGCTGGATATGCGGAAGAAGAATATCCGGAGGACGATTATTCAGAAGGTGATTATCAAAAAAACGGATATCAGGCAGAGGTATATCAGGAAGATACCTATACGGATGAAGATGATTCTGAGGAGGCATATGGACGGCGGGGCTATTACGGAAATGAATATCCGGACCAGAATCCGCAGGACGACACAGAAGACGGCGCCAAAGCCGGGTACCCGGAGGAACACTGCGGGAATGCCGCCGGGGCTGAGAAATCATATGAGGATGAGGGCGCACACGCCCGGGTTACCATAGAGCCTGAGGATTCGGAGGAGGAAGAGAAATCCGCAGAGGAGACACAGCCCCAATGGATGCCGGATAAGCCCCGGATTCTGTCAGATGAAGCGGTGCGGGCCAGAATGCATGAGGCGGAGGTTCAGGCAGATCTGGCCAAGGAGATGTCCAGGATATCAGACGGACGTCACAGGCCGGAGACAACGTCTGCCCAGACACGGGTACTGGCCGACATAAAGGATTTGGGGAGAGAGTCATCTGTCCAGGAATCGCATCATTTCATGATAGAAGCCGAGTATTCCAGTTCGGGTCTGGACCAGGCCATTGAACTTCTTAAGAAGATTCATAAGGAGACAGGGGCTAAGAACCAGGCTGCCAAGATAACAGGGGAAAAGCTTAACAGTAAAGGCGTATTTGCCATTGCGGACAAATTGACAGGCAAGGACCTGATTATTGAACAGGCCGGCGCCATGGAGGAATCCACTCTCCAGGAGCTGAACCAGCTGATGGCCAGGGATGAGACAGGCATGAATGTAGTCCTTATAGATGTGGCGGGTAATCTGGCCCGTATCCATAGGGTATATCCGGGATTGGCCAAACGGTTTGAATATGTAGGGAAGATGGGGCCGGAAGAGGTTGCTTATGTGGCGCCGGAAGGGGATGACCGCCCCGTGCGCCCTGTGCAGCTCCGGAAGGCAGAAGAGCCGGCTGTGCCCAGGAAGGTCCAGAGCCGGAAAGAAGAACCAGCTGTTAGTAAGGCTCAGCCGGTACCGGAACCAGCTGCCCCCAGGAGCCTGCCAAAACCAGAGCCAGAGCAGAGGCCGGACACGGATCGTAAAGCAGAAACAGAGCAGAAACCAAATCCGGTGCGCAGGAAAATGGAAGAGAGCCGCCCGGAGCCGGTTGCCCGCAGGGAAGAACATAAAGAAGTCCCTCTTAAGGCGGCGGAAAACCCTCCGGTCCTGCCTCAGCCGGATGAATCGGATTATGATGACCAGCAGGAGATGGATATTGATGAATTTGCTCAGTATGCATGCCAATATGCCAGCGACATTGACTGCAGTATTTCAGGAAAGAGCATGCTGGCCCTCTATGAGCGGATTGAAATTATGGAGGAAGACGGCGTACCACTTACAAAGGTAAATGCTGAGGACTTGATAGAGGAAGCTGCTGATAAAGCGGAGAATCCATCCTTCTTTAAGCGGATTACAGGAATATTCTCGTCCAAGTATGACAGGGACGGTCTTCTGATATTAAAAGAGGAGCATTTTATATGATGACCATAGGTTTGATTGCACTGGATCTTGACGGTACTCTGCTGGACAGCCAGAAAAACCTGTCAGAGCGCAACCGCAGGGCGCTGGAGCGCTGCGCCCGTATGGGCATACAGATTGTGCCGACCACTGGCAGGGCGGTGGATGGTATCACGCAGGCAGTACGGTTCCTGCCGGGGGTCAACTACGCCATAACCACCAACGGCGGAACGGTGGCAGACCTTATTAAGGGAATCAGTCTGAAGCGGTGTACACTGTCCAACGCAAAGGCGTTGGAAGTCATGGATATCGTGAAAAAGTACAGGGCAATGTATGATCCGTATATAGATGGAAGAGGGATTTCGCAGCCCGAGTTCATCGAACATATGGAAGACTACGGCCTGAGTCCTGTGATTCAGAAAATGGTACTCTCCACCAGGGATGTTGTGCCAAATATCCTGCATTACGTGACAGATTGTAAGAAGGATGTGGAGAAGGTCAACGTATATCTGGCTGATGTGAATGATGCAATGCCGCTGCGCAGGGAGCTTTCAGCCGTACAAGGTATTGTCATCAGCTCATCTCTGTATAATAATCTGGAAATCAATGCACTGGGAGCCACAAAGGGTGTTGCGCTTATGTGGCTGGCAGATTATCTTGGGATTGCCCCCGAGGCCACCATGGCATTTGGTGATGGGGAAAATGATATCTCTATGCTGGAGGCGGCCGGAGTGGGCATTGCCATGGGAAATGGACTGGACATAGCTAAAAACGCGGCAGATAGGATTACACTGACAAATGACGAGGATGGAGTTGCGGACGCTATAGAACGCCTGATATTCAACTAAAAGAAAGACTGAAATTATATGGACATGATATTAGAACATTGGCTGTCTGCCGGTGCAGGTGTTTTTCTCATTGGCATGGTACTGTATGGACATTACAGGGGGGCGCTGAAGCAGTGTGTATCCCTGGGAGCGCTGATACTTACCATTATATTGGTAAAGGTTGCCACTCCGTATATGACGGGTTTTATCAGGGATAATCCCTCCATACGCCAGAGCGCGGCAGAGGCCATACTGAATGCAGCCGGCTGGGAGGAACCGTTAGCGGAAAACACGGAGCTTCCGGCGGCGCAGCGCATTGCTATTGAGAACCTTAATCTGCCCCAATCCGTAAAGGAAACGCTGCTTGAAAACAATAACAACGAGTTTTATCATATGCTGGGAGTGGAGCAGTTTGCGGAATACGTCAGCACATATCTGGCTGACATTCTTATCAACGCAGTCAGCTCCATCATCCTGTTTGCAGTCGTCTATATCCTGATACATCTGGTGGTGCGGTGGCTGGATCTCATAGCGCGGCTTCCCATACTGTATGGATTGAATCATATAGCGGGTGCCGTCCTGGGATTGATCCAGGGACTGTTGTTTCTGTGGATTGGCTGTTTTTTGGTAGGAATCTTTGAGGCCACACCTCTGGGAATGACATTGGAGGAACAGATTAACGCAAGTACCTGGCTTCGGTTTTTATATCAGTATAATCTGATTAATATTGTACTGGGCGGCATCATCCGGGGCATTCTATAGAATAAAAAGATATAATTGTTCCTTTAATATATATAATTAAAACAAATCGCTGGGAGGGGATGGAAACATCTGTAAACAGCGATTTTTTTATTAACCACAAAATATAGAGAAATACAGAAAAAATAAGTACATTTAGTGGTGTGGAAATAAAGTTGAAAATTGTATAAAAAAATGGCACAAATTCCCTTGACAAGTTGAGAAAGTAGTGATATATTAAAAGTCCACCGCGGAAAACGGTGGGACAACTCTGAAAAATGAGTTGAAAAAGTTGTTGACAAGCAGTAACATATATGGTAATATATAAAAGTTGCTACTGAGACAGACAACAAAAAAGAAATAAAAAAGTTGTTGACAAATGGCTGCAAATATGATAAACTACCAAAGTTGCTGCTGAGACAGATAAACAACAACAAAGAACCTTGAAAATTGAAGATTAGACAGTATGTAAAACCCTGAAAATTCTAAAAACAAAAGGTCTGGTTTAGACCTTAGGATTTGAGAAAATTCAGAACAAAACCAAGTA
>ENA-ORTM01002014-ORTM01002014.1-human-gut-metagenome-genome-assembly--contig:-NODE-2014-length-18437-cov-3.119682_pt1 | contig 18437 bp, 17 predicted proteins | sample MGYA00241909_ERZ509182 | MGnify/ENA primary metagenome ERZ509182 (study PRJEB26280, sample SAMEA2338855) | human gut metagenome | biome: human gut; feature: human-associated habitat; material: faeces...
AGTAGAAGTGTCAGGGTAACGTGAACGGTATGGAAAAGCAAGAAGAACGCAAATCATCGTTGCTTGACGGTTGGAACGCGCCGCCGAACCTTGTCACCTTCTCTCGTATCATCTTGGTCATCGTGTTTTTGGCGCTGTACGCCAAAGCCGGCGCGTGGGGCATGGACAACGTCACCATGCGTTGGGTTGCCGCGGTCATTTTCATCATCGCGGCCTGCACCGATAAGCTTGACGGTTGGATGGCCCGCAAATACAACCAGGTCACGGAACTTGGCAAGCTGATGGACCCGATTGCCGACAAACTGCTCACCTGCGGCACACTGATTGTTGCCGCCATCTTCAACGAATTCGTCAATCCGGTGCTGGGCTGGGTCGTAACCTCCCTGTTCCTGATTCGTGAGATCGGCATCACCGTCATGCGCTTCTTTGTGATCGACACGGGCGGCAAGGTCATCGCCGCGTCCCAAGCGGGCAAGTACAAGACGCTCTGCCAGTGCATCGGTCTGGCCATGTTGATGCTGCCTATGTGGAGCTTGACTCCGGAAGGGTTAGGCGACACCCCGATGTGGATGACCGTCTACTACATCATCACGTATGCGCTGATTTATCTTGCGCTGATTCTCTGCCTGTATTCCGGCGGCGAGTATCTGGTTAATACTTTCGGCGGTCGTAAGAAGCCCGCGGGCAAGACTGGAAAAGAAACCAAGTAGGGTATTCATGATTGAATCCTTGAACCAGACGGCTGCCGCCAACCAATCGCAATGCGATGAATTGGCTGCGGCCGTTCTTGCATATTGCGAGACCAATCGTTTCAAAATCGCGGCGGCCGAGTCGTTGACGGGAGGCTTGCTGGCCGATGCTTTCGTGCGTGTGCCGGGGGCATCGAAAGTGTTTCTTGGCTCCGCTGTGACATACGACATTCGTGCCAAGGCGTCGATTCTTGGTGTGGATGCCGAGCTGTTGCGCCGAGAGGGGGCTGTTCATCCCGAAGTGGCGCGCCAGATGGCTTTCGGAACGGCGAGGCTGTACCGGCAGCAGGAGGACGGCGATCGTGTCGTCGGATTGTCGACCACCGGTGTGGCAGGTCCTGGACCTGACGGAGACAAGCCTGCGGGACTTGCCTACGTCGGCTGTTCCCTACCAAGCGGGTTTGGATCTGTTCGCTCTAGGCGAACGGAGGCTTTCGAACTTCGCCTGCAGGGAGATAGGGAAAGCATACGGCGTGGCGTCGTGTATTGTATTCTGCAAAAACTGAGGGAGCTTTCAGCGGATTCACAGGAATAATCCACAAAGATGAGTGTTGACCATAGTGGACAGATACGCACGAAAAAGGGGCTGATGAATGGAAATGATGACACTCACCAAAGAACAGCGGGAACTCAAGGCTATGGCCCCTGCGACCGCGCAGGCTACCGGGGCTCGTGTCAGGGAGCTCACGCCGGCTCAGAGGCGCGCGGTGATGTTCGCGCAGCAGCAGGTGCTCCGTGCGCGTGCGGCCAAGAAAGCCAAGGACGAGCGTCAGGCCGCGTTGACGCGAATGTGGCAGGAAGAGGACTCCGAGCGTGTGCGCGCGCATGCCGTGCAGCATGCTCCAGAGCAGTCTGATGAGGCCAAGGAGGTTTCGTTGCGCGAAGCCATCGGCCATGTGCTGCGTGACCTGCGCACGCGAGACCACAAGACGCTTCGCGAGGTCAGCGAAAAGGCCGGTGTGTCGCTGGGATACCTTTCCGAAGTGGAACGCGGGCAGAAGGAAGCCAGTTCCGAACTGCTGTCGTCCATCGCGCAGTCTTTGGGGCTGTCCACAGCCCAGATGCTTCGCATGGTGGCTGACTATCTTGATTCCGTGACTGCCTGATTCGTGAAATATGGCATGATGACGCCCGGCGATTGTTCGCCGGGCGTTTCTCTTTTCTCATATAAATCAAGTCTGTGTACACTGGGGCGCGTGCAGGAACGTGAATTTTGGCAGCTGCTTGAGGAAGTGCTCGGACGCAGCTACGGTCGATCGTTGGCGCGTGATCAGGTGCTTGATCGCCTTGGCGGTATGACGGTGGTCGACGCGCTTAGTGCAGGTGAGGAGCCTCGAGTGGTGTGGAATGTGCTCTGCGACCAGATGGGTATCCCGGATTCCCAACGTTGGGGCAAAGATCATAACGCGCCTCCCATGCCGGTTCGTTGAGCCTTTTTCGAACACAACACACCTCTTCGAACAGATGTTCGCATATTGGGATATAGTTATCCACAGACAACAACCTAAACGGGCTGTCTCCAAATTCTTCAGGTCGCGTGAGAACGTTGATTTTCCAAGGAATGTTGGTTTATGGCTCGTTGGATCGCATGTCTTCCGACCACAGCGGTCGTTGGATTTGCAAGAACGAATGCTGTGGCCTTACGGTGAAGCCACCATTCGTCATAGTCGGCAAAAGGAGTAGTCATGGCACAGACGAGCACGGTAAAGGGAGCCGCACAGAACAAGTCCGCGAACGGCATCGACCCGCGTCGTCAGGCCGCGCTCGATACGGCGCTTGCGCAGGTCGAGAAGAGTTTCGGCAAAGGGTCGGCCATGCGATTAGGCGATCGTCCCGAGCAGGATGTCGAGGTGATTCCAACCGGATCACTAGCGTTGGATATGGCATTGGGCATCGGAGGTTTGCCGAAGGGCCGTATTGTGGAGATCTATGGCCCGGAATCCTCCGGCAAGACCACGCTGGCGCTGCATGTGGTGGCCAATGCCCAGAAAAGCGGTGGGGTCGCCGCGTTCATCGATGCGGAGCATGCGCTTGATCCTGTCTATGCGCGCAAGCTTGGCGTCGACACGGATTCGCTGATCGTCTCCCAGCCCGATAACGGCGAACAGGCGCTGGAGATCGCGGATATGCTGATTCGTTCCGGTGCGCTTGACGTGATTGTCATCGATTCCGTGGCGGCATTGGTGCCGAAGGCCGAAATCGAAGGTGAAATGGGCGACAGCCACGTCGGTTTGCAGGCGCGACTGATGAGCCAGGCATTGCGTAAGATGACTGGCGCTTTGGCTCAGGCAGGCACCACGGCCATCTTCATCAACCAGCTCCGTGAGAAGATCGGCGTATTCTTTGGCAATCCGGAAACGACCACCGGTGGCAAGGCGTTGAAGTTCTACTCGTCCGTCCGCATGGATATTCGTCGCATCCAGACCATCAAGAACGGCGATGAGGCTGTGGGCAACCGTACCAAGGTCAAGGTCGTCAAGAACAAGATGGCTCCACCGTTCAAGACTGCTGAGTTCGACGTGCTGTACGGCGAGGGGATTTCCAAAGAAGGATCTGTGCTTGACATGGCGTTGCAGGTCAATGTCGTGAAGAAGTCCGGATCGTGGTTCACGTATGATGGCGACCAACTGGGGCAGGGGCGTGAGAACGTGCGTCAGTTCCTCAAAGACAACCCGGAGCTCACTGAAGAGATCGAGAATAAGGTGAAAGCCGAATTTGGACTCATTGAACCTACCGACCAATTCGCCGAGGATGGTGACGATGTGTCGGCGAAGGATGTGAAAGGCGAGGAAAAGGCGAAAGCTGGTACTGCCAAGCCGGAAACGGCCAAGGGTGCGGCAAAGTCTTCCAAGCCTGCCGACAAGGCATGACATATGATCAGTGTCGAGCGATTTCTTGAACAGCAAGGCCTCCAGCCGGTATTGTCCGAGGCTGGGGGCTCTGCCCTTTCCTCTGGCAGGCGACTGCAGGACGGCCGAATCGAATCCGGCTGCGGACAGGTTTTGTGCAATGATGAGGAAGACACGCCGAAGCGTACGCGACACGCGCGACACGCAGGGCGTGTCGTGGCTGGCGTGTCGCGAACCCCTGACGATCCGAATGATCTGGATGCGTGCAGGGAGGCCGCCCTCCGGTTGCTTGATGCGGCACCGCGTCCGTCAGGTGCGATGAGAGAGCGACTCGTTGGCAAAGGGTACGCTCCTGAAGTAGTGGACGATGTGATTGCCAGGCTGATTAGGGTTCGTCTCATCGACGACGAGGCGTACGCTCAGTCCGCGGTGCGGTACTGCGCATCACGGCTGATGGGGTATAGGGGAGCGGTTATGGAGCTTAAACGAAAAGGTGTGAACCGCCAACTTGCGCGACATGTGTGCGATGAGGCCGAATCCCAAGGCGTGTTCGCCGAAGCTGCATGGGAGCTAGGACGTCGGACAGCAAGAAAAACTGCTGGGTTGGATGTCGAAGTGCGTAAAAGACGGTTCTGGAGTGTTGGTGGGCGGAAAGGCCATGATCCTGAAGTTCTGCGAGAAATCGCACAGGAATTGTTCGTCTGAAACGGCTGATTCGCGTAGTGGCTATGCGGTTTTCGGACACTGTTTCGCCACAGGGGTTGGTCGGTGTGGTAAGAGAGTGAGACCTCTTATACCCCGGGTTCTGTCGTGCCTCAGGCACGGATGGCCATCCATCTCGACCTGACGTTGCCGCCAGGCTCTAGCAGCCTACCCGAAGGCTTCGGGCGAGCAGCCCTCAAACGCCTTCTGCTTGGCCTTGCTCCCGATGAGGCTTGCCATGCGGCCGACTGTTACCAGCGGCCCGGTGGTCTCTTACACCGCCGTTTCACCCTTACCTATCGGTCGAAACCGATAGGCGGTCTGTTCTCTGCTGCGCTATCTCTCAGGTCGCCCTGGGCGGACGTTATCCGCCATCGTGCTCTATGGAGCCCGGAAGTTCCTCAACCGACGGATCGGTCGCGGCCATCAAGAGGTCTCAAACTCACTATGATAGCAAGAAAACGGACGAAAGGAAAATCAAAAAAACTTTATTTTTCTTGCATCAACTTTTCGGTGAAATCACAATGTTGCGGCTACAATGATGACTACCGAACAGCGAAGCAGCTGTTTGGTCCGTATATAGCGGGTAACACCGCTTGAGTCTAGGGAGGTCCACATGGAAATCGTCGTTACCGGACGTCATACGCAGATCAAGCAAAGGTTCCGTGACGTTGTCGAAAGCAAGATGAATCGTGTGACCGCTATCGCCCCGGATGCGCAGCGTGTTCAGATTGTGCTGTCGCATGAGGGCAATCCGCGTCAGGCCGATACTGCCAAGCGCGTTGAGATCACTGTCATCGCAGGTCGTACCGTGGTGCGTGCCGAGGCTTCAAGCGCCGACGAGTTCAGCGCTTTGGACATGGCTCTCGACAAGCTGACCCTCCGTCTGCGTCGCACCCGTGATCGTCGCAAGGATCATCGTCGTGGCTACAGCGATCCGGTCCCGGTCGATCTTGGCGTCGTCGAGCCGACTCCGGAAGTCGAGGAGCCGGTCGAAGAGCCGAATAACAGCCCGGCCGATGCTGTCGCTGCTGAGCTGGGTCCGGGTGAGTCCGTCGAGGTCCAGGTAGGCGACACTCCGATTGTCATCCGTCGCAAGCTGCATATCGCGGAGCCGATGACCATCGATGAGGCGCTGTATGAGATGGAGCTGATCGGACATGACTTCTTCCTGTTCGTGAACAAGGAGACCGGTCGTCCGTCCGTCGTCTACCATCGTCACGGTTGGAGCTATGGCGTCTTCGAGATCGACACCCCGGAGAATGTGGCGAAGTAAGACATGCAACGTGGTTGGATAGGGAGATAATCTGACCGAATGAGGCCCGCACAGTGTATGTGCGGGCCTCTTTTTCATGACTGCAGACGGTATGTCGAATGGTAGAAAGCCGCAACACGCTGAAAGTTACGTAAAATGGACGGTGTTTTTCGGAAATCGTTAAACAGCGACTAACCTCGGACGAGGTAACTCGCATACACAAAGGGAGTGATTGTGGTAGATATCGTTGACAAAGCTCTGCGAATGGGCGAAGGCCGACAGATCAAGAAGCTTGAGCTTGTCGCTCAGGCAACCAATGCGCTGGAAGACGAGATTGCAGCGCTCAATGACGAGGAGCTCAAGGGCCAGACCGCCAAGTTCAAGCAGCGTCTTGACAATGGCGAGTCCCTCGACAAGCTGATGCCGGAAGCCTTCGCCACCGTGCGCGAGGCCTCCAAGCGCACGCTGGGCCTGCGTCACTTCGACGTGCAGCTCATGGGCGGCGCGGCGCTGCACTGGGGCAACATCGCCGAAATGAAGACCGGTGAAGGCAAGACCCTCGTGGCGACTCTGCCGGCATACCTGAACGCGCTCGATGGCCAGGGCGTGCACGTCGTCACCGTCAACGACTATCTGGCAAGCTATCAGGCCGAACTCATGGGTCGTGTTTACCGCTTCCTCGGCATGAGCACCGGCTGCATCATCACCAACCAGAAGCCGCCGGAGCGTCGTAAGCAGTACAACGCCGATATCACCTATGGCACCAATAACGAGTTCGGTTTCGACTACCTGCGTGACAATATGGCGTGGGAGAAGTCCGATCTGGTACAGCGCGGCCACCACTTCGCCATCGTCGATGAGGTCGACTCCATCCTCATCGACGAGGCTCGTACCCCGTTGATCATCTCCGGTCCGGCCGAAGGCGACGTGACCCGTTGGTACCGCCAGTTCGCTCGTTTGGTGCTCAAGCTGACCCGTGACGAGGACTATGAGGTCGATGAGAAGAAGAAGGTTGTCGGCATTCTCGATCCAGGCATCAACAAGATCGAGGATTATCTCGGCATCGACAACCTGTACGAGCCGAACAACACCGCACTGATCGGTTACCTGAACAACGCCATCAAGGCCAAGGAACTGTTCCTGCGCGACCGCGACTACGTGGTGACCGGCGGCGAGGTGCTCATCGTCGATGAACACACAGGTCGTATCCTGCCGGGTCGTCGTTACAACGAAGGTCTGCACCAAGCAATCGAAGCCAAGGAAAACGTGGAAGTCAAGGCTGAGAATCAGACCTTTGCCACCATCACCTTGCAGAACTACTTCCGCATGTATGACAAGCTGTCGGGCATGACCGGTACCGCAGAAACCGAGGCCGCGGAGTTCATGGGCACCTACAAGCTGGGCGTGCTCCCGATTCCGACCAACAAGCCGATGATTCGTGAAGACAAGGACGATCTGATCTTCCGTACCAAGAAGGAGAAGCTTGCCGCCATCGTGCGCGATGTTGCCAAGCGTCACAAGAAGGGCCAGCCGGTGCTGCTGGGTACCGCTTCCGTGGAATCCTCCGAAATCGTGTCGTCCCTGCTTGACGTTGCCAACATTCCCCACCAGGTGCTGAACGCGAAGCAGCATGACAAGGAAGCTGCCGTCGTGGCCGTCGCAGGCCGTAAGGGCGCCGTCACCGTGGCTACCAACATGGCAGGCCGTGGTACCGATATCATGCTCGGCGGCAACGTCGAATTCCTCGCCGATGCGAAGCTTAAGTCCGAGGGCTACTCTCCGGATGACACTCCGGACGAGTACGAAAAGCGTTGGCCGGGCACCTTGGCCGAAATCAAGGAGCAGGTCAAGGACGAGCATGAAGAGGTCGTCGAGCTCGGTGGTCTGTACGTGCTCGGTACCGAGCGTCACGAGTCCCGCCGTATCGACAATCAGCTGCGTGGACGTTCCGGACGTCAAGGCGATCCGGGCGAGTCCCGTTTCTACCTGTCGCTCGAAGACGATCTGATGCGTCTGTTCAACACCCAGCTCGTGGCCCGCGTTATGGCCAAGGGTATGCCGGAAGGCGAGCCGATCGAGGCGAAGAGCGTTTCCAAGGGCGTACGCACCGCACAGAAGGCTGTGGAGTCACGCAACTTCGAAATCCGTAAGAACGTGCTCAAGTACGACGATGTGATGAACAAGCAGCGTACCGTCATCTATGCCGAGCGCCAGGCCGTACTGAAGGGCGAGGACATCCACGAGGATATCCTCAAGTTCATCGACGAGACGGTATTGAGCTACATCAAGGGTGCCAACAAGGGCTCTGACAAGCCGAAGGATTGGGATTGGGAAGGCTTGTTCAAGGCTCTGAACGCCGTGTACCCGATTGCCGTTGATTCAGAAGCAGCCAAGGATGCTGTCTCCAAGCTCAAGGGAGACAAGGCCGTCGTGGCCCTGCAGGAGCTTATCGTTTCCGACGCCAAGGACCAGTATGCCGACTTCGAAGGCAAGCTTGGTGAAGAGGGTCTGCGTCAGCTGGAACGTCGTGTCGTGCTCGCGGTTCTTGACCGCAAGTGGCGCGAACACCTGTATGAGATGGACTATCTCAAGGATGGCATCGGGCTGCGTGGCATGGGTCAGCGCGATCCGTTGGTCGAATACCAGCGCGAGGGCTATCAGATGTACAACTCCATGATCGAAGCGATTAAGGAGGAGACCATCCAGTTGCTGTTCCATGTCGATATCGATCGTGTCGCCACTACCGAAGACACCGACACTGAATCTGACGAGGATGAGGCCGTGAACGCGGCTGAAGCGGTGATGGGACTGGAAGGCGAGACCGAACCTACCGGCGAAATTGCTCCTGCCGAGCCGGAAACCGATGATGAGTCCGAAAAGACCGTCATCGACGAACTGGCCGACGAGCAGAAGAACGAACCTGGCATCGTTGGCATGCAGCCGATCAGCCACGCCGAAGGCAAAGTTCCGGCCAACAAGCGTCCGAAGAGCGCGGAATTGCACTCCCCATGGGCGGATGGCCGTACCTTCCCGGGAACTGGCAAGAACGCCCAGTGCCCGTGTGGTTCCGGTCGCAAGTACAAGATGTGCCACGGACAGAACGAGGCATGACGCTTCGCATAAGCCAAGGCGATGGCCCCGTCGGTGTGTTTCATACTGTCTGGGCCATCGCCATATCAGGGGTTCACACAGCGGATGTCATTCCCCGAAATCGATGTCGCCCATGGCCTCTGTGTCTGGAATGCGCACCTCCGGTCCGCAAATCCAGTTGAAAACAGGTCTTTTTACAAAGGGACCGAGGTCTCCATCTCCATAGCCAATACGTCCACGGCAACGGACCCACTGCCCACTGTCTTATTTGCTGTCATATCGTCTGTTTTTTCGGGTAACGCTTCGGCATCCGCCGAAACGATTTCCCGAGTATGGAGAATGCTGAAACGAATACCACGTTGCCTGCCTCCAGATTATTTCGATGCAGTCAAGTCAGAGTCACCTTGAAGCGATCGTACTTTCACAGATACGTCGCAGACTCGCCGCAGTTTCTTGATAGCAGCATTGATTTGTTTGGAAACGGCTGCACATGAAATCCCACTACTGCGAGCTACATCGGATTGGGATAGGTTGCGGAAGTACACATTTTCCACAGCTTTCCGCTGTCCATCGGGAAGCGTCCGCAAAGCTTCAAGAACCCGACGAACGGCTTGCTCCCGTTCTTGTGCCGTCTCGTATTCGATGAGCAGCTCTTCCGGAGATAACGAATGCTCTTGCGGTTCACGGTTGATGCCGGCTATTTCCTCATACGACCATGCGCTTCCACCAACGCGATCGGAACGGTGCCAGGAGTGCGCCACACGCTCTTCGGCATTCCAGAGTTCCTGCAAAATGCATTGCGGCGCACGGAATTCCAGCTCTTCTTCGTCGCGGTGTTCAGCCGCAGCACGCAGCGCACGATCGCGTCTAATCATCGGAAGCAGTTCCTCCTGGGTAAGTTCATATGTTTCAGTAACGGATGCATTGCCCGCAATAGGGGCCTCATGCTTAAAAACAAGCTTCATGTTCTTGGGCCTTGCTCATATAAAGTTGCTCAAGACCTGCTGACGCAATATGAGACCAGCCTTGAAAACAATGAAGCGAGATGTGTCTGCCAGTTATATGCACACTGACAGACGGCATCTCGCCCGATATCGATAAGCAGGTCTCAAAACGGATTGTGAACCACAGCCAGCTTCGCCGTGGAGTAAAAATGCAGACAGCGATTACGCCATACATAAGTCACTGATATTCGAACGGCCGTTTCCGAATACGAGCCTTAGCAATAAGAATTCACGGTCGTAACTGATTTACATGTCCATCTCCTTTCGCCATTCGGCAGAGTTCCGAAACGAATGCGGCTGATTCGTCGTATACTGGCCGTAATTCCAGTAATGACAAGGCTTCATCCGCATCTGTTTTCATCGTAGGAAATTGACCTATCAGAACCGAAGACGAAATAAGACGACGTAAGGCGAGGAGGAGACGAACGATGGATAAGCCCAACGGCACATATGCTTTAGGAGTGTTCTGCACATTCGTTCGGCCCTACGTCAGTGGGGAAAGCCGCGGAATCAGCACACAGAAAAAAGGGTTCATGAAAGATTTCTTCGATGTCATCCTTGAATCAAGCGCAACAGACACATCAGACGTAAACAAAAGGCACTATTCAAAGGCGAAGACGGCAATCAATGAAGGCGTATGGGCGGGTATCAACCAAACGGATTTGGTGAAGTTCTTCAACGGATGCAGAAAACTACCGCAATGGAAGGCCTCTGAATTCTTTCAGCATCTGGATAAGGCCTGAGTGGAAAGCCTGTTTGACGATATTGGTATTGACGCGCTATCGCAGTTTCAGCGTTGTCTCGGTCAGGTGAACATCAAAGCCCCGTCAATTGACAAACTCCCATCCGCAGTGAGCACTTGGCTGCTCGAGATCTTGGAAGCGAATGCCGACAATCGTGATCTTCTGGTGGACGGCACCGCATTTCAGCCGGAATTTGAATTGCTGGATGATCTGCCGCTGGCCGAAGGACACATCTCATCAGGGAAGCTCCATCTTGGTCGTTCAGCCGTGGCATGGCGGAAATCTCCATCCCCACCAGAATCACCGGATTTCAATGTGGAAAGAACGTATCTTGCACAAATGGAATCGGCCTACGCCGAACACTTGCACAGGCAAATCCGGTCCCGAGATGATTTGCCCGACCGACAGCGCAAGGAATATGACCGGCAGCGTGGGTATTTTTACAATGCAGAAGGACTGCGGCGGAACATGAGAGATGTCATCGATGATGGTGAAACCGAGTTCCATGCGATGAAAGACGACCTCTACGATGGAGTCTGCGACGTATGCAACGAAGAATATGACGATGGGCTGGCCAGAATGCTGGCAACCTTGAACCAAGCTGCGATTCTTCCCCTTTCCGGTTCCGTCATCACCCGTTTTCCAACCATCGTCAAAGCCGCGGAGAAGAAAGGCATATGCCACATGCTGGTCAATGACACTCGACTGGAATGGGTGAGCGCCGATGAGTGATTCCCTGTTCAACACCCCGAGCGAAACCGCAACCCGTCTTACGCTATGCCTGTCCTTATTGCCACACCCTGCAACATTGGATGAAATCACGGTCATGGATTTTGCCGCAACTTACATGAAGGTCATGGGCTTTGGCAATAGTAACCTTCACGGGGATAACCCTTATGCCACAGCAGAGTATGATGCCAGGCGCAAACGTGTACGAAGAGGGCTGAACAGGCTGGTAATCATAGGCTTCGCCATCACCGAAGATGCCGGATCCAGTTATTCCGCAAGCCCGACGTGCATGCAATTCGCCAACGAATTACATGGAGAATATGTCATGGCTTATCGTCATGCCATCGAAACATTGGCGACGCTGAATTACGATTCGATAATAGAACAAATACTGGAAAGCCGGTAACCAAGATGGGGAAAATGTGGATTCGTCAAGTCAAGGCGATTCGGAACGATGGCAATGCCTCAACCATTGATTTGCAGCAGGGATTGAATTGCATCATCGGCCCGTCGAATACCGGCAAAACCGGGATTGCGAAAACGATCAGCTTCGTATGCGGCGGAAACGTCATACCATTCACGGATGTCACCGGATATGCAGGAGCATCCGTCACCTTCAGTACCGAACACGGAGAAGTGACATTACAACGCTCGTTGGCTTCGCAAACGATTCAGGTCTCTTCGACTGACTCAGATGTGGAACCGGGAGATTATACGGTCGCACGCAGAGGCAAAAACAAACGACCAATCAACTCGGTACTGCTAACAATGCTGGACGTTGATGAGGCACGAAGAATCGCAGTCAATGAGGCCTACAGAACCGTGGCCTTTACTTGGAATGCCATCCGACATTTGCTGCTTGTTCCCGAAGATCAGATCGTTCGCCCCGAACCATCGATTCTATTGCCCAAAACCACCCGCAACACAACGATGACGCAGAACCTGTCCGCTTTGCTGGTCCTCGCTCAAGATGAAACATTCAATGATGAGGCAAGACAGGAAAGTTCCGCCGAGCGCCATGCACGCAGGCAAGCGGTGGAACGATTCATCTTCAGCCAACTCGATATCATCGAGCCCCGCATCAAACAGCTTGAGCAACTTGAACGGGACGCGGCTACCGAAGGCAAAACCGTCGATAGTTATATTGAGAAACTGCGCAACACGTTACAGCAATTGGAACAACAGCGTCGAAAAACCATTGATGAAGATGCGGAACTCGTTGAACACATCGCACTGCATCAGGAAAACGAGCGTCTGGACGTATTGCTCGCCCAGCGTGAAACCCTACTAGGGCAATACGATTCCGATTTGGCACGCCTTGATCTGCAGTTGCAGGCAATGCGCCATAACCGGGAACAACCTTATCCCGATGTTTGTCAGTTCTGCCACAGCACCGTCCATATCGATCCACCGAGTGAAGAAGACATTCGTGCTCGGGAAAATGAAATGTCCCGCATTCGCGAACTTCGTAATGGTGTGGCCAAGGATCAGGAATCCTTACGCCAAGCAAGAATCCAAGTGACACAGAGCATCGACGAAGCGCAAAACGCCCATCAGTCCAATATGGAACAGCTGCACCGGAATCTTGAGCCGGAGGCCCGAACAATACGACAACGACTTGATGGGCTTGCCCAGTCAGAAAGAATTCGTGCAGAATATGCCGAGCTGACTGCTTTGCGTAAAAGATTTCAAGCTACTCTTGATGGTGCCGACGAGGAAAAGGTCGATTACAAGAAATATCGGCCAAGAGAATGGTTCCACGAGGATTTCTATTATTCGATGGGTGCCACCATACGCGGAATCCTCAAGGATTCCGGCTTTTCCGGCACCGATAACGTCGGTTTCAGCCGGGAAACATTCGACATCGAAATCGGCGGATACAGCAAGGCTGAAGAGCAGGGAAAAGGATATTGTGCATTCTTCAATACGGTTATGATGCTGGCATTCCATGATTACTTGAACCGCCGTTCGGTTCATGCTCCAGGATGGTTGCTCATCGATACCCCGTTGCTGGGCTTCGACGAAGGCGCGTACACAGCGAACGGTTCTCTAAGAAGCGGCCTGTTCGAGCATCTTAAACTGCAGGCGGCAAACCAGCAGATCATCATATTGGAAAACACCGATCATATCGGCGAACTGGATTTCAGCGGAAACGTCAACGTCATCACCTTCACCAAAGACCAGACTGACGGGCGTTACGGATATCTGGACGGCGTGGTTGACGTAGCGGAAAGGCCCGGCGTTGGGCGACGGTAAACATCAGGCCATGCACAGACACATCACAAAACAGCCGGATTGTTCACACGGGAAGAACATCATGCCAGAACCCAGTAAGAGCGACAGCGAGTGTATAGCCGGACTCGAACTACCGAAACAGGACAACGCACATGCACCACACCCGGTGTCGGCAGCCATTATATATGCAGGCGTGTTTACCATGACATGCGCACTGTATAGCAGCATCTTATCCGCCTGTTGGGGATTTTTACTGATAATACTTCCCGGCTATGCAATCGTTCCCTTCATAGCCCTGCTACTGACACGAAAAATCAACGCCTCATGGAATCTCTTGTGGCTTGCCGGCACCACCGCGCTCACCTACGCGATGACACTAGTAAGCATGGCAGCCTTGCTAATGCTCATACCTCCCAAAGCCACCCTATGGTTTAGCATAGTAAAAATACTGACCAACTCATTTGCAGACATACTATCGTTCCAGCTTTTCATGGGCGGGTATACAATTCCGACCATCTTCTACATCCTTGGCTTGATCTGCCGCGCATACCACAACAGCCGCAATCGGTAACAAAGAACCGGCGCCGGGCAACGGTAAAGGCGAAATTCATGCACAGACATTGCGGAACAGATACATTGAAAACATACAAGGGGCATCATGGCAGGGAACGACGGGAATGACAGCAAGAACAGCGGCTGCATGGCCACAGACAAACACGATTCGGCCGGGCGCGACCCGGATGTACAGGTGACGTTCGCGCAGAACTCACCGGACCAGAAGAACCCACTCATGCGGAATCCAGTGATAGCGGCCGTGATATACGCGATTGTGTTTGCTGCAATATGCGTGCTGTATACCGCTATTGGTTTATTTACCTATTTTGCGTATGTGATACTCGCCATCCCCGGTTGCATACTCATCCCCTTCGCGGCCCTGCTGTTGACGCGCAAAATCCGAACTCTGTGGAATCCTCTGTGGCTCGCCGGCACCGCTATACTTACCTACGCAACAACACTGGTCAGCATAGCGGAGGCAATAACGCTCATATCATCAAGGCTTACCTTGTGGACCGCCATCATAGAGCTACTGACTGGCTCATTTACGAATGGAATATTGTTCATAGTCTCCATGGGCGGATACAGCATCCCGACCATCTTCTACATTTTATACCTGATCTGCCGCGCATACGACAATAGACACAATCGGTAACAAAGGACCGGCGTGGGGCTGGCTTTATCGCACACATTGTCGCAAACCAGCCCCACATCGGAATCGTATCGATTAGAAGATGAACTCCGCCAATGCCGAACATGCCGCATCAATCACGGAATCAGGGGTATCGTATGAATGGGTCAAGAGCCAACATGTAAACATTTGCTGCCAATCGACACCGCGGAATGCACTTACTGCCGCCGCCTTATCACTGGCACCCATGCTCCATGCGATTCGCTTGAAACGGTCAGACAACTGGTTCGGCGCGTTATAGTAGCTGCGCATGGTCTGGGACAACAGGTGAGAGTCGCTGCCGTTACCGTTCTTAAGCGTGTCGGCGAAGTAAATGGCATCGCCATCACAGCACAGGTCGTCACGATTGCAGGTATTGCTGACGGTCTGCCATGTTCCATCCACCTGTTTGTCAAGCGTAAGCCCCTGAAGAGCGCCCTGCTGCCGATAGTTGTCGTCCGCACCTACCAAGGCTTCGGCGATGACATCAATGCTGGCCTGCGGGTTCCAATCCTTAGCTTTCTGAATGTTACTCATGGCCGAACCCAAGTCGCCTGCCCAGCCGGTCCACGTATCCGGAACGACCAGTCCATTGAGATATCCCAGCGTCGTGACGCACATATGCGACAAATCCACTCTTTCCCCATTGACATCGATCATGGACTGCCGACACGAACCGATATAGCGATCCAACGACTTGATGATTGCAGACGCCGTAGCATCCTGTTCGAGGATTGCGGCATCCGCCTTGCGGAAACTTTCGGCTGATGCCGACCATTCGATAGTTGAACCATTTCCTCCGTCGCGCAGGTAATCCTTGGACAGGTAGTTCAGCATGCATCGCCATGTCGGGACCGTCACCCAAGTTCCAGTGGTTCCACTGGCCACATAGTCCTGCCCCCACCTTTCCTTGAGCGCGCAGTTCATCGAACCGTTTCTCAAGATGCCAGATCAGGTCAATCGGCCCCATCTGATCGTAGTTAGTTCCCTGATCGATGGTCGTTCCACCAGCCGACGTCTGCTTCACATAGGATACAGCAGGCATTTTGCCGGAATAGGCAACGCGGTCAAGATCCCAGCCTTGTCCCTGATAACCACTGATTTCAGTGAACTGGTCATATACCCAATTATCTGGGATCGGGAACCCCAGATTGCCGGAGAACCCGGTGGACATGTCTGACACGAACGCATAACCCGCATAACCGGCCTCGATAACGCGAGTGCAGATATTACGGGATGCGTAAATACCGACCTTATATCCGCCTCCGAGATTAGCCAAAACCGCCTTGAAATACGGCAGGATGTTGCTGGTGACCTGATCATCGGTGGCATCGAAATCCACGGCAAAATAGATGTGCGTCGGCGGGATGCCCAGACGCTGCGCCGCTTCACGTGCCGACTTGGCATGAGCCGCACCGTTCGCCGGGGTAAAATACTCCAGTTTGGTAGAATACTCTTGGAAAATCGGGAAGAACTTCATGCCGCCCTTGGTGATGCGCTCCAGTTCGCCCGGACGAATCGCCTTGAAATAATCGGCGGGTGCCAAGCTGCTTTGCCCCGGCTCGGTCAGATATCGTCCTACAATCTGGTATCCGTTGGCTTTCAGCGTTGCGAGTCGTGCGTCGGTGATTTCAAAACGGGTGTCGCACGCCACACAAGGCCGGTTCGGGTCGCCTTTGGACGTGAGCAGGCTCATCCACGTGGTCGGATCGACGGTACCGTTCTGCGGTAATCCATATTGCCGCTGAAAGTCCGTGACCTGATCGGACAGGGCGGTGTACCAGCTGGTTCTGATGACCGCCGCGATGCGGTTACACACCAAAGCCACAGTCGCCAACCAAACCCACTGCGGCTTATCGCCGGTACCATTGCTGGCGCTGATGGTTTTGAGACGAGACTTAGTCCCACTACCAAAATTGCCGGTGGCCTCGCTGGGCGTAAAACCTTCGATAGCCTGAAGCACCTGGATGAGCGCTGTGTTCATTTCGCGCCCGTACAGGCCATCGGTCGGAATGATGCCCGTGTAATCACGGTAATTGCCATTGATCTGCTGCTGCGCTTGCCGAATGGCGTTGAGGCCGCCATACGATTCGAGCAGCACGAACTGTTTCATGGATAACAGGGCACCCATGATGTCCACGTCAACGCTGGAATCGCCGCCAATGCCCATATCGGTTTTGAGATTCTTGATTGCCTTGCCGGTGCCGCCGTAGAAATGCTGGGTGATTTCGTCACTTCCGGCAGAGTATCCCTTACACCAGAGTGCTCCCTGGATGATGGAATACACGTTGGACGTGGCGGTATCGCCGGATTTCTACTCCTGCACACCATTCGGATACCGCTGGACGAACAGACGTTGCGTGGACGGGCCGAAATTATCCGCCGTGTTCTGGATACCCAGTTCGATCTGCAATGCACGGGTCAACCCGTAAATCGTCGACCAGCCGGTCTGCCCATCCTCGGCGACCTTGTTGAAACGCGAATCACCACCGTAGGTTTGATTCAGCCATTGCTGCGTTCGCAGTACCATTTTGTCCGTCATAATTTTCTCCTTGTAGGAAAACGATGATTTTGTTCGGGCGGGCGGTTGCTCGCCTTCACTGGTACTGCCGCGACATCGCAGAATGTTAACTTCCCATCGCCATATCAGAGGTTTATGACGGAGGGAGGCCATTACTTGGATATAGGTGCATCGGCCACGGCGGCGAACGATGGAAAATGCCGGTTAACGGATGGCTGATCTTCAGCTGCATGCGTGCGAACACGGCCAACGCCGCCACGCAGACGACCAGCAAGGCCCATACGAGCCAGTCGCCGTTCCATTCGGAGAAGAAACTCACCGCCATGATGAGCGATGCCAGGCCGATCGCCACCAACAGCAGCATGTAGCCGGTGGTGAGCCACTGCACGGTCGCCGCGTCGATGCCGAATTCCGGCGGCGTATGTTCGTGCGCTCGAATGTGGTGGATGATGCGGCCATGATGTTCCTTTCTTCCTGCTCGTGTGATGCTCCCCATCGCCACCGATACGGGCGACGATGGAATCCTGGTCGTCCGGCACGGCGTTTCGGCGGAGCGGAAAGTCGTGCGGTGGGACATGTCTAAAAGATGGGACGGTTTCCCGCCGTGCTCGCGCCAGGACATTGGTCCTTGGTGCCGGCGACCGCGGCAGCAAGGCTTCCGTGATTCGTTTGGCGGTCTGGCAGGCGTCGAGCAGGATGCCAATCGTGTTGGAGGTCGGTGTGCCGTGGCCGTCGTTCGGCACACTGAAGTCCGGTGTGTCGGCGTTGTGGACGTTGCGCTCCACGGGTTTGCTCATGATGCCTCGATATTGGTTATCTTGGATAATTACCTCGCATAACTAATGGGAAGCGCTCTGGACAACCACAGGATGGTGGGCGGAAGTTATGAATCATACCGTCATGCGGACGGGAACGGTTTACGCAATATCCGGCGGTTAGAATATGCGGCGGAAACACAATCGAAGCGCTTGGCGTGAAGCCAGGGGGAGGATACTATGGCCGAGATCACATGGAAGTCGATTCTCACCAAACTGGTTGGGGGAGACCATTTGAGCGCGGAGGAATCGGAATGGTTCGTCGATGATCTGATGCAGGGTAACGCCAATCCCGCCGCCGTGGGCGCGGTGCTCGCCACGCAGCAACAGCTCGGCCTGACCGCCGATGAGGTACGCGGCGCGGCCAAGGCGATGGTGGGGCACGCCATCCCATTGAATGTCTCCGGCGAAACTACTGACATTGTCGGCACTGGCGGTGACGGTGCTGCAACGGTGAACCTATCTTCCATGGGTGCGGTGGTGGCCGCCGCCTCCGGAGTGAAGGTCGTGAAGCACGGCA
>ENA-ORTM01002016-ORTM01002016.1-human-gut-metagenome-genome-assembly--contig:-NODE-2016-length-18403-cov-8.899499_pt1 | contig 18403 bp, 18 predicted proteins | sample MGYA00241909_ERZ509182 | MGnify/ENA primary metagenome ERZ509182 (study PRJEB26280, sample SAMEA2338855) | human gut metagenome | biome: human gut; feature: human-associated habitat; material: faeces...
GGATTATACCGGAGACATTTTGCTGGTTGGGATAAACTATGACAAGAAGACAAAACAACATCAGTGTCTGATTGAAAGATATAAGAAATAAAGGCAAAGGCTTGAGGAGGACGATCTTCCTAAGATGACGAAACTCATGGTAGATGGAAAGGCACTGTACATACACCGGGCAAATTATCAGATTATTGATAAAGAGTTGTTATAATCATGAATTTTGGATATGCAGCAGAAGGTATGAAATAAAACTATATAAAACCTTTGGAATGTTGCTTTACGCTAAAATGGTTTCATGTTATCATTATTTTAATTGAAAATATTGATGACAGGAAGCCATTTTTGATTGTGAGGTGTAATGAATGGGGAAAGTTTTTAATACAACGGGTGTGTGTATTCCGGAGAAGCATTATATGGTAAATATTAATGGTCGTTTACAACAGATTAGAGTGCTTGTGGATGAGGGAAAATATTTTACCATTAACAGGGCCAGACAATATGGTAAAACTACAACTTTGCGCGCACTGGCAGAAATGCTTCGGGATGAATATTATGTTGTATTACTTGATTTTCAGACATTTGACAATGAGAAATTTAGTAATGGAAATGTGTTTTCAGTAGCATTTGCTGGTTCTTTTTTGCGTGTACTTCGCAGAAACTGTAAGACTATGAATAACGAAATGGCCTCAGTTATAGACGAGATGAGAAAGGATGCCGATTATGCTAACAGATACTTTTCTCTGAAAGAGCTATTTGAGGGATTAAGTGATATATGTGAAGCGGCAGACAGAAAAATAGTTCTTATGATTGATGAAGTAGACAGTGCAGCTAATAATCAGGTTTTTATTGATTTTCTGGCGCAGCTTAGGGCACAGTACCTGGACAGAGAATTTTATCCGGGATTTCAGTCGGTGATTCTGGCAGGAGTGTATGATATTAAGAATTTGAAGAGAAAACTCAGACCAGAGGAAGGACATAGATATAACAGTCCATGGAACATTGCTGCAGATTTCAGCATCGAAATGAGTTTTTCTGAATCAGAGATAGCAGGGATGTTGCAGGAGTACGAAAGTGATCATCGTACAGGGATGAATATATCAAAAATGTCAGAATTGCTATATGCGTATACAGCGGGATATCCGTTTCTGGTTTCAAGAATCTGCCAGCTGATGGATGAAAGGGTACGGGACGAATATGAAAATCTGAAATTGGTATGGACGGAAAATGGTTTTAATGAAGCAGTGCGTATTCTGCTTGCGGAGAAGAATCCTTTATTTGAATCATTAGTTGGAAAAATATGCGATTATCCGGAGTTAAGTGTTATGCTGAAAACATTACTTTTTACAGGAAGAAATATCGCGTATAATCCGGATGAAACCTCGATTGATATGGCTCAGATGTTTGGCTTTATTAAAAATCAAAATGGGAATGTGGTTATTGCAAACAGAATTTTTGAAACGAGATTATATAATTATTATCTTACAGAAGCAAAAATGCAGCAGACAGAGATATATAAGGCAGCCCTGCAGGACAAGAGTCAGTTTATAGTTAATGGATATCTGGATATGGAAAGGATATTGGAACGTTTTGTTGTTCATTTTCAAGATATTTACGGGGAATCTGATGAAAAATTTCTGGAAGAGCAGGGGAGGAAGTTCTTTTTACTATATTTGAAACCGATTATTAACGGGACAGGAAATTATTATATCGAATCCAGAACAAGAGATCTTCGAAGAACAGATGTAATTGTAGATTATCATGGACGGCAATATATAATTGAATTAAAGATATGGCACGGTGACGAGTATAATAAGCGGGGAGAACAGCAGCTTGTTGGATATCTGGAAGATTATCATGTGGATAAAGGATATATGCTTAGCTTTAATTTTAACAGGAAAAAACAGTCGGGAATCCGGAAAATTATAGTGAATGAGAAAACGATAGTGGAGGCAGTGGTATAAATTAATTTGGCAGAAAAAGGAACCCATTTTTAAGTGATGGAAAAGTACTTGAAGAGCTTTGTGGTGCATTTGTAAATAAAGAGCTGGAAAAGATAGAAAAGATATTTGGTGATCATTCATCGCTTACGATTAGAAATCGTTTCCTGTTATCAATATCTCAGTTGAGAGAACTGATAACAGGAAACCATTTTTATTATTTGGCTGAGTTTTTATTTAACAGCCGGAAACAGATTACAAAAAAGATAATTCCATATACAGTTGTGATAGGTGTCGCCATTCCAACATAAGTCAGAGATGTTTCCGGTAATCTCGACATAATGATAGATACCGGAATTCGGATGCAGAATGCGGAAGTGATTCCCTGGATCATAACAGGAATACTTTTTCCACAGCCATTAAAATATCCGATACTGCTGAAAAGTACACAAGTCAGTATACAGTCGGCAGAGAAACCTTTCAGGTAAGCGGCACTCTGCGCGATTACCTCGGAATCATTGGTAAAGAAAGAGGATAATACTCCGCCTCCGAAGAATCCTACCATAAAGATGATGATTCCAACGGAACATCCGGTAATGATTGCAGTGTAAAAACCCTTCCATGCCCGGCTTTTCTTTCCGGCACCGATATTCTGCGCAACAAATGCTGATACACTCTGCATGATAGAGGACGGAACCAGCATAATAAAGGAAACGATTTTCTGTGCAATTCCATATCCGGCAGATGGCATCAGACCCATCTGATTGATAACAGAATTTACGACAAGAAATGAAATCTGAACCGTTGTCTCCTGAAGTGCAATCGGCACACCTACGTTCAATATTTTCCCTAACTCTTCCTTATAAATCCGACATTGTTCTCTGGAAAATTCTATAGGCATATCCTGCTTTCTTAATACAACGACAGAACAGACGACAGAGACAAACTGTGCAAATACAGTGGCAATGGCGGCACCTGCAACATCCATGTGAAATACTCCAACCAGAAGCAAATCTCCCAGAATATTTATGACACAGGCAATTCCTACGAATAGAAGTGGAAGGTTTGCATTTCCCACACCTCGCAGCACACCGCTGATTACATTGTATGCAATGATAATAACGATACCGGCAGAACAGATTCTGATATAAAGAATCGTTTTGTCAAAGGATTCAGCCGGTGCCTGTAAAAGATGCGCAATTCCTCCGGCGGCAAATTCCAGTACAAATGTCATGATGACAGCAATGATCAGAAAAAGAATGATCGTAGTTCCGACCGCATTTCCTGCTTCTTTTGGTTTTTGTTCTCCGATGTGATGCCCGATTATTACGGTGGAGCCCATTGCAAGGCTTGTAATAATAAAAGTAGCCATCTGCATAAAGGAACTTCCTGTTCCTACTGCGGAAATACTCGAGGCATTTCCGAATTTTCCAACAATCAGCAAATCAACTGCGCCATACGCAGCCTGCAGGATCAATGCTCCAAGTACGGGGATAGCAAACCGAAGCAAAGACTGGAACACAGGTCCTTCTGTAAAACTTATTTCTTTTTTCGACATTTTTTCCTCCTGAGAATGTGGCTTGAATGATTCAGATAGGCAGATATCATATCTGAAGCATTTAGATATTATCAGTATAACATAGTTATTGCGCACATTCTACTGTCACGTTGATAACCTTGTAAGTCTTGGAGTTACTGTGTTACTGTTTACTCAGTGCCTTGTAACAATCGTTACTGTTCACTCCGTTCACAGTAACGTAGCCAAAATTCATTCCAGATTGCCTGCGGCAATGGAATTTTGGCTTGTATGTCTCGGGATTTTGGCATATTCATGCCAAAACACCTCGCGGGATAGTGATGTGTGAACAGTAACTAACAATCTTTTTCCATATTAAATAAGCTCCATGTTCTGATTGCGAATATCAGTTGAAGTATGTTACTATGAGAAAAAACATAGCTATATCATATGATTTTTGACGAAGTAAATCAGATGGCTGGTGACACAGAAACATGATAAGAAAGGCAAAAAACATGGCATCAGAAAGAACAGAAGAACTATACAGGGTTTTGCTCAGCAAGGGCTATCCGAAGGAGCTTTGTGCTGAAATCGCATATAAAAACATGAATACAGATTATACCGCAACCAGAATGCTGGGTTATTTATATCGGTATACAAATCCTAAAATCGAAGATCTGGTAGATGAGATGCTGGCGATTTTAAGTGACCGGGCACAGATAATAGAGAAAAAGGAATCTGAACATGCGCAGGCAGTGATCAGTGAAATGTACCGGAAGGGATTATAAGTGACGAAGAACTTGGAGATAAGATAACAATGGAGCAATATTATTACAACCATATGAATAAGGCACAGCAGGCTGCATATCACAGCATTCTTAGCGGTGTGAAAAACCTGGCGGATGAATTTCAAATTCCGGCATTAGAGGGAGAAGAACTTTATAATGTTTTTTTTCAGATGCGTCTGGATCATCCGGAGATATTTTGGGTGAGCAGTTATAAATACCGGTATTATAAAGACTCTCCGAATCTGATTTTTATTCCGGAGTATCTTTTTGATAAAAAGAAGATTTGCGAACATCAAAAGGCTATGACTGCCAGAGTTGAGAAGCTGATTCGCCCGGCTCAGAAGCTATCTGAGTGGGAGAAAGAGAAGTATGTACATGATTTTATCTGTGAAAATATTCGCTATGACAAACTGAAAAAATCATATTCCCATGAAATTATCGGACCGTTGGGGCAAGGCGTTGGTGTTTGTGAGGGAATCGCAAAAGCAGTAAAGGTTTTGTTAGATGCACTGGGAGTCTGGTGTGTGATTGCAATCTGTGGAAATAATCCTGAGAAGGGGATTAAGTATCGCCACACATGGAATATCGTAAAAATAGGAGGTACATATTATCATCTGGATGCGACCTTTGATAATACCCTGGGGAAAGATCGTGAGACTTCTGAAATCCGCTATGATTATTTCAATCTGGATGATTCACAGATTTTCAGGGATCATGAGCCTCTTATTGCGCCGGCGCCTCACTGCGGTGATCATGAGCACTTTTACTATAAGGAGAAGAAGCTTTCTTTTACTAAGAAAGAGGATGTGTATAAACGTTCTTTGCAGGCGGCGAAGAAAGGCAGGGTACTTATTTTTCACTGGAGAGGCGGTTATCTGACAAAGGAAGTACTGAAGGAATTGCTGGAGCTTATCCGGAAAGCAGGAGATGAGAAAGACAAAACAGCAATGGTCAGCATAAACTGGCCGCAGGCAGTTATTCGTGTTCAGTATACGGATATGCAGGTACAGGAGAGTGTGACAATAGAGGAAGCGAATGAAGGGGAAAAATAGATGTAATAAACAGCTTAACTTTTTCCGTGTGAGGATAGAGCAGGAACAGTATGATAAGGCAATAATTTTGTTTGAGGGACTTCCAAGAGATTATGAAGATGCCAGAAATAATTTCAGGGAATAAGGGTGAAATAAATGAATCAAAATTGCATGATTACACGAGAAGCAGCGTTGGAATTCGGTTTATCATTTCAGAATACATATACGGAAAGACCTTTCCGTGATCAGAACTGGCAAGTGGTAAGAGCGAGGGAAAACAAAAAAATTTTTTTATGGATTTATGAACGAAACGGTTATGTTAATCTGAATGTAAAAGCAGATCCGGAGTGGCGTGATTTTTGGCGAAGTGCCTATGAATCTGTACAGGCTGGTTATCATCAGAATAAGGAACATTGGAATACCATTATTCTAAATGGGACGGTACCGGATAAAGATATTAAAAGAATGATATCCGAAAGCTATGATCTCGTAACATACAGCCCGACAAAGAAGATTTATGAGGCAGTGAAGCAAATTCCGAAAGGATGCGTTGCAACTTATGGTCAGGTTGCCGAAATGGCAGGGAATCCGAGAATGTCGAGAGCGGTAGGGAATGCCCTCCATAAGAATCCGGATCCGGAGCATATTCCCTGTTATCGGGTAGTGAATTTCAGAGGAGAACTGTCAGGGGCTTTTGCCTTCGGCGGTAAAGATGTACAGAAAAAGCTACTGGAAGCAGATGGAATTGAGGTTGTCAATGGAACGGTAGATTTAAAAAAATATGGATTGGCGCAAAGAGATGATAAACTGTGGAAAAACAAAAATCTGCAACAGTAATCCTGTCTACTTTTTACTGAAGAAGCAGGGGATTTACTTGATTCAGTTAAATTTTGCAGATCGAAAGTAAATTTTGAGATTCTTTTCAAATCATGATATTATAAATATAAGGAAGAATTTTGTGATATAATAAAGAAAAAACAGGAAGGTATCAAAAAATTATGAAAAAGGATTCAAGAATGACAGAGGGAAGTATCTCCAGAAAGATCATCCTTTTTGCCATTCCACTATTTCTCGGAAATCTGTTTCAGCAGTTGTATAATACAGCAGATTCCCTGATCGTAGGCAATTTTCTTGGAAGTAATGCGTTGGCTGCAGTTAGTTCTTCCGGAAATCTGATTTTTTTGATGGTGGGATTTATCAATGGAATTGCCATGGGAGCCGGAGTTGTTGTTGCCAGATATTACGGGGCAAAAATAAAGGACTGCCTGCAGAAAGCAATCCATACAACCGTAGCGTTTGGACTTGTGGCTGGTGTAGTGCTGACGGTTATGGGAATGTTTCTGGCTCCTAAAATTCTGGTACTGATGGGAACACCTGCTGATGTGCTGCCGGAGTCCATCGTGTATTTCCGAACATATTTTGCAGGATCCATAGGGGTTGTCATGTATAATATTTTTGTTGGAATCCTGCAGTCTGTCGGAGATAGTCGCCACCCCCTGATTTATCTGATCATCTCCTCATGCATCAATGTTGTACTGGATATTTTTTTTATTGCAGGTCTTGGTATGGGCGTTGGTTCAGCTGCACTGGCAACAGCTATTTCTCAGTTTGTCAGTGCTATTCTTTGTATGTTCCACCTGATGCGTGTGGAAGAAGAATATCGGTTAGAGTTAAGAATGATCCGTTTTGACAGGCATATGCTAAAACAGATTATTCAGAATGGCGTGCCGTCCGGGTTCCAGAACTCAGTGATTGCTATTGCAAATGTTTTTGTACAGTCAAATATCAATGCATTTGGGAAAATGGCAATGGCAGGCTGTGGTTCCTATTCAAAAGTAGAGGGATTTGCTTTTTTACCAGTGACATGTTTTACAATGGCCCTGACAACTTTTGTCAGCCAGAATCTTGGTGCCAGACAGTATGAACGGGCGAAAAAAGGTGCAAGATTTGGAATCATTTGTTCGGTGATCATTGCAGAGCTGATCGGCATTATCATATATGCGGCGGCACCGGTACTGATCGCTGCTTTTAACAGAGATCCAAGTGTAATACATTATGGTGTGATGCAGGCGAGAATAATTGCGTTGTTTTATTGTCTGCTGGCATTTTCGCATTGTATTGCAGCAGTACTACGTGGATCCGGCCATGCGGCAGTCCCTATGGTAGTCATGCTTTGTGACTGGTGTCTGTTTCGTGTGAGCTATATCACGGTAGCAGTCCGTCTTATTTCAGATATCCGGGTGATATTCTGGGCATATCCCCTGACCTGGAGCATCAGCTCTGTGATTTTCCTGTATCTGTTTTTGAGGGGAAAATGGGTATACGGATTTGAGAAATAGATAGAATCGGAAACAGCAGCTATATACAAGGCTGCTGTTTTTTGCCCGATGATTTAAAAAATATCTTGACAGAAGTATTGATTTTGTTATAGTATTAGATTCAATAAAGGGGAGTAACCTACGTTTGAAAATCTGCGTTTGCAGTGTCGTCAGTACGGTGGAGACATCCGGCGCTGCAAGGAAATGGTGAGACTTTTATTGCATTTTTTGTTATGCAATAAGGGTTTCTTTTTTTATATCATTTTATTAAAAATCCTTCATTGCATAAAAAATACAGTTGGTGAATATTTGCAAAAAGGAGGTAAAGGTAATGAAGGAAATCTATCAACAAACAGTAGAAGAAGTTCTGGATTACGTGGAAAGCATAGAATCAGGGCTTACCAGTGAACAGGTTAAAAGATCCAGAGAGAACTGTGGATGGAATGAGCTTGCAGAAGGAAAGAAAAAAAGTATTTTACAGATTTTCTTTGAACAGTATAAGGATTTTCTGGTGCTGATCTTAATTGCATCGGCAGTTATATCCGGCATGCTTGGAGATGTGGAAAGCGCAGCGGTTATTGTGATCGTTATCACGATCAATGCGGTTTTGGGAACTGTGCAGACAGTAAAGGCTGAGCAGTCACTGCAGAGTCTGAAGAAGCTTTCCGGGCCGGAAGCAAAAGTATTGCGTGATGGTGTGGCTGTCCAACTCCCGGCAAGAGAGCTGGTTGTGGGAGATGTAATCCTGCTTGAAGCAGGAGATATGATTCCTGCAGATGGAAGACTGATTGAAAATGCAAGCCTTAAGGTCGATGAAAGTGCCCTTACAGGTGAAAGTCTTGCGGTTGAAAAGAGCACGGACACTATTCTGACAGAAGCACCACTTGGCGATCGGACAAACATGTTGTTTTCCGGCAGCTTTGTCACATATGGGCGTGGCAAAGCAGTTGTAACAGATGTAGGTATGCAGACAGAGGTTGGAAAGATTGCGGGACTTCTGAAATCGACTTCTGAAAAACAAACGCCACTCCAGGCGAATCTGGATGACTTTGGAAAAAAGCTTTCCATCCTGATTCTGATATTCTGCGGAATTCTGTTCGCAATCAATGTATTCCGTGGTGAGAAAATCAGCAGTGCATTTATGTTTGCAGTAGCGCTTGCAGTTGCAGCAATCCCGGAAGCGTTAAGCTCTATTGTGACAATCGTTCTTTCTTTTGGAACACAGAAGATGGCAAAGGAGCACGCAATCATTCGTAAGCTTCAGGCTGTGGAAGGCCTTGGGAGTGTATCTGTTATCTGTTCGGATAAGACAGGAACGCTCACACAGAACAAAATGACAGTAGAAGATTATTATATTGATGGAAAAAGGATTTCAGCAGCTGCAATTGATGCAGCAGATCCGGCACAGAGATGTCTTTTGGATTACAGTATTTTATGTAATGATTCAACAAATGAAAATGGAGTGGAGATCGGAGATCCGACGGAAACGGCATTGATCAATCTGGGCAGCAGATGCGGAATAGAGGCTGCCGATGTAAGAAATCTTTATCCAAGAGAAGGAGAGCTTCCTTTTGATAGTGACCGTAAGATGATGTCAACACTTCACAGAATCGATGGCGAGAACAGGATGATTGTAAAAGGTGCTGTTGACAGGCTTCTGGAACTGACAGAGAGGATTTGGACAAAGGATGGAGTCCGGGAAATTACAGAAGCAGATAAAGAAAAGATCCAGATGCAGAATCAGGATTTTTCGATGGAAGGGTTACGGGTACTGGCGTTTACTTATCGTGAAATTCCGGAGAATCATATATTGACGATGGAAGATGAGAAACATCTGGTATTTCTTGGCCTGATTGCTATGATGGATCCGCCCAGGGAAGAATCAAAGGCTGCAGTTGCAGAATGTATAAAAGCGGGAATCAGACCGGTCATGATAACGGGAGATCATAAGATCACAGCAGCGGCAATTGCAAAGAGAATTGGAATCTTACATGATCTGTCGGAGGCATGCGAGGGTGCTGATATTGAAAATATGAGTGATGAGCAGCTGAGGGAATTTGTTCCGAATATTTCTGTGTATGCAAGAGTGTCACCTGAGCACAAGATCCGTATCGTCCGTGCATGGCAGGAGAAAGGGATGATCGTGGCAATGACCGGAGACGGTGTGAATGATGCTCCGGCATTGAAGCAGGCAGACATTGGTGTCGCAATGGGAGTGACTGGAACCGAGGTTGCAAAGGATGCCGCAGCAATGGTACTTACAGATGATAATTTTGCAACAATTGTAAAAGCAGTGGAAAATGGGCGAAATTTATATCAGAATATCAAGTATGCGATCCAGTTTCTTTTGTCAGGAAACTTTGGCGCGATTCTGGCAGTTCTTTGTGCATCGCTTGCAGGACTTCCGGTTCCCTTTGCACCGGTGCATCTGCTGTTTATCAATCTTTTGACAGACAGCCTTCCGGCAATCGCACTGGGTGTGGAGCCTCATAGCAGTGAGGTGATGAATGAGAAACCAAGATCTGCAGACGAGTCAATACTGACAAAAGATTTTCTTGGTAAGATCGGGCTGGAAGGTTTTGTGATCGGTGTGATGACAATGATTGGATTTTTGACAGGATATTACCAGAATGGTGCATTGCTGGGAAGTACCTACGCTTTCGGAACACTTTGCCTGGCACGTTTGTTTCATGGATTTAACTGCAAATCGGATCATCCGGTTATCTTTACAAAACGTTTCTTTAATAATAAATGGCTTCAGGGAGCATTTGCACTTGGGTCAGTACTTATTACAGCAGTACTGACGGTTCCTGGACTTCATTTTCTGTTTAAAGTGGAGACGTTGAACCTGATGCAGCTTGGATGCGTATATCTGTATGCGTTTGCCAGCCTTCCGATTATTCAGATGCTTAAATGGATACGCATGAAATTAAGAAAAAGAGGGGAAAGATAGTGAGTCTTTCCTCAGGTATGCATCGGAAGCTTTTGGCTTTTTATGGTAAGGGCGAAAATGTAATTTTACTGAAGTTTTGGAAACAGCAGCTATATACAAGGCTGCTGTTTTTGAGTATAATAGTAGAAATAAGCAGTGCAAATTGAGGAAGGATCATTCAAATGATAGTTAACAAGTGTTCGGAAAATTTACTTACAAAATCAAAAAAATTATATGAGAATTACAGGGATAACTGTATAGTGGTCCAGAGAATGCTGGAGAAGTATAAAAAGATATATCCCAATATTTCTGATTATTCTATTATGCATTTTATAGATATTGCAGAATTTTGCGATTTAATAATGGACAGAAAGAAACTGGAAGGCTTGAATGAAGATGAGTGTTACTGTCTTTTGCTGGCAGCCCTGTTTGCGCATACCGGATTTGGTTTAAATCAGGAAATCATGAACAGATATATAAACAGACTGGGAATTCAAAAGCAGACTCAATCGCTTACATTCCTGCAGATCATGAGCAAATATCATGTTTTGTTCAGTGCGTGTCTGATAGAAGAATATGGAGATATATTTGAATTTCCGTCAGAGAAACATAAATATGCCATAACCAGTATGCTGTATTTTATTGGCGGAAACAGCGATGATATAAATCAGCTGGAAGAAATTTTGGTATTAGACAATAAAAATACTGTCAGATTGAAGGATCTGGCAGCAGTTCTTGTGGTTGGAAATCAGCTTGCAGAATTGAAAAATATAAATCCTGATCTGGATTATGAGGATTTTGATAAATATAATTCTGAAGAGATTGTTGGATTTGTTGAAAGAAATGTCGTAAGAAGCATTTCTGTTAAAGATGGTAAACTTGTGATAGAAGCAGGTGGATCGGATTCAGCATATGCACTGATTGAAAGAAAAGTCAATATAATTATCAATAATTTTAATAAGATTCTCAGAAGTCTTACTCATGAGTCGGGTGACAATACCAGTCTTTTTTGCATTGATTCGATAGAGCTCAAGTGTGTTCTGTCTGCTGAAAATTCAGAGAAGATCTATCTTAATAAAGAAATTGAAGAATCATGGACAGAAGAGGATATTGAACTTTTTCATAAACTTTCTTTTGAAGAAAGAGTATTTTATGCGGATTATCTGTCTACAGAGTTTGAGATCACCAAATTTCTTATGGACTTTGCAAAAATAAATAAAGCAGTACTTGCGGGATTAGAGTATAGAGTGAAATCACCGAAGTCCTTATATAATAAGCTTTATCAGAGAGTAGAGAAGTCTTTTTTTGATTCAATAGCGGATGTTATTCGTTATACAGTGATACTGGAACCGAAAGAATATGTTGAACAGATACGATCTGTGACAGATGCTCTGTATGAGAAAAACTGGAAGATATATTCATTGAAAAATTATTGGGTCAATGACAGCTTTCCGTATAATGGCGTAAATGCAAAGTTTAAAAACTCACGCAACTATCGTATTGAAATCCAGTTCCATACTCAGGAAAGCTTTGATGTGAAAATGAGTGAGGAAGATCATAAACTGTATGAACAAAGAAGAGTTTTAGAACCGGGCTGTGATGAATATAACAGAATATTACAGTTACAGCTGAAATTATATTCAGATATGGAATATCCTGAAAATATTGCAGATTTAGAAAAAATTTAACTGAATCAAGTAAGTCCTCTGCTTCAATTGCAAATATCCGTCTGACCCTACAGCATCAAATGTTACAGCAGGAGGTACCGGATAATTCCGGGTCATTTGATGCATGACGATTAAAACCTGACAACAGCAGATTGTTGTTCTCCATATTAGTATATGTTCTGCATAGAAGCCTGTGAATGGTTGTAAGAGAGAAGATTTATGAAAATAGTGAAAAATAAACAATCCAACAGATAAACTCTTGAAGATGATGTGGTATTGTGTGGCATTATGTGAATTTTTGTGAGATTTCAGTAGAAAATAGCTTGTGATTATAATGAAAACAAGGTATACTAGTATAAAAGACAGCAGTCGGGAGAACCATTTTCCCGTCTCGTAAGGAGGATAAAATGGCAAAAAACTATGATGGCATGGCAGTTGGGGCATTTGAACTGGATAACCTGGTAGCTTGCTTTGTCGCTCTCGATGCAGCATCCAAGGCTGCAAACGTAACGATTCAAAGCGTCGAACGAAACCGACTGAAAAGCGGAGCATGTGTAAAAATACGCGGCAGTGTTTCTGATGTGAATGCAGCAATGGAAGTGGCCTTAGAGATAGCCAAACCCCTTGGCAAGATTGTTTCTCACACAGTGATCGCATCACCTTCCGCAGATACTGAAGTGGCACTTAAGATGACCATTAACAAATAGAACATGTCAGGAGGAAATGAGAAGATGTCATATGGAGCATTAGGATTAGTAGAGGTTGTGGGAAGCTGTAATGCAGTAGTTGTCCTTGACCAGATGCTGAAAACATCAGATGTGGAATTCCGTACCTGGCATACCAAGTGCGGAGGTCACGCAACTATATTCTTAAGTGGCGATATAGCAGCAGTAAAGGCAGCAGTAGATGCTGTAAAGGGAAACCCGCCCTGTGAAATTATAGCAGCAGCTGTAATCTCAGCACCGTCTGAAGAAACATCAAGACTGGTGAAAGAAGAGGAAGAAAAACACCATAAATAATAGCTAAGAGGACTTTCTGTAAATCAGCAAATGAAATGCAGAAAGTCTTTTTGGAATATGTATAAAGATTCTGCAGTAAAGAAGTGTCAGGGTATTGAAAATGATGTGAAGGTAGTATTAAATCAAGAAGGCAGGTATTTCGGAAGATGGATTATAAGAGTGTAAAAATATCAGAAGATGCAAAAATTGCAAGGCAGTCAGTGGTTATTGGAGATGTAACTATCGGGCGTGACAGTTGTGTTCTTCATTATGCTGTGATACGTGGCGATGATGCTCCGATCGTGATCGGTGAGGAATCTAATGTTCAGGAAAACTGTACGATTCATGTAAGCCGTAATATGCCGGTACATATTGGGAATAATGTGACAGTTGGACATAATGCAGTGCTTCATGGATGTATGATCGGTGACCGTACATTGATCGGAATGGGAGCGGTTGTTCTTGATGGTGCCAGAATAGGTAAGGATTGTATCATAGGAGCAGGAAGTCTTGTGACAAAGAATACAGTGATACCGGACGGTTCTCTGGTGATGGGAAGTCCTGCAAAGATTAAACGAAACCTTACATGGGAAGAAAAGCTGGGAAATCTTGAAAACAGTAAAGAGTATGTTTTTGTGTCTGCCGAAATGCAGAAGCAGGGTGTATTGTAAAAATCAGACAATAAAAATATCCCCGGAACTTTATGTAAAAACAGTGGAGTTCCGGGGATATTTATGTATATCAGACAGTAATCTTAAACCAGTCTTTTTCTTCAAAATCTACTACTGTGCAGTCATTTGCATAAGTGCATTCCGGAAGAATGATCATGGCATGGAGTACTTCATTGTTTAAAGGAAGAGGACATAAATGCCAGATAGCAGCATTGATCTTCACCATAGTTCCTTTTGGAACTATGAATGCTCTGGTAAGTTCCGGAACAGGTGCGCCTGCAGAAGCCGGTGCTACATGTATGATCATGTCATCATCCAGTGCAACAATTCCTTCCCAGGTAGTTGTGTGATATTCAGCAGCTTTAACGATGCGTTCATCTTTATGTACTGCAATAGGTGAAAAACCAATGGATCCCATACAGGTACCGGAAATACGGTCTGGATAAAATTTATGTATTTCACCCTGTAATGGATAGCCTTCTGGCTCTGTCATGCTGAAAAATGTACCAAATGGTGCAAAATCTGCAGCATTGATTTTTGTTGCTTTTAGTTCTCTCATGATATAATACCCCCTTATATAGTATTTTATGAAAAGTTTTGATTATTTTTTGTGTGTGACTGGTGGAAGATCACAGTGATAAGCGATACCCAGTGGGGTTACCAGCAGAGGATGTACCGGACGATAAACAGGTAGCCCAAGCTTTTTTTCAAATACGCCTGTGAAATCTTCAAAACTTGCGGAACCGCCTACAACATATACAGCGGGTACCTGGTAGCCTGTGAGAAATTTCTGAGTGATCGTGGCCATTTTTTCTACAGTTGCTTTGATTACAGGGAAAATTTCAGCTTCTTTTGAACGATCTGTTTTTAAAATTTCAGCTTCTTCGTATGGGATGTTATAGTGCCCTGCTACAGTCATGGTCATGTGACTGCCGCCGGTAGCTTCATCGTCTGTGTAGATTACTTTGCCGTCTTTGAGAATACTGATTCCTGTAGTGCCTCCACCTACATCCACTACAGCGCCGTCTGAAATCTTAAGTACAGCAGCTGCAGCGGTGGGTTCGTCTACGATATTGGAAACCTCAAAACCTGCACCCTCCAGCACATATTGAATACTTTTTGAACTTCCTTCGGAAACTCCGGGTGGGATTGCAGCTGCAGCGTAAGGAAGTTCAGTTTTCAGTTTTTCTTCAAGTTCAGCCTTCAGCCGTGTAACAAGCTGAACAGATTCATAATAATTGACGATCACGCCGTCTCTGATAGCCTGGGAGGAAGCGGATATGCCAGCAATCGGACGGTTGGTAGTGTCTACAACTGCCAGAACTGTATTAGCTGTACCCAAATCCACACCTACCTTCAGGCGGCCTTTGAATTTTTTGCATTCACCGGTTTGAACAAGATCGGCGAAATTTGATAAAGTTCTGTTTTTCAATTCCATATCTGTATACTCCTGATATTTTATTTTATAGATGAGATCGTTTGACATTGTTACTGCTCATTCCGTTCTCAGCAACATGTTTTTCGATTTTTGCTGTTTCAGAAAAAACAACAAAAAATTGCAAACAGATATTATATATTATAGAATAATCAGTATGGAAAAGCAACAAAATATGCCGTCAGGTTATGAAAAGAATAGAAAAATTATTGGTAAATATCAAAGTTTTCATTAAATATTTTTTCATTGTGTGATAAAATATTTAATGAACTTAAATACTTCTTGAATTCTTAAATAAGAAAAGGATGCTATACAGGAATCCGCATAGTGGCAGTGTTTTTCTGGATTACAATCTGGCAGTTTGCAAGTATGTATCTGGGACAGGAGATCCTTCTGGCATCTCCTGTTTCTGTTGTCCGAAAGCTTTTTGAACTGAGTTTTACCGGGAATTTCTGGCAGTCTGTTGGATTTAGTTTTGTGCGTATTGTGACAGGATTTTTTTTGGCTATGTTTTTGGGAATCTTTCTGGCAGTGTTGGCATATTGGTCAAAAACAGTGGAAATCCTGATAGCACCTGTAATTGCGGTGGTCAAATCTACACCTGTGGCGTCTTTTATCATTTTGTGCCTGATATGGATACCGTCCAGAAATCTGTCAGTTTTTATTTCTTTTCTTATGGTTCTGCCTGTGATATATACGAATATCCTTGAGGGAATACGGCAGACTGACAGTAAGATACTGGAAATGGCAAAAGTATTTCAGGTGAATCCCGGAAGAAAGATCAGATATATTTATGTATCGCAGGTACTGCCTTATTTTCTCTCTGCATTCAGGCTTTCACTTGGGATGTGCTGGAAAGCAGGAGTGGCAGCAGAGGTTATCGGAGTACCCTCAGGTTCTATTGGTGAGAAACTGTATAATGCAAAAATATATCTGAATACTCCTGATCTTTTTGCATGGACGATTGTGATTATTGTGATAAGTTTTGTATTTGAAAAGTGTTTTCTTGGAATTGTAAGCAGAGTAGTTTATATGATAGAACATAAATAACGGAGATTTTGATTTATGGTAATTTTCTTAAATGCGTTATTTGTGAGGTTTGTTACAGGTGGAGAAAAGATATGGATATAAAGGTAGATCATGTCAGTAAAGCATACGGAGAGCAGCAGATACTGAGAGATTTGTGTTGCGTTTTTCCAGAAGGGAAAACCACTTGTATAAGAGGAAGATCCGGATGTGGAAAAACTACACTGATACGGCTTCTTCTGGGGCTGGATATTCCGGATAAGGGAAAAATAGAAGGGATAAGTGACAGGAAGATCAGTGCAGTATTTCAGGAAGATCGCCTGTGCGAAAATCTGAGTGCTGCTTCCAATATAAGACTGGTATGCACAGAAACAATTGATTATATTTTAAAAAAGACCGAGGGAAAGACATTGATCTTTGTTACCCATGAAGAACAGGAAGCAGTTTGGCTAAAGGCCGACAAAACATTAAAATTTATGAAGGATCATCTGATAAAATAATCCGGAAAGTGATGGGATAAAATAATGCAGACTTATACATATGTTTCAAAGGGAAAATTTGAATTAATGGAAAAACCAAAACCAGTACTTATGCATGAACGAGATGCAGTTGTAAAGGTAACGCTTGCAAGTATCTGCTCAAGTGATCTGCACATTAAACACGGAAGTGTTCCCCGTGCAGTTCCTGGTATAACTGTGGGACATGAGATGGTAGGTATTGTTGAATCAGTTGGAAGTGCTGTAACTCATGTAAAACCGGGGAATCGTGTGACTGTAAATGTAGAAACCTTTTGTGGTGAATGTTTTTTCTGTAAAAAAGGTTATGTAAATAACTGTACAGATGAGAATGGCGGATGGGCTCTTGGCTGTCGTATAGATGGTGGTCAGGCAGAATATGTAAGAGTTCCGTTTGCTGACCAGGGACTGAACAAAATTCCGGAAGGAGTTACTGACAGACAGGCTTTGCTGGTAGGAGATGTTCTTGCCACTGGCTATTGGGCTGCACGTATTTCTGAGATCACAGAGGAGGATATTGTGCTGATTATTGGAGCTGGTCCTACAGGGATTTGCACTTTACTAAGTGTTATGCTGAAAAATCCAAAGTGTATTATTATGTGTGAAAAAGATGAAAACAGAATTCATTTTATTAATGAACATTATCCGGAGGTTCTTACTGTCTCGCCGGAGGAATGCTTTGATTTTGTCCAGGACCATAGTGATCACGGTGGAGCTGATGTAGTTCTTGAGGCTGCGGGAGCGGAATCTACATTTCGTCTGGCATGGGAATGTGCAAGACCAAATGCAACTGTGACAGTGGTTGCACTTTATGATAAGGCTCAGGTACTGCCACTTCCGGATATGTATGGAAAAAATCTCACATTCAAAACAGGTGGAGTGGATGGATGTGATTGTGAGGAAACCCTGAAACTGATCGCAGAAGGTAAGATTAATACAGAACCACTTATCACACATACCTATCCGCTTAGCAGAATCGAAGAAGCATATGAACTTTTTGAAAATAAGAGAGATGGTGTGATCAAAGTAGCGGTAGAGTGTTAGAGCGTGTTTCGAAAACGATGTACTAGCAGGATTGCTGTAGATGAAATGAGCAGGTCTGTGAAAAAAATATCTGGAGCAGTTTCTTTTTTGAAAAAAAGGAATTAAGTAATGAGGAGATGACGAAGTCTTGAATAAAGCATATGAATAGGAAATAGAAATGTGGAATCAGGTTTTTAAAGAATGTACACCTGTAGATTTAAGAAAGTTAGATTTGAAAGTGGAAACCATGTTTGATGAAGCTTTAAAACTATTTGCGGAAAAAACAACAAATGTCCTGGATTTTGGATGCGGAACCGGAGACATTTCTACACATAAGGTTCTGGGGATTGATGCCTCAAAAGTGGGTATTCAATTTGCAAATGAAACAGCAAAACTCAGTGAGTATAAAACGGCCACGTTCTTAGAAGGCGGAGAACATATGATAAGTCAAATGGAAGAGAACTCTTTTGATGGTACTGAGGGTCGGTACTGAGGGTCTGACCATCTAACTAACCGATAAATAAAATAATGAATTAGTAAAAAGTTGATGAA
>ENA-ORTM01002022-ORTM01002022.1-human-gut-metagenome-genome-assembly--contig:-NODE-2022-length-18372-cov-2.941475_pt1 | contig 18372 bp, 14 predicted proteins | sample MGYA00241909_ERZ509182 | MGnify/ENA primary metagenome ERZ509182 (study PRJEB26280, sample SAMEA2338855) | human gut metagenome | biome: human gut; feature: human-associated habitat; material: faeces...
TTTCATTTCATCACATTACAGTAATGCCTCGCGAAATTACTTTGTTGCATTATAACCATTTTGTCTTTCCGTGAAAAGTATTTTTTCAGGATTTCGTAATTATACAGCCTATTTGAATATTATGCAATACTTTTTATAAAAATTCAATTTATGCTTGCATTATTTAAAAAAGTGTTGTATATTTATGAGGTCATAACATTTGATTGCAAAGAAAATGGAACATATATGAGGAGGATTATAATTATGAAAGAGAAAGTTGTACTTGCTTATTCCGGTGGACTGGATACCACCGCTATTATTCCATGGCTGAAGGAAACCTTTGACTATGATGTAATCTGCTGCTGCATCGACTGCGGACAGGGCAATGAACTGGAAGGTCTGGATGAGAGAGCAAAATTGTCCGGAGCCTCCAAATTATATATCGAGGACATTGTAGACGAATTCTGCGATGATTTCATTATGCCCTGTGTAAAGGCAGGAGCTGTGTATGAACACAAATATCTGCTGGGCACTTCCATGGCCCGCCCAGTAATCGCCAAACGCCTGGTGGAGATCGCCAGAAAAGAAGGTGCCACCACCATCTGCCACGGCGCTACCGGAAAAGGAAACGACCAGATCCGCTTTGAACTGGCTATCCATGCTCTGGCTCCAGATTTGAAAATCATTGCCCCCTGGCGGATGACTGATGTGTGGACCATGCAGTCCCGTGACGACGAGATCGCTTTCTGTAAGGCTCACGGTATCGACCTTCCTTTTGACCATAGCCACAGCTACAGCCGGGATCGAAACTTATGGCACATCAGCCACGAGGGTCTTGAGCTGGAAAATCCAGCCAATGAGCCGGATTACAATCATATGCTGGTAATGGGTGTGACTCCGGAGCAGGCTCCTGAGGAGGGAGAATATGTGACCATGACTTTTGAATCCGGTATTCCCAAAACTCTGAACGGAAAGGCTATGAAGGTTTCTGAGATCATCACAGAGCTGAATGCCCTTGGAGGAAAACACGGCATCGGCATTGTAGATATCGTAGAAAACCGTGTGGTAGGCATGAAGAGCCGGGGCGTTTATGAGACACCCGGAGGAACCATCCTGATGGAAGCTCATGATCAGTTGGAAGAACTGATTCTGGATCGCGACACCATGGAGACAAAGAAAAAACTGGGCAGCCAGTTTGCCCAGATCGTATATGAAGGAAAATGGTTCACTCCCCTGCGGGAAGCTATCCAGGCTTTTGTGGAGGTAACTCAACAGTATGTTACCGGAGAGGTGAAATTCAAGCTGTACAAGGGCAACATCATCAAAGCCGGAACCACTTCCCCCTACTCCCTGTACAATGAGTCCCTGGCCTCCTTCACCACTGGCGATCTCTATGACCACCACGATGCCTCCGGATTCATCAATCTGTTCGGCCTTCCCTTGCGGGTTCGTGCCATGAAGATGATGGAAGTGGAGCAGAATAAAAAATAATACTATTTTTTAAATTTTTTGAAATCAACGGAGCTGTCACAGCAGATACGAACATGCTCCCTCCCAGGCAGACAGGTGAAATAAAAACTTGTCACTTAGGCGGGAACATCTTAATCCATCTGTTGCGGCAGCCCCGAAATTTGAATCTTCTCTATTCCGTTCAAACGTCTATTCCTGAATTTTATAAAGCGCCCTATTCCGACAACTCCTGCCCCAGTCTCTCCTCTTTCAACCCTTCCGTACCTTTTTTAAAAGCTCCTTCACCTGCTCTGGCCGGACACTGGAATAAAGGACACCATCCATCATAAAATTGGGAGAAGTCCGGCACTGTTTCAAACAATTTTGTGTTTTCACCAGGCAGCTTCCATCTTTGGATATTCCATCCTTTCCCACCTGCAGCTCCTTTCGTACCAGAGCTGCAATCTCTCCTCCGCACTTTTTGCCACACCGTTCTCCGGAACACACCGTGATCACATGATGATACGCTGCCGCCTTCAAGCTTGGATAGGTTTTGATCAGCAGGTTAATAAACGACAGGGAAACGCCGGCTGTCTTAGCAGCCCGCTCCTTCAGCTCATCCGTAAGAAAGCCGTTGGCCTCCTGGAGTTCTTTAAGCATCTCCACAATCACCGACTGATCCTTTTTATCCCTCTGAACGTCGTAATACGCCAAAATTGAATCTATCTCCATATCATACCCCTTCTATCTGTCTATTCTGATTGATTTCTTTTTGCTATAGGTTGCCTGCTTCCCTCTATTGTGCTTCCAGCATTGAAAGGAACTCTGCTTCCGTGATAATGGGAATTCCCAGTTCTTTTGCCTTTTTATTCTTTGAAGAAGCGGAGGCTGCGTCATTGTTGATCAGATAATCTGTCTTAGCTGAGACAGAGCCTGTAACTTTTCCTCCCATCTCCTCGATCACTGTTTTCACCTCATTTCGATTAGCAAAATGCTCCACGCTCCCAGTGATCACAAACACTTTTCCTGCAAATTTCTGATCCTTTTCCTGCATCTGCGGAATCTCAATCTCCAATTCTGAAAGCAAAAGCTCCAGCGCCTTCTGATTTTTTTCTTCCTGAAAATACTCCGCAATGGTTCCTGCAATCACTGGGCCAATGCCATCAATCAGAGCCATCTCCTCCGCCGAAGCACTGCGGATCTTCTTCAGATCATACCCGAACGCTTTACAAATCACCTTTGCATTGGCGCTTCCAATATTGGAAATCCCCAAGCTGTAAATTAGTCTTGGCAGGGTGGTTTTTCTCGCTGCCGCGATGCTGTCCATAAGATTTTGGAAAGATTTCTCACCAAAGCCCTCCATGGACACGATCTCCTCCCGATGGCTGTCCAGATGGAAGATATCCGCAAACGTATGGATAAAGCCTTTTGCAATGAACTTCTCCAACGTTGCCTCTGAAAGTCCCTCTATATTCATAGCATCCCGACTCACAAAAAGAGTAAAGGCTTTGATTTTCTTTGCCTGGCAGTCCGGGTTGGTACAGTACAATGTCTCCACTCCGTTGGTATTCTTCACCATGGTTTCTCCTGCACACACCGGACAGTGGGCAGGGATCTCCACGGTGCCGCTGCAGGTAAGATTCTCTTCGATCTGGGGAATGATCATATTGGCCTTGTATACCGTAATTTTATCTCCGATACCCAGCTTGAGATTTTTCATAATACTTAAATTGTGAACGCTGGCCCTGCTCACTGTGGTTCCCTCCAGCTCCACCGGCTCAAAGATAGCCACCGGATTGATCAGTCCGGTTCTGGAGGCGCTCCACTCAATCTCCAAAAGCCGGGTCTCCCGAAGCTCATCCTCCCACTTAAAAGCAAAGGCATCTCTTGGAAATTTAGCCGTCCGCCCCAGAGACTGCCCGTATGCAATGTCATCATAAAGCGCCACCAGCCCGTCAGAGGGAATCTCAAAATGCTGAATCTTTTCCGAAAAATACCGGATCGTCTCATCTAGTTCTCCCGCTGTGGTCATCCGATGCTCCACCACGTCAAACCCCTGGTGTTCCAGCCATGCAAACTGCTCTTTTCTGGAATTATGAAAATCCACGCCCTCTGCCCGCACCAGAGCAAAGGCAAAGAAACGCACATTCCGCTTGGCCGTAATCTCATTATTCAGCTGGCGCACAGAACCGCTGCACAGGTTTCTGGGGTTCTTGTACCTGGCATCCGCATCTGCAATCTCCTCGTTGATCTTCTCAAAATCCCGGTATGAGATTACCGCCTCCCCCCGAAGAATCAATTCCCCCTGGTAGGGAATAGTCAGAGGAACATTTTGAAATACCCTGGCATTGTTGGTGATCACCTCTCCGATCTCACCATTTCCTCTGGTAACTGCCTTTGCCAGACTGCCTCCCTGATACGTAAGTACCACCGTCAGCCCGTCCAGTTTCCAGGAAATCAGCGTAGGCTGGCTGCCTACAAAGGCCCGCAGGGTCTCCACCTCCTTTGTCTTATCCAAAGAAAGCATAGGACTTTCATGACGTTCTTTTGGAAGCTCATCCACAGCCTCATAACCCACCGTAACCGTAGGACTGCCTGCCAGCACCATACCTGTCTCTCTTTCCAGTTTTTCCAGTTCATCATAAAGCGCATCGTATTCCCGATTGCTCATGATCTCCCGATCTTCCTGATAGTAGGCTTTCCCGGCTTCCCGCAATCTCTGCGCCAACGCTTTCATCCGCTGAATTTTTTTCTTATCTGCTTCCATCATTCTCCTGCCTTCTCCTGTTTTACCTTTCCAGCTTTCTGCATCCTATTTTCTGTTATTTTGTCTTCTGGCATTCTGCTTTCTTTCACTCTGGCTTTTACCGCTCTGCTTTCTTCTATCCTCCAGGGTCTTCGCCTCTTCTTTTCGAAACTGCGCTTCTCTCCCCGATCGTTCTTTCTCCTGATAGCGGTGCTCTGTATTATTTTGGGATCTTTCCAGACTTTTCAGCAGCACCGCCAGCTCCTGCCTGCTCACATGGCGATATTGTCCCACCGGAAGTTTTTCCAGCTGGATATTCATAATTCTCACTCGAACCAGACGCACCACCCGATACCCAAAATGCTGGCACATCCGGCGGATCTGTCGGTTCAATCCCTGGGTCAGCACAATCCGGAAACGATTTTCTCCCGCCTTTTCCACTTTGCAGGGTCTGGTAACCGTGTTTAACTCCTTCAGCGGGACTCCTTTTGCCATTCCCTTTAAAAAAGCCGGAGTAATGGCCTTATCCACAGTGACTACATACTCCTTTTCATGATAGTTACCCGCCTTCATGATTTTATTCAAAAGATCTCCCTGATTAGTCATAAGAATCAATCCTTCGGAATCTTTGTCCAAACGGCCCACAGAAAATACCCTCTTGGGATAATTCACCAGCTCCTCCAAAGTAGAATCTCCCCATTTTTTTTCTGTGGTGCATACCACCCCTGCCGGTTTATTCACTGCCAGAAGGATCGTCTCTTTTTCCCTGCTGGCTGCCTTACCGTCCACCTGTACCCTCTGTCCTCGCTGCACCCGGGTTCCCATCTCCGCTCTCCGGCCGTCTACCGTAACCCGTCCTGCCTGAATCAGACGATCCGCCTCCCGCCTGGAGCAGATCCCCGCTTCACTGATCCACTTATTAAGCCGCACCCCTTCTTTTTCCTGTTCCATGGCTATTCCTCCTGTTCAATAAAAAGAGGATGCTGCAAAATACGAATTCCGATGAATTTTCGGTGTGTTTTTCCCGGAAAACATGTTCGTTTTCGGAGAAAAATCACCCGAAAGGGTACCACCGGAGGTATTTTGCAACATCCCCTTCTCCTGATTTTTTTGATTGATCCGCAGTTCTCTTAAATCTGCGTATTGTCTGATACCCCTGCATCTCCTCCGTCAGTTGTACCTGCAGCCCCGGTGTCTGCCGCTCCTGCATTCTCTCCTCCGGCTGATGTCTCCGCAGTATCAGTTCCTGCATCGCCGCTGCCGCTTGTTGCGCCTGCGGCAGTCAAATACTCTGATTTTACATATCCTTCAATATTATAAGAACCTGCATTGTAGCTGATCTGGCACCAGCCGTCCTCCACTTCCTGAAGCACTGTCACTGCTGCCCCTGTAGTCACCACTCCCATGATCGCAGAGCTGGTGTTGGGCTCCTGACGGATACGAAGCTCCGTGGTGGAAACCATTTCTCCTTCAACACTTCCGCTGTCTGCTACTCCCTCTCCGGTGCCATCGCTGCTTTCATTGTTGGCGTTCAAAAACTCTTTCAGTTTAGGATCGCTATCCACCGCTTCCTGAAGCTGACTGTTCACATCTGCCATCAGCGCCTGGACATCTGCGTCCGCTGTCACCGAATCAATATAGTCGGATACTTCCTGGGTGGCATCCTTTTTGGAAATTACCAGTTTGCCGGAAGCATCTGTAATCACATACATCCCTGTAAGGCTGGGTGCTAATGTATCAATATTGGCAACCTTTGCCTTATAATAATTGTACACCACATAGGAGCCTTCCACCGGTCCCTTTTTCGAATAGGTGGAAACATCCTGATAACTCTCAATCACATTGCTCTTGATGGCATTTTCCACAGCCTCATTCCAGGCTGCCGGATCATAAATATTTTTCAGAGCAGCAGTATCTTTGGCCGCTGCCGCCTCATAATAGCTCTTCATCAGTGTAAGAATCGCCGTATCATCTTTCACCAAATCGGCAGCCGCCGGCGCTGCTGTCTCATTCTGAAGGCTGCCCTCCGTAACTGCTTCCGTCACCTGCTCTGTGCCTGCCTGGTTGTCCTTTGGCTTTTTATCATCCGAAGAAGAGGTCACCAGCCGTACCACACAAAAACCGATCACTACGATCAGTACTACCGCCAGGCCTAACAGAATATATCTCAGATTATCTGACAGCCACTCCCTAAAATCGTCCAACATCAGCAGTTCCCCCCGTTTCTTTAAATTTTTGAATCATTGCCGCCCTTCCAAAACCAATCTGCAAAACCGTCTGCAATTGATTTATGATACAAAAAAACGCATCTGGAGGGATTCGAACCCCCGACACGCGGTACCGGAAACCGCTGCTCTATCCCCTGAGCTACAGATGCTTTCCGTTTCAAGAGCTGACGCCCTCAAAACTTTATTTATCATATCATAAATTGTGTATATTGTCAAATCTTTTCTGGCGATGGTTTTTATCCCGTTTTATGCCAGACTGTAGGCTACAATTCCCACAAACAGAAGAACGGTCACAAGGGTATGGACAGAAAGGGTAGTGGCCACATATTCTCCATCCTCTCCCACATTAGAAAAAATCGGGATGATAAAGGGTGCCGGAAGGGAATACAGTACCATCAGTGCAATTTCCAGTTCCTTATCAAATGCAAAAAGATTGAAAATGATCAGATTGCTAAATCCCAGCAGTATCCCCATGATCGCCAGACGGAAAAGTATGGTTTTTGCCACAGGGGCCAAAAGTTCCCTCTTTAAATTCAGTTCATAGCCCACCATCAGAAGCACAATCGCACTCACCGGAGCCGTGATCATCTGAATCACAGAACTGATAATTCCTCCGACCTGAGTTGTCAGAAGCAGCTTTCCTACGCCAGCCGCTCCCAAAAGAATGCCCAAGGCCATTCCCAGAAAGCATTTGTTGGAAAACATATTTTTTGCCAGCCCCTTCACGCTCACCTTTCCACCGTCCACTGAGGTGAGAAGCCCCAGCCACACCGTATAGGCAAAAACAGTCTGCCCCAGATCCACAGCCGCAAAACCGGATTGACTGCCAACGATCAGACCGTACAGGGCATATCCCAGCATCCCTCCCTCTGCACTTGCCAGAAGAAATGGAAGAAATTTTCCGTAGGGTTTCACAAAAGGCCGCAGCAGAAATCCTGCTGCTATGGCTGCTCCGAATCCGGCAAAAACCACCAGGAACACCACTACCACACGAAGATTATACTCTGCAGTCAAAAAAGCGTTAAACAGCGTTACCGGAAGCATCACGCTTCCGATTATGGATTTCAGCCCCTGAAGACCCTCCATATTAAAAATCTGTTTCTTATTACACAGCCAGCCGATACCGATCATCACCAGCACCGGAAGCACCATCTTTATTACCTCTGTATACATTTTTGTCTCCTTCCTGACGGGCCTTCCCTCCTACTACGACGAATCTCCCAAACTATTGCAAAAGGAAAGCCTTTTTCTCCTTTCCTCCCTCAGACCAGGCATTTTACAAAAAGCGAGTCCTTTTTGTGCTGGACAGGATTAAAAATCCCGCAGCAAGCCGGCGTAATATCAAACTTGCAGCGCAGAAAGCTGCCGGGTTTTTGACTCCTGCACGATAAAAACAAGGCTGCTGCAAAACGTCTCCGCCGGTACCTTTGGGCAGGATTTTCTCAGAAAACAAACCGCTTCCGGAAAAACCACACCAAAAATTCACCGGGATTCGTATTTTGCAGCAGCCCTATCTCCGCTTCTTATGAATGAATCAGATCCTGATAGAACTCATATGCTTCCTTGTCTGTGAAGCCTTCATGAACAATCTTGGCAATGGTCTGAGCCATCTCCACCGGATGCTCGCTCTGGAAAATATTACGTCCCATATCCACGCCTTTTGCACCCTTAGAAATAACGGTGTAAGCCAGTGTCATTGCCTCCTTCTCCGGAAGCTTCTTTCCACCTGCCACTACAATGGGTACCGGGCAGGCTGCCACTACTTCTTCGAAGTTGTCGCAGTTATAGGTCTTAACCAGCTGTACACCCATCTCTGCCACAATGCGGGTAGCCAGCTTAAAGAACCGGTCTGTGCGCTCCATATCCTTGCCTACAGCCACAACGCCCAGAGTGGGGATACTGTAACGCATACCTGCATTGATCGTTCTGGAAAGATTGTCAATGCTGGAAAGCTGCCCGTCTGCTCCGATAAAGGTCTGAACTGCCATACAGTCTGCATTCATGCGGATCGCATCTTCAATATCCACAGCCACCACCTCATGAGACAGATCATCGTTCAGCATAGAGGAACCAGAGCTTACCCGAAGAGCAATACCCTTGGTGATCTGAGGGGGAACGCAGGTACGAATCGCGCCTCTGGTACCCATAAACACATCCACGTAGGGAGCCAGCTTCGGAAGAAGCAGATCCAGTCTCTCCAGACCGGCGGTGGAACCCATGAAATAACCGTGGTCAAATGCAAACATTACAGAATTTCCGCTCTTGGGATTAAAGATATTGGAAAGGTGTTTCTGCATACCCCAATCCAGATTATTTGCTCCCTTCACATAAAATCCTTCTGTATTTCCAAAAGGAACGTTCACATGATAATCTTTTGCTACTTTCAGTCCATCTTTGTCTGCCATTTTATTACCTCTCTTCTCTCTATATATTATCTAAAAAGAAGTCTGTTCTCAGACTCCTCCGCCTGGGGCAGGTCACTTTGACGACAGCTTCCGCTTCGCCGCTGTGCGATCCCACAAAGCGTTATTTCTGCTATAGAAAAATGAGAACTCTCCTATAGCAGAAAAACTGCCGCAATAGCGCTCCAAAGATTCTATTACGGCAGCTTCATGCTTGGCAACACTTCCATTATATTCCATAAAATGGAATATAACAAGTTATTCCTTTAGAAGTTGTAGTCATCCATATTGGTCTCATCAAATACTGCACGCTCCGGAAGAAGAACAACGCCGTTGTTCACATCACCGGTAGTTGCGCCTTCAGAGATGCTGTCGTTTGGCTCAACAGTTACATCACCGATTTCAGGAATGGAGATGGTATCGCCAACTTTCACTTCGTTTCCAGCAGCCAGGTATGCAGCCACGTAGCAGCCCATTGCGCCCTGGATCTTGCAGTCCCAAAGACCCCACTCGTAAAGAACGCCTGCTTTACAGAATTCTTTGATGGAGTTGGGAGAAGCAAAACCTGTGATGGTAATGTCATCCTTGGTCAGTCCTGCATTCTGAGCAGCCTGAAGCTGTCCCGGAAGTGCAGTAGAATCATTACAGATGATCAGGTCAACGTCAGAATGGTCAGCCAGAACTGCTGCGCCTACGTTAACGGCCTTCTCAGAATCCTGCTCACTGTAGTAGTTGTCAGGAGCAACATTTTCCCAGTTGGGATAATTTTCTTTGATATAAGCTTCGCCAGCTACCTGCCAGGAGTTCTGGTCAGTAACAGTTGCCTGTGAATAATGCCAGCAGTATTTGATTGCATCTGTTGCAGGATCTTTGCCTCTCTTGGTTAGAGCGTCAACACCCATATCCACCAGCATCTTTCCAAGAACCTCAGGAGTTCCCTGAGATACCATCAATGCACGGTCTTCCACGTTAGCGTCAGAGTCCCAGGTACAAACAGTGATACCCATATCTGCTGCTTCTTTCAAAGCGTCTGATACGCCTGCTGCGTCTACTGTGGAGATGCAGATTGCGTCTACGCCGCTGTTGATTGCCTGATGGATCACTTCCACCTGCTCTGCTGCGCCTGCCACGGAGTTACCCATGTACTCAACATTGATGCCCCATTTTTCAGCAAATTCCTGAGCTCCGTCATTTGCAGACTCAAAGAATGCGTTTCCTGTCACCTTGGGGATGAAGGCAACGGTCATGCCTTCCACGCTCTCTGCCATTGCAGAAATGCCTGTTGCTCCCAGCACCATAGATGCCACCAGAGATGCAGCTAACACTTTTTTCATCATAGTTTCTTTTCCTCCTTTAAATTATATAGTTTCTATTATGTCAGAGGTCATCCTCCAAACATCAATTTTATGCAGCCTTTGATTTTTTGAATTTCATCATCAGCTTCTGAGTCACGGAATGTCCTGCCATAGAACGTCCTACTACTACCACCAGCAGTAAGATGCCCACCGGAATATCCAGATATTGGGTGCCGACCTTAAAGCACAGCGGCAATCCGAAACGGAGTATGCCGATAATCATAGATGCCAGAGCCGTCCCGATCACACTTCCCTTGCCTCCGGTACTCAGGGTACCGCCCAAAACGACTGCTGTAATAATATTCAGCGTAAAGTTGGCTCCCAGGTCACTCTTGGCAGTTCCCAGATAAGAGGTAAGCACAATTCCCGCAATCGCTGCACTGACAGCGGAGAGAATATAGGTACTCATAATCACCAGCCGGGTGTTGATGCCAGAATAAGAAGCTGCCTGAGGATTTACTCCTACCAGGAAGATCCGTCTTCCGTATTTGGTGCGATGAAGCAGAATATAGGCAATCACTACCAGAATCAAGAAAATAATCAGCTGGCTGGGCACAATGCCGAAGAATTTGTGTTTCGCCAGTACCCGGAAGGAATCCGGAAAACCACTGATCCCCTGGTAGCTGGCAGTAGAAGCCAGATTGGAAACTAACAGGGCAATGCCAGCATACAGGAAACTTCCTCCCAGTGTCACCACCATAGCCTGCACTCCGCAGTAGGCAATAAAGAATCCGGAGAGAGCGCCGCAGATAGCAGCCACTACTGCAGCGATCAAAACAGATACCCAGATATTGCATCCGAAATCCTGCCATGACACGCCGATAATAATGGAAGTGAGACCCACAATGGCGCCTGCCTGGATATCAATGCCTCCAGTAATCATAACAAAGGTTACAAACAGGGAAATAATACAAATGGACATAAAGTCATTCATACTGTTTAACAGCAGCGCCGGTCTTAAGAATTTCGGATTGGCAATTCCAAAAATCACAAACTCTGCCACCATGATACAGATCAGCACCATTTCCCAACTTTTCAGAAAATGTTTCAGCTTATCGGAAAAGGATTTATTCATATTAATTATTTCCTCCTTCCCCTGCCTCGGCAGTTCTCGCCGCCAATCTCTGTCTGCGGTTCTTCTCCGCATTTCTCCTCTGCATCAGAGAATCTACTACAACAATGGTAATCAGCATCACACCGGTAATTGTATTATCATAGGTAGAACCCAGCTCCATAAACACCAGAAGCCGGCTGATACTTGCCATAATCACCGCGCCAATGGAAGCTCCGATCACGCTGCCCACACCACCGGACAAGCTGATGCCCCCCAGCACACAGGCTGCCACAGCCTTCATCTCATATCCGTTTCCGGATGTCGCTGTCACAAAACCAATTCTGGAAGAAAAAACAATACCGGAGATCGCTGCAAACACTCCGCAGATCACATAGGCAACCACCTTGGTCTGGGTGGCCGGAATACCTACCAGCGCAGCGCCTGCCGGGTTATCTCCCACTGCAATAAAGTAACGTCCCCGCTTTGTATGTTTCAAAAGCATATGTACTACAATTACCATCACAGCTGTCACAGCAAAAATCACACTGATATTTCCAAACAGATTTACTGTATAAAGCTGCTTAAACTCCGCCGGAAGGTTCTCCACCCAGGCTCCGCCGGTATACACATACATCATCCCCCGCATCACTCCATTGGTGCCCAAAGTAAAGATCAGGGAGGGAACTCCCATAACAGAAACGCCCCAACCGTTGAACAGGCCGATCAGTGCCCCGATGAGAATGCCAACTGCAAAAGCAAATGCCCAATTCTCACCGTCCCGGAGCATACTGGATACTACTGTGGCCGTAAAGCCCAGATTGGCACCCACAGAAACATCAATCTCTCCGATAAAAATGGCAAATGCCATTCCCACAGAAATAATGATATACACTACACTGTCATTAAAACAGGAAATAATGTTCTCTGAACTTAGAAAGCTGGGATTGATCAGTCCCACCACTAAAAACAGAGCAATCAGGAACAGAAAACTGCTGAGTTCCCTGGCCTTTAATAGTTTTTTCATGCTCCCACCTCCGTATTTTTCGTGATACCAAAGGAAGCAGCCATTAAAGCATCCTGGTTGATCTCATCACCTGTAAATTCTCCGTTGATTCGTCCTCTGCACACTGTCATAACCCGGTCAGACAGCTCCACAATCTCCTCCATATCAGAAGAAATCAGAAGCACTGCCACGCCCTGTTCCCGAAGCTCATGGATAATGGAATACACATCGCCTCTGGCCGCAGCATCAATACCACGGGTAGGCTCATCCAGAATTACCAGTTTGGGAGAAGTGGAAAGACATCTTCCAATCACTACCTTCTGCTGGTTTCCTCCTGACAGGCTTCCCACCAGCTGTTCCTGCCCGGTTACCTTGGTACGGAAATCATCGATATACTTCTGCGTCATGCGGTATTCTTCTTTTCGGTTTAAAAAGAATTTTCCCATGGCCGATTCTGCCAGCATGGCGCTGGAGGTATTTGCCGCAATATCACTGATTTTAAACAGCCCATGGTAATGGCGATCCTCCGGAACGTAATTCAGCCCAGCCTCGATTACCTTTTTCGTAGACAGGCCCGTAATATCTTTTCCATCCAAAACCACTTTTCCAGAAAGCACCTTGTCCTTTCCAAATACAGTGGTAGCCAGCTCGGTTCTTCCGGCACCTACCACACCGGCCAGGCCCAGGATCTCTCCCGGATAAACTTTCAGTGAAATATCCGTAAATCCGTAGCCGCTTAAATTTTGTATCTCAAATACCGGATTCAAGTGCGTATAATCCACCTTTTTCAAATGGGCCTTCATACTGTTTTCTTTTTCCTGGGCATCCGGAGGAAGCAGACCCTTCACCAGCATTTCTCTGGTAAATTCGCTCACCTTGCCTCTCACCGGCACCTTACCGTCACGCATGATTGCCACATCTGTGGCGATCTCAAACACTTCTGCCAGACGGTGTGTAATATAAATAATACCAATTCCTTTGGCTTTCAGCTCTTCCACACTCTTGAAAAGGCTCTCAACCTCATCGAAAGTAAGGGCGCTGGTCGGTTCATCCAGAATCAATATCTGTGCCCGACGCAAAAGTCCTCTTAGAATCTCTACCATCTGCTGCTCTGCAATCGATAAGCTGCTGGCTTTTCTGTTTAGATCCAGTTTCCAGCCGATTCCTTGTATCAGCTCCACCAGTTCCTTGTGCAGATCGGCTTTCTTCTTATCAAAACCGATCTCAATATTCTCTTCTACACTCATATTTGGAAACAGCAAAGGTTCCTGGGGTACCATGTAAATACCGCTGGCAAGCGCTGCACTGGTCTTGTTCGAGGTGACTTTCTCACCCTTTACATAGATCTCGCCGCTGTCATGCTGATAGATCCCCATGATAATCTTCATCAGTGTACTCTTTCCCGCACCGTTTCCGCCAATCAGCGCCAGAACCTCACCCTCATTTAAATCAAGGCTGATGCCCTTAAGAACTTCGTTCATGCCGAAAGACTTATAAATGTTCTTAATGTTTAAAAGCGCATTCGCTGGCAAATTCATCCCTCCTCCAACAAATGTTACAACTCAAAAATAATGTTAAGACTACTATACGATAGTTTGAAGCATTTGTCAACCACCTTTCTTGTCGCATTTTTCCAAGAAAAAGTAGTTTTAATATTTGTTTTTGTATAAATTACTGCTGTTTTTTCTCTATTATTAGTTTTCTCCCATTGACATTCTCTTTTTTTCATGATAAACTTTTTTCATGAAATGAACTTCTGATTAATTTCAAAACTTTTGTTTTGTCAAGGAGTGTCAAAATGGCCAACGATTATGATTACGAAGAGATTCTTCTGGTAAAGGCTGCCTGGTACTACTACATCGGCGGTTTTACCCAACAGGAGATCGGCGAACACCTTGGTATTCCAAGACTTCGGGTAAACCGTCTGCTGGACAAAGCCAGAAAAAACGGAATTATCCGCTTTTCCATCCGGGAGAATGACAGCAACCGGATGAAGATCGAGCAGAATCTGATCCAGCGCTTTCATTTAAAGGATGCCTTCGTTGTCCCCTCTCCCATTGACGGACGGGATGTGAATGAAGGTGTAGCGCAGGCTGCTGCCATGTACCTGTGTGAACGCATTGACCAGAACAGCTATATTAATATCGGTTACGGAGATACGACCAGCCGGATTCTAAATCATCTGTCCAACTCCTCCGAATATCCGGTTAATCTGGTATCACTCACCGGAGGCGTCAACTATTATCTGCCTAACATACGTTCCAGCATTTTTAATGCAAAGCTGTATCTCACCCCTGCTCCTCTTCTTATGAAAAGTGCAGAGATGGTACAGGCTATTGAACGGGAGCCCAGCGTAAAGCAGATCCTAAATATGACCACCCTGGCTCAGCTTTCTGTCGTGGGTATTGGCGGAATGGATGAAAATGCTACAATTGTAAACAACGGTATGCTTTCCAGCAATGATTTTCTTCTTCTGTCCATGAAAGGGGCTGTGGGAGATATCCTCTGCCACTTTATTGATAAAGACGGAAATCTGGTTCCCTCGGACATTGAAGGCCGGCTGATCAGCACGCCTTTGGAAAAACTGAAAGCCCTGGGAAATACCATTGGAGTGGCTGCCGGCGAGACGAAGGTAACCGCCATTCTAGCCGCCTTAAAGGGAGGTTACTTAAACACCCTGATCACAGACGAAGACACTGCCTCTCAGGTGCTTGCCCTGGAGTAAACCAGAAAATACATTTGGAAACACATTGTTATCATAAAGATTTTTAATAGAACAGGAGGATATTATGGCTGAACAATTTTTATTGGCAATTGATGCCGGTACCGGAAGCGTAAGAGCCGTTCTCTTTGATCCGGAAGGGAATCAGGTTGGCTGCGTACAGCGGGAATGGGAACATAAAGAGGATCCCAGATATCCCGGAAGTATGGATTTTGACTGGGTTCACAACTGGAAACTAGCCAGCGAATGCGTGCGGGGCGTGATCGCAGAAACAAAAATCAAACCGGAACAGATCCTGGCAGTCTCCACCACCTGCATGCGGGAAGGCATTGTGCTCTACGATAAAGATGGAAATGAGATCTGGGCCTGCGCCAATGTCGATGCCCGCAGCGATGATGAAGTAGGCAAGCTGATTCAGATGGACCCCCAGATGGAGAAGGAGATTTATTTAAAGAGCGGTCAGACCTACGCGCTGGGCGCACTGCCCAGACTTTTGTGGGTAAAAGAAAAAATGCCTGAGGTGTATGAAAAAACTGCCACAATTGGTATGTTTAATGACTGGCTCATCAAAAAACTTACGGGAGTTGAAGCCATTGAACCCAGCAACGGTTCCACCACCGGTATCTTTGATTTAAAGAGCCGATCCTGGGATGGTTCCATCACCCGGAAATGCGGTTTGAAAGATGACATTTTCCCGCCGGTAATGGAGTGCGGCAGCGTCATTGCAACGGTAAATGAACAGGGCGCTTCTGACACCGGTCTTGCTGTGGGAACTGTATGCGGTGCCATTAACGGACTGATCCTTACAAAATTTACAGAGCTGCCTCCGATGATCGTCACTCTGGCAACTCAGATTATTTTCCGCGGTATTGCGGAGATCATTCTGGGAAGCGGCGGAAGTATTACCATGTCAAATCTGGACGGCTTCACTGCCATTGCAGGAAAGGTGGGACAGGTTCCCTATATTCTGTTTCTGGTTGTGATCCTTGCAGTGGTCTTTGCCATTATCCTTGGCAAGAGTACTTTTGGACGAAGAGTTTACGCCATTGGAACCAATCGTCTTACTGCATATTATTCCGGCATTCATGTGCAGAAGATCCGCATGATCATTTATACAGTGATGGGAACGGTTTCCGGCCTTTGCGCTATTTTTCTTCTGTCCTCATCCTTCGGAGCCAATACCACAACAGGAAACGGTTTTGAGATGGACGCCATCGCCATGGCAGTGTTTGGAGGAATCTCTTCCACAGGCGGCAAAGGAAATATTGCAGGAGGCGTGATTGCGGCATTTATTATCGTATGTCTCCGCGTAGGACTGGGACAGCAGAACGTCCATGCGCAGGTGATCCTTCTTATTATCGGAGCGCTTCTGATCGCGGCAGTTGCTCTTCCGAATATTATCGGACAGGTAAGAAGAACTGTAAAAAGTAAATAAATAATTGTAAAATCATGTGATATTTTTTAAAATGAAAGGTGCTGCTTTTTCTGAGAGGAGAGCAGTTCCAGATAAAAATGCTGCAGCTTATGCAGCAGAAAAGTTACTGATCTCAGTAACTAAAAACTATATTATTCCAAGGGAGGAAAACAAAATGAACAAAAAAGTTATCAGCGCACTTCTTTGTGGAGCAATGGTTCTTGGTACAGTTTGCCCGGTTCTTGCAGCAGATGACAAAAAAGATGATACTAAGACAGAAGCAGCAGCTGGCGATTCCGCAAAAGACAAAAAGATCGCTCTGGTTGGTAAAGCAGCCGGTAACGCATTCTTCGAGATCGCAGCGAAATCTTTCCAGGAGACAGTAGAGGCTGAAGGCGGCGAGGTTCAGGTCGTTTATCCTGAGACAGCTACAGCTGATGCACAGATCAAGGTTCTTGACAACCTGATTTCCCAGGACTTCGATGCAATCTGTATTTCCGCTAACGATGTTAACGCTCTTCAGGCTAAGCTTGAGGAAGCTATGGATGAGGGAATCAAAGTATCTTCCTTCGACTCCGCACCGAACAAAGACAGCCGTGAGATTTTCGTAAACCAGGCTGGTACGAAAGAAGTTGCTCAGGCACTTATGGATGCAGTTCTTGATATTTCCGGTGGTGAAGGACAGTTCGCTATCCTTTCCGCTACATCTCAGTCCGCTAACCAGAATGCATGGATCGACGCAATGAAGACCATCATGGAAGGCGATGACAAATACAGCAAGCTTGAGCTTGTAGACGTTGTATACGGTGATGATGAGCCGCAGAAATCCACAGACCAGACAGCAGCTCTTCTTCAGAACTACAAGGATCTGAAGGTTATCTGCGCACCTACAACAGTTGGTATCGCAGCAGCAGCTAAATATCTTCAGGATAACGGATCTTCCTGCAAGCTGACCGGACTTGGACTTCCATCTGAGATGCAGGAGTACACAGGTGATGATGATTCTCATTCCTGCCCATACTTCTATCTGTGGGATATGCAGGGCCTTGGAAAACTCAGCGCTTACACAACAATCGCTCTGATCAACGGCGACATCACAGGTGCTAAAGATGACAAGTTCACAGCTGGTGACCTTGGCGACTACACAGTAACAGATGCTGATGACGGTGGTACAGAAGTTGTTCTTGGCGCACCTCTGAAATTCGATACAAGCAACATCGAGGAGATGGCTAAACTGTACTAATCAATCCTCATATTGACTGTAATATTCATATGATAAATCCTTTCAGAGCAGGCGGGGTCTTTGGACTCCGCCTGTTTCTGTGTGCAGAGACGTTGGAGGTTCTTTTGTGCAGATTTTTTATATGAGGATTTTAGTTGTGTGGATGTGACAGCAGTGCTAAAATGAGGATAAAGAGGAACAAAGAAAGAAGAAACGGATAAAGGAGAGGAAGGCATGCAGCAGGCGCTACTGGATCAGCTGAGAAAGATCACAGAAGAAGAACGAAAGATCCTGGATGGAGAGGCAGAGGTGGACAGAGACCTTTATACCTCCGGCAGGGACTTTACCGTGGACAGCGGAAAAATGCTGGAGGAAGGCCGGCTGATCGCGGTCCGTACCCATACCCGTTTTGTGCATTTTCCGGCACACCGGCATAATTTCGTGGAAGTGCTCTATGTCTGCGAAGGCTCTCTGACTAACATCATTGATGGCAAAAAAGTCATCGTTAATAAGGGTGAGCTGCTTTTTCTCAACCAGTTTACGAAACATGAGATCCTGAAGGCTGGACAGAACGATATTGCCATTAACTTTATGGTGCTGCCGGAGTTTTTTGATGTGGCTTATTCCATGACCGGCAATGATAATATGCTGGCAGATTTTCTTGTGAATGTGCTCAGACAGGATGAGGAACGGGGAGAATATCTGCATTTTAAGGTGGCAGAGGTGCTACAGATCCAGAATCTTCTGGAAAACATCATCTATTCCCTGGTAAATGGAGCAGAGAACCGGGAACGGATT
>ENA-ORTM01002041-ORTM01002041.1-human-gut-metagenome-genome-assembly--contig:-NODE-2041-length-18190-cov-10.675931_pt1 | contig 18190 bp, 10 predicted proteins | sample MGYA00241909_ERZ509182 | MGnify/ENA primary metagenome ERZ509182 (study PRJEB26280, sample SAMEA2338855) | human gut metagenome | biome: human gut; feature: human-associated habitat; material: faeces...
CATACCGTCGTATAGCCTCCGCGGGCCGCGGCCGCCGTACCCGTCGCAATGGTCTCCTTCTGCGAAAACCCCGGTTCGCGCAGGTGGACATGCACGTCGACAAGCCCCGGCACCACGTGGCGCCCTCCGAGGTCTACGACCCGGTCGGCAACGCCCCCGGCGGGCACGACACACCCCCCGTCGACGGCAAACTCCCCGGCCGCAAAACGACCGCCGTCATAAACTACGGCATTGGTATAAAGCGTTTTCATCTGCGTAAGCGTAAAAAAATAGGGCAACTGAAACAGTTACCCTAATAAAACAAAATCGCCGAAAACCGGAGGAAATACGTCGCCCGACCAATAGTCTTGCTGCCAGGAAGCCTGCGCCGACAATATGCTGGGTTTACAATTCATAGGTTCTCGGGATCGCTATAATTGTGCACAAAGGTAGGGCTTTTTTGCCGGGCATGCAAAATTTAGCCGGAAAATTTTCAACAAATAATCCACACCGATCCCCGCCGCCGGAAACGCCAACCGCCCCGTAACGGCTCTGTAATCCGGAATAAGCTTCCCTCCCCGGGTAGCGTTATCTGACGATAATCAGGTCGACGCCCGCCTCTTCGACGATGGTGACCATCTGTTCAGGAATCCCGTCGTCCGTGATGATCACGTCGATATCCTCCAACGCACAGATGCGTCCGAAGCCGCGCTGCCCGAATTTCGACGAGTCGGCCAGCACGATATTCTGCGACGAGGCCTTCATCATCTTGCGCGTGAGTTTCGCCTCGTCGAGCGTCGAGGTGGTGATGCCGTGTTCGAGGTCGATGCCGTCCACCCCGAAAAAGAGTTTCGAGCAGATGCAGTCGTCCAGCGACCGCGAGGCCTCCTCGCCCAGCACCGAAAGCGACTTCTTGTGCACCGTACCGCCCAGCTGCACGACATTGACATTCTCCGCCTCGTTGAGCAGCACGCCCAGCCGCAGGAACGGCGTGACGATGTTCAGATGGTGCCACTGGCGCATCTTGATCTCCTCGGCGAAAGAATAGATCGTAGACCCCGATGCGATGATGATCGAATCGTTATCATCCAACAACTCCACGGCGCGCTGCGCGATGAGGCGCTTGGCATCGCGGTTGATATTGTCCTTGACATGCACGTCGAGGTCGGCGACATGGGGATTGGCGGGACGGGCGCTGCCGTGTACCTTGTAAAGCAGTCCTTTGCTCTCCAGGATTTTCACATCCTTGCGGATCGTTACCTTCGTAACCCCCAGCTCGTTCGCCACGTCGGTGATGCGCACGAAACCATATTTGTTCAGTTTGTCGAGGATATATTTGTGTCGTTCGGCAATGCTCAGCATATCTCTCTGTCTTTTTAGCAGTTATTGGAGCAAATATAGTTATTTTTTCGCTTTTATCAAAAAAAGTGTCCGAAACCGCGCTCCGGTTCGGACACTCCCGGATCGCAAGACCCGTATCATCATCTAAAATAGGAACATACTGTTTAATTCCGTTCCGGTTCGGCATCGTAACCGTCGGCACGCGCCCCCCACATCATCAGGAAGACCAGCATACCGACGATGGCTACGCCGATAATACCGACATAAGCCCAGTTCCAACCGTAATGCTGCGCCACGAAGCCCAGCCCCACGCCCGAAACGACCGTGCTGGCATAACCGAACAGGCCGGTAAGCCCGTTGGCCGTCGCAGCGGCCTTTTTCGTGGCCTGGTTCGCGGCTGCGATGCCGATCAGCGCCTGCGGGCCGTAGATGCAGAACCCGGCGGCACACAGCGTGAGGAAAAGCAACCACACGGGAGCATCGGCGGGCAGCTGCCAGAACAGGAACACGAACAGCGCAGCGCCGGCCATACAGAACACGCAGGTACGGTGCGCACGGCCCCTGAGCCATTTGTCCGTAGCCCAGCCGGCGAACAACATGCCGACGATACCGGCGATTTCGAACATCGCCACGAGCCACCCGGCATGCGACATGCTGACACCCTTCGACTGGCTCAGCAGCGAAGGCCCCCAGTCGAGCACCGAGAAACGGACGATATATACGAAGAAATTGGCGAAGCCCAGGATCCAGATCAGCGGGTTCCTGAACACATGCTTCATCAGGAAAGCGCGGTGCTCGGCACTCTTCGTCTCCTTTTTCACCTCCTTCACCTCGGTGCCTTCCAGTTCGGGAAGCCCGACCGAAGAGGGCGTATCGCGCAGGAAGACGACCAATCCGATCGCCCCGGCGAATGCGATGGCCGAAGGCACCCAGAAACACCATTTCCAGGCCCCAACATGCGTCGCCGAAGCCATGACGCGCTCCATCCCGGCAGCATCGTCGGGCGCAACGCCCAGATTGGCGGCGATCGTCGCCACGGCGTCGGGGTCGGCCGTCATGTTCATGCCCACGGTACCCATGATGTAACCGCAGAGGATCACCACGAGGCCCGCACCGATCGAATGCGAGGTATTCCACACAGACATCTTGGTCGCCAGCTCCGTAGGCGGAATCCAGTGGGTCAGCAGACGCGCACAGGGAGGGAATCCCGTCCCCTGCAACATGCCGTTTATCACCCACATGATCCCCATGAAGAGGATCATCGTATTGGTGAACTGCGAACCGTCGTGCTGCCCCGTGATCCAGTAGGAGACATCCTCGCCGAATCCGAAGGCGAAGTTGGCCAGCGCACAGAGCGCAAGCCCGATGGCCATGTACCAGCGGGCGTTCATGCGGTCGGCCAGGATACCGTTTACGAAACGCGAAAGCCCGTAGACCACACCGTTCAGGGTCAGGAAAATACCCAGGCTGGTTTTCGAGATCCCCAGGTCGGCCTCCAGGCCGGGCATCGCCAGCGAGAAGTTTTTACGCACGAAGTAAAAGAGCGCATAACCCACCATCGTGGCGATGATGGTACGCGTCTGCCAATACTTGAAGCGTTTGGTTTGTTCAGGAGTCATTTCGGAATGAAAGTTTAGTAGTTTCAGTTTGCAAATATACTACTTTATTTCCCAAATTCCGCCTTTCCCGAAAAGTTTATCGAGCCATTGTTCCATCCAACCGCAACGGAAAGCGACGTCGATGACCGTGAAACGACTGCGCATGTAAGGTATTTTTTCGAAACTTGCCCGGAACCTGGCACGTGAGACGCCGATCTGCTCGGGTTCGTAGGGCGCACCGACCAGCTCGAGGCGGCGGCGGACTTCCCCGAACGGGATGATCTGCCGGCGGATACGCACGCTCAGCTCGGGCCATGCTTTCTTCAGGCGCTGCAACTGCCTGCACAACCCCTCCTTATCGACGTATTTACCCTTGGTCTCCACCAACCCGCGGGCCACGAATTCGGGGTCGTTATCGAAGATCCGGCGAATGTCCGCCTCGGTCTCCTCCCATGATTTCCAGGCTGCGACGCACTTTTCGACGTCGAGTTCCCCGACCGGAGCTTCGAGCAGCATTTCGAGGAATGCCGTCGACGCAAGCGTACCTATGCCCACCTTGAACCCGTGCGAAACGGATGCCCCGTTGTATTTGAGGTGTTCCATGTCCCACAGGTGGCTGAACTGGTGTTCGGCTCCCGACGCGGGTCGGCTCGACTGGGTTGCCTGCATCGCAAAACCACTCAGCAGCAACCCTTCGGCCAGCTGTTCCACTTTGACGACATTCCCCGCATGTACGCCCGCCGGGTCGCAGAGCGCCTCTTTCAGGCCGTCCTGCACCACCGAGAATGCGAAGTCGTCCATCAACTCCGACCCCACGGCGTCGGCCAGCATCCAGTCGGCACCGGCCGGGATCTTGGCAATCAGGTCGGCATAGCCCGAGGCGGAGAGCTTCGCAGGCGCAGCCGCAGCGATGTTCGGGTCGAGCACCATCCCCAGCGGCGCCGGGCAATCGAAAGTCTGCTTGTTGCCGTCCTTGGTGATCGAAGCCCCGTAGGCCGTATAACCGTCCATCGAAGCGGCCGTACCCACGACCATGTAACGGCGTCCGTTATGGCTGGAACAGAGTTTCGTCAGGTCGTTGATCACCCCCGAACCGACGGCTACGGGCACGGCATCGGTCTCGGCAAGCACGGTATCCAGCTCCCCGACATACGCCCATTCGGCATAGAGCTTCGGGTCGGTAAAGACATATGGTTCATCCTGCGCGACACCCGCTCCGGCCAGTATCTTATGCACGTCATCGCCGGCCACGCGCCATGTATTGGCATCGGCCACAACAAGCGCCCGCTTATCCGGGAAAAGTTTTCTGAACATTTCCGCAACCTGCGGAAGGGTATCGGTTCCGATCACCAACGCCTTGGTGTCGGTCGTGCGCGACAGGGCACTTTCTACTTTATTCATAGTACGAAATTAATTTATTACCATCCGGAAAAGGGGATAAGTCATCCTAAAGCAAAATAAAGACGCATGTATTTTCCCTTTACTGCTCCAAAGTTAACATATTTTACTTTATTATGCAATATAAGAAAACAAAATACCAACAAATAGCTATCTTTTTCTTTTCTTTTCAACCTCCAATGTCGATAAAAACCAGGGACTGCAGATACCCACAGCCCCCGGTTCACCATATCCACCAAAACTAATTAACCTTCTTAACCTTCAGATTATCCAGCCACATACGATGGTTTTCACCATCTTTATCAAGAGCCGAATAGATTTTAATGCGCGTATCGGCCGTAACGCCGGTGATCTTCACTTTGTGATTCGTATAGCGATACGTATCCTTCAGTCCCTCCTCGATCATTTTATCCACAAGCACGTTACGTAAAGTCACCGTGGCACCGCCGTCACTGATAACGGCATCGGCCGAGGTCTCGCCCGTTACGCTCACGATCGTCGCTCCGGTCACCGTCACCCCGAAATACTCGGTAATATCGGTGTTAGAGGGCGCCATCATATCCCCCTTCGTACTGGGCTCGTAATACGGGCACGCATCGAATTCCAGCTCGATCTCCGTAGCGCCGGACAACGAAGAAAGTTTCGGCAAAGTCAGCCATGCGGGATTCTTGCCGCCACCAAATTTCATATATCCGGCGGCAAGCCCGACATTGGAACTGTTAGCCTTCCAATCCGCACGATCCCACTCGGGCAGGTATGCACTGAAATAGGAGTCGTTATCCTTCACGCCCTGGCAATAGATGGAGTTCGCATCGCCCGTCGTAATCAATATCTTATCCGGATCGGAAAAATCGGTCGTGCTGCCCAGGCTGAAGCCGTAGGCACCATAGAACGGCTGACCGCCTCCGGGAAGATTCTCGAAGTCCTTATAGAGGAGGTATCCGGACTTGTCGGGAGCCGCGTCGGTCGTAACGGAAGCCGAAGCCCACTCGGAATCGAGAAGCGCCTCCTTATTCGCCGTCGACTTGCGGCGGAGCTCCAGTGTATAGGTCGCCCCGGGCGTCAGTCCGCCCCACACGAGCCGGTAATATTTATACTTCGTAAAATTGAATTTCGAGAAGTTCTCGATCGACCGGATCACATTCCCGCCGGCATCCTTCACCCGGAAATCATAGGTATCGGTCGACCCTACGGGCTGCTGCTCCAACGCTGCGGCGGACAGCTCCCACTCCAGCACGGCAAGGCCGTGTGTCTTCGCGTAAATCCGCGCAGTGGGAGCAATCATAGGCACGGGATCGGTGGTCACGAACTGAACCGCCACCACGTCCGAATCGAATTCATTCGCCACGGAGCCGTCGCCGACAAGCGCCTGAACCGAAACCGTATAATCCGTACCGGCCTTGAGCCCGGAAGCCGTATAGCTGGTGGCGCTGACGACCGCCGAGGAAACCTCGTTCCCGTCGGACGTCGTTTTGACCACGACCCGGTAATTGGCGGCGCCGCTCACTTCGGCCCAGCTGATCTTGGCCCCCGAGGAGGTCACGTCGGCAGCCGCCAATTCTGTTGGCGTCGCTAATTTTTCAGCCGCAAAGCCCAAAGTCCCCACGACCTTCTGCGTCGGGTCGGAATTGAATTCCGCATTCCCGGCGTAAAGCGCCCTGACGGTAAAGATATAAAGGCCGGGTTCCAGATCGGCGAACTCGCAGTTCGAATCCTCTGTCTCGACGGTTTTCCTGAAGTCGGGACGCGTTTGCTGCGCCACGGAAGCCTCATAGGAGGTCGCCCCCTTCACGCCTTCCCACGCAAATGCGATGGAAGTCTTGGCGGGCGTATAGGTAATCTTTTCAAGCTCGGGGGCCGGCAGTTTCTCGGTCACCTCCGTCTTGTCGGCAGCCATAACGACGATATTGTCGATATTGATACGGTACCCCTTTTCGTTATAGGTCTGCGCCTCGATCTTGATGCGCGTCTTGTTGGTAGCGTCCTGAACGGTAAAGGTCAGCGTCTTCCATTTGCGGCCGGCAGCCGAAGTCTGTGCCGGGAGCACGGTATTGTTCACTTCGCCGTTGGTTACGACTCCGGCACCCTCGGCAGAAACGATGTAGGTACCCGTTTCGTTATCGAAACGCAGGAAGTCGATCGAAACCGACACGGTCTCGGGTGCCGCCGAAAGGCTTTCGAGCTCCGGCGTCATGATCCAGCCGCCATTGGCCGTAACCCCCAGCTTCACATAACCCGGGTGCTCATATACACGCAAGCCCGACCACTTTTCAACGCCGCGATTGATGCGATAGGTCTCGCCCATCGTATTGAAAACGTCGCTCGTACCGTCGGATCCCGCCGAAATCACATCGGGTTCCGCAGGCTCCGTGCCATCGAACTCCTTGCCGGCGCCGTCCTTTCCGTTCGGGCCGGGGCCCTTCTTGTTGTTCGGGTAATCGCCGCCCCATTTGAACAGGTCGAAGCCCATGCCGAACACTTCGTTCGACGAACTTACGTTCCCCGAAACATCACCCTGGAATTTCACGACCCCGTCGAGTTTGAAAGTCACATGGCACACCACCTCACCCAGCGTCACGGGCACACCGGTGATAGGCACCGAAATCGTACCGCTACCTTCGTGCTCGATCACAGACTGATAGGGGCTGCTGATGCCGAGCCCCTCGGCGGCAAGGCCGTCGAGCGTGGCTTCGATTTCCACGATCTCTTCGCCGAAAGCCTTGTCATAGGCGATTTCGAGCATTGCGGCGGATTCCGTATTGGACTTGAGCGTCCCCGAAATCACGGGGTCGTTCACCGAGAAATGACCGTCGGCCTGTGCGACCTCGATCTTGATCTCCTCACCGTTGGCCGGTTTCAGATAAATGTATCCCGTACGTTTGTCGCCGGGATTACGCTCGGCCGTAACGGTCACCCACTGGTAATCGCGTCCGTTACCGACACCATTGTCCGGAGAGACGGAGAACCAGTTGTTCACCGGAGCCCCGCTTCCGTCCGTACACTCGACACGCGCCGACCACGAACCGGCATAGCGTACCGAGATCTGGGTCGTGGCGCCTGAATTGTACGTCAGCTCGACGGCATCGGTATCCCGTTTGAGCGGAGCCACATCCGGATCGTCGGAGCAAGCCGCCAGACAGAGGGCCGACACGAAGAGCATCGTCTTTATCCAATTTTTCATAAGTTTCATAACATTTTGATTAGAGTAATAACTATTACCGAAAATAGCAAAGCGGATACGCCTCGGGGCGCGTCCTTACTCTCAAGAGATATGTCGGAACAACTTGCAGGACAAACATAAGCACATTTTTTCTTTTTTGCAAATTTTCGCACCTTAAAAACACTATTGCAACACAAATTGTTTCCTTTAGTGATTATTTAAATAGTTTTTAACACGCATGAAACATCAATAAACGAGCTTTGCCACACAAAAGACAATAATAAGACAACACGAATCAAGACTAACAAAATACAAACACCAACAATTGATTTTAAGGTATTTACAATATATAAATATAAAAATACCCCAAACCTACATAATTTTTACTATTCTTTTTGCAAAGTTTTTAAACCAAATAGTTGCATGAAAGAAAATAAAAACATATATTTGAAAGCAAAATTAGAAGAACCTTATTTATTAAATAATTAAAACACACAAACCTGACACACGCGAAAACCTAACTACTTTTTTTCACACTCTCCAGCAGAAGTTATATCGGGAATGACTTGCAACCAGCCGAAATCCCCGGAAAAACCCGGCCTTATATAATAATAGGTATGGGATCCGGCAACGAACCGATTGATAACTTAAACTGATGTAAAATGAAACAATGTTACACGCTGACCGGACTTGACGTACTGGGCAAAATACGCTCGTACATCAGGCTCCTGACGGTTATTCTTTTATATGTGACATTTGCGCTCCCGGCCTCGGCACAAGGGGGGGGGAAGGCCGTCTCGGGTATCGTTAAAGACGACACGGGAAATCCACTCATAGGTGTCACCGTCACCGTCCCCGGTACCACGAAAGGCACGACTACCGATGCCAACGGTACATACACGATCAATGCTGACAATTCAGAAAGCCTGAATTTCAGCTATGTGGGCTACAAACCCCAGACAATCCACGTCAACAACCAATCCACCATCGACGTCACCATGAGCGAAGACAACACCAGCCTCGAAGAGGTCGTCGTCGTCGGCTACGGCGTACAGAAGCGCCGCGACATCGTAGGTGCCGTCGAAACCCTTTCGACAAAGGGCCTCGAAGAGCGCATGGGTTCGTCGATGAGCATTTCGCGCTCGTTGCAGGGCGCCATCCCCGGCCTTACGATGACCTTTTCCGACGGTAAGCCCAACCGCGGCGCGACGGTGCGCATCCGCGGCGCGGAGAACTCGATCGGTTCGGGCGGTTCGGCCCTGGTGATGGTCGACGGCGTCGAAACCGACATGTCGACCGTGAACCCGGACGACATCGAGTCGATCACGGTGCTCAAGGACGCCTCTTCGACCGCCGTATACGGTGCCCGCGGTACCTTCGGCGTGATCCTCCTTACCACCAAGAAACCGCAGAAAGGCAGCGCCAAGGTGACTTACAACGGCACCTTCACCTTCTACAAGCGCGCCACCAAACCCGAGATGGTCACCAACGGCTACGATTATACCACCTCGTTCCTGGAATCCTACGTCAACGCATTCGGCAAGGATCCCTCGAACATCAACAACGTATTCAAATTCTCGCGCACCTGGTACAACGAACTGGCACGCCGCAACAGCGACCCCTCGTATGAGAAATGGCGCGTCAACAACCGCAACGTCTACGAATACTTCGGCAACACCAACTGGTACGACGTATTCTACAAGGACTATACGACCGGACACCAGCACAACATCAGCGTGACAGGCGGCGGTGACGTGGCATCGTACTACGTCTCGGGCCGTATGTTCGAGCAGGACGGCATCTACAACGCCGGCGACGAGAAATACCAGCAGTTCAACGTCAAAGCCAAAGGCATCGTCAACGTAAAGCCGTGGCTGCGCGTGGAGAACACCACCGACTTCATGTACCGCTATTCGCACCAGCCGACGAGCCACACGGGCATCTCCACAACGCCGATGACGGTATCGCGCATGCTCAACCACCAGGCTTACCCCGTAGCCCTGGTCACCAATCCCGACGGCACGTGGACGGAAGCGGCCGTATACACGGGCTGGGCAGGCTTCGTCGAGGGCAACTCGTGGCGTAAAGACCGCAAGTTCGACATGAACAACCGCACGGCGGTCACGATCGACCTGTTGAAGGACGTGCTGGTCGCCGCCGCCGACGTGAGCTTCTATTTCAACCAGACCGACCGCCGGCAGGCCGTGAACAGCTACACCTACTACACGGGGCCCGACAGTTCGGGCGAACGCCCCTCGGGCTCGCTCTACGAAGAGCGCTCCTACAACCGCCAGAAAGTCGCTTCGAGCGCCACGCTGACCTACACGCCCCGCTTGGGCGACAACCACTCGCTGAGTATCATGGGCGGTTGGAACATCGAAGATTATACCTACAAGAGCAACCTGATGAGCCGCGAAGGCATCATCATCCCCGGCAAGCCCAATTTCAGCCTGCTGGAAGGCGAAGCGATGACCCTGAAGGACAACGGCAGCTACGACTGGGGACTGGTCGGCGCATTCTACCGCGTAAGCTACTCGTACAAAGGGAAATACCTATTGGAAGCCAGCGGCCGTTACGACGGCAACTCCAAGTTCCCGTCCAACCAGCGTTGGGGATTCTTCCCCTCGGGTTCGGTGGGATGGCGCATCTCGGAAGAGAACTTCATGAGAAACGCCAACTGGCTCGATAACCTGAAGATCCGCGCATCGGTCGGTTCGGCGGGCAACGGCCTCATCAGCGATGCCTACGCCTACCTCTCCACGATGTCGATTGCACAGTCGAGCCTGCTGAACAACGGTTCGGTGTTCAACTACACGCAGGCACCCTCCCCGATTCCCAAGAGCCTGACATGGGAAAAGGCCACGACCTATGACCTCGGCCTGGATTTCGAGGCATTCAACGGCCGCCTGAACTTCTCGGCCGACATCTACCGCAAGAAGACAACCGACATGTATGTGGTGGGCGAAGAGCTGCCTGCCGTATTCGGCAACAGCGCCCCCAAGGGCAACTACGCCGACATGCGCACCGATGGCTGGGAGGCCAGCCTGTCGTGGCGCGACAGCCACAAGGTTGCGGGCAAGACCCTGAGCTACAATATTAAAGTCGCCGTATGGGACAACACCAGCAAGATCACCCGCTATACGGCCAAAACAGGCACGCTCCCGACCAACTACTCGATCAACTATTACGAGGGGATGACCCTCGGCGAAATGTGGGGCTACAAGTGCGACGGGCTGTTCCAGAGCGACGAAGAGGCGCAGACATGGGCCAACTATTCGAAGTTCACCAACCGTTCGGCGACCTGGCAGGCCGGCGACCCGCGCTACCTCGACCTGAACGGCGACGGATACGTCAACAACGGCAACAACACGATCTACGACCACGGCGACCTGGTGAAGATCGGCAACACCACGCCCCGCTACAGTTACAGCATCCAGGGCGGCGTGCGCTGGAACGGCATCGGCATCAGCATGATGTGGCAGGGCGTCGGCAAACGCGACTGGTATCCGGCCAAGGAGTCGGGTTATTTCTGGGGACAGTACGGCCGCCCGTACAGCATGGCACTCCCGTGGCATAACAGCGACCGCTGGTCACCGACCAACCGCGGCGCCTACTGGCCGCGCCTGGTCGGCTATTCGGCCAGCGACTCGGGCCTGATCCTCGCGCAGCCCAACACGCGCTACGTGCAGGACGCTTCGTACATCCGCCTGAAGAACCTCACCATCGACTACAACTTCCCCAAGGAGCTGGTCAACAAGATCGGCCTCCAGGCACTCAAGATCTATGTATCGGGCGAGAACCTCCTGACCTTCTCACCGCTCAAGAAGTACGCGAAGAACTACGACCCGGAAGGTATCTACGCCGGCGATGCGGACTACGGAACCAACAAGTTCGGTAGCGACAACTTCGGCGACGGCGACGGTTATCCCGTCATGAAATCGTACACGATCGGTTTGAGCATAACTTTCTAAATTACGGACGACAATGAAAAAGATAACATATATTTTACTTTCGGCCTGTTTCCTGCTCACGTCCTGCGAGGATTTCCTTAACAGGGATCCCGACGCCAAGGTCGGATCCGGGGATTACTTCACGGACGAAGGCTCTCTGCTGACCTATATCAACGGGTTCATCCAGAAATACACCCCCAGCGCAGCAGACCTGGGTTACGGCGACGGATACTCGGACATCATGGCTACCGAAAAGTCGTTCACGTTCCTGACCAACGCTTCGTGGACACCCGACCTGCAGAGCGGCTGGTCGATCAGTAACTGGACGCCGATCTACAACATCAACTATTTCCTGGTGCACATGCGCGAGGCGAAGGGGCTCTCCGAAGCTACCTACAACCACTACGAAGGCACAGCCCGTTTCTGGCGCGCATGGCAGTATTTCGAGAAAGTCAAGACCTTCGGTGCCGTACCCTGGTACGACGAACCGATCGACCCCGAAGACATGGTGGCGCTCTACAAACCGCGCGACAGCCGTGAATACGTCATGGAGCGCGTGCTCGAAGACCTGAACTTCGCCTGCGAGCACTGCTACACGTCGTCGGACTGGATCAACTGCGCCCGCATCAACCGGTACATCGCCCTGGCTTACAAGGCCCGCGTGTGCCTGTTCGAAGGTTCCTACCGCAAATACCATTCGGTAGACCCGTCGACGGGCAAGGCATGGGAAGACAAGCAGGCTTCGGCGAAATTCCTGCGCGAATGCGCCGAGGCCTGCGAGGAACTGATGGCAGCCGGCGTATACAGCATCGTGAACAACCCTGCCAAGGTCAAGACCCAGTACCGGGAGCTCTTCACACAGGAGGCCGTCAACACGACCGAAGTGATCTGGGCTCGCCAGATGAGCGTCGGCATGACCACGTTCCACGACCTTACGTGGCGTTACACGTCGGGCAGCTACGGACAGCGCTGGTCGCTCGACCAGGATTTCGTGAAGACCTACCTCAACCTGGACGGCTCGCGCCACACGGCCACCGGCGAGGAGTTCACGACCGAAGTCGAAAACCGCGACTACCGGCTCTCGCAGAGCATCATCACGCCGGGCTACACGAAGCTGGTGGGCGGCATCTCGACCGCAACACCCCCCGATTTCACGGTGACGCTGACCGGCTACCAGGTCATCAAGTTCAACATCGACGACAAGGCATACGAGTCGGCATCGGTTTCCTACAACTCGCTGCCCATCATGCGTTACGCCGAGGTGCTGCTCAACTACGCCGAGGCGAAGGCCGAACTGGGCGAATTCAGCGACGACATCTGGAACAAGACCATCAAGCCGCTGCGTGAGCGCGCAGGCGTCGACGGCAAGCGCCCGACGTCGGCAGACCCCTATCTGCAACAGTACTACGGGCTGAGCGACAGCGACCTGCTCGAAATCCGCCGCGAGCGTGCCATCGAGTTGCTGCTGGAAGGGTTCCGTTACGACGACCTGATGCGCTGGCATGCGGGCGAACTGCTAAACAAGCAGTGGTACGGCATCTACATCCCGGCCATGGACACTTCCTACGACCTCAACGGCGACGGCATCAACGACGTCTGCGTGACTTCGGGCGAAGCCGGCAACGAACCCGGTGTAACGTACATCATACTCGACAACAGCAAATACTCGCTGGAGAACGGCACGACCGGACGCCTGCTCTATACCGTGGGCCGCAACTTCGAGGAAAAGCGCTACCTGCGCCCCATCCCCAAGACGGCACTGAACATCAACCCCGACCTGGGACAAAACTATTACTGGAGATAAACAGGGAGGAAACGTGCCCCGGAGCGATATTTTCCCGGGGCGCGCATCCCGACACAAACCTTAATTCAGCATACAATGAAACGATACATATTTATCATCGCCGCGCTCACTGCCCTGATCTTTTCCGGGTGTTCGAATGACGACGACCGCCCGGTAAAGACCCCCATAGATCCGCTGACCGACATCTACGGCGTGGTGACCGACAACCAGGGGAACCGACTTCAGGGAATCGTCGTAAGCGACGGATACACCTGCACAGCCACCGACGAGAACGGCGTATACCAGCTTACGGCCGGGGAATTCTCCTATCATGTGTACCTTTCGATCCCCGCGGCATACGAGGTACCCGTGTCCGAAGGGCTGCCCTGCTTCTGGCAGAAACTGACCGAAGGGCGCAAGCGCTACGACTTCACGCTGACCCCGCTGGCCGGAGGTGCCGAAAACGAGTTCAACCTCTTCTGCGTGGCCGACCCCCAGTGCCAGAACACGACCAACATCGCACGTTTCAACAACGAGACGGTGCCCGACATCGCCGCACAGGTCGCAGCCTCGGCGCTGCCCTCGTACGGCATCACGCTGGGCGACATAGGGTGGAACACCGAGAATACGGACTACACGAACGACGTATTCCCGCTGATGAAAAAGGCCATGCAGACGGACAAGGTCGGGCTGCCGCTCTTCCAGGTGATGGGCAACCACGATAACAAGGTGATCGCCGTCAGCAAGGATAACTACACCGTCGCACACGACATCGCCGCACAGCGGAATTTCGAATACATCTTCGGCCCCGTGAACTATTCGTTCGACCGCGGCAACGTGCACATCATCGCCATGGACAACATCATTTTCCCGAGCCACAAGGATTATTCGCTCGGATTCCGCGACGACCAGGTCGAATGGCTCCGACAGGATCTGAGTTATGTTTCGAAAGACAAAATGGTGATCCTCTGCGTACACATTCCCATGCGCGCCAGCGGCAACCAGAACGTACAAGCGGTATTCGAACTGCTCAAGCCGTTCGCCGAGGTGCACGTCATGTCGGGGCACACGCACTACGCCGAGAACAACGTCTACGACAGCCACTACGAACACGTGCATGGCGCGGCCTGCGGCGCATGGTGGAACTCCACGATCAACGTCGACGGCACGCCCAACGGCTACGCCATCTACAACATCAAGGGCGCCACGATTACCGACTGGGTATACAAGGGCACGGGGCTCGATGCCCAGCAGCAGATACGGCTCTACCGCGCCAACGACATCTTCATGCGTGATTACTCGAAAAACTACCAGTTCTATTACAAGGGCGACGACCAGATCGTAGCCAATGTCTGGAACGCCGACAAGGACTGGAAAATCGAAGTATACGAGAATGGCATAAAAACAGGGGAAATGACGCATTTCGACTACACAGGCAATGAAAAGGACAAGTCCTGGGATGCCTGGGCACTGGGTTACCACATCGGCGTAGTAGGCAAGGCCGAACTGGACAGCAATAAGAAACCCACGAGCTACTACCAGCGCAACGTCCGCCACCTGTACTACTACACGCTTCAGTCACCGACAGCGTCGGTCGAAGTGCGTGCCACAGATCGGTTCGGCACGACCTTCACGCAAACGAAATTCACCACGGGCCTTGCCGAGGATTTCCCGGTCGGCGAGTAGGTTATTACGGAAAAATTCGTAACTTTGTGAATTGCGATTCAAAAGCAAAAACAAAATGAAACGACTGATCTCGATACTCGTCGCCCTATCGGCCTGGGGCATTGCCATCGGACAGCCCTCGGTACGCATTGCCCACGGGCCCTACCTGCAACAGGTCACCGACGACGGTTTCACCGTCGTGTGGACGACGACCATCAATGCCGCATCGTGGGTCGAAGTCGCTCCTGACGACGGATCGCATTTCTACGCCGCCGAGCGGCCGAAATATTACGATTCGCACATCGGCAAACGCCGCATAGGCCGCCTGCACCGCGTACGCGTGGAGGGGCTGGCTCCGGGGACGACCTACCGTTACCGCATCATGCAGCAGGGCGTGCTCTGCGACGAAGGCAACAAGCGGGTAGTCCTGGGCGAAGGTTACGGGAGCGACATCCTCAAACACAAGCCCTATACGGCCACTACGCTCGACGAAAAGAAGGATCAAACCGAATTCTGGGTTGTGAACGACATTCACGCCCAGGATTCGATCTTCCGGTTGCTGCTGGAAGGTGCCGAAAAGGCCAAACCCGATTTCGTCTGCTTCAACGGCGACATGCTCACTTCGATGGAGTCGGAGAAGCAGCTTTTCGAGGGGTATCTCAATTCGGCCGCCGAATTGCTGACGCCCGCGGGAATCCCGATCTTCGCCACGCGCGGCAACCACGAGAACCGCGGCTCTTTCTCCCCGAGTTTCCTCGACTACTTCCCGACCTCCACGGGCGAGGTATACTACACGTTCCGGCAGGGGCCGGCCTATTTCGTCGTGCTGGACTGCGGCGAGGACAAACCCGACAGCGACATCCGCTATTACGGGTTGTCGACCACCGACGCCTACCGCGAACAGGAAGCCCGCTGGCTGAAGGGCGTGGTCGAAAGCGAGGAATACCGCGCGGCACCCCTGCACATCGTCGTGCTGCACATGATCCCGGGCGGGAAAAGCAGCTGGCACGGCGAACAGGAGATCCGCAGATTGTTCGTACCGATCCTCAACGAAGCTTCGGTCGACATCATGCTATGCGGGCACTACCACCGCTACCAGTGGATAGACGACGGGAGCCGGGGCACGAACTTCCCGATCCTCGTAAATTCGAACCGGGACAAGCTCGTGGTGAAGGCCGACCGCAGGGGAATCGACATCGACGTCGTGAACACGGGCGGCGAGGTCATCAAACGCCACCGGATCGACAAGTAACCGCCTGAAAGGAAACAGAACAGGGACAAAGGCGCTTCCGGGCGCCTTTGCTCTTGGAACAAACCGCAGAGAACCAATAAAACACACTATGAAAACATCCAGACTACTGACCGCCTTCGCCACCGCCGCCCTGCTGCTCGGATGCGCCCCGGGCGGGCAAAAGGCCGAAGGGCCCTACTACATCGACATCAAAGACCGCGCACAGCTGCACGAGTGGTTCCGCTATTCGCCCGAGCGGCCGGTCGTCATCAGCGGCCACCGCGGCGGCATGGTGACGGGATTCCCCGAAAACTGCATCGAGTCGTTCGAGAAGACGCTCACGATGATGCCCTCGTTCTTCGAGATCGACCCGCGCATGACCAAAGACAGCGTGATCGTGCTGATGCACGACGCCACGATCGACCGTACCACGACCGGCACGGGCAAGGTTTCGGACTACACCTACGCGGAGTTGCAGCAGTTCTTCCTCAAGGATCGCGAAGGCAACGTCACGACCTACAAGATCCCCACCCTCGAGGAGTGCATCGCCTGGAGCCAGGGCAAGACGATCCTCAACCTCGACATCAAGGACGTCCCGCTCGAAGTGATGTCGCAATTCATCAACCGCCTGGCACCGGCCAACGTGATGTATACCGTGCGCAACGCCAAACAGGCGCGCACGTATCTCGACCGCGACCCGCAGGCGATGTTCTCGTGCTGGTGCAAGAACATGAAGGAGTTCAACGAGTATGTCGGGGAGCGGATTCCCTGGTCGCAGGTGATGGCCTACGTCGGCACGATGATGCTGCCCGACCAGCAGGAGCTTTACGACAACCTGCACCGCAACGGAGTGATGTGCATGATCTCGCTCGCCCCGACGCACGACCGCAGGGCCACCGACGCGCAGAAGATACAGGGCTATGAACTCGAAATCCCGACGGGTTGCGACGTCATCGAAACCGACTACCCCTACTTATTCCAGAACCTCAATCTCAACCGCAAGTAAACAAATGGCTGCATTCGAAAAATACCGCTCGGTCTACACGCACGACGAACTGATGGAACACCTGCGCCGCATCCGGCACGTGGCACTCGACATGGACGGCACGATCTACATGGGCATGTCGCTCTTTCCCTACACCAAGCCGTTCCTCGCGGGGCTCAAGGAGATGGGCATCGGGTATTCGTTCCTGACCAACAATCCGTCGAAGTCGATCGCCGACTACCTGCACAAGCTCGACGTGCTGGGCATACACGCCACACGCGAGGAAATGTACACCACCGCCCTTGCGACGATCGACTACATCCGCGAGCACTACCCTGCGGCCAAACGGCTTTTCCTGCTCGGCACGCCGAGCATGATCTCGGAATTCGAGGCAGCAGGTTTCGAATCGGCCGCGGATTCGGCGGACGACGTGCCGGACGTGGTGGTCGCGGCGTTCGACATGACGCTGCAGTATGACCGCCTGTGCCGCGCCGCATGGTGGGTGTCGCAGGGCGTGCCCTACATCGCTACCAACCCCGACCGGGTATGCCCCACCGACCAGCCGACGGTACTGGTCGACTGCGGTTCCATTTGCGCTTGCATCGAACATGCCACGGGACGGCGGCCCGACATCACGCTCGGCAAACCCGATCCCAACATGCTCACCGGCATCAAGGAGCGTTTCGGCCTGCGCGCCGATGAGATCGCCATGGTGGGCGACCGCATCTATACTGACGTAGCGATGGCCCGCAACGCCGGCGCACTGGGCGTACTGGTACTCTCGGGCGAGACGACACTCGAAACGGCCCTCGCCTCCGATCCCGGGCCCGACCTGACCGCACGCACGCTCAGAGAGTTCGGGGAGCTGCTCGAAGAGGCACGGCAGTCCCGTCCGTAGCAATACATTGCGTGTTCTACGATCAACGCCACGGAGCTCCGATTTCCGAACCGAAAGGATTGCAGCAAACGACATAGGAGCGCGCAGCATACCGCAGGAAGTCCCTGTGTATAATACAAACTGCGACGCCGGATCATTCAGCGTCAACACCACCACACAATGACACAGATTATCAGCATTGCCCAACGGCACAAATACATCC
>ENA-ORTM01002055-ORTM01002055.1-human-gut-metagenome-genome-assembly--contig:-NODE-2055-length-18098-cov-4.141163_pt1 | contig 18098 bp, 9 predicted proteins | sample MGYA00241909_ERZ509182 | MGnify/ENA primary metagenome ERZ509182 (study PRJEB26280, sample SAMEA2338855) | human gut metagenome | biome: human gut; feature: human-associated habitat; material: faeces...
ATGCCTGCTCTTTTGTCGTTTTATCGGGAGTATTTCCTATACAACTCTGCTGGGAAAAAACTAGACCTGCAACAAAAAACACCAACATTATTCTTTTTACCATATACCTGATATGTTACTTCTTATCTTCTTTTTGTAAATCTGCGCCAATATAAAAACCTGTATGAGTGGACTGATTATATCCCACATTCTGATGAGTGGCGCTCATACGGTAGATATGATCATCCATCAATGGACGGAAGCGGTACTCCGTCTCATGGTTCGTTGTAAAAATACGCAATTCAGTCCAACCATCAGCATCACCGTCACCATCACTATCTCCGTTATTAACCACGTAGATCATTTCCTCACGCCAGTCTCCCCAAATGTCTGCATAAAAACAAGGTGTTTTCTTGCTACCATTGATAGGTACAGTTCCATATTGACTTCCCTGAAATATTCTTCTTGCCGAATTGTTATAAGTACCATCGTCACTAAGATACCCCAATACCATATTAGCATCAATCATTTGTCTGCTCAATGAACCATTCCACCAAATTCCCATATTATAAGTATATGAATCCGCTCTAATCATTGGAGCAGCTTTAGACAGTAATTCACCTTTACAAGAATACATTTTTCCCATGGGCTGAGAAGACCAAACCTCACATCCCGGAGTTTCCGGATCTATATCGGCCACCAAACAACGTCCGACATCCGCTCCGTCACCAGGTATTCCCCATAATACTTTCCCTGTTGCAGCATCGCGGAATTCTGTACCGTAGTTTCCATACGAGCCAGGTTCCTCATGAGAGGCTACCACCTGTAATCCTTCTAATGTCGGGTCGAATTTTCCTAAATGTAAAGCATCGCCATGTCCCAATCCTGTGGTATAAAGAGCTTTTCCATTATGATCGAATGCACATGCACCATAAATAATCTCATCCTTTCCGTCATTATCAATATCACCCACTGAAAGGCTATGAAATCCTTGACCTGCATAATCCGAATACCCCGGATATGTATTAAAGTGCCAACGTTTAGTTAATTTGCCATTCGAATAATCAAGTGCCATTATCTGATAATTCTCGTAATATCCACGACACATCACAATACTAGGTGCGCTATTCAACGCTACAAAATGCCCTACTCCCATCAAGAAACGGTCCATACGGTTCCCGTGAGCATCTCCCCAATATTCCATCCAGTCTTCTTTATCACCTCTCGGGATATAATCAGTACGTGCCAGTTCTTTTCCGGTCATGCCATCTACAATAGAAAGAAATTCCGGACTTGTTGTCACTCGACCGGTTAACGGATTCCGGTAGTCAGGTATACCGTTTCCATTTGCATCGCTGATAATAGTACCATCTCCGAAAGTAGTGCCCACGGATGTCTTTATAGCAACTTCCGCTTTTCCGTCACCATCCAAATCATATACGATAAATGAAGCATAATGATTCCCTTGAGGCACATTAATCCCAACATCAACACGCCATAAAAAAGCTCCAGTAGCAATATCATATGCCTCAAATAATGTAGAACCGACAGAAGGTCCTTGCCAAGTCCCATCAGGCCCCGGATCCCGATCATCTACCTCTCGTCTGATAACTAGTTCATATTCACCATCTCCGTCCAAATCACCCACTGCTGCATCTGATGCCCTATATTTCAACGTAGGATCCGGCAAATTCGCATTATTCAAAAAAATACTTTTATAAAAAGTTTGTCCTGCTACTGACGGGTCAAATTTACAAGTAGCCAACCCTTCACTTGTACCGGCAAAACGCAGTTCATATTCACTTGTCACCGTCGGACTGAATGTTACATCCCGATAATTCGTACTGGTAGCTATCGGTGCCGTATTCAATTTCTCCCATGCACCGTCATCTACTCTCCGATAAATATCATAGGCAGCATCCTCCGGATCATCTTTCATCCATTTCCAACTTATCAATGCATTCATATCCGGATTATTACTATCATAACTAATCACCATCCCCCTTGTATCATTTGTTATGACAGGACGAATTTCCTCTGTCGGTTCACCCGAATTATTCGAATCGTTTGATCCGGCAATATCATCATCGGAACAGGCAGCCAGAACACTGGCTGCACAGAATAATAATGTAAATATTTTCTTCATATTATGTTTCTCTTGTTAGATATTAAAATTACCAACCCGGGTTCTGTCCCAAATTTGGATTTTTCACAGTCTCTGATTGAGGAATAGGGAAAAGGTACATTTTATCTTCCCACGAACGCTGACGCTCTTCACGTTTGAAATTAAAAGTACCATTACTGTTACGGGTAATCTTCATCAACGTAATCTTTTTCAAGACATCTCCCTCTTTCCAACGACGGACATCCCAGAAACGGTGGCCTTCGAAAGCCAATTCTACCATTCGCTCATTCTTGTATCTCTTCCAAAACACATCCAAGTTAAGGACTTCATCACGCAAAGCCGGCATTTTTGCCCGATCACGAATTATATCAACTGCTTGACGTGCTGTCAGTGGATTTTGGTCGCCCGGTAACGGTTGATCTACTTTACCTGTATAATGAGCCACAGCCTCCGCATAGTTCAGATAAAATTCTCCCAAACGGAATGTAATCCATGAATGCCATTTCGAACTTGAACTGGCCGCTGTCAGATTAATGGAAGCATCACAATATTTCTTCAGATAATATCCTGTAGGTGTGGCACCAGATAAAGGCTCCCCATTCACGCCCCCATAGTAAATTTGGAGAGGAGCCGTATTATAAGAAGGCCATTTTTCATCTCCATTCTTCGCAATGCAAAGAGCAAAACGCGGATCACGGTCAGCATAAGGATCATTCTCTGAATAACCACTGCCATCCTCATTCCATAACTTACCAGTGGACTGCATTTCATATGCATCTACCAATGTCTGTGTCGGACAGTTTCCGCTCTTTCCACCTTCCACGCCTACCGGAAAGTTATATCCTTCAAAAGAATTGGATACCTTGGAAGAACGACATAAGAAAATCATCTCTTTTGCCAAGTAATTCTCTGCTCCCCAAAGTTTGTCATAAGATTCAAGTTTATACTCATACTTGGCGCAAGAATCAATAACCGCCTTATTAGCTTCCGCTGCTTTCTTCCATAAATCACCAGTCTGTTCAGGATTGAAAAGCGGACTAGCGGCATATAAAGCAGTACGCGCCTTCAGAGCCAATACAGCCAAACGATTTGCACGTGCAGTCTCCGGTTTGCCATCAGGTAGCGCGTTAGTTCCCAACTTTGTATAGTCGGCAGGAATCTTCTTCACAATGGCATCACATTCATCAATAATAAATTGAAACACCTCCTGCACCGGTGTGCGTGTCAACGAATTCACTTCATCAGTCGAAGGAACTTTAGTAACCAAAGGCACATCTCCATATTGACGTGCTAAATTAAAATAGAAATAAGCCCGCAGAAAACGAACCTCGTTCTCGTAATTGTTATATCTGAACATCTGGGCCTCATAGTCGGAATTCAAACGCAGTTCCGGAAAAGTCAGTCCCAAATATTCTTCCAAAAACAGATTACACTGCTGAATAGCTGCATAGTTTTTCGACCAGGTAGAAGATATCGGATTACTAGCACTCCACGCACCATTATAGAAATCATGCACCGTACTATTACTCCAGACATATTCAGCTTCGTCACAAGCCGACGCAAGCGTTGCACCGCCATAATTACCCCAATCGGCATCCAACTGGGTATAAATATTGGTAACCAGCCCACCTACATTCAAATAATTTTGAGAAATATATTCCTTATCAAGCGTGGCATACTCCTGATAATTCAACTGGTCTTCGCAGGCAGTCAGTCCACTCAAACCAATAATGCTTCCTATGACTAAATATTTAAGTTTCATATCTATCTACATTATTTATTACTTAAAATCCTATTGTCAATCCGGCAATTACGCTACGCGTTAACGGATTTTTCACCCCATACGATTCAGGATCGGCAATCTTGATATGATCAAAGCACAACAAGTCATTTCCCCGAACATAAATCTTTGCATTACTCATAAATTTCGTACGTTTCATCCAACGTTCAGGTAATTTATAGTATAATTCCACATTACGTAGTTTCAAGAATGAACGGTCTTCCAGCCATAATGTATTCGTCTGGAAGTTGTTATTGTTACTTTGTGTGGTCAGCCTGGGATACTTGGCATCCGGAGTCTCTGGTGTCCAGCGATTGTCATAGTAATGTTGAGAGATAGTCACATCATTCACTAATGGCCAGTATACGCTTTGCGTATTCAACACAGCAGAATAACGTCCTGTACCTTGGAACATAGCATTAAATCCGAATCCTTTCCATTCTGCACCCAAATGGAAAGAATAATAGATTTCAGGAGCAGCCGTACTATACCCGATAGCTGTCTTATCATTACTGTCTATTTTCTTATCACCATTTACATCACGATACTTGATATCACCCGGCTTCACTACATTAAAAGTCTGCACAAAACTGTTATCTATATCCTCCTGATCTTTAAAGAAACCAATAGCCTCAAGTCCCATGACCTGACTCAGAGATTTACCCGTTGTTTCCAAATTTGCATACAGGCGAGGCTCTTCAAATTGCTCTACAATTTTATTCTTGGCAAGCGTAAAGTTACCTCCGACATTGAAAGTCACTTCTCCGATTTTCTTATTGTAATTTAGACCAAGTTCCATACCCCAGCTATCTACAATACCACCATTTTCATATGGAGACTCAAAACCGATAACTGCTGAATATTTACCTTGCGTACTTACCCAGATATCGCTTCTACGTTGGTAATATCCATCCAACGTAATATCTAAGCCACCCCACAATGTCACATCAATACCGGCATTATATTTATAAGCCTTCTCATGCGTAGAATTCAGTGCCGCCAGTTTGCTCAATTTGTATGAACTCATAGTACCACCGTAGCTACTGTCAAAAAAGTAATTGCTACCTCCGGTATAGATTTCCTGCCAATAAGCCTCCTCCGGAATGTTATCAATATTGATTAGACCCGCTGAAGCTCTCAATTTCAAGAAATCAATAAAATGTGCTCTTTCCATGAATTTTTCTTTGGAAACGACCCATGCCAACCCAAGTGTCGGAGAGAAAGCCCATTTATGACCGGGAGCCAACTTGTTGGAAGAAGAAACAGCCATACTCAAATCTGCAAAATAGCGCCCTTTATATCCATAGTGGGTATAAGAAGTAAAGTTCTCACGAAACCATGTATTATTAGCGTCATTCCGGTTACGATACTCATGATTCCACATCAACTGCGTATAAACAGAATGGTTGTCAGACGAATATTGATAATCCAATCCTAACATCGAATTAAAATTACGTTTCCACTCTGACACTTCAGAATCGGTATTCATCGGACTTTCAGTACCGGCAATATATTGTGATTCCGAGAATGGAGCGCCACTTTTCCAAACCACATTGTCACTTCCATAACGGTAAGTCTTTGAATGATTCTCTACATAAGCAGCCCAATTATCAAAGGCCAATTGGAGAGTGGCGCCCAATCCTGGAAGAACAGAAGACAAATCCTGCTTTAATGTCATGTCTGCATACAACGAGCGATTATGCCCTTTGGTATAGGCAGCAGCCTGTGACTGTGCAACAGGATTCAACGTCCCGGCCCAAGTCGTGTTACCACCCCACAAGCCATTCTCTGTCTGCACAGGAAAAGCTGTAGCCGGCAATGTATAAATCATTGACCATAAATCAGCATTATCACCCGGTTTGCTAGTCTCTGCCAGTGTTCCTAATAAATTAACCGTCATTTTTGTTGTCGAGGTAAGGTCAATATCCAAATTGGTACGCAAATTAGCTTTCGAATATTTATTCTGGGTCGAATAACCATCATTCATATTTGCATTATTGATAAAGCCCTTGTCTGTTATCAAGTTCAATAATGTATAATAACGGAATTTAGTACCACCACCACGGAAACTAATATTGTAGAGATTGGTAGCTGCCGTATTCTTAAATACTTCGTCTATCCAATTTACATTAGGATAGTAGTAAGGATATTCTCCCGACTTAAATGCTTCCAATTCCAGTTCATGATAGCGCGGTTTGCGTACTCCATCATTGGTCAAAGCCTCATTCACAGCCTGCGCATATGTATAACCATCTACAAAATCCGGACGGCGCGCTTCCCAATTGATAATATGGTCGTAAGAGAACTTTATCTCACGCGAATTATATTGTCCGCGTTTGGTAATGATATTAATCACCCCATTTGCTCCCTTATATCCATACAGTGCAACAGCTGCAGCATCCTTTAATACCTGCACTGATTCCACCTCTTCCGGAGTAATCAGCGTGATATCACGTTCGATGCCATCCACCAACGTTAATGGGGTACTACTAGACAATGTTTGTAGTCCACGAATGTAAAGCGTAGGTTCTTGAGTAGCATAACTGCCGGAATTCTGCAATGCAGTCAATCCTAATCCATGTCCATACAAAGAATTAGTCACATTCTTGGCACTTCGTTTTGTCAAATCCTCACCGGTGATAACCGAGATAGAAGCCGTGGATTCTTTTATATCTTGTTCGATGCCGGCTATATTGACAGTTTTCGCCTTATCTGTCTCTTGAGCATATCCATAAATACTCAAAGAGGCCCATAAAGTCATTACCAATATCTTTTTATTTTTCATATATCGAATTATTTTTCAATTGTTATTAGAATAACGTTTTGCTATTACCAACCGGGGTTCTGCTCTAACCCATACCCCTTGTTCACTTCCGATGAGGGGAACGGAGAAAGATACCATTTAGGATCAAAGCCGTTATCCCACCAAATACGGCGGTTTCCAAAAACAAATTTTTCATAGCTAAAATGTGTCGGTTGCTTCACACCATTTGCTCTGTCTCCACCATACCAAGGTTTAATTGCGGCAATCTCCCCATTAGCATTCAGACGTTGCATCAGCAGCCCATGCAAAGGTGTCTCAAAACGCTCTTTCATTTTATAACGAATCATATCAAAAAAGCGAACATCTTCCATTCCTAATTCACAAACACGTTCCCGAAGGATTTCTTCCAATAATGCTTTTTTATCAGTTGTCAGATTTTTGCCCGGATTACATGTTACCAATCCCTTCAAACCTACACGAGAACGAACTTTATCAATGTTATCAATAGCATCAGTATAGCTTCCGCCTGTTTGCACCAATGCTTCCGCATAAATCAAGTAGATTTCCGGCAAACGCAGATATGCCCAATGAGCGTACACGTTTTTATAGTCTGTATCCATATAGAACTTATTGTTTGCATATCCGGCTGTATATTTTCCGGCTACGTTAGCAGGTTCTTCCTTAGCATCCGTACCACCACTCCATAATTCATAAATAGTACCTGACATATTGCCTGTATTCCAATCCATCTGTTTTTGCATGCCATTCACAATAGCACTTTCATACAGACGGGGGTCACGGGTCAATACCACTCCTTCTTCTACTGTACCAGTTGTAAACATGGCATCCAATTTCCCTTCGTTTTCAGTCTCCTCCCAATTGAACGGTTTACCATCACTCCAAGGAAACATTTCCACATATTCTTGCGTCGGGTTATAGGACAAACGCTCGTTGTTATTCCATTCCCACCAATTGTATTTACTTCCAACTCCAGTGGTCACACGGGTAGAATGAAGCATTTCCGTACTTCCTTGTGTAGCATAAGCCTTACGGAAAGCCAAACGATAATCTTCCGGGCGACTGCCTGTCGCTTGTTCCAAGGCATATATACCACCATTCAATTGACTTTCAGTAAAGAATTCCTCACAGGCTTTCAAACAGTTATCCCAAAGTTCCGGTTTATAACCACCATACCAAATGGAAAGACTGCTGGCACCCGGATAATAAGCTTCTGTATCATTAAACAAGGGTGAGGCTGCAAAATTCCAAATCCTACATTTCATGCCGATAGCTCCTGCTCTCGTCCAACGCCCAGTCTCATTCTGTGCATCTGCTCCTGTATAGGCCCAAGGCAAATCTCCTTTCGCTTCATCCAGTAATCCGATAATAAATTTCACAGTTTCTTCTACACTGGCACGAGGCATTTCATACCCATTTTCCGTTCCGGTAAAAGAAGCACGTATAATAGGTAAACCACCATAATGCCGGAACATATCGAAATAACGCGTAGCTATCAGACACTTTGCCTCCGCAACCATCCGTTTTTTCTCATTATCTGACAAATCTGGCACACCGTCTATATTCTCTATCAGCAACCATCCGGAACGGACTGCTTCCCATACATTACTTTTCAGATAATCAAATTTCTCCTGACGAAGACCATACGTTGCCGAATGACTTCCGGCATAATAAACTGACGATATAGCACTACTAGCCCACTGATTCTGCCAACAATCTGAAAGACATTCAAACTTTCCCCGATATGTGTCGTTAGGATAAGGAAACTTATCTTCATTGTGAAACGGAAGACCATAATATTGCAGCGCATAAATTCCAGTCAGGAACTGACGTGTATATTTGGCACTATTGAAAACTGTATCCTTTGTCTGTTGACCACCCGGAGCTTTCTCCAAGAAAGAGTTCCCGAATTTTATCTCATCTACACAGGAAGAAAAGGGAAGTGCCAACACCAATCCTGCTATTACAGGAACTATTATTTTATTTTTTATTTTCATGATTCTCTATTTTTACCGGTTAAAATCCCACTTTCAAACTCAATGAATAGGTCTTACTCAACGGATAGGTCGGTGCACCAGATACCCTTGATTCCGGATCACCCCATTTGAAGTCTGTAATCGTAAGCAAGTTGTAGCCGCTAAACGTCAGCTGACATGTATTCATCTTCAGTTTCTTCATGAAAGGAAAATGGAAATTATAAGCTACCTGCAATGTTTTCAAACGCAGATAACTGGCATTAGCCTCAAACAATTGTGAATCAGCGTAATTATTGGTCTTATTAGTCCACGTAGCACGAGGATAAGCAGCATCTTGGGAAGGATTTTCTTTCGTCCAGGTATTCTCATATTGATAGAGCAATAAACCACCGGTAGTATCATCCTGATTACTCTTAAAAGGCATACGAAAACCTTCTCCTACCATACGTGACACATTCCAAGCTCCTGTCCATTGTAAGCTTACATCAAAGTTCTTCCAACTGAAGCCCATATTCAATCCGGCCACATATTTCGGGTCATCCGTAAATCCTAACTCACGAGTCATATCGTTCGCATCGATTACACCATTCTTGTCCAAATCGACATACACACAATCGCCCGGTTGCAAATTCACACCATGATCAGGGAAAGGAGTACCGAAAGTCTTCTCATATAAAGCGGGAGTACCTTCGTCGTAATAGCGCCAAAATTGATACAGTTTGCGAGCACCGATACGGTGTCCCTTTTCATATTGAAAATCATTATTCAAAGGAGCCTCTTTCTTTTCAATCACTTTATTCTCGTTGTTAGAAAGGTTCAGACCCACATAATAACGGAAATTATCACCGATACGGTCGTTCCACTTTAAAGAGAGTTCCCATCCCCAACTGTCAACGCTACCCATATTGGCCATCGGAGTGACAAATCCGAGAACACCGGGAGCTGTATAATCACGCAACAAAATATCACGGCGTTTTTCTTTGTAATAATCCACACTCACATTCAAACGTTCATTCAAAATAGTGAAGTCCACACCATAATTTTGTTTAAAAGCTTTTTCCCAAGTGACATCTGCATTATGTTTAGCTGCTTCAAAAGCTCCTAGTAAACTTGAAGGATTACTGATACCAAAATTATATGCGTGTCCGTATTTTCCCCCACCAACAAGGTCGCTACTATCAACTGTATAAGGGTCAGAAGTATACATAAAACGATCCCCCCCCACCTTATCATTACCAACAAGTCCCATAGAAACACGGAACTTCATATAATTTATATATGGTTTTATTGATTCCCAGAAATTTTCTTCACTAACAACCCAACCAATAGAACCGGCAGGAAAAGTACCAAAGCGTTTTCCCGGTGCAAAATTCTCCGAACCATTGTGTCCTACATTAAACTCTGCCATATAGCGGGTGTTCCAGTCATAAGTAACACGTCCCACTAACCCAACGTAACCACTCGGAATATCAGAATAAGTAGAAGGGTAATAACTCTTAGATTGGTTATAAAGTACCAATGCCCCTACATGGTGCTTACCAAAAGCACGATCGTAATTCAATCCTGCCTCCATATACCAGTTACGCCCTTTTCCCGATTTTCGTTGAGTAATTTTCATACGACCGTCTTCTTTCGTCTTCCGATAATCCAATGTACCGTCAGCCAATACCCATGGAGTGTAAGTGGCAATTTCTCTTTCACCATCTGTACGTACGGCAAAGTTGCTATTGTAGGAGCCTTTTAATTTGAAAGACAAACCTTTAGTCACCATGTCCAGTTTTTGACTCAAGATAAGGTCGGCACTCAATTTTGTATTACTGTTTGTCTGATAACCTCTCTGTACATAATCCATACCTGATGTACCAACATGAGGTAACGTCAAATCACTATAATCCGTAGCCGTGTATACCAACTTGCCGTTTACAAAACCCGGGCTGGAGAAAGGAGTCGACTTATATAATGAACTTATAATACCGGAACTATCACCACTGGTGAAAGGACGATTTTGATTATCTACACTTCCGGCAATATTAAATGATACAGTAGTTGTTTTGGTTACGTCAATATCCAAATTTGAACGATAGTTGAAACGCTTGTATTGGAAAGTCAAATCATAAGGCAGATCAAACTGCTTGAACATACCACTCTGTGTATATGCACCAGCAGAAATAAAATAACGTATGTTACTTGTACCACCGGTAATGTTAATATTATGTTGGCTTTGCAAAGTTGCCTTATTCAAACAATAGTCCACCCAATCCACATCCGGGAAACGGATTGGGTCGGAGTGATCCTTAAACTTTTGCATAATTTCCTCTGAAAATGCTAATCCGGCATTCGGATCATCATTCTTTTTCATCCGGTTATAAAAGTCTGCATACTGATAAGCATTCGCCCGTTCTGCCATCGTAGTAGGCATCAGTACACTGGCGGAAGTAGAGAAAGAAATTTTAGCCCTGCCTTCTTGTCCACGTTTAGTCGTAATCAAGACAACACCGTTGGCACCACGCACACCAAACACCGCCGTAGCTGAAGCGTCTTTTAAAACCGTGATACTTTCTATTTCATTCGGGTCGATCTCACTGAAACTACGTTCCACACCATCTACCTGAATTAACGGATCTGAATTGTTCCAAGTTCCCTGACCACGTACAAAGATTTTAGCTGCATCCTGTCCGGGTTCTCCGGAATATTGCACAGTAGTAATACCTGTCATCTGTCCAGCCAAAACATTAGATACTGAACTGACAGGGCTTTTCAATAATTCAGTACCATTGATACCGGAAACAGCACCGGTCACCGTCACTTTTTTCTGTGCACCGTAAGCTACAATTTGTACTTCTTCCAACAAATTAGAATCATCCTGTAACACTACCTGCAATTTACTGCCTTTCACAGTAACAAGCTGCGTCTCATAACCAACAAAAGAAACTTTTAATTTCGTTCCGACAGGAACAACGAGAGTAAAATTACCATCAATATCCGTAATTGTTCCCTTTGTACCTCCATTTACCATTACGTTCGCGCCAATAATCGGTTCTCCATTATTATCAAGTATGGTTCCTTTCACTGTAATGGTCTGCTGGGCAACGGACTGCACTGTTGGAGCTGCCCGCAGCTCCTCTGCCTGCGTAAAGCCTGCCACCAATCCCAAGAAAAGCAAATATTGTGACGCTTTCTTGAAACTGTACCACTTTAACATATATTTATTACTCATTCTATGTTTATTTTTTAATGTATCAAACTATTATCAAGTATCTATTACACCTAAAATTAGAAAGCAAGTGCGAAACGAAAATATCCGGAACTAGCCTTAGTATCTTTTTCCATATAGTAAGCAAACGTTCCATTGTTATTTCGTGCTCCAACCATATAACCTTTTGCTCTCACTGTAGAAGTCCAGTAACCGGCATAATTTGCAGCAGTATCGTCAGTTCCGGCCGGATTACTCCATAATGCCTCAAAACCACCTTTATCCAAAGAAGCAGCCAAAGCACTTTGATTGTCAAACATCACTTTGAAATCTCCAAAAGAAGGACAGAACCAACCGGTAGTAACTATAGGAGCCGGATATGCCTCCTCATAATTATCCCTATTGGAAAACATGGCATCCGAACCATTAGCATCGTCTTTTGCCAGTTCCTGCAGAATTATCGTATTATTGTATCCTAAAAGATATTCAGGAACCCACGCTTTTCCTGCACCGACATACAGATACTTGGCATCCAAAAAGAAATCTTTGACTTTAGTTGGATAATCATATTTTGAACTAGCACAGAAACGAGAAACAGCCGTAGCATTTGCTGAAGTTACAGCACACACTAATCCATGTACACAACTTGGATAATTTTGCAATAACACGTCATTTTCTTCTGTAGCTGTAGCAACAACTTGACCTGAATTATCCGTCAAATCTTCATATAATGCTGAAGTATGAACATTACCTACATAATAAACTACACCGATACAATCTTCAGGGGCTTCCTCACTCGCAGCCACTATTCGTCCGTCTGAACAGTAGAAATCACCTACCTGCAAATTATGAGTTACCTTACTCTTTCCACCTCCCAGCAGAAACCTTTTGTATTTTCCTTCTGTAACAACCGCCGGAATAGTATACTGTTTATCATCCTGCATACCAACAATTGTCCGAGAAGTTGCCGGATTCACAATCATGCGATATTCACCAGATACAGCCTCATAAGGTTGTATAGCAGCATTATTAATAGTAAAAGCAACCTCTCCACCTCTTATGACATAAGGTATTTTATTCAACTCCGAGTCAGTAAACTCATATTCTGTTTCAGGAGCAATCATTACACTTAAAGCCATACGATGCGTTAAATCTAACTGTAATGCATACTGTCCACTAGCTTCCTTCACCACTTTTGTTGCTTTAGAAGTCATCAAATCAGCACCCGCATATCCTTCTTTCGTAGACTGATCCATACTTTCCGGATTCCAGCCGGTTACCAACGCTTCAAAAACATCTTCCTTATCCAAATCAATGGTAACACCATCCTGATAAGGATAGTATGCATAATATGTAAGCCCCCCTTGCGTATTATCATAACGTAATGTAGAGTTCCACATGCCATTCGCATACTCAACTTTCACATTATTAAAATCATCCAGTACTTCATTGGTTGCGTCATTTACAGCAAAAAGACCTATCGCGTCGTTTTCTTCGAAAATAGTATTATAAACATCGTCTGTGACAGCGCGAGAAGCTGTTTTATTATCACTGTCAACCATACCGGCATCACTCACTCTGATTATCATATTTCCGGGTATAGCTGGCACAACGCTCTCTTCTTGCGAACATCCGACTAACATGGAAGCCAAGAAGCCGGTCAATAACAAGTATTGATAGAATTTCATATCTATTCTTTAATTTTAAGGTTAATAACTAATCAGCATCGACAATCTGGTCACCATCAGATCCCCATTGCGTCCCTTCTTTCTTCACCAGCACTGAAATGCCTGGTTTTCCCACAATTACATAATAAATATTCTGTGCTGTACCCTCCAACAGACCATCATTACCAGCCGGAGTGTACTTATAACTCTTACCACTTTGCGTCGACACCTCAATCAGTACTTTATCTGCCACCAATTGCGGAATAAGCAAAGCTTCAAAAGAAGCTATATAATTAATCAATGCTTCATCCCGTTGCCTTGGAATGACCGATGAAGAAGCAACGCCCTCTTTTACTTTCAAGCTCCCTCCACTAACTTCACCTTCCAACACTACATTATTAATCTTTAAAACAGCTCCTTCCAAATCAGCATCTGTTGTGCCGTCACCTTGCAGATGAACAATCATTTTAGCAGTCTGGTGTTGTAAAGGCAGTACATGGTTTCCTTGTAACGCTACACTCGCCGTACCCATTAGCAAATCTGACTGTTGATACCCCATACCCGACTGATCAGACTGTACACTCCAATTCTCAAGCTGTGCATTACCTGCCGTCGCCGGATACCATGCTGTAATTTCTTGTGCCTCCGTTCCGGAAGCCCAATAAAGCTGTTCACTCTCTACCGCAGGAACAAGTCCCCCCGCCGCATCAATAATAGTATAAGCGGCAGCCTTATTTCCATCACTGACTGATATCCGCTCAGTGCCATCACCTGTCCAAACATTATCTGCACTGGCACGTGTCAAGCTCTCCGTCTTTACCACAGCTGTCAGTTCCATTGGAAACTTTGTGTTTCCCGGAAGAAGTTCTTCGCCCTCGTTAGTACAGGAAATCAAACAAGCTATCCCTGCCAGACACAAAGCCCAAACATTCTGTTTTTTCATAATATACATCTACTTTTGATTAAGATTCATTTTTAGTATTTCCTTAATTAGCAATCACATAATGTGAATTATCATCACCCAGCCCCCAGTCTTCTATCACCACCGGACTAATCGTCATTCCTTGTGGAGCAATCGTCACGTTAAAAGTATAGACACTCCCTGAAGTCATTTTCGTTTCTTCTTCAAATGCAACAGCATAACTCTTTCCACCCATTTCTACTTCCAAAACTGAAGCCTTAGTCAAAGTCTGTGGAAAAAGAATAAGAGAAGAAGCTAATACGTCAGCCTTTGCTATCCGCATAGAAATATCACCTTTCTCAACTTTTTCATCAGTTACGACCATCCCCGAAGTAGTATCAAATGTACCGTCCAGCATAATATTCTTCAACTTATAAGTTATGTCGCCAGCTTCCACGCCAGCTTCGGTTTTGAATGACAACACCAATCGGGACATTCTGTGAAAGAACCGGAAATCGACGCGTGGCGTACGTTGTGAGCCACCCCCCTCGGCATACAGAAAATCAATAGCGGATTGCGCGGCGGCGGTTTGCATCTCTGAAGAGGTAGTCGCTTTAACAACTCCAGGTAACGTTCCACGTTCACCAATATAAGGAGCATAAGCTGTCATACTCATAGTATAAGGCCCCTTGAAATAAATAGTATGGTCTTCACCTTCCTTACTTACTACTTCAAACGTACCTTTTCCCGCATTATAAACATACTTTACGTTACGGTCATCGGTCACAACATAAGAAATGTTAGACATACCGGCAGCAGTTGTCACTCCAATTGCCGCCCCTTCTGCCCATACAGCAGCCTCTTTCTCGGCACGCGTAGTACCAAGAGGAGCGTAATCTTTTATAGTCCCATGAATTTCAGCCGGATAATCTTCCGCCGGCCCGACTGGCATCGATGCCTCTTTTTCTTCATTACATGCGGCTAACATCACTAAAAGGGAAGCCGCCCATAAACAAATGTTTTTCATATTCATTCTAATAATGGTTTATTATATAATTTTTGTTGTTTCTGCATTGCAAATGTAAAATTAGGCAAGCAAATATACATTCACTCCTGTACATTTACATGTATTGTAGTTCAAGTAAACTATAAAGGTGATATCTCACCCCTATTAATCACCCAAACAGTACCAGACACAATTGTCCACTATCAATTCTTTACCGTTTTTACCCTCAACACGTACTGTATTCCGACCTTTGCACAACTGTACATCTTTCCAAATAACACGTTTAAGTTCGTCCGGCTTCATAACTCCGATCTTGGCTCCATTTAGATAAAGCGTCACTTCTTTCAAATTTGTATAAATTTTAATGTCTGTCTTGTCTGACATACGATGTATAAAACGGCGGCTAGTAATATAAGCTATCGGCTCCGTATTCCAATTTGCCTTATAAAAATAGAAAGCATCCTTTTTAGTTTTCCGGTCTTGAGTTACCAGTCCCTTATCATTATATCCATCCTTCTCTCCTTCCTGACGCATATAAGAAGGAAAATCAGCAAATACCCAGATAAACTTCGCCCATAGATAAGGACGTTTCGCAAATGATTCCCAATTGCCTTCGTGGCAGAATGTCTGAGCTTCTTCAGGATGAAAATGACTATCGGAACGGTCTTCCATAGCAAGCGGCCATTGATGATGATTGATACTTGCCCCACCACCATATTCAGAAACACCGACCGGTATTCCTTTCGAGCTATTCTTACAATCATCAAAAAACTTGGATGCCGAAGGGGCAGCATCTTTGTACCATCCGAAGTATTTGTTCCAGGCTATCAAGTCCGAACACCCCAAATAGTAAGACTGGTCTACACAAGTAGCCAATGCTGTAAGCCGGGAAGAATCAATTGATTTATAAATTCTGTTAAGTTCTTTAATAAATGGAATAGGATTATCATACTCCACAAATCTTTTTCCATCACTCACCAATATCTCATTGCATATACCCCAAAAACAGATAGAAGGATGATTGAACTTCTGATAAACCAACTCTTTCACTGCCAACCGTGCATTATCCTTATATCCTTCGGTATCCACAAATCCGGTAAATGCCTGTCCACCAGGACCGCACATCGGTATCTCCGTCCAAAGAATAATTCCATTCTCATCCGACAAATCATACATCGGTTCTGCGTGAGGATAATGAGCAAGACGCATCGCTGTTGCTCCGGACTCTTTTATAAGTTCCATATCCAACCGGTAATCTTCCGGAAGCAAAGCACTAGCTCTACCTACTGCATCCTCATGACGGCAGAAACCATAAAGGTTCAGATATTCACCATTCAAGAAGAAACCTTTTTCATGATCTACAGAGAAATAGCGAAATCCCGTACGCTGAACCATCCTGTCTTTCAATTGATTGCCATCATACAACTCGACAGTCACAGTATATAAATAAGGATTCTTCTTTCCATCCCACAAAATAGGGTGGTTAATCTTCATCGGCTGCTTTACAATAGCATCAGAAACTTCCACTTCATTACTAGCTACGGTTTTATTATCCGCATCCGCCACAGTTGTTTTAAGCCTTAGCCCCTGTTGCTTGTTTTTTAATGAAAGATGTGTCTCCACATTCACATCAGCAACCGTTTTCGAAATATTTTCCTGATGGATAAATACTCCCGGAGAAGCATAAAATAAAGGGGAAATACAATCCTGTCCGGTTACAATCAAATGGCATGGACGATGAATACCTCCATTCACATTAAAATCACCGCTAACAGGCAAAATATCTGTACGATATGCATTACTTACCCAGACTTCTAACAGGTTTTCTCCTTCTTTCACCTGATCTGTAATTTCAAGACAGAAAGCGGTATATCCACCCAAATGCTCACCCACTGTGCGACGATTCATAAACACTTGTGCAGCCGAATTCACTCCTTCAAAATACAGGAAAAGACGTTTATCTTTCATTGCCTCCGTCACCACCAACGGACGCTGATATACCATCATTTTACGATCATATAATGTAGTCCCTTCAATATAACTCGTATTCCAAGTATGAGGTATAGTCACCGGAGTGAATGGAGCTTTCCGGTTTACTGTCGTGATAGGCCTGCACTCCCAGCCTTCATTCAGCGAGAGGATGGTGCGGGGAGAAGCCTCCTGTGCAAACAGCCCATTATTAACCAGACACAGACAAATCAAGCATAAAATTATAATTCTGTTTTTCATATAATTCTTATTTATTTGTTTCAATACTAATTTTATCTTTTCGTGATATTATTATTATCTTTTTTAATAATAGTTTCCTTTCTTACTTTCAACATCTATTTCTTACTCAAAATATGAGACAGAATTTTTGATGCAACAATCTCCTGTCCGGGCTCTGCCATGTGCACACCATCTTTGGCATAATAATCAAGCACTCCCAACAGCGGATGATAGATATCAATAACATCAAAACCCTGCTTTAAAGCCACAGTCTCAAGTTCCGGTACCAAACGTGCCAATCTCTTGCCTGAATCCTGATATTTAGGGCTAACATTTTCATCTCTCAAAGGTGGCGGAGTCACATAAATAATTTTGGTCTTACCGCCCCTACACAACTTATGCTTCTTAATTTTAGCCAAAAGAGTCTTTAGATTTTCTGAAACCTCTCCTTGTCTTGAATCAAACATTTTTTTAGAATCAT
>ENA-ORTM01002084-ORTM01002084.1-human-gut-metagenome-genome-assembly--contig:-NODE-2084-length-17803-cov-6.834066_pt1 | contig 17803 bp, 9 predicted proteins | sample MGYA00241909_ERZ509182 | MGnify/ENA primary metagenome ERZ509182 (study PRJEB26280, sample SAMEA2338855) | human gut metagenome | biome: human gut; feature: human-associated habitat; material: faeces...
CTGTCGCCGCAGCGGTTCTCTTCGTCCTCGAGCGCTCCGGTCGCCCTGTTCTTTCCAACCTCGGTTCCGGCGGTCTGAGCCAGAACGTCATCGCCTACCACAAGGCCACGGGTCCGCTCGCATCTCCCCGCAACCGTCCGGTGGTCGTTGTGGCGCACTACGACTCTCCGCGTGCCGATTTGCTGAGCTCCGAGCCCTTCGCCGCGTACCGTCCGCTCATCGTGAAGCTCCTTCCCGCTTGCATGGTCGCCCCCGCTATCTTCGCCATCGTGCGCGTGCTTCCGCTGCCAGATCCGGCAAAGGTCGTCCTGTGGGTGCTCGCTATCGTGGCTGCCCTGATTCCGCTTGCGAACGGCATCGCCATCATCGCCAATCGCTTCTTCCTGCCCTACACCACGGGCGCCGTGTGCAACAAGTCCTCCGTCGCGGCCATGCTCGGCGTCATGGACGCCGTCGCCCCGTACGAGATGGGCGAGGAGTTCCCTTCCGATCAGCCGGCCGACGAGTATTTTGCCGAGCAGCAGCGCATCCTCGAAGAGGCCATCGCCGCTGCAGAGGCCGCTGCCGCCGCCCAGGCCTCCTATCCGCATGAGATGGAGGAGGGTGCAGAGGATGAGCTGGCCGTCGAAGGCGTGGAGGGCGAGCAGCCCGAAGATGAGGACGCCGTCGAGGCGGTCGATTTCGGCTCTACGTCCACAATGAGCGCCGCCGAGCTCGAGGCCGGGATGACGGCTGTCAACCTGACCGAGGCCGATCCCGCCGACGAAGATGCGGATGTCGAGGGGGTTGTCGTCGAGGAGGAACCCGTCGAGCAGGGGACGGCGGTCTTCGAGATCGTCGAATCCGATCACACCGCCGTTGTGAATGCCGGAAGCGCCGAGGAGGCTCGTGTCGACGAGCCCGCCGCCGAGCAGGTCGTGGCAAATGAGCTTCCCGAAGATGAGATGGGCCAGGTCGAGCTCGACTTGGACGTCGCTGCTGAGGATGAGCCGCCGTTCCGCGTGAACTCCGAGGGCAATATCCGTTTCGGTGCCGATGTCATTCGCGCCCTGGGAATGATGCCCGAGTCCTGCTCCTTCGTGTATGAGAGCGACGCCCCGGCTGCCTCCGTCGTGGTCCCGGCTCCTGAATTCGCCGAGCATGAGCCCATCGAGGCTGAAGAATCCGCGCCCGTTGCAATCGAGGAAGTCGCGGAAGAGCGCATCGATGACGCCGAGAAGGCGTTTGTCGAGGAAGACGTTCTCGAGTCCGTCGATGAGGTTGAGGACGATGCCGCTTTCGTCGAGGCGTTCGCGCCCGTCGAGGAGGATGACTATATCCTCGAGGCCGAGTATGAGGTTATCGAGGAGGAGCCCCTCGCGGAGAATGCGGCGGCTGAGTCCGAACCTGAGGCTGAGGTTGACCAGTCCGAGGTCGAGCAGCCTGAGACCGGGGACGATGGCTCCCAGAATGACTCCTTCGACTCCGGTGCCGACATGGAGGATGTTACTAATCCCGATGTCGCTTCCGCTTCCGATGACGACGTTCCTGCAATCGAAGACACCTTTGTCGCCCCCTCCCCGAACGGATCGGTCGAGGAGGCTTCCGCCGACGGTGCGACGCAGATGTTCACCATGCCCGCGGAGGAGAGCTCGGTCGATCTTTCCGGTACCGTGGCCATGCCCGCGCAGCCGGTCGAAACGGTCGACTCGCTTATGGCCGAGGTCAACCGTGCCGTCCCCGCCCGTCCCCAGCGTGTGATCAACGTCCCCAGCACCGCATCGGCGCCCAAGCCCCGCACGCCCGAGACCGCCAATCGCGCATCCCTGTTCGATCTTCCCGATCCGTCGGCGACCCCGGTGGATCCTTTCGCCGCTCCCATGGCCGCGCCCGCTCCCGCCGCTCCTTCTGTGACGGCCCCCGTTCTCGACGAGCAGGCCGCTGAGGCCCGCAGCGCTTTCACGGTCATCAGCTCCCCCGCTCCGTTTGAGCAAGGCTACGCTCCCGAGGGTGCATTCGAGACCATCAGCGCTCCGGCACCCGAGCCTGAGAAGCCGCGTCGAGGTCTGTCCCGTCTTTTCGGTCGCAAAAAGAAGGACGAGGACAGCATGAGTGACTGGCTCGGCGTTGACGATTCCTTCGACGCCAAGCGTAGCGGTCACGATATCGGCTCTTGGGACAACTTTGACGACGATGACTGGAAGGGCGGTGCTGCCCCGTTCGGCGATGCGTCTGAGGAGGAGCTGCGCGAGGCCATTGCGGACATGGGCGACGACGAGCTGCTCGGTCACGACATCTGGTTCGTCGCGACCGGCGCTTCCGAAAACGGGAACGCTGGTATGCAGGCCTTCCTTGATGCCCATCGCGATAAGCTTCGCGGCGTGTTCCTCATCAACCTCGAGAGCGTCGGTGCCGGTCAGGTCGCGATGCTCTCCACCGAGGGCGAGGAGCGAGTTCTCAAGGGAGATAAGCGCATCACTAAGCTCGTCCAGCGTGTGAGTTCCGATTTCCATCACGAGTACCCCACGGTTGATATGCCGTACGTCACCACCGATGCTCAGGTTGCAATGAACATGAGTCTCCGCTCGCTGACCATCGGCGGTGTGGAGGGTACCGGCTTCGCCCTTGCTCGCACCGAGGAGGATCAGCCCTATAACGTCGATCTTGAGAACGTCGCCGTCGTGTCTGATGTGGTGACCGAAGTCATCCGTCGTTCGTAACGGTTTATGCCTGAGGGGGACGTGTGATTCAGTTCATTAAGGAACATTGGGTCCAATATCTCATAGGGGCCACCGTTGCCGTTCTGCTCGGTCTGGGCCTCTCGTTCTTCTTGGGCGGCATATGGTCGACGCCCGAGAGCATCCGTGCCGAACGTGTCGAAGCTGAACAGCAGAAGGGCGAAGAGCTGGACGAAATCGATTTCGAAACGCGAGCCGCGTCGAGGGACTGACATCGAATCATCGAAGGGCGAACCCCGGGGAAACCCCGGGGTTCGTTGCATCGGCAGCCGTTCGCAATTCCTTATCGAGTGGCAAACACAATAAGTGTCCGCCGCCGCCCGCCGCGCCGTGCCTCCGCACATGTCACAAGAGTGAGAGCCCGACGAGCTTCCAGAGCGATGTCGGACGCGTTTCCTGTATGCGCGGCGGAGCGGGACAGCAAATCGGTCAACCAGTCTCGCAGCTCCGAAGGCGAATCGAATTCGAACCGTTGTATGAGGGCGTCGTCTTTGTCGACAACAAGTGAGAGAACCGGTTCGAATACCTCGCTTTCCGCGCGGCTATTCCAGGTTGCGTTTCCGATTGCATCGAAGGTGGATTGCTCATGAGTTCCTGCGAGCTCGGTGAACATGTGGTGCGATCGGCCAAGTCTGTGTCCGAACACGAGCAGGTGCGCCCCTCGTTCCTCGCATCTCACGTCAAGGTAGGGGCAGCCGAGTTCGCTGCGCTTCCCCCATGCGTCGTGATCGAGGTACCAATCGCGCGCCTTATTCTTTGACGGCAGGGCAACGGGCAAGTCGATGCTTGTGCCCGAAACCGTGATCCAACCCACGATTTCGGAGTTGATTTGAGCAAGGGATCTCCAATCCACCTCGGCGCATCCTCTCTCCTTAGACTTTGGCTGAAATCGAATTCTTTCACGCAGGTCTCTCGTCTTCCGTTCAGCGGATGTGAGTGATTCGGCTGCAGAGAGTCCCGCGCCCGCAATCGCGCTTAGGACGCAAGCCAGCAGAACTCGCCGTTCGACCGCTTCGCCAGCGCTTTCGTTGCCATGCGTATCCTGCGGCGACGATGCTTGCGATGGAGAGGCCAACTGCAGTTCTGAGCAAAGGGGCGGCTCCTGTCTGATCGAGGCTGATGATTGGATGTGCCTGCACCTTTGCCGCCTCTTGATGGACGGCGTCGCTGTCGTGCGCTTCAAGGCCTTCACCACCTCCATTGCGGTAGAGCGAAACATGAGCACGGTTGTCTATCGAACTGCCGCCGGTGTACGCTGGCAGCGCGCGCATATGGATTAGCGTTGGCGCATATGCGTCCGCTGACCCCCCGTCTGCATCCTGCTTTTTTCCATGTGTTGGGGGAACAGGGTTCCAATCGTCATGCGGATGTTTGATGTCCGCGCCATCCCATTGGCTTGGTCTCGACGTAAAGTCCTTGTTCACACACCCGTACTCGAGACGGATGTCGGTGATGGCCTCGCCCGATTCAAGGGGCAGGTCGGAGGCGGACAAGAAGGTGCTCTCAGTGGCCGAGACCCCCTCCTTCCACAGTCTCCAGCCCCCATAGTCCTTCACTCGACCATCTGCGCCGACGATGTTCGCAACTGCCGCATCGCCAAGCCAAGGGTTCGCGTGCCCATCTGCAAGCGTTGCATTGGCGTTCTCTTCCTCCGCGTCGTCTTCTCGGTCGAGGTTCGTGCGATACCAAACGTTCAACTCCCCGTCGTAATCGCCGTGCGCCCGCCCGGTCGTGATGCCCGTCAGCTCAGCCATGCCGTTTTCGGCCGCATCGAGATTGTCTTCAACGGTGAACTCATCCACCCAGCTTGAGCTGTCATTTCGATAGTCGAGAGCGTACGAGAACGAGCTGTCTTCGCTTTTCCGCGCCTTCGCGCGATTGAGGCCATCTCCATTCGCTTCCGCGTCCGTGGCAACGGGTTTCGCAATCTCCTGACGTTTATCGATTTTGCCCGACACGCTAATCGGACTGTCGTGGAGTGAGACCATCTGGACGTCCGTCGTTGGTTTCACGTTGAACGTGAGCGCTGCGGCCGGCTCGTGTGTGTGGGGAGATCTGAGTTCTGTCAGCGTGTAGGATCCCGGTTCGAGCCGTTCGATACGATGGGCCTCCGTTGTGCTCGTCCAACTTTCGATAACGTTGCCCTCTCCGTCCGTGAGTTCGAGCAGTGCGCCCGCAAGCGGCTCCTCGGTTTCAGATGCCCGCTTCGTGATTTCGACTTTGGTGTAGTCGTTGGCAATGTCGATGCGCTGGGATGCGACCCCCTCTTCGTTCGGCATGACTTGGGTTGCGTATGTGTGAACCTCTCTGTTGACAACGTATCCGTCGGGCGCGTGCATTTCCTGAACGCACCAGCTTAACGGTTCCTCGTCGGCCTCGCGGGTGCTCGGTCCAGCCATATGCCGGGGCTGATCCTGCTGCTCTTCGAGCGCAATCAGGTTGAAGAGCGCGTCGAGTTCATGCGGCAGCATCGGAAGGTGCGTTAGGACTATGTCTCCATGTTCGTCCGTCATCGTTGATATGCCTGCACGGGAAAACGCCGCATCCAGATATTTCTTGGCATATGGTACGAGTGTGTGATCCGTGCGATAGAGCTGGGACTCACGCCATTGCACATGAGCCGGTTCGCCAAAAGCAATCTCCACATCCGTTTTTGCGCTCAACTTCTCATCACTGGTCGATGTTGTGCTTAACCGATACGACCCCGGTTTAACGTCTCTGATGATGGCCAGATCGCCATTCAAGTCAAAGTTGTCGGTCTCATATGATTCGAGTTCGATATCTCTCGTTTCGACGGAAACCTGTCCCTTCATGCCGAATATGCCCGGAGTGTAGGCGATGAGGTGTGACGTGCCCGCTTCGATGCGGAGTTCCTTTTCGTAGTCGGCGTGTACGGCCGTCCCGTCTGCATCAAGCAGATCGATCCGATACGTGCCGGGCTCCAGCATGTCGTCCGTATTGCCGAGCGTTACGCGCTCGGCGCCACGCGTCGCATCGGGCTCAAAGGTTCCAACCTCCTTTTCTCCGCTGTCAGAAATTCGGGTGAGATGCAAGGAGTAGCCGACGGGGACCGATGCCCTGGCAAGTGCGTAGTCGACCTTTTGGTCAAGTCGGATCTCGACGTTCTCCCAGTCGCGAGCGCCGATGCAGTTCGTGATCAGCAGCGACCCCAGATTCCCGTCGCTGGCCATCCGCTCGGGCTCAACCTGCTGTTTGAATTCGAGTTGTCGAGGCCAGACATCGAACGATGCTCCGGCCAGGGGCGCTCCCGTCGACGCATCGGTCTTATGTATGACGGTTTCGGTGGGGGCGTTCTGATGCGTCACCTCGATGTCGACCACGGGTGTTTCCGCGTTGACCCAGCTCAGGGTGAAGGGTATGGGGGTGGGGTCGAGAATGTGTCCCGGCGCCGCTTCGACCTCGACGAACGCATATCGAGCGTTCCCGCTGCCGAGCGGCAACCCATCGATACAGGCCACACCACTTTCGTCGGTGGGGTCGAGCTCGACCGTCGCGCCCTTGGGCATATCGACGGAGCCACTCGGGTTCAGGATGTCTTCCATGGCTACCACGATAAAGCGCGCGCCTTCGATTGCGTTTCCCTCCTCGCACCATGGACAGGTGTCATCGGCGCAGCGCTTAACGATCGACGCCGATCCCGTCGCTCGTTCGTCTGAGATGCGCACGACGGTCAGCGGTTGCGTTTCGGCGTCGTCGGCAATGTCGAATTCGATTTCGTCCCCGTTGATCAGATAGGGTTTCACGGCTTTCATTTCCCGGATGTAATAGGTTCCCGGTTCGAGCGGCTCGGGCAACGTAACGCATCCCGTGGCGTCGGTGGTGAAAGTGTCCATCACCGCATGATTGGGATGCCAAACCTCCTGGGATATCGGTTTCTTGTGCTTGTCGAGCACCTGAAACGCGAACCCTTCGAGTGGGATGGGCTGACCGCTGGTGGCGTCGCATTTCACGATTTGCACCCGCGATCCGACAAAGTCATTGTCGACGATGTAGTGCAACGTGCTTCCGTCTACCATCTGGTCGGTCCCAATGACCCAATCGGGGCATGGTTGATAGCCCGCGGGCGTGCTGTCGGGGTCCTCGTGGACGGTATATCCTTTTCGGTCGTAGGGGATGGCGCCCTTGATGCCGTCGATGCGCGATCCCTCACCGAACCACCTGCCCGCGCTCGACGCTCTTCCGCGGTCGTCGGTCGTGATGGAGCCGACGGTTTTGCCGGTCGAGTTTGAGATGATGTCAAAGCGTACTTTGGCACCCGGCTTTTGCAATCCGGAGCCCTCGCTGCCATTTTCGAGGTATTTCACCACCTCGATATCGAATGCCCGGGGCACTTCGCCGTAACCTTCTTTGGGTGAGAGTTCGAACACGCCCGATGTCCCAAGCTGGCCGCCGTGCACCTCGTAGGTATGCACGGTCGGATCGATCCGATAGCCTTCGGGTGCTTTTGTCTCGACCACGGAGATACGGCCCAGAGGGATGTTCGTCGCCGTGGCGACGCCGCGTTCATCCGTTGTCATATGCGTTTTCCATCCCTGGGTCGACAAGGAGGTCACTTCGTATTGGGCGCCCTTTAGGGAGAGGCCCCTCTGTGCTCCGCCGCCGGTGGCGGCATCTTGTTTGCGAACGGTGAGGGAGACGGTCCCCGGCGCGTCCTCGAATACAATCGCGGTGCCCTTGGGGTCCACATGGAACGGGATGCGGCCCTGATGCAGCTTGTAGCCCTGGGGTGCCTTGGTTTCCACGGCGTAATAGTTCTTGTTGGGGGCGAGCTTGCAGCGGGCTTTGCCGCTGGCATCCATGGTGATGGAGGTAACTTTGCGCTCATCCGCGGCGTCGTATATGTCGAAGGAGGCCTCGCTCAGTGTGTATGCCGAGTTGCCGTCAGTCAGGTTCGGCGCCTTGGAGCGCTTGGCGAACTCGACGTCCATATCGAGCACGAGCTTCCATTCTCTGGTGCAGCAGCGTTGGTAAGGATAGGTGCTTGGCACGGTGCCCGGTGCACCGGCCGCTGCGTTTTGGCTTTTGATCAACACGAAGTACGTGCCATTTGGGTTTCGCTTTGCCTCAAAAGGATATGAGCCGTCGCAGGGACCCGGGTACAGGCTGTGATTCGGCACCCCGATGACCACTTCGTAGCAGAGTGCGGGGTACGTCGCGCCGTCCGGCATGGTGACGTTTCCGCTGAACTTGCCTCCCACAACGGCGTTGCCCGACATCACGCAGGTGCCCGTGACCGTCCCGTCGGGATGCACCTCAACCGTATTTCCGTTGGGGAATGTGTGCGTGTAGCCATCTGCGGCGAACGCGCTGCGCGACCAGGGTTCCACGAGACCTGAGAGCACGCAAAATGCTGCAGATATGAGGATGAATATGAGAATGGTACGAGCTCTAGCGTTGAGTGTCGCGCCCGGCAGGGGATACGTTCGCCGCCGTCCGCGCGCCCGCCGCGCCGCGGCTCCTTCGGTTGCCGTACGTCCCTTTTTGGCGTTTCCACCTCCGATCAGCCCGCGTGTCGGTTTCTTCCTCTTGTCGATCATCGTGCCCTCCCGTGGTCTCGTGGTTGAACGCGGGCGGCTGTGTTTGTGGTGCATTGCCCGTGGGGCGATGCTACGATGCGAAATCCCGAGAGCATCTCGATTCGTCTGTCGTCGCTTTGGTAAGAAGCTGAGAAAAACTGACCATTCGTGCCGTCCCCCAGCTCAAGACGACGCCATGTGGTGAGCAGTTCACAGGGCCTTCGTTTTTGCCTGTTTTCATTCAAAGAAAGAGCGCAAAGACGTCGGTTGCCTGTGCGGGAGTGCGCGTGGTAGGATTAATCGCACGCGGGTATCGCCAAGTGGTAAGGCATCAGCTTCCCAAGCTGACATTCGCGGGTTCGAGTCCCGTTACCCGCTCCATTGAAGCCAAAAGAGCCCGGTACCGTGGAGGTGTCGGGCTCTTTTCATGAAAGGAGCCCTCGTCATGATCGATCGCTACACCCGTCCTGAGATGGCCCACATTTTCTCGCTCGAGAACAAGTACGCCGTTTGGCAGGAGATCGAGGTGCTCGCCTGTGAGGCCCAGGCCGAACTCGGCCAGTGCGGCATCACCAAAGAGGATGCTGCCTGGATTCGTGAGCACGCCGGGTTCGATAGGGCCGAGGTCGACGCTATCGAGGCGGTCACCCATCATGACGTCATCGCCTTCCTCACCAACATGGGCGAGCACATCGACGCCGAGGTTCCGCAGGGCGAGCCCAAGCCCAGCCGCTGGGTCCACTACGGCATGACCAGCTCCGACCTGGGTGACACCGCCCTGTGCTACCAGCTCGTCCAGGCGACCGACATCATCATCGAGGACGTGCGCAAGCTCGGAGAGATCTGCCGCCGCCGCGCGTTCGAGGAGCGCGACACCCTGTGCGTGGGCCGTACCCACGGCATCCACGCCGAGCCCATGACCTTCGGTATGAAGTTCGGCAGCTGGGCCTGGGAGCTCAAGCGTGACCTCGACCGCCTGGTGGGCGCGCGCAAGAACGTCGCCTTCGGAGCCATCTCCGGAGCGGTTGGCACCTACAGCTCCATTGACCCGTTCGTCGAGGAGTATGTCTGCGAGCATCTCGGTCTGGTACACGATCCTCTGTCCACCCAGGTTATCTCTCGCGATCACCATGCGTACCTGGCCGGTGTGCTCGCCACTACCGCTGCGACCTGCGACCGTATCGCTACCGAGATCCGCAGCCTCCAGAAGACCGACACCCTCGAGGTGGAGGAGCCGTTCCGCAAGGGTCAGAAGGGCAGCTCGGCTATGCCGCACAAGCGCAATCCCATTACGCTTGAGAAGGTCTGTGGCCTCTCCCGCGTCGTGAAGGCCAACGCCCAGGTCGCGTTCGATAACGTCGCGCTGTGGCATGAGCGCGACATCTCGCACAGCTCCGCCGAGCGTGTTGCCCAGGCGGACAGCTTCATGGCGCTCGACCACATGCTTACCTGCCTCATCCGCATCGTGGACGGTCTCATCCTGTATCCCGCCCGCATGAAGGCCAATCTCGATCTCACGCGCGGCCTGATCTATTCCTCCAAGGTGCTGCTCGCCCTGGTCGATACGGGCATTTCGCGCGAGGATGCGTACAAGATCGTGCAGCGCAACTCTATGGCCGTGTGGGATGACGTTCACGCCGCCGTGGATGGCCTGGATCTGCGCTCTCGCCTGGAGGCCGATCCCGAGTGCACCGTGACGCCCGAGACGCTCGACGAGATCTTCGACCCGTGGGACTTCCTCACCCGCCGCGACGTCCTATTCGATCGTCTTGAGCAGCTGAGCTTCTAAGAGATAGAAAAAGAAGGAGTCGAGCTTGAGGTTTTCGAGAATGACACGGGTGATAACGTTCGTGCTCCTCGCCGGTGCGCTGTGCGCTCCGTCTGTGCTCCCCTCGTCGGCTTATGCCGATGGCGGGCAGGCTGGGCCCGGTGCTGATCCCCAGGCACTCGAAGATACGCATTTCTTCCCCGATTTTGAACTCGGACCCATCATGGTTTCGGGCTGGAATTTCAAAACGCTGCAGGAGGCCGTCGACGCCATTGGCAGCGATTCTGAGGTTAAGGGCCGGACCGCGGTACTGATAGACAATGTCGAGGAGTCGATCACGGTTCCAGCGGGTAAGGAGCTGTCGATCGATTTGTATGCTCATAGGCTGAGCGGTACGGCGGGTAAGCCGGCGATTACCGTCAAGTCGGGCGTCAAGCTCACCATTGAGGGTTCGGTGGCCGATTCGGCCGTGCTTTTTGCCCCGACCCCCGGCACTCCTGCACTCGTGATCGAACCCGGAGCGTCTGTCGTGATGGAGAGTGGGTCGGTGAAAGGCGCGGAAGGCGTTACGACCCCCGTCATCCAAAACGGAGGAACGTTCGTCGCGCATGACGGGGTCAGGGTCGAGGGCGAGGTTCTCGGCGGTATGGACGTGCACAAGCATGCGCTTTCCTTTGTGCCCGAGGTGCCGGCGACCTGCATGGTGGACGGGCGTCCCGAGTACTGGCATTGCGACGGCTGCGGGCTGTCGTTCTCCGATCCCGAGGGCCGCAACACGATCAGGTTGGATGAGCAGGTGATTCCGCATCTTGGGCACCTGATCGGACATGTGTCCGCCGTGGAGCCGACGGCCCAGGCGGAGGGAAATACCGAGTACTGGGAGTGCGATCGCTGCGGCCTCGTGTTTGCCGATGCCGGCCTCGCGCAGGTGATTGAGAAGTCCGACACGGTGCTGCCGAAGCTTGAGGAGTCTGCGCCGGTCTTCCCGATGCAGCCGATGCCTCCCACTGCCCAGCAGGTTGTCCTGGCGCCGTTGAGCCTTTTGCCGAAGACGGGTGATGACTCTGCTATTCCGGTCGTGATCATGGGCGTGATCGGAGCTATTGCCGTCGTTGCCGGCATCGTGGTCAAGATGCGGGGAAAGTCGAAATAAATCTTCAAGAGGCCTTGTTCTTTGTTGTTCGGATATGGGTCCAGGCGTGATGCCGAGAGTGGTTATACCGCTCTCGGCATCATCTATATCAAGCAGTTAAATGCCTGGTAGTTCACCGTTCAGGTGACAAAACACGACGATTGGCGATAGGTCATTCAGAGGTTGGATTTCCATTGTGCGCAACGGGGTATTATGTTGCTGAGCGGCCAGAAGGCCGAGTAAGCGAATGGAAGGACCGAACGATGAGAAAATGGAGTAAGGCCCCGCGCATCCTATCGCTTCTCGCGGTGATGATCGCCGCAGCCGTAGGATTTGCGCCTGCCGCGCATGCGGCTGAGGGCGACGTCATGATTGGCGACAGCGCGTACGCCTCGGTGCCCGAAGCGGTGAAGGCGATCGTCGACAAGAAGGAGCCGCAGGGCAGTACTATCAAGCTGACGAAGAATCTGACCGGACCGGGCGTTCAAGTTGCCGGGGGTCAGGAGTTCACCTTCGACCTTGGCGGGCACACGTACACGGTGACCGATCACACGGTCGGTTCGACGGGTACCGAGACCAACGCATTCCAACTGATGATGGGTAGCAACTTGACGTTCCGGCACGGTGTCATCACCACCGAAAGCGCGAGCGGAAAGATTCTTATTCAGAACTACAGCAATCTCAAGCTGGAAGGCGTCACGCTCAAGGGCGGTCCGCACACCGCGTACACGCTGTCCAATAACAATGGCAACGTGACTATCGGCGCCGGTACCAACATTTACGCCGGCGGGGCCAGCCCTAAGGCGGCATTCGATGTTTGTCGCTTCGCAGATTACGAGTCTGTTGTCGTGACGGTCGAGAAAGGCGCTGGTGAGATCGTCGGCGTTATCGAGACGAGCGTCTCCGGTGGCGCGACTGGCAAGGGCCCGATCGGTCTGAATATCAATGGCGGCAATCTTTCCAAAGCCTCGCTTGTTTGTGACGGGGAATCCGCAGAGACCATCAAGGTCGTTAAGGACCCGTCCGTCGCGTTGGCTGCGCCCGATGGCCATGAGTGGGTGGGCGGCACGCTCGTCAAGCCGAGTGAGAAGGCCGTTGCAGCCGTGGTTAAGCCCAGTGGTGACGTTGCGACCTTTGCGAAGCTCGCAGACGCCCTGGCCGCGGCCGACGGCGCGACCGTTCAGCTTCTGACCGACGTGACCGAATCTGTTGTCATCCCTGCGGGCAAGGTCGCTACCCTTGACCTCGCTGGTCACAAGATCACCAACGTTGCTGGTGAGCACACCATCACCAACAAGGGAGAGCTCACGGTTGTGGATTCTGCCAGCGGTGGTGTGGTCGATAACGTGTCGCATGGGCGTGCCGCTTTGGTAACCGAGGAAGGTTCCGTTACCGTGCTTTCTGGCGGAACGTTCAAGCGCTCTGCCGAGGTGGGTACGCTTGAGCCCAATTCGGGCAACGGAAACTCCTATTACACCGTTTTGAATCGTGGGGATTTGACGCTCAAGGCTGGCTCCAGGGTCGAGCTGCTCCTCGCGGACGGCAAACCTGCCGGATTCTCGAGCGTTGTCGACAACGGCTGGTATAGCGGCAAGCCCGAGAAGGACGGCTATGTTGCCAGGCTGACGGTTGACGGCGGTGTTATTGAGGGCGGTAAATACATCAAGAACGATTCTTATGGCGTCATGGTGATCAAGAGCGGAGAGGTGAAGAATGGCGCCAACGCCGCCATTCTCAACTGGAACGACCTGACCATTACTGGCGGCACCATTGATCCTTCGGATGGCGCCAAGGGCAGTGTCTTTAACCTCATGGGTGCCAAGGGCTTCGAGGACGGCAAGGTGGTCGTAAGCGGCGGAACGTTCATCAGCACGGGCGACCAGCAGGCCATCTTCACCGATAACAAGGAGAACACGTCGAACGACGTGCAGGTCTCCGGCGGCACGTACGAGGGCGCCATTCCCAACGAGGATTACATCGTTCCTGGCTTCGGCCTGAACAAGAACCCCGACGGCAGCTTCGGTGTGCACAAGCACGTGCTCGTCGAGGTTGCTGAAGTTCCCGCTACCTGCGACAAGGACGGTGCGAAAGCGCACTGGAAGTGCACGGACTGCGGCAAGCTGTATTGGGATAAGGACATGAACGGCGAGGTGCCCAACCCCGATGCCCTCGTGATAACCAAGCTCGGCCACAAGGCAATCCATGTTCCGGCAAAGCCTGCGACCGTTGAGGCCGAGGGCGTCGTCGAGCACTGGTACTGTGCGGTGTGCAACACCTATTTCGCTGATGCCAAGCTCTCTAAAACGATGACCAAGGCGGAGACTATTCTGGCTAAGCTCCCCAAGGAGTTTACGGTGACCTTTGAATCCGGCGCCGGCAAGCCTGTTGCCGTTGTCGTCAAGGACGGGGCTCTGCTTGAGGAGCCTGCCGCCCCCACCCTCAAGGGTTGGAAGTTCCTGGGTTGGTTCAAGGTGAAGAACGCTGACGGTACTGTTGCCGAGAAGTGGGACTTCGCGAAGGACGCCGTCACGGCCGACACCACGCTGTATGGCGGTTGGGTGAAGGACGAGCCGGCTAAGCCGGCCGCCAAGCCCACGAACAAGCTCCCCAAGACCGGCGATGCGTCCATGTTGCCGATGATGGCCGCCGGCATCTCCGGCGTTGCTGCTCTGGCCGCTGCGTCCAAGCGTCGCAAGCACTAGTATTCGGTGCGCATGGCTGAACGGCTGCGGGTCGTCGCTTTCGGGCGGCGACCCGTTTTCTTTGCCGGCTAGCGTCGATGGCGGTGGGTCTCCCGCTGGCGATCGCGCTTGTGCTGACGCTCGATTTTGCGCAGGCGGGCCCGCTCAGCAGCCTGGCTTGTCTTGGCGCTCACATGTTGAGCCGCCTTGCGCACGGGGCGAACCACCGGGCGGGCGACCTTTTTGACCGGTTCGGGCAGCTTGTGCAGATCGACCTCAGTGGGGCTCATGATGTTGTAGCGGATGGACCACCAACGGACGGCCATGGTGACGGCGACGCTTATCACGGCCGCGGCGATGTTCCAAATATCGAGGCATTGCACGAGAACGATGTAGGTGAGTGCGCCTGCGATCGCCGCAATCGCGTACAGATTACTGCGTTGGAAGATATAGGGCACGCGGGCGAGGCAGACATCGCGCAGCAGACCGCCGCCGACGGCGGTGAAAAAGCCCATCATGACGCAGGTGATGGCGGGATAGCCGTAGAGCATCGTCTTATCTGCGCCCATGACGGCGAACAGACCGACGGAGAAGATGTCGAGTATCGCCACGAGGCGGTCGGGTTTTTCGACCATAACGGGGAACGTGAACACCGCCGCGGCCGTTGCGATGGCGACGGGCAGGGCGAGCGGCTGGCGGAGGATGTAGACGTTGCCCTCCTGCAAGATCACGTCACGGATGAGACCGCCGCCGAGCGAGACGAGCACCGCCAGGCCGATGGCGCCGACGAGGTCGAGCTTGTTCTCGCGAGCCGTGAGCGCGCCCGTCGCCGCTGCAACGACGACAGCGAGCAGCTCGAACGCGAGTGGAATCGCGACGCTTTCGGATGCAATGACGGAAGCCGAGACGGCGCTTTGCGTGACTGCGAGTACGGCCGGAAACACGGTGCCTCCCTGGGAAAATGAACTGGCTCAACCATCTTAGCGGAGGTAGTTGTGGAGGGAGCGGAGCAATTTTGCCTCCTTTTCCAAGAATTACTGTTGCATCCCACCCAACTTACGGTACAATAGCCCCTGCATTCACGGAGAGTTGTCCGAGTGGCCGAAGGAGCACGATTGGAAATCGTGTAGGCGCCAAAAGCGTCTCCAGGGTTCAAATCCCTGACTCTCCGCCAGAACTTTCAGCGGCACGCATCCAATTGGATCGCGTGCCGTTTTCACATCCTACGGAGGAGTGGCAGAGTGGTTGAATGCGGCGGTCTCGAAAACCGTTTACGGGTACTCCCCGTACGAGGGTTCGAATCCCTCCTCCTCCGCCATCATGCATCGCGTTAACGAGCCCGAGTGGCTCGTTTTTTTGTATGTCGACCATGGATCACGCCCAACGGGAGTTGTGGCGCCGGCGGGTGTTTTATCAGGGTGCGCATTTCGCCCTGTGATCCAGGCCCTGTCTGCGCGGGGAACATTACTCTTAGGGGGTTCTTGCGGGCGGCTTAAGCTGTGCTTAATGATGGGTGTTGCAAGTGAAACTACCGCGTTCATCGGGATACACTTCAGTCATGCAAATGGCGAAGACTGAGGAATTGAGGCACGCATGCAAACTGGTGAAGTTGGTTTCATGTCGTCGTGGCGGATGCTCACGCGCGACAAGGGATGGGTGAAACCGCTACTCGTCCTGACATTGGTCAGCTGGATTCCGATATTGGGCCAGATCGCCGTACTTGGTTATGGCCTCGAATGGGCGCGGCTCACTGCCTGGGGCGTGGAATCCGCCCCCAAGCAGCGCGGCGTTGACTACGGCAAGGTTATCTCCACGGGCGCCCGCGCCTTCCTCATCACGATTTCCCAGGCCTTTGTCTGCGGCCTGGTCCTGCAGATCCTGTTTCCCGGTTCGCTCGCCGCATTGATGGCGATGACCACGGGCGGCAGCAGTCTTGCGAACTCGGTCATCCTGGCTTCTGGGGCGACGTTCTTCCTGCTCGACCTCGTTATCATGGTGTTCGCCGGTACGTTTTTGCAGGCGGCGGCGCTGCGCGGAACGCTGTACGACAGCTTCTCCGCCGGATGGCGTCTCGACCGACTGTTCCAGATGGTCGTCCGCGACTTCGGCGGCTTTTGCAAGGTCCTGCTGGTGACCCTCATCGGGGCCGTGGTGTCTTCGGTCTACGCGTTCGCTGTGGCGATGGTGGCCATGCTCGTGCTGATGGGCGGCTTGCTGAGCGCCACCGCCGTGATTGGGCTTTCGGATGGCTATATGACCGGCTGGCACTTCCTGGCCGACCAGCTCCTGCGCATGGGTGCCGGCCCGGTTTTGCTCTTCGTGCTGCTTTTGATGGCCCTGCTGTTCGTGGGCAATGTGATTTCGACGGCGATGAACCTGGTGAGCGTGAATGCGATGGGGCAGTGGTTCGCGCGCTTTGACGTGAACCGCTGGGGTGTCTCGTCTGCCCCCCTGCCCGACGATGTTCCCCACCACGGCGCTCGCGCGGCCTGCGCCTCCGCACCGGTGGATCCTATGGCCTCGCCGGCTGGAGAGCCCGATTCTGTAGCCTCTGCCCCTGCCGATGTCGCCCAGCCCCTTGAGCCCGTCGACTCCGCCCAGCCCGTTGAGCCCGTCGACTCCGCCCAGCCCGTTGAGCCCGTCGACTCGGCTACTTCTTCCGACCCCGTCGAGCCGATCGAGCCCACCGATTCCGTCGAGGCCGAGGCGAAGACTTTCGCGACGGCTCAAGTTGAGACTGTTGAGGAGACCCAGGTCGACGCCACTTCGGATGTTGAGAAGAAGCCCATTCCGCTCGGACCGATTAGCACCGATGATGCTCCCGGCGATGAGGACGGCGGTCCCATCGCGGAATAGGATCGGGATAGCTTTCGCTTGCCATAGTGCCCCAGCTGCGTTTCTTGTTTGTGGGAAACGCAGCTGGGGCACATTTTGCTTTTCGGCCGCGTTGCACGCATGCTGCGCATTTCAGATGGGGGAGGACGAAGGCCAGATATCGGAGAAGACACAGTGCGATGGGGAGCGATTTTGTGTCTGGGCGGCGTGGCATGCTTATCACGTGGCGGATCGCATGCTTGGGTATCTGGCAGAAGTGCTCGAAAATGTGGAGGTCATGGGGTGCGGCAGCGGACACCTTGCAAGATGTGCGGACTCGGCTATAGTTAGCACGTCTTTTCCTGCTTCGGGCGCACCTTCACGACCCGAAGCCGTTTGTCCAGAGGAGGTGACCACATGAAGGCTTATGAACTGCTGTTCTTCGTTGACCCCAACCTCGATCCCGAGACTCGTCTCGCCGTGATGAAGCGCATCGACAACACGATCGCCGAGGGCAATGGTAAGGTCGACAACGTCGACGAGTGGGGCAAGCGCAAGCTCGCTTACGAGATCGACAAGCTCACCGAAGGTGACTACACCCTCATCAACTTCCATGCAGACCCGGCTTCCATCGCGGAGCTCGATCGCGTGCTTCGTATTACCGACGCCGTGATCCGCCACATGATCGTCCGTCGCGACGACCAGGAGTAGGTCATTTGTATGGATGCGGCCCATTAACGCCGCGTGAGAGGTAGTGAACACGTATGAGCATCAATCGAGTCAACATTTCCGGTAATCTCACCCGCGATCCCGAGCTGCGCGCCACTGCGAGCGGCACCCAGGTCCTGAGCTTCGGCGTGGCGGTCAACGACCGTCGCCGCAATCCTCAGACGGGCGAGTGGGAGGACTACCCGAACTTCGTGGACTGCACGATGTTCGGCACCCGTGCGGAGGCCGTGAGCCGCTATCTCTCGAAGGGGTCGAAGGTCGCTATCGAGGGCAAGCTCCGTTACAGCTCCTGGGAGCGTGACGGCCAGCGCCGCAGTAAGCTCGAGGTCATCGTCGATGAGATCGAGTTCATGTCCCGCGGCCAGCAGGGTGAGGCAGGCGGCTACGCCCCCGCCCCGTCCTACGGCCAGCAGGGCGGCTACGCC
>ENA-ORTM01002087-ORTM01002087.1-human-gut-metagenome-genome-assembly--contig:-NODE-2087-length-17766-cov-3.083620_pt1 | contig 17766 bp, 20 predicted proteins | sample MGYA00241909_ERZ509182 | MGnify/ENA primary metagenome ERZ509182 (study PRJEB26280, sample SAMEA2338855) | human gut metagenome | biome: human gut; feature: human-associated habitat; material: faeces...
GGTACCCTTTCGGGTGATTTTTCTCCGAAAAATACGGAGAAAAACACACCGAAAATCCACCGGAATCAGTATTTTGCAACATCCCCTGTTTTTATATCTGATTTTGCTGGCATCCGTGTACCTAGGGCAGCACGCCTCAAGCCATGAGATTTGCCGGTTTTTCTAAGGCTGAGGTCTGAAAGTCCGAAAAGGCTGAATTTCACTTCCTGCAAGGCGCTTTCGCTCTGCGTACTGAACGTACACAGAGCGAAAGCAGAGGCACTATCGTTTTCCCCCATTCTCCAGCCTTTTCCGCTCCAATTCTTCCTGCTCTAACTGGGCTTTTCGCTTCTCAATCTCCTGTTCCAGCTGTTTTAAATCTTCCTTCGTCAGACGATCCGGATTCAATTTATCATCCATAAATCCTGAATTCTGCAGCAAAGCCAGAAACGCTCCCAGTAAAATCAAAATGAAGCCTACCCAGGTTGCAGCCTGCTCATACGGCGTCCCTATCGCTTTATTGTACACTGTCACAATAAAAACAAACGCAAGAAAATAAGACAGCAAAGACAGCTTCCCCAAAATCGTCATATTTTCCCCTCCTTTAAAATGTAGTCCATTAGCTCATATTATATAGTCTTTTAGGCGCTATTGCAATCCTTCTCAATCATGTAAGCTAAAAGTGAATAAAAATCAGCTGAAAGCTTATACTATGGTGATGAGATGGAAAGAAAAAATTTAGGAAAACGGATCAATTCTGTGCGAAAAGATCAGCACATCACAGCGGAACAGCTGTCTGACCGCTGTAATATTAACGCCACTTATCTTCGGCAGATCGAAGGCGGTTCCAAACTGCCAAGCCTGCCTGTATTCATTGACATCTGCAATGCCCTGAAGATCTCTCCTGACTATCTGCTTCAGGATGAATTAGAACCAAATGAGCTCTGTCAGCTCCGGGAACTGGACTGTCTGTGGAAACAGGCTTCTCCCAGCAAACAAGCCCTTGTCATCGCCCTCCTCAAAACCGCCCTGGCTCAGGATTTTCCATCCTGATTTCCCCTCTCGCAAAGAGACCGCGTCCCTGTCCTTCTAGGACTCTGCTCTGTCATTGACATATCTGGCCTTATATTTTGAATACACGATTCTCTGTTCCCTGTAAAGACTGTAATTTCCGGAAGCTGCATAGCTGATAGCCACTGCAATAAGATAAAAAGGTTCCCCGCTAAATCCAAACAGTTCAAACGCGATCAGTATGGAGGAAATGGGACAGTTTGTCACACCGCAGAACACGGCTGTCATCCCCGCTGCAGCGCACAGCGAAGGGGACAGACCGATCAGCTGTCCTGCCACACAGCCAAAAGTAGCTCCCACACAGAAAGCCGGAACAATTTCGCCTCCCCGGAAACCTGCCCGCATAGTGAGTGCTGTAAGAAGCAGTTTCCAGAAAAAAGCAAAGGGGTTCGCCTTTCCCTGCTCCACAGCCTGGATGATCAGATTGGTGCCCGCTCCCATATAGTCATCCGTCTGAAGAAGGATCGTAAGCAGGATAATAATCCCGCCTGCCACAGCCACCCGCACATAAGGATTTTTAAGAAGTCGGCCATAGATTCGGCCCACCCATTTTAAAGTACTGCAAAAAAGAATGCTCACCAGAGCACACCCCAGGGCCACCAGTATCAGCTTTCCTCCCGTCTCCAAAGTCAGTTCCGGAATCTCCGTCACATGAAAGACTTCCGGACGAATTCCCCAGCCCATGGCCAGCTCTGAGGCAATCAAGGCTGCGATCACACAGGGAAGCAGCGCCGTATAATACATAATGCCCACGCTCACCACCTCCATTGGGAAAAAAGCGGCTGCCATGGGAGTCCCGAACAAAGCGGCAAAGGCGGCACTCATGCCGATCATCACCATCATATGGCGATCCGCCTCATCCATGCGGAGCAGTTTTCCTATCTTATTGCTGATACTTCCCCCCAGCTGGAGCGCTGCTCCCTCTCTCCCGGCAGATCCCCCTCCCAGGTGGGTCAGGGCCGTTGCCACAAAGATCAGAGGGGCAGACCGGAAGGACACATCACCCGCAGACCGGATGGTGGATAATATCTGATTCGTTCCCCCATCCTGTCTGCCAAATCTCTGGTACAGCCCTACAATGCAAAGTCCCAGAAACGGCAGCAGCAAAAAAAGCCACCGTTCCTTTTCCCGCAGCCAGGTTACGGTAGAGAGCGCATATGAAAAGAGGCTGCCTGCAACGCCTACCACACAGCCCACCAGCACTGCCAGAGCCAACCATTTTACCAAAGACAGAATTTCCTTTTTCCTGCGCTGAAAATTCTTCTCATATTCCAGAAATTTCTTTCTGTTTTCCTCAGTTCCTCTCATTTCCCACACCATAACCTCTTTCTTCATTTCTGTATTTTACTTTCTTCATCCCCTGGTCTCTTCCCTCATCCCTGGGTTTGCTTTCTTCATCCCCTGGTCTCTTTCCTCATTCCTGGGTTTGCTTTCTTCATCCCCTGGTCTCTTTCCTCATCCCTGGGTTTGCTTTCTGCAATGCTCTGTCTCTTTCACTTAATCATTCCTGGAACACTTCTCCGCATCAATAGCAAGTACCAGCATCAGAGCACAGAGAGCGTCCTGTGGATGAACCACATCAATCACATAGGTATCTGTCAGATTAAATAACTGCTTGGATACGGCTGCCGCAACCTCTCCTGCCGCATTTACAATCTCATAATCCCACTCCCAAAAATCCCCTTCCACCTGCCAGCCATTACAGTCAATCTGATATCTGGGCCTGAAAATCGTAAACTCTTTGCTGATAGAGCCCACGTACCGGTCCCCCAGATACAGTTCGAACTTTGGAAGAAAGGTAAGGACACGCTCCTTCACTGTCCCGATTTCATTTCCCCACTGGTCAAATATCTTCAGGCAATGTCCCCAGGAAAGCTGTCCCTTAACCGTGTATACCGGATTGCCTGCTTCATCGTAAATATCATAGCTGTCGAACCAGGAAAACAACCGCTGTTTAAATAATAGTCTCATCCTTTTCCCCCTTATCTTCCTCTCTTTCGTGTACATACAGAGGACATCCCTCTGCCTCTATGTAAATACTGCATTTTGGAATTCTAAGCTTCGTATTCTTATACTCAAACCTCATCTTCTGTTTCATCTTATATCTCTTTTCCTCTTTCGTCAAGATGCAGCGGTTTTCTTAAAAAATAATATTTTCTATTTACACAGTTAAATTAATATAGTAATATGTCATTATATAATTAATTTATCATTTGTGTATGAGGACATGACATCAGAGCGCTTTTCGTTTTTTCTGCGTTACGGCGTTACGCCTCATGCATGGATGCTACTATTCGATACTATTAAAATGCGAAGGAAACTGATATGAACGCCAAGTATGAGAAAAAATCGTACGCCAACTATTGTGAACGATGCGGTGACCTTGTCTTTCAAAAAGATGCCAGCATCTGCCGTATCTGCGGCGGCCCCCTGAAAGAATGCAGCAGCGACTATGACCTGAGTTTTGAAAGCTATATTCATCGCACCAAAACTTTTCGCAGCAACGAACAACGTTTTTTAGAAGAAGTGGTGAAAACAAATCCGAATTTCGATTCCAGTCTCTTTGCCAAAAGAGAAGCACTTCTCCATTCCTGTACCGGGACTTCCTCTGAGCTCCCGGCGCAGCTCCCATAAATCGAAACCGCCGGGCTGCTCTCTGGAGAAGCATACCCTTTTCCAGGCTCCCTATCGTAAAGCAGCTTGTACCTTTTTAGATCCCACGAATCATAAAAAGCTGCCGCATCACAAGACTAAAATTCACCTGGTCGAATCATCCGTCTTGCTTACGACAGCCTTTCTCTGAAAAGCTTTTATTTTCCAATGATCAGATAAATGATGGTTCCCACGATTCCTGAACCAAAGATAATAGGAATGGGGCCTACTTTAGTTTTCCTCAGAAGCAGCAGGCAAACTGCAAAGATCACAGCCTCCACAACCCGAAAATCTGTCAGCTGTACCGTAAATAAAGAGGCATCAAAAAGCGCCAGCAAAAACAGCGACAGAGCTGCAGAGGCAATCATTGCCACTACCGCCGGGCGAAGTCCTGTAAGCACCCCCTGGATCGTCTTTAAACTCCGGTATTTCATATACAGCCAGGACAGAAACAGCACGATCACAAAGGATGGAAAAATGCAGCCAAGCGTACAGATAATAGCCCCCGGAAGTCCTGCGATCTGCTGTCCCACAAAGGTTGCGCTGTTTACGGCAATGGGACCCGGGGTCATCTCCGCAATGGTAATCAGATCTGCAAACTGGCTCATTTCCAGCCACTGCTTTGTTTCAACAATCTGATGCTGAATCAAAGGCACTGCCGCATAGCCGCCTCCGAAACTGAAAAGACCAATCTGAAAAAAGGCCCAGAACAATTCCAGATAAATCATCTTGAAGCCCCCTTTCGCTCATCCATCAGTACTTTCACAAGTCCTACCAAACCACACGTCAGAATGATCACAATGGCGCTGACATCAAAGAAGCAGGTAGCTGCAAAAGCCGCACACATCATGATAATCCAGAGAAAACTTCTGGTCTTGATCACATTTCCTGCCAAGTCGATGACTACGCTGCAGATCACCGCGGCCACGCCCGCCCGCATCACCTGAAGGGCAATGGCAATAATTTCATTGTCCTTAAACTGGTTATAAAACACAGAGATAATGGAAATAATCACCAGAGGCGGTATCACTGCTCCCAGCGTGCAGACAACTGCTCCCAAAAATTTCTTTATCCGATATCCTACCACAATGGCAATGTTCACACCAAGGGCTCCTGGTGAGGATTGGGCGATAGCTGTCATATCCAGCATCTCTTCATCCTGAAGCCATCCCATCTGCTCCACAAACTTTTTCTTCATCATACCGATGATCACGAAGCCGCCCCCAAAGGTGCTGGCGCTTAAGACCAGTGTTGTCACAAACAATTTCCAGTAAATCTGAAAATTTGAAAGTTTCGCCACGCTTCCATCCCTGTCCTCTTTTTCCATCTGTCTTATCTCCCTTGTCTAAAAAATAAATTTCCCCGCAGAAAGACCCGCTCAATCTGCAGCTGCTCGTCCATAATCAAAAGGTCTCCGTCTTTGCCCTCTGCAATGGATCCTTTCCGGTCAAATACCCCCAGCAGCTTCGCCGGATTCTCCGTGAACACCGGAAGGATCTGCTCCAGCGGAAGCCCTGTAAAAGAACAGACATTTCTAAGAGCCTGTATCTGTGTCAGCGTACTGCCCGCCCGGGTACCATCTGCGGCGAGCGTGGCATCTCCATCTTTTACCACCACCTCATTCACTCCCAGATGATACGTTCCATCCGGAAGCCCAGCTGCCATAATCGAATCTGTGACAGCAATCATCCTGCGGTTTCCTTTCACTTTCATCAGCAGCCGAACAATTCCCGGGTGAAGATGACGGCCGTCGCAGATCATTTCACAGTAAATATCTGTTTCAAGAGCCGCTCCCAGAATCGCAGGCTCATGCTGGTGCAGAAGCCGCATGGCATTGCAGGTATGGGTGGAACAGTCCGCTCCGGCCTCAATGGCCTCCATCGCCTGGTCATAGGTGGCCCCGGAATGACCGACAGCAGCAACAATCCCCATTTTTTTCAGCTCCGGAATCAGCTCTGCCGTCCCGGGAAGCTCCGGTGAAAGAGTGAGATAACGAATTCCTCCCTCTGCTCTCTCCTGATATTCCCGCACCAGTTTAGAATCCGGCAGCCGAAGAAGCTGCTTAGGCATAGCTCCCTTATATTCCTCTGACAGAAACGGGCCTTCCAGATGGATGCCTAAAAGCTCCGCCTCATTTCCTTCTCTCTGATCCAAGTTCCGGTACTGATCAATGCACCATTCTGTCTGCTCTTTTGTATCTGTAAGCACAGAAGCCAGCCAGCTGGTAGTTCCATTTTCTGCAAAAAACCGGCCGATCTTTTTTAATCCTTCCGGATCCGCACCATTTACATCCACCCCCACTGCTCCGTGGGTATGAATATCCAGAAAGCCCGGCACAATCCGTTTTCCAGCTGCATCAATCACCTGAGTATCCCCATACTTCTCCAGTTTTTCACCTGGTTTATGCAGTCTGATTTTTCCATGGGTAAGCTCCAGATCCAGATGTTTAAAGCCGCCTTCCTGGTATACAAGCCCGTTTATAATATAGTAGTTTTTCATTTTTTTGCTCCTTTTCGGGTTACCATCCCCTCTGTCCGCTTGGAACCTCCTATCTTGGAAGTTCTGCCACAAATTCTGTGATGCGAATCAGGGTATCCGGATGATTCTGAAGAAGCGTTACCGGAAAGTGAGCAGATACCTCTCCATAGGCTCCATGGCGCACTACGCTGCGGTGCCAGTCTCTGAAACACCCCAATCGGATCTTTCTGGCCCCATAGATCTCGTTCATGCCAATGGTCACACAATAAAGCGGCATATCATCCACAGCGCCGTTTAAATCTCCAATGGCATTCGCTGTCCTAGTCTCCCGGCTGATGGCCAACGTTCTGGTATGAAGCTGCCGAAACTCCTCCGGTGTCAGCTCGTCCTGCGCCTCATTGAAAGCCACATGGCCATTGATTCCGATACCGCCGAAGCAGATATCCACACCTCCCAATTTCTGGATGGTTTCCTGAATATGGGTGAGATCCTTGGGATCCGGGAAAATTCTCTGCTCTTCCGGCATCACAAGCTCCGGTTTGATTTTGCTGTACACTTCCCGGTTCATAAAGCCCCGGAAACTTAACTTATCAGAAGAATCGATCCACTCCTTTTCATCGGTAAGATATTCATCCATATTGATAAACCATACATTTTTCAGGCTAATATTCTCCCGGTTTACCTGCTCTACAAAGTAGGGATACTGGCCCACCGGACCTACCGGACAGATAAATACCGTGCGTTCTCCCAGACTGTTTTTCCGCTTGATCTCCTCTGCCATCTCCTCTGCCATTGCCTGGAACACAGCAGCATTATCCGCCATCACTTCCACCGGAATTTTGGGTTCTGCCAACAATTCCTGTTTTGTATAATAATAATATTCATGTTTCATCTCATTTTCCTCCTGTTCCTATCCCTTCGCTCTGTATGACGCCTTCAGCACCCTTCTCTGCCAGACAGCTGACTTAGTATTGATCAGCGGCAATCCTCAGCCATTCTAGGCAAATCTGCACTCATTCTCCAACTGCTTCCGAAAGCCTGTATATTTCTGTGTCACTTCCAAAATGCGATATACATCCACATACGGCTGGAACTTTGCTTCTCCCTGACACAGATATCTTCGCAGGTCTTCCCAGGCCTCAAAAGCCCGCTCCCTCTCATTCTTTGCAAGATAAAATACTGACTGGGCAAGGCGAAGGGCTGCGCCCTGATGATAGATCAGCAGTTCCCAGAAAAGATCCTCCGGATGCTGCCTCCATTCCTGATCCTGGGATCTGTGCCTTCCCCTGTTTGCTGTTTCTGCCTGGCATGCATCTGAAAATAACCGGCAGGTCTTCACCAGCTCTTCCATCCTGCCTGCCACAGCTTCATTTTCCCTGCTGCCCTTGCCATTCATATAATCGCAGCAGCTGAGCGCAGACAGCTGCTCCAGATACCTGAATATTTTCTCCCAACACGCTCCATAAGCTGCCTGAAAATACTCCCGGATCACATCCTCCGGATCTGTCTCTTGCTGAAACAGCGTATAGCCCATCATATAATTAGGCAGAGCATTGGGCAGAGCGGCTCGCAGCTCCTGACAGCTGATATAACCGTCAAGCCCCATATCATTCAGTTTTTTAATATCTCCGCTGATCAGCCGTGCGATATGCACATAGCCAAAATCTCCATAGTGGGCTCTTCCTAAGGGATAGTCATACACAAAGCTGTCCCCAGAGAAAATCTTCTGCCAGCCTCTTAAATATGCGAGATTCTCACCAAGGCTGGTGGGAAGCACCACCTGATTGCGCACGTATTCCGGAAGCTCCTCCGGTATCTCCTTCAGAGAATAAGAAGCTTCAAAAGTACGGCTGATTGGCGCGAACATCAGAACAAACCGTTCCGGATTCCGAAGGCGTTCTTTTTCCGGCGGCCATAACAGCTCCTGATAAAGCAAAAATACCAGCTTAGTCTTTAAATGCTCTGCTGTCAGTCTCCGATCAATCTCATTTAAAAGACGGACATACTGATCCGACAGCGTTGTAGCCTGACAGTCCGGACATTCGCACACATTGTTGTACTCATCTGCCAGCCAAATATGCAGATAATCCACCTTAGGATTCTTTCTTGCATAATCCGTCACCAGAGAGGCAAAGGTTTCAATCGCTTCCCCGGAATGGTAGCAGAGATTAGTATCTGCTGGAATCCCCTTAAACAATTTCCGCTCTCCTGCTGTCACAGCAGCAAAACGCCTGGTCTGAGGGGTGACCTCCGCTTTTGCAAAATCCCAGGAGGCGGTTTGGTATCCCAGGGCTTCCCCGGTCCATCCATGTCCTACCTTGTGCAGAAGCAATCCCCGGCGCTTGATCTCCTGCTCCAGCTTTTGCATACAATCCTTGGCGTCCTCACGAGTAAATGGCTCCGGTTCTCGGTAAGGATTTTCCTCATGATGATACCAGCGGGCCAAAAAGGCGTAAGGCACCTGGAACTGAAGAAAAAAGCTATTATATCCCACCTTAGGAAGCCAGTCAATAAAATCCAAGATATTTTCCAGCGAATCCGCTCCTTCAATACAAACGCCCCGATGCCGGAAAGATGCTCTTTTGGTGTAGGATGCTTTCAGATCGCCTGGGGAAATTTTAGGAATCCTCTCCCCAGACTTCCCAGGCAGAAGAAACCGGCATCCAAGTGTATGAAGATAATCGTACACCCCAATCAGCACACTTCTGTCATGATTCCCGGTAATTCTTCCTCCATTTTCTTCCATCTGAATCTGAAATTCATCCAGGTCCTTCTCACTTCCGTTCTCTGTCTCAATACAGATTTCCAGCTGTTTTGGGAAACCGTCCAACATCTGTTCCAGATAGCGCTCCAGTTCCTCTGCCGCAAAGACAATTGTCTCCGATGCCCGCTCATCATAAACTATTCCCATGCCTTTCTCCTTCTGTCTCTGTTTTCTCTGATCCGCTGCTGTGCAATTTTGCAAAGCATTGTTCTCTGATAAGAAAGCATTCCCTATAAAAGAACAAAACCGCCCCCAAATTCATCCGCGGATCAATTTGGGGGCAGCCCATTTACTGAAACTATTCGGCCAACGCTTCCTTCATAAGGTCAAACATTACATAATCCTCAAGAGGTACCTCCCCCTCTACGTCTCCGCTCTCGATGAACATCTCCTGCTGTCTCTGATAATAATTCTGCATGGTATCATCTTCAATTCCAGTTCTCACTGCGTCAGCGCTGAACCAGGTAGCGTCTGCAGTCTCAACCATACAAGCCTCTTTGTCCTTTGCACACTGTTTTGCATACAGGCCTACTGCGTAATCATAATTCTCTTCCTTGGAAGAATACTCCATTGCCTTGTACAGAGCGCGGCTGAAGCGAAGAAGAATGTCCCGGTTCTCCTCTGCATAGGAAGGCATACAAATCCAACTGGACAAGTTTACAGAATCTGTCGCAAACTCCAGTTCCAGAGCATCCTCACACATTTCCATAATCTGGTTGCTGTAGGGATTCCATGCTGTGCAGGCATCTACAGATCCGGAAGCCATGGCTGCCACCATGTTCGTTGCATCCATCTCGTACGCCTCAATATCCTCCATGGTAAGTCCTGCTGCAGCCAGAGCTCCATTTAAAGCGGTCTCAGAAGAGGAACCTGCATTGTAGGCAACCTTTTTGCCTTTTATATTAGCTATATCATCTACGCTGGTTACCTCTGAGCTGGGAAGAAAGATCATTCTGTCTGTGCTGTGAACAGAACTGGGGGCAAAAATCTTTGCCTGCCCATTGATGCACAGCTTATGAGCGCCGTGTCCGATATAAGCCAAATCAATGCTGCCGCCCTCCATGGCTGCAATCTCAGATGGGCCGTCTGCAAACTCCCAAAGCTTAATCTCCAGTCCCTCCTCCGCGAAGAAGCCCTGATCAATTCCCGTAAGAACAGACCATAAGGATGCATAATTCGGCATATAAGCGATATTCAGCTTCACAGTCTCCACATCAGCTGCCGCTGTCTCTGCCTCCTCTGCAAACACTGTCATGGGGGACAGGGTCATAGCTGCTGCTGCAGACAGAGCTGCCAGCTTTTTCAGATTTAATTTCATAATTGTTTCCTCCTTAAATTTTATATTTTAACCGCTTTGCGGTCAGATACAGGATCTTGTCGTTATTCTTTTCAATTCTTTCTAAAGTTTATTTTCGCACTTCCAAAAATTCCTGATAAACTTCATTCCAGATCTCTGCTTTCAGTTCCAGGAACCGTGGCTCTGATTTCGTTTCCTGAGTTCTCGGGTAGGGAATATCAATGTCCACGATCCTTTTGATCCGCCCGGGGCGAGCGCTCATGATGATCACTCTCTGAGCCAGAATAATCGCCTCATCCACATCATGGGTAATGAAGAAACAGGTCTTTTTCTCCTGCTCCCAGGTGTTCAGAAGCTCCGTCTGAAGCTGTACACGTGTCTGGGCATCCAGGGCTCCAAAAGGCTCATCCAAAAGCAGCACCTCCGGATTTGCGGCGTAAGCTCTGGCAATGGCCACACGCTGCTTCATACCACCGGAAAGCTCCTTGGGGTATGAATTTTCAAAGCCCTCCAGCCCAACAGCCTTAATGTACTTTCTGGCAATCTCTTCTGCCTGATCCTTTGGAACCTTCTTCATCTCCAGCCCAAACATAACGTTCTTCAATACGGTTCTCCAGGGAAACAGGGCATACTGCTGGAATACCACACCGCGCTCCACACCGGTTCCCTCAATCTGCTTGCCGTCCAGATAAACAGCTCCGCTGGTAGGCTCCAAAAGCCCTGCAATAATATTCAGCAGCGTAGATTTTCCGCATCCGGAAGGCCCCACTACACAGATAAATTCATTCTCCTTAATATCCAGGTTTACTCCATTTAGCGCCACCATCTTGCCATTGCGGCCCTCGTACTCCTTGTACACATTATCAATTTTTAATTTTACTAATTTATCTTCTCTTGCCATCCTGTTAATTTCCTTTCTATAATATCCACAACCTTTACCAGGATCAGGCCAATGATACCAAGTAAAATAATGTACATCAGCATGGGAGCTGCCTCAAAATTGTTTGCCAGAGAACGGATTCTCATACCAATACCAGCCTGGGCTCCGGTGGACTCTGCTGCCAGCAAAGTAGTCAGCGCCGCTCCAAGGCCAAGCCGGACTGCAGTGATGATAAAAGGAACTGTGGCCGGACAAATGATCTTTACGAAAATATCAAAATCATTTGCACCCAGCACTTTTGCCGCCTTAATCAGAGTAACATCAATGTTTTTAATGCCTTGGTAAATGGTAATGCTCATAGTCATAAAGGTACAGATCCAAATCAGGATGATTGCCGGTTTCTGACCTACGCCAAAGGTAATTACCAGAAGAGGCGCGTATCCAAGAGCCGGAATATTCCGAATAAAGTTGATCCAAGGTTCAATGATCTTCTGAACCGGGGTATACCAAGCCATCAAAAATGCCACAGGCAGGGATGTAATAAATCCAAGACCAAAGCCCGCTGCCACACAGGTCATAGAACTTGCAATATCCTTCCAGAACGCTCCTCTGTCGATCATGGTCTTTACCGCAGGAACCACCTTGTCTACAAAGGGGAAACTTCTGGATGTCTTGCCTCCGATGGAAAGCAGATACCACAAAAGCAGCGCTGCGCCAAGAGAAATCAACAGCCAAATCTTATCATTAATCACTACTTTTTTCTTTTTCTTATCGCCCATTTCATACCTTCCTTTTTCCTGCCTCCAATAGGGAGTGATTCATCAGCCGCAGCAGGGATGGCCGTGGCCGTCTCTTGTATGGCTGTTCTGCGCGGGATCTTTCATACAAAGATGTACCGCTGCAGTTGTAAACGTCCTCGGCAAAGCCAAAATATTGGGATTGGGACCCACATATTTCTTCATAGCATCCTCCAAAGCTTCCTCCACAGTGGCTCTGGTCTTCAGCCCCATCCCTCTTGCAATGCCTGGTTCTCTGGCGCCTACGATGTAGATGGCGCTGGTATGCTCCTCTGCTAGATGTCCGCAGCTCATCATGGAGAAACCATGGAAAGGATGGAATGCATTGGCAAACCGGTACTTTCTGATATACTCCTGATTCGTTGCAAAATACTCCCCGTATCGATTCATATCCGGCAGGATATTCATGGAGTCATGCTGGAACATCTCATAGAGTTCCCGCAGATACGGCCATCTCTCCTCATGAAACCATCCGTCACAGATGCTGGGAACGATGAATACACAGTGGTCAGAGAGCACTCTCTTATGGCGAATCACCTGCGCTGACAAAGCCTGCATCATCTGAATAGGATTGGTTCCCATCCCGTCTCCGTAGTGGAAATTGGTGGGCATTCCAAACACAACCACATCATACTTTTTCTCTGCCCAATGAACGTAGGTTCTCTTGTCCGCCGTCTTCCAGCTCACAGGCTGCATTTCCTTTGCATAACCTGAATTGATCTCAATCTGACGGGACTTGGTATCCAGCACCGCATCACAGCAGAAGAACTTCTTTCCCATCTTTTCTTCCATAAACATACCATGACGGTCAAATTTCTGGCGCATCACGCTGCTGGTGGAAACCGGCACAAAATCCGGCTTATGCATCACATCCGGCACATGGTGGGAAGCAATGCTTCTCCAATGACTGATGCCGGTAGCGCAGTGCTTGTAACCGCCGGAATAGCCGCCGTAAGGATTCCCCTGAGTATGACCGATGAGGATGGCCACATCCGCATCATATACATACTTATTCATAATCACGTGATCCCCGGCCTCTGTATACCCAAGATCTACCAGATGGTCATAATCCTCACTGTCATGACTGGTAATCTGACCATGGGGATAAAACTCCTGGAACAGCTCATCCCCCAAAATGATCCGCATCTCCTTTACCGTTGCCCTGGGATGAAGGCCGTTGGAGAACAGCAGCAGCACATCCTTCCGCTCCACACCTACGCTGTACAACTCATCCAGACAAGCTCTGATCGCCACTTTTCTGTGAGAAGTGGGCTGATTGCCTCCTTTCACAATATCAGGGATGACAATCACTACCTTATCCCCCGCCTTGGCAATCTGATTCAGGGCAGGCATTCCTATGGGATTGCGAATACTGTGCAAGGTGGCTGCGTACAGGCTGTCCCAATCCTGAGGCAGACATTCCGGATCCGGAACCGTCTCCCCGGGAATGAATACGTCTGTGGTATCCGGCAATTCTGCACTCATCATGCCATGACCATATTCAAATTCCAGTTTCATCTGTATCACTCCTTTTCTGATTTTTACTCTTTTTCACTGTTCTTTCATCATTTTCCCAAATACAGTCTGATGATCTCCAGATACTCCTCCGGATAAAATCCGATCTCTCCCTGGAATCTGGTGAGCGCAATCAGACCGCCGTCAATCTCCGCAATGGAAGCCAGCATCGCTGCATTATCTGCCTTTAAGCCGCCTCCATACACCACATCCATGCCTCCAGTGCGCTCCTTCACAAAACGGGCAATCTTTGTAATATACTCCTTATCTGCCGGAACCTTTCCCGGGCCGATGCTCCATACCGGCTCATAAGCAATTACCACCTGGTCTTTGTCAATACCTTCCAGACCCACATCCAGCTGTTCTCCCAACACCTGCTGCCACTTAGCCTGCTCTTCACTGGTCTCTCCAATGCAGTACACAACCTTTAGTCCTTCTGATACCGCGCATTTGATTTCCTGATTGAGAAGCCGGTTCACGGCAGACAGATCGGTCGCTCCCGCTTCTTTTAAAATCCCTTTCTTGTCATTTCTCTCTTCGCAATGACCGATAAGAGCCGCCCTGCAGCCCATGGCCTTTACGATAGAAGCAGGGCGGTTGGTGGTAAATGCGCCAAAGTTTCCTCCCACCGCCGTATTATCCCGATACACGCTCTGACTTCCGATCTGCACCGGGCTTCCCTCTGAAAGAGACTCCACCGCATTCAGCAAATGAGCTTCCGGAAGGAACTGGACAAACTCCACCTCTGCAGGATCATATTTTTTTAATTCCTCCTGAGTACCTGACACCACTGCCCGTCCCCAATTCTTCACCGGAGCCAGACGGTTTACACCGCCAAATTCTACCGGCACATCAAAACGCTTTAAATTCAGATAAATATGTTTCATAGATACAACCTTTCTTTACTGTCCACACCTGCATTTTATAATGATTCCGACAGTTCCCGCAGAAGACCGGCCGGCTTTTGAGCTTTCTGTCTCCTTGGAAGCCTCCGCCTGTCCAAAAAGCCATACACATCCTCCAAGTCCGGAAAGCGTATGTCATAATCGGCCTTCGGGAACTGCTCCTTATCTGAGAAATGCATACTCTGGAAACTTCTCGCCCATAAGCGGATCTGCATACTGGAAAAACTCGTCTGCAATCTGGTTTCCATCCACAATCCACTGAAGCGGAAACTTCTTCTCTGCATTAGCCACATTCTTCAGCGGCGTCAAAAACAGTCTGCTGGAATAGCTGGGATTACGATCCGCCTCAATGGCCACCATAAATCCGCTCTCTCCTCTGAGAGCCGACTCCACCGCAAAGCTGCCCACCTCATAAGCTTCTTTCCGGTCAACCAAAGACACGTATGGAATACTGGTTCTTCCCAACAACCCCGGTTTCTCCGCTCTGGACTTTAATCCCAGTTTTCTTATGATTTGATCGGAAATATACTGGGCAGTTCCTCCCGGAACCACATGACCGAAACCGTCCACGATTCCAGTATCTGCCAGCGGTTTTCCGTCCAGTCCTCTGATTCCTTCGCTTACCGTCACCAGCAGGCCATTGCCTTTGGCATAACTCTTTTCAATATCCGCCAGCATCTTCTCTTCATCCACAGGCATTTCCGGCAGATACACCAGCTGTTCACATCTGGTAATCCGTTTGGCCATAGCTGCTGCGGCAGTCACCCATCCTGCATTCCTTCCCATCAGTTCCAAAACCACCACATGGATAGGAAGCCCGGAGGCATCCAGCGCCAGCTCAGAGGCGTTCAGCGCTGCATACCTGGCTGCGCTTCCAAAACCGGGACAGTGATCGGTCACTTCCAGGTCATTGTCCATAGTCTTAGGAATACCAATTACCCGGATATCCAGTCCCTCTTTTAAAGCCAGCTCATTTACCTTATTGCAGGTATCCATAGAGTCATTTCCGCCATTATAGAAAAAGGCGTCAATCTGAAATTTCTTTAATATCTCAAGCACTGCTGGGTAATCTGCCTCCCCCAATTTTCTCCGGCAGGAACCGATAGCCGATGCCGGTGTATGAGAAAGCCTGCGGATCACCTCCGCCGGAACCTCCGTCAGATCGATCAGGTCTCCCTTCAGAATCCCCTCTGCGCCAAATCTGGCCGCATAGATCTTATCTACCTTTCCTGAGCTCCTGGCTTCCTCCACCACCCCCTGCAGGGAAGTATTGATCACTGCTGTGGGACCGCCGCCATGAGCTACCAGAATATTCATTCCCATAATTTAAATTCCTTTCTTGCGATACCGTTCCGCTATCTCATCCAGAGAAACCTGTTCAATGAGAGGCGCCTTTCCGACACTGTCAAACTCTACGATCAGAGTTCCTACTACCTCGTGAACCCCCCGCTCAATGCAGTCCACAATCAATGCCACATCCTCATCCTTCACATTGCCGTACATCACAGTGTCCATAATAGGCGGGAAGAAGACTCTCGGATCAAAGGCAGATGGATTTGCCTCCAAAAGCTTATAAATACCTCCGATGGAGGGACTTTCTTTCAGGGACGGACATTTGGTAAACAGTTCTCTTAAATTTCTGGTCACTGCCAGACGAATGTCTGTATCCACATTAATCTTTCGAATCCCCAGCTTGGAAACCTCTTTCAGCTGCTCTTTCTTAATGCCATATGCATCGTGGATGTCTCCTCCCAGTGCGTTAATCTCTTTTACAATATACTGCGGCACTGTAGAAGAACCGTGACTTACCAGCGTCCCTTCGATTCCCTCATGAAGCATACACTCCTTTGTGGCAATGGCAATCTCCTTTCGGATCACCGTATCCTTTCCTTTATTTGCCCCATGCTTTGTGCCATAGCTGATCGCCAGAGCATCCACGCCTGTTTTTTTGAAAAATTCCACTGCGTCCATGGGATTGGTATAGGTAGAAGTGGCTGCAAATACATGATCCTCCACTCCAGCCAGGACACCCAGCTCACCTTCCACAGTGACACCGCGCTCATGCGCATACTTTACCACCTCACGGGTCAGCTCCATATTTTCTTCAAAAGGCAGGGAAGAACCGTCGATCATCACAGAAGTATAACCTCCTGCAATGGCTGCTGCGCAGGACTCAAAGTTTTTGCCGTGATCCAGATGAAGAGCTACTGGAATAGGACTGTTCTCTGCATACTTTTTCACTGCATTGGCAATATTCTGGGCTCCCACTTTCTTATCCTCTAAGGTACCATTGGCAAAATCTGTGCGGCCTCCCATAAATGCATTGGCCAGATCTGCTCCCTGCAGAATTGCTGCTGAACGAAACATCTCATGAACCTGGATCACCGCCTTTGCCTGGCATACTGCGTTTACATTGAAGGCGCCCTGAGCATAGTTGTACTTCTCTGTTGCGTCTAAAATGGCTTTCATTGGAACTAACGGCATAGTTTTCCTCCATTCTCATACACCTCTGGTCTTTCGGCTCAGAGGTTCATTGTTTTGACTGTTTTTCTTTGTTTTTTGAAACTATTTTGTGCTATTTAATATATTATTTAAATTAATTAATTATTGTTGTTTTAAAAATACCATAGTAATGAAATAAAATCCATTGACATATTATCTAATATTCAAAGCTCTTTTTTGTATATTATTCCCAGTACAAGTAAAACACCTATGTTTCTTCCTCTTTGGAAATCCGCCAAAATCCCCGCACTGCTGCAGTGGGATCCTGCAAAGCATTTTGGGGGCATAAAAAATGGCTGCGGCGGGTTGCTTCGGCACCATCTCCCCCATTCTCCGCAGTGCGATCCTTCGTAGCCTTTTTGTTCCATTAGGAAAAAATTTCCTATGAAACAAAAAGGCTGCGGAAAATATCTCTTCCTCTGTCCAAGATATCTTCCGCAGTCTTGCTTTACTGCATACACATATTAATCGCCACAGCCGCAGCGCCTTTCGCTCCGCTGTCCTTTTTCGGTTCTACAAAAACGCTCTCCACTCCCCGATACGTCTTATTGCACAGATTCTTTCTGGCAGTCTCCAGAAGCAGCTTTCGATTTTCTTCTGACCAAAAAAGTTTTCCATCAATAAGAATCGTATCCGGGCTGGTGAAATTCACAATATTAGCCACCGCAATCCCCAACATATACACTGCCATTCCTACAATTTTGCACACCTGGGGATCCCCTCTTCTCTGGGCTTCCAAAATCTGGAGCATGCCAGGTTTCGCCCCGCCGCAGATCTCATTCAAAATTCTGGCTTTCCCTTCTTTCATCTGCTCCAGACATCGCTCTGTCACAGCCCGGTCACTGGAATAGGCTTCCAGACAGCCCTCATTTCCGCAGCTGCATTTAGCGCCTCCCGGCTCCATCACCATGTGGCCCACTTCGTCG
>ENA-ORTM01002092-ORTM01002092.1-human-gut-metagenome-genome-assembly--contig:-NODE-2092-length-17748-cov-6.712203_pt1 | contig 17748 bp, 6 predicted proteins | sample MGYA00241909_ERZ509182 | MGnify/ENA primary metagenome ERZ509182 (study PRJEB26280, sample SAMEA2338855) | human gut metagenome | biome: human gut; feature: human-associated habitat; material: faeces...
TGCAAGCAGATGGCGTGCAAAGTCGCCAGACGCTCTTTGTGCGGTATTGCCTTAATGGGAAATACGGTGCAACTTGCCCCCTGCCCAAAACAAACCCGCCCCGACAGAAACACCTGTCGGGGCGGGTTTTGCGGCATTAGAACAATTTCACCTGTTCCGTTACAGCCGGTTTACTTTTTCTTACGCTTGCAGCCTGCCACGATTGCCGCTGCCAGTGCAATACCTGCCGGAATGATGACTCCAGGCAACGCTTCGCCTGTCTTTGGCGTGGAGGAGATTTTTGTGTTGCTTCTGCTGCTGGAAGAAGACGAACCGGAACTGCTTCTGATCACCGTGGTCGTCTGGCTTCCGCCAGCTACTGTTGTTGTGCCGGAGCCGCCACTGCCTGCGGTCGTACCGGTGCCGCTTTCTCCAGTCACGGTCGTGGTTTCCGTAGAAGCCGTGGTCGTGGTGGAAACGGACGGGGTATGCTCGCCGTTGCCGGCGGTGGTATTCTTCGCAGTAGTTGTGGTTGCTTCCGTAGTCGTTGTGGTTTCTTCGGTAGTTTCCGTTGTGGAGGTTTCAGTACCAACGTACTCATCGATCATCACAATGGCTCTGCCGTCCGGATTTGCCGTTACCACAGCATTTTCCACGCTCCAGCTGCCGTCTTCATTCAGGCTGACGCCAGCAAACAGTACCAGTGTACCGTCTTCATTCAGCTGGAAGTAGATCGGTTCTGCAACGAGGTAATCTGCCGGAGCCAGTGTTTCGGTCAGGCAGTACGGTGTGTTCGGCTGGATTCCGGCAAAGACATGCGATACGCCTTCTTCGGATACCCACTGATCGATCACATTGCCGCTCTGATCGGTAATGTTCAGAGATGCTCCGCCGATCTCATTGCCGCCCACGTCACACTTGCGGATCACATAGCCGTCCGGCTGTTCGGTGGTGGTGACAATTGTAGTTGTCGTTTCCTCCGTTGTCGTGGTGGCTTCTGTGGTTTCCTCTGTGGTAGTTTCAACAGTGGTTTCTTCTGTCGTGGTAGTCGTTGCTTCGATGGTTGTCGTAGCTGCTGTTGTGACAGTTGTTTCTGCGGTAGTCACTGTGCTTGCCGCGGTAGTGCTGGTTTCGGTCACCGTTTCCGCAGTCGTTCCTGCGGCAGTTGTGGTGGTCGATGCTGCACTGGTTTCCGTAGAAGCACTTGCTGTTGTAACAGTGGTTTTGGCGGTTGTGGTAGTTCCGTTGGTAGAAGTAGTAGTCGGACCTGCACTGGTTTCCGTAGTGGTTTCACTGGTAGAAGTGGTAGTCGGACCTGCACTGGTTTCCGTGGTGTTTCCGCTGGTTGCCAGTGTGGTAACTGTTGTCACTTCGGTAGTGGTTTCACTGGTAGAAGTGGTAGTCGAGCCTGCACTGGTTTCCGTGGTGCTTCCGCTGGTTGCCAGTGTGGTGCCTGTTGTCACTTCGGTGGTGGTTCCACTGGTAGAAGTGGTGGTCGGGCCTGCACTGGTTTCCGTAGTGTTTCCACTGGTTGCCAGTGTGGTGTCTGTTGTCACTTCGGTGGTGGTTCCACTGGTAGAAGTGGTAGTCGGGCCTGCACTGGTTTCCGTAGTGTTTCCGCTGGTTGCCAGTGTGGTGTCTGTTGTCACTTCGGTGGTGGTTCCACTGGTTTTCGATGTAGTTGTTACAGTTGAAACTGTGGTAACTGTACCAGTTCCCGTAGTGGTTTCTGTGTCAGATGTTGTGCTGCTTTCGCTGGTTGCAGTAGTTGTTGTGGTTGTGGTTGTCGTTGTTGTAGTCGTTTCCGAAGTCGATGTTGTAGTAATCGCAGGCTGTTCCGCATCGCAGACCAGAATCTGTCCTGCGGTCTTGTCATAGTAGTAATAACCCTCGGTCGCCTTGTCATTCAGACTGTTTTCGGCACTGGTGTCTGTGACAACACCATTTTCCACAGTAAAGGTCATTGTTGATTTGATTACCGTGTAGGTCTTTCCGGTTTCTGTGTCTGTAAAGGCATCGCCGCTTTCTCCCAGAGTATAGGTGCCGTCCGGCAGCTTGCTCAAAATAGCATCTGTCTTGCCGGAAGTCCATGTAATGGAATCTGCGGTTCTGCTGTCCACGGTAATATTTGCTGTCACATCGTTCAGCGTTGCTCCGCTTTCGTCCGGATTTGTCAGTGTCAGGGTCAGCTTTGCTCCGGTGACTTCCTGCTTTCCGGTGATGTCCTTCTTGGCAATGGTAAGCTTGGAAGTGTCATCTTCCATTACGATCTTGTTGTCGTCCTTGGTCAGTCCGTTTACCGTTCCGACCTTGCCGTCAGCTCCGACCTCGAAGTTCATCGCCTCAGTCTTTTTGGTGAAGCCGTCCGGTGCGGTGGTTTCTTCCAGCGTGTACACGCCTGCCGGCAGATTTGCCAGTGTCACACCGCCCTTGGCGTTGTCCGAAGTCCATGTAATGGTGTTGCCGCTGGTTTCGATTCCAGCAATGCTGCCGTCGCTGTAGGAGCCCTTGACTTTGCTCAGGTCTGTTCCTGCCGGTGCAGTCAGTTTCAGTACGGCTCCGGTGAGTTCTTCTCCGCCGCCGACTGCCTGCTTGCTGATCGTCACGCTGGGCTTCTGACCGTCCTTCATGGTAATGTCGTTGCCAGAAACGTCATATTCTGTGGTTCCCGTTGCATCAACTACACCGTTTTTAATGGTAAAGGTGAAGTCTGTGCTTACCTTGTTGTAGCCGTCCGGTGCAACTACCTCCGTCATGGTGTAGGTACCGTCCGGCAGACCGATGATGTCGGTCTTGTTTTTGCCGTCAGAAATAAAGGTCAGTTCCTTGCTGGTCAGCTGGTACTGAGATTCGTCGTCCACGCTGTCCGACTTGGTGAAGGTGGTTCCCGTTCTGGAGAGTTCTACCAGAGCTTCGTTCCAGCTGCCGTCTGTCTTGGTAATGGTGATCTTTGCACCAGCCAGTTCCTTCAGAGAGGTGATGTCTTTCTTGCTGACGCTGATCTGCGACCGGTTGATGACAGTCAGTCCGTTTTCCGTCAGTGAGAAATTGCTGCCGGTGATTGGGTTGCCCTGTGCATCTGTGGTGACAATATAACCGTTTGCATTGACTGCAAAGGAAATGCTTACCGGTGCATAGCCTGTCACAGGCTTTTCTGTCAGGGTATATTTACCCTCTGCCAGTCCTGTGAATTTCTTAGAACCTGTGTCAGATGTCCACGTCTTGCTGTAGCCGTTAGGACCAGTCAGTGTCATTTCACAGCCTGCCATAGCGTTGCCCTTGACATCGACCTTTGCAAAAGACAATTCCACTTGTGTGGTATTGGCATCAGTAATGGTCTTTTCGCCCGGAATACCCGGCAGCAGATCTACCCGACTACTGTTGCCGGAGTAGGTAGCGAGGAATGTCTTGCCGCCTACTGAGATCGTGCTCTCGTTTTCTACGCGGTTGTCGTCTGCGTCCAGCTCAAAGACGTAATAGGTCTTGCTGCTGTCCAGCCCGTCAAAGGTGACAGACTTTTTGCCCTTGTCGCCGGCTGCAATGGTAATTGGCTCTACCTTTGCCGTGCCTGTAGCATCCTTTACCGGCTCATAACTGCCGTCTGCGTTCAGCGTAAACAGTCCAACCTCAATTGCATGGTCAACTGCCGGATTGCCGTCCTCGGTAGCGATTTTCGTTACCTTGATCTGAGCCGGATTCTTGGTGGTGTTTGTGATAATGGTGTTTGCCTGCGGTGCGTCCTTGGTCAGGGTAAGTGCCGCAACCTTACTGTCATCATCACAGCAGTCATAAGAAACATAAAATGTCGTATCTGTTTTTGTAGTGGAATCCTTGGGATCGAGAACAACAGGCATCTGGAAAGAAGCACCGTTTGCGATCTGTTCGTCTGCATCGTTCAACTCAAAGATATAGTACGGGGTATCTGCTTTCAGATTGTCGAAGGTGACATCTGCACCAGCCACTACAGTTTTCTTTTCGACCAATGTGTCATTCTCAGTGAACAGTCCCACAGAGAATGCAGGTGTGCTCTTGACATCATCTGCGATCAGCACCTTGCTGACGGTGATGCTGTAGTCGATCTCCTCGGTGTTGGTGATCTCAGTTTTGCCGTCTGCCTGTACTGCCGCCGGTGCTGCCGGTTCGGAGGTATAGCGGATACCGCTGTCTGAGGTGTATTTTGCAAAGTCTGTATCTGCCAGAACGCCGTTGGCATTGGTTTCCAGCACGTAGAAATCCATGCCCTTGGGCACATCTTCAAATGTCACGTCCTGCGAGCCTGCCTCGGTAAAGGTCAGGGACTGCACCGGTGCTTCCTCATAGCGAACATAATCGCCTGCCGCATTCTGGGTGAACAGGGCAAAATAGAAGGTGTCGCCGGTGACATCTCCACCTTCCATGCCTGCCAGAGTTTTGGTCAGTGTAATCTCACCTGTATTTTTGGTATTGGTCACGCCGACCGTCTGGTTCGTTGTGGCATCAGTGGAGATCTTATTGCCGGTATATGCCGGTGTGTAGTTGCGAATCTGATTGCCCTTGGCATCTGTTTCCAGCAGGTAAACGTTGTTGGCGTTGTTGGTCTGCTGCTTGATCGAGGACAGGTCTACGTCCTTCATGGTGACAGAAGCCGCGGTCTTTCCTGCCGGAATGGTGACGGAAATCACATCACTCAACCGTGTGGTGTAATTTTCATCGGTAAACAGTGCAAAGTAGAATGTTGCGTCCTTGGTTTCTGCTTCTGTCAAAGTCTTGTTGACCGTCACATCAACGGTGGTGTCCGGTGTCTGTACCCAGACGCCGACCTTTGCCGGCTCTGCTACCATGACAGTATCGCCCAGAATGTCGGTATTCTGATAGGAGTACGCGAAGCTGTTCCATGCGATATTTTCCTCGCCGGTCTTTGCCACATAGCTGGGAACGGTTGCGGTAACTTTGACAACAACTTCCTCGCCAACCTTGACGGTCGTATCTTGCAGCTGGATCCGGAAGTCTACGGTATCCGCAGAGGAAATACCTGTCCAGTTCATGACATCGTTCTGTCCCAGCCAGTCCTTGGAGTACTCATTCAGGACGGAGGTCTTGTCGGTGGAATAGCTACAGTTTTGTGGATTATAGACCTCTCTGCCGCCTACTGTAACAGAATCAATGCTCTTGAGTTTTACGCCGAATGCGGAGAAACGCTCATAGCCGGAAACCAGACCCAAGTCACCCACATAGGGCAGACGGTCAATAATGGTCATGTTTTCCAGAGCTACCGGCGAGTTGTTCTTGATGTGGAGTTCATAGGTCACATCTTCGCCCTGCATGCCCTGCACATAGTTGTGGGTGGGCTGGCGGCTGTAACCGGTATCAGTAGCCGGATCCGTATGGGGTGTGCCGTTATGTCCGTTATTGGTATACGTAATAGTCTTCCACGATTCGGTGGTCAGACCAACGATATTGTAGTTTGCATAGCTCCAGATCTGGTTGTCCTGCTTTTCGCCGGCAACCGTATCTTCTGCGGTGAACGGCTGGTTAATGGTGGCGTAACCGGTGTTGGTGATAACGCCCTCGCTTTCCTGTCCGTCCTTGACAGTGGTGGCGAACTGGAAGACGATGCACTTGTTCTTTTCCAGTTTAGTTGCCAGTTTGTCTACAGAGATAATCAGTTTCGAGCCGTCGATCTTATAGGCGGTATCTGGAACTTCCGAGCCGCCTTCCAGCAGACCAGTTTTGTCGTTTACTTGAAATGTAGAACCGCCCTCGCTGTTAGGAATTAAATCCAGTTCCTGGTATTTCAACTTCATCTCCGAACCGGTATCATTGTTGAACTGGTAGGTTGCCGGCAGATTGTCGGTCAGTGTCACGCCGTCCAGTTTCAGGTCTGCCACATCGGTGGAGTTGCCTCTGCCGTTGTACAGCACAGTCTGCCAGATCAGGGTATCACCGGCGGTGATGTAGCCGTTTCCTACCTTCTGCACGGCAGTGGTATCATCATAGGTCTGTCCTGCAAAGGAAGCTACTGCAAGCTTGGCGAAGCCGGGGGCGGGGGTGGTTTTGGTGAAGCTGATGTCCACCTTGCTATTGGGCAAAATCACACGGTTGCTGCCGTCATCGCTGCCCTCCTCCACTGTCACCTTGGAAAGAGTGTTGGTCAGTGTGACTTTTTTCGCCGTGCTGTTTGCCAGTTCCTGTGCCTTGTCAGCGGTCAGTTTGGTTTTGTAAGTCAACTTTACGCCACTGCCATATGGATTTTCAAACTTTTCTGTGGAAACAAATGTAAAGGTCAGCGTCTGTCCAACCTGAGTTGCCTGAATGCCGCTCAAAGCTGTATAATTTGCAGTTCCCTCTACACTATCTGGCACATATTCCATGCCGTCCGGCAGCGTATCTTCTACAACGATCGTTTTCCCAGCATAGTCATTATTTGAACCAGAAAGTGCCAAGCTGTAACTAAATGTTTTCTGCTCCAGATCTGCCGCTGTCATATCAACGATATTGGTCGTTTTGTCCGCACTATTTGTCAGTGACTTTTTCGCCTCAAAAACAGTATTGCTTACTGGATTCAAAATCATGTCATGTGCATACCAAGTTACAGTTTTGCTTCCGTGTTCGTTTACAGTCAGACCGCCTACTGCGGTATAGTTATAGACACCACTCTGTGTTCCGAACTTTGTTTCAAATGCACTTAATGTCTGCATCAATGCACTATTATTCAGATCATAAATACCACCAAACCCCTGAATTCCATTTTTTTCATGATTGTAGTCATTATTATTAGTGACATCGTTTGCAAGTACCACGTATTCCACTGTCACTGATTCGCCAGCCGCCAGCTTGATTCCCATAATATTAAAGGTTTCAGCCGCATAGCCTCCATGAGATCTATTATCTTGCTCTACAGTAACAGTCTGAATTCTGGAGTCAGACGCATTGCCGTTAATTGCAACGACTTTCAGAACATCAGAAGCTTCCCACTTCAACGTTGTACCATAATCATATAAGTACAGGTTTTCCATGGTCGTGGTTCCCTTGTTGGTAAAAGTCGCCTGATATGTTAGCTTATCACCATTTACAATTTCTGTTGTATCATCTGCTTGTATACCATTTACTGCAATGATTTTCTTTTGCAAGCTATATTTGCTTAAATCTTCACCGCCGTAAATAGTATGCGTCGCAGTACCCTTTTCTTCAGCACCCTCATACACCTTTGCGGTATTTGTCAGTGTTGCAGCTGTTGCAGAAGCTTCCACATTTGCATATACTGTCAACGTAATCGACTTTCCTTTTGGAACAGTAACCGTTCCGCCGGCAGTCAATGTTTTTGTATCAACAGTAGTAATATCCTTTGTTGTACCGTCTGCCAAAGTCAGCACACCATATACGCCGCTATTCTCACGGAATGCCATATCATTTGGCAGAATATCCTCTATCTTCACATTCTCAGCATCTGCTTCACCGTTGTTTGTTACTGTAATTGTATAAACAACATCTTCTGCAGTGCCAAATGTGTAATTGCCGACATCTGCCGTCTTCGTAATCCCCAGCTGTGCTTTCGGTGTATCCGGTGTAAACTTCACTTTATTGGAAGACTTGTCGTCTACCTTTGCCACATTGGAGATCTCTCCGGTCACGCTGCTTTTGATTGTACCAGTCACCGTGATCTGCACCGTTTTTCCTGCCGGAACGTCAATTTCATTCGGAAAGGCTGATTTTGTAACACCGTCTACCTTATAAGTTATATTCTCCAGCTTGCTCGACAGGTTATCATCTGCAACAGGAACATCTTTCGCGTCCTTTGCACCGGAGTTGGTAACAGAAATGGTATAGGTCGCAGTCTGTCCGGCAATGTGGGGGTAGTACTTCTGTCCCAGATTCTTACCATTATAAGTTACATAGCCGCTCTTCACCGGCGTTTCGATCACTGCCTTGTCTTCCTTGACAGAGATCGTTGCCTTGGCTGTATTGTTACCGTCGGTCACTTCGTTGGTCAGGTTTGCAGTCTGGTCTTTGGAAACCTTGCAGACCACCTTTGCTGTCACCGTTGCACCGGCAGCGACATTCTGGAATGTCACGCTGTTTCCGGAAACAGTACCGTCTGCGGCTGTGATGCTCTCCAGTGTCATGCCGTCCGGAACGTTATCTTTCAGGGTGATATTTCCGGCAGCATCACCAGTATTCGAAGCGGAGATCTCAAATTCTACAGTATCCCCGTTCACGTAGTATGCTTTCCCATTTTTTACGGTTTTTCCAATACTGAACTTCGGCCCCTGCGGAGCAGAAACCTTCAGTTCCACGCTGTTTCCGCCGATGGTCGAGTAGCTGGCATTGTCACCGTAGGGCTTGCCGGAAACAGTCAGGCTGTTGGTGACCTTGCCGTCCGCGGTGCCGTTCATCTTCACGGTGCTGCTGTCCAGAGGCAGTGCTACGTTCAGATTGACTGCGGACATTTCTGCATTGGTGTTCTTGCTGTCCACGGTGAAGCTGATCTTGGCAGTGCTGCCGCTGACCGTTACACTCAAGTTGCCGGCGGTGTAGCCTGCTGCCGCAACGGCAGACTTGACGGCGTTTTCCACCGCGGTCTGTACATCACCGGTAAAGGTCATTTCCGACAGTGAAATGGTGTCCTCGAATTTCAGGGACTGCACCCATTCCACGCCGCTTTTCTTGGAGACGTTGTTCGCCGAAGCACTCAGGGTATAATTTACCGTGGTGCCGGCAGCCAGCTGTGCCGCTGTCAGGGCGTTTCTGTCCTCCGACTTGGACGCACTCCACTGCCGTTTTGCCTTGGCAGTAATTGTACTGCTGGCATTCTTGCCTGTGCTGTCCTGTACGATCTTTACAGTCGAGGTCGTTCCGCCCGGGGTCTTGCCGTTTTGGAACTTCGCCTGCAGCCGGACCTGTTTGGTCTGACCGTTGTCAATATCAAAGGCGATATACCGGCTGCCGTCGCTGTTGACATGCAGGGTATACCCATTATAAACGGCACCGTCCCTGAAGCCGTTGCCGGCAAAGTTCGGCAGCAGCAGATTCTTGTCGGTGATCTCGATCCGATAAGAATCCATCTCTCCTTCATTGACGTTGTTTCCGGAGATCGTCGACATCAGATAGAACACATCTCCCGTATTCACTTCATCAATCGGATTATACTTGCTGTCCCGAAATTCGACACTGGCGTTTGTCAGTACCAGCGGTCCGCCGGATCGTCCGTTATTGTCTGCCGATACCGGAAACAGCATCGACGGCAGGCAGGTCACGATCATCAGGACTGCCAGCAAGACACTGATGACTCTTGTACGCAGGTGTCTTGTCTTTTCTGTCTGCATAAAAAAACTCCTCTCATTGCGGGAACGCTGCACGCAGTCTGTTTTGCATTCTTTCGTGCAAACTTTATGCGGCGTTTCCTCAGATTTTTTGCACGGGAAAACCGGTTCCCTGTGCAGATTTGCACCGTGGCAGCAACATCGACAAAAACGATATACATACCACATTTTTTACAGCAATTTCCACTAACTCCACCGCTTTTAACTGTTCAATTGTTTCCACAATCAAAAGAATATTTTGGTGTAAATCACGGAAATTGTTCTGATACAACTTTATTATACTGATTATCTGTGAAGTTTTATATCACTTTTTATGTAATATTCGAAAAGTAAAGGGAAGGATCAGGAAGTCTGTTCAAACTGCTTTCTGATTCTCCAAATTTTGCAGCGGCATCTCCGGCGAATGGCTGTCCGAATTTACCCGCGTGCAACTTCTTTCAATCACATATGACGAATCACGCCATTGTTTTTTCAAATATTTCGTGAAAAAAGCTATTGCAACCTTGCCCAAAATCCGGTATAATAAATAGTAGGGGATGTTCCAGAGGAAACGGAACAGTCCGCAGTATGGCAAATCGAAGCCAGCACTAATAAATGGCACGCCTATGCCAAATGCATTGAGGAGGATATTATGGTAGCAAAAACAACAGAAAATCCCCAGAGAGAAGAATTAAAACAAAAATTCGTAGACCGACTTCAGCTGGAGTGCAGCGTTTCTCCGGACGAAGCTTCTGACAAGCAGATCTATCAGGTGCTGTCTGCCCTGATGGTCGAAAAGCTGAAGCACAAGCGGCAGCATTTTATCAATAAAACCAATTCCGTCGGCGGAAAGAACGTTTACTATCTGTCCATGGAATTCCTGATGGGTCGTTCCCTGAAGACCACCCTGTACAATCTGGAACTGGCAGATGATGTCCGTGCGATCCTGCAGGATTATCACATCAACCTGGACAGCATTTTCGAGTGCGAACCGGACGCTGGTCTGGGCAACGGCGGTCTGGGTCGTCTGGCAGCATGCTATCTGGACGCAATGGCAACACAGGAAATCCCTGCAACCGGTCACTCGATCTGCTATGAGTACGGTATCTTCAAGCAGATTCTGGAAGACGGCTGGCAGACCGAAGAACCGGACAACTGGCTGCCGGGCGGCAGCGTATGGCTGGACCCGAAGCCGGACGAAGCCATTGAAGTCCACTTCGAGGGCAACGTACAGGAATACTGGCAGGATTCCTATCACTATATTTCCCATGTCAACTACAACACCGTTATCGCGATCCCGTATGACATGTACGTTTCCGGTTACGGCAGTGCCGGCGTTTCTACCCTGCGTCTGTGGAAGGCACAGGCACCCAGCTTTGACATGAAGGAATTCAACGAGGGCAACTATGAACAGGCTCTGTCCCGCAACTCCATGGCGAATGCGATCTCCAAGGTACTGTACCCTAACGACAACCATCTGGAGGGCAAGTCCCTGCGTCTGCGTCAGCAGTACTTCCTGTGTGCCGCAGCTATCGGCGACATCGTCAACCACCACATGAACGTATACGGCACACTGGAAAACCTGCATGAAAAGGTAGCGATCCACATCAACGACACACACCCGACACTGGCAATTCCGGAACTGATGCGTGTGCTGCTGGACGACTGCGGCTATACATGGGATCGCGCATGGCACATCGTCACCAACACCTTTGCCTACACCAACCACACCGTTATGGCAGAGGCTCTGGAAAAGTGGGACGTGAATCTGGTCAAGCAGATCGTGCCGCGTATCTTCCAAATCATCGTGGAGATCAACAACCGCTACTGTACCGGTCTGATGGAACGCAACGGCGGCGACAGTGCAAAGACCACCCGCATGTCTATCATCAAGGACAACCAGATCCACATGGCTACCCTGTGCGTCATGGCTTCTCACAGTGTCAACGGCGTTTCCAAGCTGCACTCGGAGATCATCAAGGACAGCGTATTCCACGAAGAATATCTGGATACGCCGAACAAGTTCAAGAATGTCACCAACGGTATCGCATACCGGAGATGGCTGTATCAGTCCAATCCGGGTCTGACCCAGCTGCTGCGTGACAAGATCGGCGACGGCTTCCTGAAAGACGGCAGCGAGCTGAAGAAGCTGGACGTTTTCGCAGACGACAAGGCCGTTCTGGAACAGCTGCGGAAGATCAAGAAGGAAAACAAGCAGCGTTTCGCCAAGTATGTCAAGAAAAAGAGCGGTCTGGTTCTGGATACCGACAGCATTTTCGATGCTCAGGTAAAGCGTCTGCACGAATACAAGCGGCAGCACCTGAATGCTCTGCACATTCTGGCACAGTACAACGCCCTGCTGGAAAATCCGGATATGGACTTTACTCCCAAGACCTACATCTTCGCCGCAAAGGCTGCTCCGGGCTACTATCTGGCAAAGCAGATCATTAAGATGATCTGGGCTCTGTCCGAGGAAATCCGCAAGAACCCCCGCATTTCCGACAAGCTGTCTGTATACTTCCTCGAAAACTACTGTGTTACCATGTCTGAACTGCTGATGCCGGCCTGCGACATCTCCGAGCAGATCTCTCTGGCAGGCACAGAGGCTTCCGGTACCGGCAACATGAAGCTGATGCTGAACGGTGCCATTACACTGGGTACACTGGACGGTGCAAACATCGAGATCGGCGATGCAGTTGGTCCGGAAAACATCCTCATCTTCGGCATGAAGACCGAGGAAGTCAACACCCTCAAGGCCCGCGGCTATCGTCCGGAGGACTATTACAACAACAATCCGGTCATCAAGAGCTGTATCGACCGCATGTATGCCGGCATCAACGGCTGCAAGTTCACTGAAGTGGCAGACTCTCTGCGGACACTGGATCCGTACATGGTTCTGGCAGACTTCGACAGCTATTGTCAGGTACAGGAACACAGTTCCAAGCTGTACACCGACAAGGACACATGGACCAAGATGTCCCTGCACAACATTGCCAACGCAGGCATCTTCTCCGCAGACCGTGCTGTAAACGAGTACGCAAAGGATATTTGGAATATCTGAGGACTGGGGAATCTTTCCCGGAACTGATATAATCTGACGAAAACGGAGCAGCACAAACCCTGCTCCGTTTTCTTGAATGAACGGGTTGTGCGGTGTCCGCGAAATTACAATTTGCATATTCTCACTTCACAAAGAAAGGAGCATCTCTGTATGCGTTATTTTTACAACAGCTGGGATTCGGCGTATAAGTCGCACTTCGGTGCCATTGCCAGAAACCAGAGCTGTCAGTTCACCATTCGCCTGCCGGAAGAAACGCCGCTGGACTTTTCTCCGGTGCTGGTGGTTTTCCGCACCGGCTTCAAGGAACGTTTTCTGCCGATGAACGTGAAAGAACACGAAAACGGCTATGTCACATACACCACAGATCTCATTCCCAAGTACTCCGGCGTACACTACTACTATTTCTCCTACACCTCCAACGGTGTGCGGCACTATATCAAGCGGGGCGATGCCTGCCACGGCACACTGGATCAGGGAGAAATGTTCCAGCTGACAGTCTACAGCGAGGACTATCAGACACCCCAGTTTCTCAAGGGCGGCGTGATGTATCAGATCTTCCCCGACCGCTTTTGCAGCAGCGGCAAGATGCATGACAATGTGCCCTCTGACCGCGTGATGCGGGAATGGGGAGAACTCCCCTACTACAAGCCCGACCAGAACGGACACGTTTGGAACAACGACTACTTCGGCGGCGATCTGGACGGTATCCGCAGCAAGCTGGACTATCTGAAAGATCTGGGCGTGACCTGCATCTATCTGAACCCGATCTTCGAATCCCACGAGAACCACCGCTACAACACCGCCAATTACCGGAAGGTAGACCCGCTGCTGGGCACCAACGAGGACTTTCGGGAACTGTGTAAGGCTGCCAAAACCCGCGGCATTTCGGTAATTCTGGACGGCGTATTCTCCCACACCGGTGCAGACAGCATCTATTTCAACAAGTTCGGCCGCTATCCCACCCCCGGTGCGTATCAGTCCGAAAAGAGCCCCTATTACTCCTGGTATCACTTCTGGGGCAACAAGGAGTATGAGTCGTGGTGGGGCATTGACACCCTCCCCAACGTGGACGAGAACAACCCCAGCTATACCAAGTACATCTGCGGCGATGACGGCGTACTGGACTACTGGCTCAGTCTGGGGGCTGCCGGATACCGTCTGGACGTTGCCGACGAACTGCCGGACGAATTTCTGGACAACCTGCGTGCCTGCGTCAAGAAGTTTGACGAGGAAAAGATCGTCATCGGCGAGGTCTGGGAAGACGCTTCCAACAAGGAGGCGTATGGTGTCAAGCGGCGGTATCTGCTGGGCGACCAGCTGGACAGCGTGATGAACTACCCGTTCCGCGAGGCAATTATTGCTTACATGAAGGGCGAAGCTGCCACCACATTCCGCGACCGCATCATGGGCATTCTGGAGAACTATCCCAAGTGCACTGTCGATGTGCTGATGAACTTCGTTTCCACCCACGACATCGAACGGGCGATCAACCGGTTCGGCGGGCAGCCCTGCGACGACAAGAGCAAGGACTGGATGGCATCGAATGAACTGTCGCCGGAGGAATACGAACGCGGCAAGACGCTCCTGAAAGGGGCTATGGTATTGCAGTTCTTCCTCCCCGGTGTACCCAGCATCTACTACGGCGACGAAGCCGGCTTGCAGGGCTGGAAGGATCCGTTCAACCGCCGCTGCTATCCGTGGGGACAGGAGGACACCGAGCTCATCGACTACACCCGCCAGCTGGCAAAGATCCGGCGGGAACACCCTGCATTTGCAGAGGGTGCTATGGAATTTCTGGTGCTGGAGGACAATGTTGTGGGATTTGCCCGCTATATTCCGGAAAATGGCTCCAGTGCTGTGATCCTGCTGAACCGCAGCGGGGATACCGCAATGGTTTCGCTCCGCGACAAGGCATTCAGCCGCTATGCGTTCAGCACGGTCATCAGCGGCATCTGCGACGGTGATGCCGTGATCCTGCCGAAGAACAGCTATGCCGTGATCAGTGCCGTCCGCACCAATGTGCCGAATGCACGATAACAAACACAGTGTTTCCCTAGACAATCACCGCGAGGGCAGCCGAGAGGCTGCCTTTTGCTTTTATCTTTTCGCGTGCTCTGATTCGACAGATTTTCTATAGTTTGATTTGAAAATTGATTGTTTAGCAATGCAAAACTTTTCTTTTTTCGAAAGTGGTGAAAAAGGCTTTACAAGTGCCCGAAAATGTGATATACTAATGAAGTCGCCAATCGAGGTGTGGCTCAGTTTGGTAGAGCACTACGTTCGGGACGTAGGGGCCGCAAGTTCGAATCTTGTCACCTCGACCAATTGCAGAAGGCTGAATTACGAAAAAAGCTCGTAATTCAGCCTTTTTTCGTTATCTGGGGTGTTTTGCGAAAAACAGGTTTTTTCCCAAAATGGCAAGTAAAATGGCAAGTGGAAAACGGTCAGTTTGTGCCAGTTGTTGGAATTTTTGGAGTCGCCTAGCGTTGTCCAATAAAGAAAGAAGGCAAATGGATTTGAACAAAAATATGAAAAGCATACAGCCTATAGACCCCGTCTTCCAGCCTATCCGAATCAAAGGCAATACCGTGCAAAGTCACCAGACGCTCTTTGTGCGGTATTGCCTTAAAATAAAATAGGCAAAGGATTTGTCACTGCCAATCGCAGCAAGTCCTTTGCTTTTTATTATTTCCGTTCCGACCGCCTGTGATTTCTGTACTCCTTAGGCGTCATTCCATAGAGTGCCTTAAATTTGCGGCAAAAATATCCCACATTTTCAAAGCCTACTGTCTGAGCTATAACGAAAACGCTGTTTTCAGTTTCCGTAAGAAACTTAGCAGCACGCTTCAAACGATATTCCAGAGCATAATTAATGGGCGATGTATGCAGATAGCTTTTAAAAATATTCAGCACACTGCTTTTGCTTATAGAAACAGATCTTGCAATGTCTTCCAAGGTTATCCGACGATAATAGTTTTTGTGGATATGCTGCATCATTATCTGCAGCTGTGCTTGTGCCTGTGCGGAGGTTTTGTTTATGTTTTGAGTGTCGTTCCAACTTATGCTTTCGTAAATCTGCCCCCATAGCTTCATAATAAGTTCGGTTGTTTTCAGTTCGGATATGCTTTTCGATTCCTGTATGGCAAACACATTTCGTATTGTATCAAGCATCTCACATTGCTTTTCATCTGTCGGCGATATTATCAGGCATTCAACCGAGGACATAAGCACAGGCTTTATATATTTGCGGTATATCAAACTGTTTTCTGCGGCTATCAGAAGCGGAGAAAAGACCATATTGGGAATAATTGTACTTTCGCTGCTCTCAAACCGATGTATCACCTGTGTGTTGATGAAAATTGCTTCCCCTGTGTTAAGCACATATCTGCTGCTGCCCACAAAAAAATCTGCCGTCCCATTTTCTACAAGCACAAACTCAACCTCGGGGTGCCAGTGCCAGTCAATACAGTGCAGGTCAAAGAGCCATATATCCTCATAATAATATCGAAAGGGATATTCCTCACTGCCGTGACTTATGGTTTCACGAAGAGTTTCGTCAGTGATGATCTTTGCGTAGCCGTCGTTTAGGTTTTTCAAATTTATCCTCCATTTTTGCGATATAGTGTAATAAAAATGCGATATTGTACATTGAAATATGCCGTTTGTTATGATATGATACAATTATATCAAAAAGCGAAAGGAACGTCAAGATGAATTACAGAAAAACTCTTATTGCCTGTTATCTTGGATTTGTTACACAAGCTATTACAGCAAATTTTGCACCGCTGCTATTTCTCACATTCCACAATGTTTACAATATCCCTCTCGGAAAAATTGCGCTCATATCATCCGTTTTCTTTATCACCCAGCTTATTGTGGATATTCTCTGTGCAAAGTTTGCGGACAGAATAGGCTACCGCAGATGCGTTGTGGGTTCTCAGCTGTTTTCGGCAGCAGGACTTCTGGGACTTGCGTTTCTTCCTCAGATAATGCCCGACCCGTTTATGGGAATAATCATCAGCACAATTGTATATGCGGTGGGCAGCGGTCTTACGGAGGTGCTTGTCAGCCCTATCGTTGAATCCTGTCCCTTTGAGCATAAAGAGGCGGCAATGAGTTTGCTCCATTCCTTTTACTGTTGGGGCTCGGTAGGAGTTATCCTGCTTTCCACAGTATTTTTCTCGGTGTTCGGTATAGGCAATTGGAAATGGCTTGCTTGTATCTGGGCAATAATTCCGCTGTATAATATGTTTAATTTCAGCACCTGTCCCATTGAACACCCTGCCGAGGACGGGCAAGGTATGAGTATCGAAAATCTTTTAAAAACCCCCGTGTTCATTATTTCCATACTGCTGATGATATGTGCGGGAGCGTCGGAGCTTTCAATGGCACAGTGGGCATCTGCATTTGCGGAATCTGCTTTGGATCTTTCAAAGGCTATGGGAGATATTGCCGGGCCTTGCCTGTTTGCGGTGACTATGGGAATAAGTCGCTCACTGTATGGAAAATACGGCGACAGGCTTGACCTAATAAAATTTATGATAGGCTCAGGCATGCTTTGCCTGATATGCTATCTTGTTGCTTCCCTGTCGGATATTCCCATGCTTGGGCTTGCAGGCTGTATAATATGCGGCTTTTCCGTTGGAATTATGTGGCCTGGAACCATAAGCATCTGTTCGGGGAAAATGCCCTCAGGCGGCACAGCAATGTTTGCCCTTCTTGCCATGGCAGGCGACCTTGGCGGTGCAATAGGTCCGGGTATCGTAGGAAACATTTCACAAAGTGCAGGAGATGATATTCGCAAGGGCGTGCTTGCAGGCTGTATTTTTCCACTTGTGCTTGTTATTCTGACTTTTGTGATTTCCAAAAATGTCAATAAAAACAGGCAGGAATGAAAGAGTATGACTATAAGGCAATACCGTACAAAGAGCGTCTGACGACTTTGTGCGGTATTGCCCTGAATCAGTACAATGTGATTCATATCGATATCCAGCAGTTTGTCAGCAAATATCCTGTGATAAAAGACATGGTGGCACGCTTAACAAAGGAATTGTTGTTTGATGTGAAAATGGAAATGCCGGATGTTACATTGTTTGATGAAACAGACTTGGTAAGGACATCAAAAGATATTTTTTCGCAGAAACGGGAAAAGTTTATCTTTATCATTGACGAATGGGATTCCATTTTCCGGGTACATCGGGATAATGCAACTGCTTCAAAGGAATATCTGGATTTTCTGCGGGATCTTCTGAAAGGGCAGCCCTATGTGGCACTTGCCTATATGACAGGCATTCTCCCAATCAAGAAATACGGTCAACATTCTGCACTGAATATGTTCAAGGAATAAGCTATGACCAATCAATATGCACTCGCAAAATTCACTGGTTTTACAGAGAGGGAAGTTCGTCAGCTCTGTGAACGTTATCATAT
>ENA-ORTM01002101-ORTM01002101.1-human-gut-metagenome-genome-assembly--contig:-NODE-2101-length-17650-cov-9.568002_pt1 | contig 17650 bp, 7 predicted proteins | sample MGYA00241909_ERZ509182 | MGnify/ENA primary metagenome ERZ509182 (study PRJEB26280, sample SAMEA2338855) | human gut metagenome | biome: human gut; feature: human-associated habitat; material: faeces...
ATTTCCCCGTTGCCCTGCTTCGGATAGCGTGCGGCGACCTCCTCCAGCACGGCCTGTTCGAAGGCTGCGGCGCGCTCGCCGGAAAGGAGGCTCAGGTAGGGGCGCAGTCCCGTGCCTTTATACCAATCCATGATGGCCTCGTGGGACGGCATACGGTGGAGATAGGTGATCTGCCACATCTGGAACTGTCCGGCTTCGGCGGCGAGGATGTCGAAATAGGCCTCTTGGGAAAGCGTATGGAAGATCCGCGCGGAGGCGAGTTCGGCGCGCCACTCGTCCGAGGCGGCAAGTTCCCCGATGATCCGGTGGATGGGCTCCTGATAGTTCATGGGAACCTGCACGGCGAGCATTCCGCCGGGGCGGAGCAGGGCGAGCATGTCCCGGATGAGCCGGGGATGGTCGGGGACCCACTGGATGCAGGCGTTGGAAAACACCACGTCGAACCCGTCCTCCCCAAGTGAGGGCAAATTCAGGGCATCGCAGATCCGGAACTCCATGTCCGGGTGATCGTCCTTCGCGGCTTCGATCATCTCCGGTGAACTGTCGATGCCGATGATGCGCAGGGCATTGGGGAAGGCGTCCGCCAGAACCTGCGTGCTGTTGCCGGGGCCGCATCCCACATCGAGCAGCTTGCGCGGCTGTTCAAGGTCGATGCGTTTGACCAGATCGATGGACGGCTGCGTCCTTTCGGCCTTGAAGCGGAGATAGGCGGCGGAATCCCATTGCATGGCGTGTCTCTTGCGGGCTGAAGGTGGGCGGAGTTTCCCCTAAAAGCCCTTTTGCGGTAATGCCGTTCCCGCCGCCCTGTCAAGCGGACGGAAAAGGGAGGAAACGTGTTCCTTTCCTCCCCTTCTTTATGTGGCTTTTGATGGAAAAACGGCCTGCGCCGTTTCCCTCGGTCGCCATTCTGTCACGCGGGCTACAGCAGCTTGGTGATGATCTCTCCAAATTCGGTGCAGCCGACCGTGCGGGCGTCGGTCATCTGCGCGGCGAGGTCTTCGGTGACGACGCCTTCGGTGAGCGCCCGGTCTACGGCGGCCCGCACGGCGCTGCCCTCCGTGTCGAGCCCCAGGTGTTCGAGCAGCATGGCGGCCGAGAGGATCGTGGCCATCGGGTTGGCGATGTTCTTCCCCGCAGCCTGCGGATAGGAGCCGTGGATCGGCTCGAAGAGCGCCACTTCCGACCCGACGCTCGCCGAGGGGAGCATGCCGAGCGAGCCGCTGATGACGCTGGCCTCATCGGTGAGGATGTCGCCGAACATGTTCTCGGTGACGATCACGTCGAAATGGGTCGGCTGGCGTACGATCTGCATCGCGGCGTTGTCCACGAACATGAATTCCAGCTCCACTTCGGGGTACCGGGGTGCCATATCCTGCGCGACCTCCCGCCACAGGCGCGAGGTTTCGAGCACGTTGGCCTTGTCCACGACCGTCAGGCGCCGCCGGCGGCTCATGGCGAGCCGGAATGCGACGTCCAGCACACGCTCGATCTCCGTGCGCGTGTAGGTGCAGGTGTCGAAAGCCTCCGTCCCGGCTTCGTTACGCCCCTGCGGTCGGCCGAAATAGATGCCGCTCGTCAGTTCGCGCACGCAAATGAAATCGGTGCCGCGCACCACCTCTGCCTTGAGCGGCGAGCGGTCGGCCAGCGTGTCGAACAATGCGATGGGGCGCAGGTTGGCGAACAGTCCCAGCGATTTGCGCATGCGCAGCAGTCCCTGCTCGGGACGTACCGGGGCCTTGGGGTCGTTGTCGTACTTGGGGTCGCCGATGGCACCGAACAATACGGCGTCGGCAGCCTGGCAGATGGCGTGCGTCTGGTCGGGATAGGGGTCGCCCGTGGCGTCGATGGCGCAGGCGCCCACTAACGCCTCGCGGTAGTCGAATCGGTGTCCGAATTTCGCCGCCACGCGGTCGAGTACTTTCGTGGCCTCGGCAATGATTTCGGGGCCGATGCCGTCGCCGGCTAAAAGAGCTATGTTAACATCCATGGTCGTTGTATGTTGGTTCTATTATGTTCAGCATTTTGATCGTCGCCTTGATGGCGGCTTCGGTCTGGTCGGCATCCAGCCCGCGGGTCTTGAACTCCTTGCCGCCCGTCTCCCACGTGATGATCGTCTGCACGAAGGCATCGGTTCGTCCGCCGGGCGGGATCGAGACGGTGTAGTTGCGCAGCATCGGGAACTCGCGGCCGAGCTGGTGCTTGTAGATCTGCCTGAGCGCCCGCATGAAGGCGTCGTACTGGCCGTCGCCGACCGAGGTCTGCTCGTATTCGCAGCCGTTGATCTCGATCTTGAGCGTAGCGGCCGGGTGCAGCCCCTGTGCCAGCGACAGGCTGTAATTGAGTATCCGCACGGGGTTTTCGACCTGGTCGTAGCGCAGTACGTCGGCGATGATGTAGGGCAGGTCTTCGGCCGTCACCAGCTCCTTCTTGTCGCTCAGCTCGACCACCCGTTCGGTCACCTTGCGCATCGAGGCTTCGTCGAGCTCGATGCCCAGCGCTTCGAGGTTCTTCAAGATGTTGGCCTTGCCCGAGGTCTTGCCCAGGGCGTATTCGCGTACGCGCCCGAAGCGTTCGGGCAGCAGCTCGTTGAAATAGAGGTTGTTCTTGTTGTCGCCGTCGGCATGGATGCCGGCACACTGCGTAAAGACGTTCTCGCCGACGATCGGGCGGTTGCCCGGGATACGGATGCCCGTGTAGGTCTCGACCATGCGGCTGACGTGGTTGATCTTCGTTTCGTCGATGCCCGTGAGGCAGTGCAGCCGGTCGTGCAGCACGGCCACCGTGCTCGACAGGGGTGCGTTTCCTGCGCGTTCGCCCAGCCCGTTTATGGTTACGTGAACCCCGTGGAACCCGGCTTTCACCGCAGCTGCGGTGTTGGCCACGGCCAGGTCGTAATCGTTATGGGCATGGAAGTCGAACCTAAGCTGCGGATAGCGTGTCACCATGTCGCGGCAAAACCGTTCGGTGGCATAGGGGTCGAGGATGCCCAGCGTGTCGGGGCACATGAAGCGCTGCACGGGGGCGTCGGCAAGCCCGTTGAGTATCGTGTAGACGTACCCGGGCGAATGCAGCATACCGTTCGACCAGTCTTCGAGGTAGACGTTCACCTTCATGCCCCGTGCGACGGCCCCGCCGATCGTGGCGCGGATGTCGCAGAGGTGCTCCTGCGGGGTGCGGCGCAACTGTTCGCGGCAGTGTTTGAGCGACCCCTTTGCCAGCAGGTTCACCACGCGACACCCGGCCTGGCCGAGCCAGTCGAGCGACACGCCGCCGTCGATGAATCCCAACGCCTCGATGCGGTCGGTATAACCCTTCGCGGCAGCCCATTCGGCGATGCGGCGCACGGCCTCCTGCTCGCCCTGCGAAACCCGCGCCGAGGCGATTTCGATGCGGCTCACACGCAGTTCTTCCAGCAACAGCCGGGCGATGGAGAGTTTTTCGCGGGCGTTGAACGAAACCCCCGACGTCTGCTCGCCGTCGCGCAGCGTGGTATCCATTATTTCTACGCGGGGATACATCGCGCTGCTATTTATGCGCCTGTTCGAACGCTTCGATCTGGGGCGCGATGCTGCGCAGGTAGTCCACGTCGTCGTAGCCGTTCTGCAGACAGCGCTTCTTGTATGCGTCGATCTCGAAGCGCTCGCTGCGGCCCGTGGCGCAGATCGTCAGCGTCTGGTTGTCCAGGTCTACGGTGAATTGCGTCGCAGGGTCGCCGTCGATCGCCGCGAAGACCGCCGCGAGGAACTCCCCGCTAACGGTGATCGGCAGCAGCCCGTTGTTGAGGGCGTTGTTGCGGAAGATGTCGGCGAAGAAGCTCGACACCACGACGCGGAACCCGTAGTCGGCGATCGCCCATGCGGCGTGCTCGCGCGAACTGCCGCAGCCGAAGTTGCGGCCTGCGACGAGGATTTTGCCCCCATAACGGCTGTCGTTGAGCGGGAACGAGGCGATCCGCTGCCCCCGGGCGTCGTAGCGCCAGTCGCGGAAGAGGTTGTCGCCGAATCCTTTGCGCTGGGTGGCTTTCAGGAAACGTGCCGGGATGATCTGGTCGGTATCTATGTTCTCCGTGCTCACGGGCACGGCCCCCGAGGTGAAGGTTTCGAATTTGGGTATGGACATATTGGTTTTGTTTTTTCCGGCATTCGGCAGCGGCCATTTTGCCGCAAAGCGGCATGTAAGCCCCTGCCTGAGGCGGGGGTTTGGGGGTGGGCCGGAATTATAAACGACGCCGAAGGCGGCGGCAACGACCGGCCGATCCAAACCGAAGTTAAAAATTTTTACATTTCAAACACCTTGCGCGGATCCTCGATCCTGCCGCATACCGCGGCCGCGGCGGCTACCGCAATGCCTGCAAGCATGGTGCGCGCACCGGGCCCCTGGCGCCCTTCGAAGTTGCGGTTCGAGGTCGAAACGCTGTATTTGCCTGCCGGGATCTTGTCGGCGTTCATCGCCAGGCACGCCGAGCAGCCCGGCTGCCGGAGCTCGAACCCGGCGGCGGCGAGCACTTTGTCGAGCCCTTCGGCCCGTGCGGCGGCTTCGACGCCTTTCGAACCGGGGACGATCCATGCCGTCACGCCCTGGGCCTTGCGCCGGCCTTCGACCAGCTTGGCGAAGCGCCGCAGGTCTTCGATGCGGCCGTTGGTGCAGCTGCCCACGAAGACATAGTCGACGGGTTTGCCGAGCAGCTTTTCCCCGGCTTTGAATCCCATGTACTCCAATGCCTTGGGGTCGGCCTCGGCCGGGATCTGCGCATCGACGGCCATGCCCATGCCGGGGTTGGTGCCGTAGGTAATCATCGGGGCGATGTCGGCAGCATCGAACCGGTACTCCTTGTCGAATACGGCGTCGGCATCGCTGAAAAGCGCCTCCCAGCGGGCGACGGCCTGGTCGAACGCCGCTCCCTGCGGCGCACGTTCGCGCCCGCGCAGGTAGTCGAATGTCGTCCGGTCGGGGGCGATCATGCCGCCCCGTGCCCCGCACTCGATGCTCATGTTGCAAACGGTCATGCGCCCTTCCATCGAGAGCGAACGGATCGCTTCGCCGGCGAACTCGATGAAATAGCCCGTGCCGCCCGAGGCGGTGAGTTGCGAGATGATGTAGAGCACGACATCCTTGGCTTCGACGCCCGGGCGCAGTGTCCCGTCGACCGTGATGCGCATGCTCCGCGGCTTGGACTGGATGATGCACTGGCTGGCGAAGACCATCTCGACCTCCGAGGTGCCGACGCCGAATGCCACGGCGCCCAGTGCCCCGTGCGTCGAGGTGTGGCTGTCGCCGCAGACGATGGTCATGCCCGGCTGTGTGAATCCCAGTTCGGGGCCGATGATGTGCACGATGCCCTGGCGCGGGTTGCCCACGCCGAAATGTTCGATGCCGAATTTGGCGCAGTTGGCCTCCAGCGCCTCGACCTGGCGCCGCGATTCGGCCTCGGCGATCGGCAGGTGCTGGTCGACGGTCGGGATGTTGTGGTCGGCCGTGGCGGTGATTTGTGCCGGGCGAGCCACGCCGATGCCGCGCCGTTCCAGGCCTGCGAAAGCCACGGGCGACGTCACCTCGTGGATGTACTGGCGGTCGATGTAGAGCACCGAGCGTCCGCCGTCTTCGGTGCGCACGGTGTGCGCATCCCATATCTTGTCCAGAAGTGTCCTGCCCATCTTACTCCTCCTTTTCCTTGCGTTCGGTTACGTTCAGTACGCGCAGCGCGTCGAGGAACGCCTCGATCGACGCCCGTGTGGTGTCGGTGTGTGCGGCGAAGCCGTGGACGGTGCGGCTGCCGCACTGTACCTGTACGTGTACGCGCCCCACGTCGTTCGAACCGCGGGTGATGGCCTGCATGAGGAACTCCATGAGCACGACCTTCTCGTTGATCAGGGTCTTGATCGCCGACACGGCGGCATCCACCGGGCCGTTGCCCGTGGCGATCGCCATGCGCTCGTGGTCGCCGAACTTCAGCACCACGGTCGCCGTCGGGACGAGCGTGCCTGTGGTCACCTGCAGGAATTTGAGCGATACGGACTGCTGTTTCATGCGGTCGATGTCGCCCACCAGGTATAACAGGTCGTAGTCGTGGATCTCCTTTTTCTTGTCGGCAAGCTCGAGGAACTTGCCGTATGTGTCGTCCAGCTCTTCCTGCGTGAGGTCGTAGCCGAGCAGTTCGAGCCTGTGTACGAGCGCCGCGCGGCCGCTGCGGGCCGTCAGGGCGATGACCGACTCGTTGAGGCCGATGTCCTGCGGGTCGATGATCTCGTAGGTCTGGCGGTCTTTCAGTACGCCGTCCTGGTGGATGCCCGAGGAGTGGGCGAAGGCGTTGCGGCCGACGATCGCCTTGTTGGGCTGCACGGGCATGTTCATCAGGCTCGACACCAGGTGCGAGGCTTTGGTGATCAGGCGTGCGTCGATGCCGGTGTCGACGGCGATCTCCTTGTGGCAGCGCAGCGTCATCACCACCTCTTCGAGCGAGGTGTTGCCCGCGCGTTCGCCGATGCCGTTGATCGTCACCTCGGCCTGCCGCGCACCGTTGAGGATGCCGCTCAGGGTATTGGCCGTAGCCATGCCCAGGTCGTTGTGGCAGTGGGTCGAGATGATCGCCTTGTCGATGTTGGATACGTGGTCGACCAGGTATTTGATCTTCGCGCCGTATTCGTGGGGCAGGCAGTAGCCCGTGGTGTCGGGGATGTTGACCACCGTAGCCCCGGCCGCAATGGCGGCCTCGACCACGCGGGCGAGGTATGCCGGATCGGCACGTCCGGCGTCTTCGGCGTAGAACTCCACGTCCTCGACATAGCTTTTGGCGTATTTCACCGCCTCGACGGCCTGTTCGAGGATTTTCTCGGGCGTCGAGCGCAGTTTGTCGTAAATGTGCTGGGGTGAAACGCCTATACCCGTGTGGATGCGCTTGTGCCTGGCCAGTCGCAGGGCATCGGCGGCGACGTCGATGTCTTTTTTCACGGCGCGGGTCAGCGCACAAATCGTCGGGGCCGAAACGGCCTTCGAAATCTCGAGTACGGAGTTGAAGTCTCCGGGGCTGGAAATCGGGAACCCCGCTTCGATGACGTCCACGCCGAGGCTTTCCAGCAACTTGGCGACTTCGATCTTCTCAGTGGTGTTCAATTGGCAGCCCGGCACCTGCTCGCCATCACGGAGCGTGGTGTCGAAAATAAACAGTTTCTCGCACATAATATGACTAATCTAACTAACCTTGGCAACAAATATATTAAAAATATTTTCCAAATTCCTATTTTACCGGAGGAAACTGTCTCTCCTACCCGAATTTAGCGGCGTTTTCCCTCCGGGAGTACGAATCCGGAAATAAAAACGGCTCCGGATGCCCGAAGCCGTTTTGCCATATATTTTCAGGTGTTGCCGGAACCTGTTGCCGGTTGCGCTGTGTTTTCCCGGCTGACGGGGCGGCATTATTCGACCACCTCGACCCACTGTCCCTTTTTCAGGGCGCGGACGGCGTTGTCGTACATCGCTTCGCAGTAGACCGAAGGCAGATAGTAGCGCCCCTTGTAGGTTGCCGTCAGCTTGACGGGTATCTCCTTGCTTTCGCCCCGGCTCAGGTCGAAGTAGCTCAGCACCCGGTCGTCGCGGATATCCTGGTAGGTGAGCGACGACAAGTCCCGTTCGGAGGTGATCTCCCATCCTGCCGGGAAGATGTGGGTCAGCGCAAGATCGGCGTACCGTTCGTGGCCGCTGGTGTTAGAGACGGTCACGATGGCGTAAAAATCGGTCGATACCCGGATCGAGGCCGGGTCGATGGCCTCACCGTCCATATTCGTGTAACGCACGTCGATCCGGATGCCGTTCGCAGCTTCGGTTTCCTCGCCCTTGCCGGGGGTATAACTCTGGCTGACGACCGCATAGAGGCTGCCCGAACCATTGTTCCTCACCTCGGTCGGTGCGGCCAGGGGCATGCTCGCGATGGATTTGTCGGTCTTGACGAGCTCCCTGCCCGCAGTGGCGTCGATGCCGTTCTGTCCCGCTACGGCGAAATTGGAAAGGGTGCTGAGCATCCATGCCGTCGACTGGGTGCTTAGCCACCTGTCCTTCTTGAGGATGTCCGACATCTTCAGCGCCGTGCGGAAAGCCTCTTCGCGGCGTCCGAGTATCGTGAGCGTCATGAGCGAGATCGACATCCGGCGTTCGTCGCTGTTGTAGGTGCCGTCGTAGGGGTTGGCCTTTCCCGCATTGTCTCCGCAGAGCGAGATCAACTCCTCGGCGACTTTCCGGTTGCCGTCCAAAGCGTATGCCGCCGCCAGCAGCCACTTGACGTCGCTACGCAGCGAGGCGGCCTTTTCCCGGAGCTGGTTCATGGCACCCCGGGTCGGAGTCCCGTTCAGCGCCAGCACATACTGGGTGTAGGCCTGGGTCAGGTAGTAGTCCGAGGGGTTGCCGCGCAGGTATTTGAGCGCCCGGTCGAGCATCGCCCTGTCCACGCCGTAGCCGTGTTTCGCAGCCTCGATCAGGAAGTGCGTCGCGTAAACCGTCCCCCATTCCGACCCCGACGTATTGCCGCTCCAGTAGGCGAATGCGCCGTCGGAGAGCTGGTAGCTGCCCAGGCGCGAAAGCACGCTCTTGACGTTGCGGTCGATGTCCTGCAACATGTTCGCGTCGCACTCCACGACCGAAGGCAGGTAGAGTTGCGGGAAGGCGCCCGAGGTGATCTGCTCGATGCAGCCGTGGGGATATCTCACCAGGTATTCGAGGCGCCGAGAAAGGTCTATGGGCGGGATCGACGAAAGTTCCAGCTTCGCCTTGCCGTTCTCCTTGAGCGGTTTTACCGCCATTGTCTTGCCCGGGTCGATGACATAGTCCTTCGACAGGGTCACATAGGGGTTCGGTTCCCGGACGTCCAGCTCGATTTCCGACGCGGAGCTGTCGCCCGACGACGTAGCCGTGACCCGCACCTTCCCGATGCCGGTTCTGGTGTTGACCTTCAGGCGGAACGATACGACCTCCTCGCCGCTCCGGCCGAGCGTGATGCTCTTGCTGGACGGCCCGACGGGCGAGAACGATTCGTTCGCGGCGATTTTCACGTCGACTTTCCCGACCCCGTCTTCGAGGGCGAAGACCGTGACCGGAACCTCGACCTCTTCGTCGGTGGAAACTACGCGGGGCATGGTAGCCTGTACCAGCAGCGGTTTTTTCACCGCGACATCCTTCTCCGCGGCGCCGAACGCCCGGCCGTTCGAGGCGATGACCATCACCCGAACCTCGCCGAAGTAGGGCGGGAGCGTGATTTTATGCGTGTTCGTCTTCCCGGCGCCCAGTTTCTGTGCGTCGATGAACCGTACGACGGGCTTGAACCGCTGTGCCTTGAGCGCCCCCGTGTTCGGCTGCTCGGCGTCGCCGCCGATGGCGAACATCTGTTCGATCCTGCCGCCATAGGCGCCGATGACATAGTCGAACATGTCCCACGTGCGGACGCCCAGTGCCTCGGTCGCGTTGAAATAACCGTAGGGATCGGGGGTCTTGAAGCGTGTCAGCCCCAGCAGTCCCTCGTCGACGAGCGCCAGCACGTAGCTCATTTTCCGGCCGTTTTTCTCCCGGACTTTTATCGTCACCTCCGATTCGGGTTTTACTGTTTCGGGCATCTCGATCACGGGGGTGAGCCTTCGCGCGGCATCCTCGACGTCGAGCCGCGTAACGCCGAACAGGCGGATCGGCGCGTCGTTGAGCGTCGAGTTGTGGGGCTGGACGAGTGTTACCGAGACATAGATGTTGGGGGCCATCCCCTCCTTGACGGGGATTTCGATGTCGGTTTGCTTGCCGGTGCACTCCACCCAGAAGCTTTCCCGCACGACGCTGCCGCTTTCGATGCCGACCAGCGCCCGTGCGCCCGGCGATGAGGGGATGGTGACCCTGGCCTTGTCCCCCGGGACGTATTTGGCCTTGTCGCGGGAGAGGGCGAGTCGCGTGGCGGCATCCGTCACCGAAGTGACGTCGCCCCGCCAGTCGGATGAGGACACACATACGATCCGGGTCGCCGAGTGTGCCCGGTTCGGGCTCGTGACGCGGATCATGTAATAGCCGTAATCGCCCGTGCTCCAGCGCATCGTGGCCTGTCCCGTGCCGTTCGAAAGGGTTGCCTGGAGGGTCTTGTAATTCGAATTGAGCGCATTTTTGGCGTAGTGCGCCTGGGAATTGGGCGTTGAGGCGTCCCACCACCAGTAGGAATCCATTTTATAGACCGATACGAGCACGTTTTCACTGCCGGGTTCGGGCTTGCCCTTCGAGTCGAGCATCACGATCTTTATGATATGCTCCTTCCTGCTGTCGAGGTATTCGTCGCCCCAGTCGCTTTTCTGGGTGGCGACTCCGATCCCGAAGTAGGTGTCATAGGGCGATATGGTCGCAACCTGCTGGTCGACGCTGAAGTCGCCGCTCTTTTCGAAGACCTTTACCGTGAATCTGCCGCTCAGCATACCGGGGCTCAACCCCTCCAGCGAGGAGAGCTCGTCGGTCGAAAGTGCCAGTGACCCCTGGGCGTCGGTGGTGCCGGTGACGATTTCCCGCTCTTCGGTGCCAAAGTATTTCGAGGCGTCGTCGAACGAGTAGCCCTCGTAGCCCTTGAAGCGTGTGGCGATTTGCGACAACTGTGCCTGGAGCACCGCCTTGGCGTCGGCCGCAGGGGTGCCGTGCAGCCACCGGGCGGTCAGGCTGCCCGTGAAATGCGCGGCGTCGACCAGTTGCCCGTCCCCGAGTTTTAGCTCGATTTTCATCCGGTTGGGCTTGATCGCGTCCACCCGGACGGATTTTTCGAACTGTGCGCCGCCGAAGGTGATCTTGGCCCGCCATAGCCCTGTCGGCGACGCCGGCGTCGTCCCCAGGCTGAACGTGTAGATGCCGTCCGAGGAGCTGTTGTTTACGAGCGACTGCACCAGCTGCCCGTTCGGGTTGAAGAATTCCAGCGATGCCGGGTGGCTTTCGGGCAGCGGATTATCCGAGGTGACGATGAACGTGAGGTGTATGTCGTCGCCCGGGCGCCATACGCCGCGTTCGCCGAAGATATAGCCTTTTATCCCCTTGGGATTTGCCGTGCCGCCCACGTCGAAATTACTCAGCGACAGGGCTGTGCCCGGTTCTACCTTTACGAAGGTGACATCCCCTCCGGCTTCGGCCGTGACGATGTAAGGCTCGTCCTTCGTCTTCAGCACGGCCCGCCCTTCGGAATCGGTGCTCGCTTCGGCCAGCATCTGGTTCTGCCGGTCGTAGGCCCTGACTTTGCAGCCCCCTTTGGGGCGGGCGGAGACCAGGTCGGTCGTGTAGACGACGTACTGGTCGCTGCCGCTGCTCTTGCAGATGATGCCGATGTCGGACTGCACGACCACTTTCGACCGCTCCTTGTAAGTCCTGTAATCCCCGAAATAATAGTCGTATTCGTCGTCGACGGGCGTAAGCGGGTCGACACCCCGGATTTCGAGCAGGTACATCGACTTGCGGCTGTCGGTGATCAGGCGGCTGAGGTCGAGCGAATAGGTGTTGCCCTGGTCGAGCCTGGTCGAAGACTTGGCCCCCAGGTCGATGGTCGTGTCGCGGACGACGCGCGACACGTAACCCATGGATGAATAGTACTGGTCGTCGTAGTAGTTCTGCTGGAAGAATTGCAGCAGGTTGTTGGCGAATATCTTTCGTACCCGCACCCGGGCTTTCTGGTAATTCACCGCCTCGAACAGCAGCGACATGTCGTTCGACGAGGGAAGGATCGAGCCTTTGCCCGTGAAGCGGATCGAGGGGGTGCGCGACGGCAGCGTGGCCATGAACGAATAGCTCTCCTTGAGCTTCTGCCCGTTCTTGCTCACTACGTCGCGGCCGATCGTGACGCTATGTGCTCCCGAGGGGCGTGCTTCGGGGTAGATGTAGAGCCTGTTTTTGTCGACCGAAGTCCGGAACTTGGTGTCGAAGCGGATCAGGTTTTTCAGATCCTGGTTTTGCCGGATCGGTTCGGAGAAGGTGACTACGATGGCGAGCGGATCCGGATTCACACTGTGGTCGATGACCGCGTATTCGTCCTTGCGGGGGACTTCCACCTGCACGGTTTGCCTTTCGTCGTAATTGAAATCGAGCGTCAGCGTATAGCCCTCATCGCCCCGGGGGGCGATGTTGCCCACGGTGTATCGGTGCGTGAGCCCGTCTTCCGAATGCGTCCATTTGACGTCGGTACCCGTCGTGCCGCTTATTTTGAGGTTCCGTTCCATGTAGCTGCCGTCGGCATAGTCCGAAGAGACGATCTCGCCGATGAGCACATAGCCGGTCATCTCGTCGTTCTGCTGCAGCCAGCTGTCGTTGTAGGTAAACCGCAGTTTGGGGGTCGCAAACCTGAATTCTGCGATGCCTTTGTGCTGCCGGCCGGTGAGTTTCGCGGCGTCGATAGCCACCTTGTACTGCGTGTCGTATTGCAGCGGGGATTTGGGGACGATGCGGATCATGCGCATCCCCGACAGGTAGGCGTCGAAACCGACGGCCGGGGAGATCGATATGGCATCCTGCATGGCGCTTTCCTCGACTTGCACGTTTTCGACGAACGTCACGTGGAGCGGCATCCTGACACCCGTCACTCCGTTTGTCGACCATTCGATGATGTCGGATGTCTGCTTGCTGCACGAGGCGATGAGCAGGGCGGTCAGCGCAAACAAAGCATGGCATGTTGTTTTCATAATATTGGGTTTTTTGGTAACTTTGCCAAAGATACGTAAAAATATGGCAAAAAAACCGGCTAAAAAGAGAATATGTTTTTTCGCGATGCTGGTCGTTGCCATGCTCGCCGCGGGGTATTGCGTCATCCTGCCCCGGACGCTTTTCGACGAGCCTTTCTCAGCCACCGTGTGGAGCCGCGACGGCCGCCTGATGTCGGCCAAGGTCGCCTCCGACGGCCAGTGGCGTTTCTTTCCCACGGACAGCGTCCCCGAAAAGTTCCGGGTCGCTATCACGACCTACGAGGACAAGCGTTTTTACCGCCATTTCGGGGTGGATCCGCTGGCGCTGGGGCGTGCCGTGGGGCAGAACCTTGCGGCCGGGCGGATCACGAGCGGGGCGAGCACGCTAACCATGCAGACCATTCGCCTGAGCCGCGGCGGGAAACCCCGCACGTTCCGGGAAAAGTTCGTCGAGATGGTGCTCGCCACGCGCCTCGAACTGCGTTGCAGCAAGGATGAAATCCTGGCCCTCTATGCCTCCCATGCGCCTTTCGGAGGTAATGTGGTCGGGCTGGAAAGTGCCGCGTGGTACTATTTCGGCCGCAGTGCGGCACAGCTTTCGTGGGCCGAATGCGCCATGCTCGCCGTGTTGCCCAACTCCCCTTCGCTGATCCATATCCGCCGCAACCGCGAACGGCTGCGGGAGAAACGCGACGGGCTGCTCGACCGGATTTGGCACGACGGCCGTATCGACTCGCTGACATGCGCCCTCGCCAAACAGGAGCATCTGCCCGACGCCCCAGAACCGATGCCGATGGAGGCGATGTACCTGCTGGGTAAAATGCGCGAAGGGTCGCTCCGCTCGACGCTCGACTACGACCTGCAAAGCCGGGTCAACGACCTCGCCCGGCGTTACAACAAGCGTTACCGGGGTAATAAGATCAACAACATGGCCATCGTCGTCATGGACGTGGGGAGCGGCGAAGTGCTTGCCTACGTAGGGAACGTGTACGACCCCGCCGACCGCACCGAGGGTACGAGCGTCGATGTGATTCCCGCCCCGCGCAGCAGCGGCAGCGTGCTCAAGCCCCTGCTCTACGCTGCGATGCTGGACAACGGGACGGCATTGCCCGCGATGCTTTTCCCCGACGTGCCGACCTATTACAGGGACTTCACACCCCATAATTACAACCGAACCTTCGACGGGGCGGTGCCTGCCAACCGGGTGGTCGAGCGTTCGCTCAACGTCCCTTCGGTGAGGATGCTCGACAAGTACGGGCGGGAGAATTTCCTCGCGCTGGTGCGTGCCCTGGGCTTCGGGACGATCAACCGCAGCGCCGGCCACTACGGGCTTTCGCTGATTCTGGGCGGCGCAGAGATTTCGTTGTGGGATCTGACCTCGGCCTACATGAAGATGGCGGCCAAACTCAACGGCCGGCAGACGATACGCACCCCGCATTACGACCCCGGCGGCGGCACGGAGGTCGATGCCGGGGATATTCCCCTCTCGCGGGGCGCGATATGGCTGATGGCCAATTCGATAAGCCACGTGGCCCGTCCCGAGGAGGAGGGCGAATGGCAGTATTTCTCGTCGTCGAAGAAGATCGGCTGGAAGACGGGTACCAGCTACGGCAACCGCGATGCGTGGGCCGTAGGTATGACCCCGGACTATGCCGTCGGGGTCTGGGTCGGGAACTGCACGGGTGAGGGGCGCCCGCTGATGACGGGCGTGGGGTATGCCGCGCCTGTCCTGTTCGAGGTCTTCGGCCTGCTGCCCAAAGGGGAGTGGTTCGCGGAGCCCGTCGGCGACCTGGAACCCGCCGTGGTCTGCCGCCAGAGCGGCTATCTGGCTTCGCATATCTGTCCCGACCGCGATACGGTGATGATTCCCCGTGCAGCCGCCGTCGGGGAGGTGTGCCCCTACCACCGGATCGTCAACCTGAGCGCCGACCTGAAATACCGTGTGACGGCGGATTGCTACGACCCGGCCAGGATCGTCCGCATGCCGATGTTTATCCTCCCGCCTGCGCAGGAGTGGTATTACCGCCGGCAGCATCCCGACTACCGTCCGCTGCCCCCGCTGCATCCCGGCCTGCCGGGTAACCAAGCCGAAAACAACCCCATCGACATCATCTATCCGCAGCCGGGGCGTGTGCTGGTCGCCCCGAGGTCGCTCGAAGGGGAGCAGCAAAGCCTTGTCTTTACGGCCGTGCACCGCGACCGCAATGCCGTGCTGTTCTGGCATATCGACGACGACTACGTCGGTTCGACCTCTTTCGAACACAAAATCTCCGTCCGCCCGGCGCCGGGGAAGCACCGCCTGACCGTGATCGACGAACACGGCGCTTCGCAGAGCGTCGTGTTCAGCTGCCGCTGACCCCTCCCGGCACCGGATTGCCCGGGCCTGCCTTTGTCCGGCTGCTTCCCCGTCTATCCGTAGCCGTGTGTCCGGGGTGCTTCCCGCATTCCTGTTTTTGTTGTCCGGACATGGCTCCTCCGTTTTTGCCGGATGCCCCGCAGCCCCGTTTTTGTGCCGGGAGAACGAAATATCCGGGTTATTCGTGCATTTTTACGAATTATGTCAAAAGATCATACTAATATGTCATTTAAAAATATTTTTTGCGGGGCGTTTCCGGCTAATTTTGAAACCCGATACGGATATAAATTCTTTAACCCAGAAATAGTCTAAACCAACCAGCCCATGAAACGAATTTTATTATTGTTCCTGTCTGTGCTGATCTCAGCACATGTCTTTTCACAGAATAGCCCCAAAGCTTATTTAGTATCCAATGCGCATTTTGATTCCCAGTGGAACTGGGACGTGCAGCGTTCGATCCGGGAGTACATCCCGAAGACGCTGGATCAAAACCTGTTTCTCCTTGGCACCTACCCCGATTACGTGTTCAACTTTGAGGGCGGCATCAAGTACCAGTGGATGAAGGAGTACTACCCGCACCAGTACGAACTGATCAAGCGTTACATCCGCGAGGGTCGCTGGCATGTCACGGGCAGCACGTGGGACGCCACCGACCCGAATATCCCGTCCGCGGAGTCCTTCACGCGCAATATCCTGTACGGACAGCACTTCTATCGCCGCGAATTCGGGGTCGAAGGCACGGACATCTTCCTGCCGGACTGCTTCGGTTTCGGGTGGACGCTTCCGACGATCGCCGCACACAGCGGCCTTATCGGCTTCTCGACGCAGAAACTCATGTGGCGCCACCGCCCGTTCCACGGCGCGAGCAAGATTCCGTTCGAGATCGGCTTGTGGCAGGGCGTGGACGGTTCGCGTATCATGGCCGTGATGGACGCCCACAACTATACGACCAAGTGGCGTTACGAAGACCTCAGCCATAGCAAGTACCTGCAAGGCATCGCCGAGGGCAACCCTCTGAATGCCGTTTACCACTATTACGGTACGGGCGACACGGGCGGCGCCCCGACCATCGAGTCGGTGCGGGCTTTGGAACTGGGACTGCAGGGCGACGGGCCGGTGGAGATCATCAGCGCCACGAGCGACCGCCTCTACAAGGACTACCTTCCCTATTCCGCCCACCCGGAGCTTCCGGTGTGGAACGGGGAGTTGCTGATGGACGTGCATGCCACGGGTTGCTATACCTCGCAGGCTGCGATGAAGCTCTACAACCGCCGCAACGAACAGCTTGCGGACGCTGCCGAGCGCAGCGCCGTTGCCGCCGACTGGCTGGGGGCCGTGCCCTACCCGCGCGAGGTTCTCACCGAGGCCTGGAAACGCTTTATCTGGCACCAGTTCCACGACGACCTTACGGGTACGAGCATCCCCCGTGCCTACGAGTTCTCGTGGAACGACGAGCTGATCTCGCTCAAACAGTTCGCGGACGTACTCACGACCTCGGTTGGCGCGGTTTCGCGGGGTCTGGATACCGATGTCAAAGGGCTCCCCGTGGTGCTCTACAACGCTGCGGGGTTCGAGGTCTCGGACGTGGTGGAAGTTACGCTTCCGCTCGAAGGCAGCAAGTTCACGGTCTACGACGACAAGGGCGTCCGGGTTCCCTCGCAGGTGCTGGGCACGCAGCAGGGGCAGACGCGGCTGCTGGTCGAGGCCACCGTCCCGGCTGCGGGGTATGCCGTCTACGACATCCGCAAGGGCGGGCAGCCGAAGGCCCCGGCGATAAAGGCCGGCGCATGGGGGCTGGAGAACAGCGTCTATAAACTTACGCTGGACGCCAACGGCGACATCTCGTCGATCGTCGACAAGCGTCATGGCCGCGAGCTGGTGGCCGCCGGCAAGTCCATCCGCCTTGCGTTCTTCCCGCAGAACGAGTCTTACAGCTGGCCGGCCTGGGAGATCCTCAAGAAGACCGTGGACGCATCGCCGCAGGCCATCACGGGCGAGGTGAAGGTCACCGTGGCCGAAGAGGGGCCCCTGCGCGCCTCGGTATGCGTGGAACGCACGCTGGGGGCTTCCCGCTTTCGGCAGTGGATCACGCTGCGCGAAGGCGCCCAGGCCGACAGGATCGACCTTGTGAACGACATCGACTGGCAGTCGTCCAATGCGCTGCTGAAGGCCGAGTTCCCGCTTTCGGTCTCTAACCCCGAGGCGGTCTATGACCTTGGCGTGGGCTCCGTGGCGCGGGGCAACAACACCGCGACCGCCTACGAGGTCTATGCGCAGCAGTGGGCCGACCTCACCGACGCGGACGGCAGCTACGGGGTCTCGGTGCTCAACGACAGCAAGTACGGCTGGGACAAACCCGCGGACAACACGCTGCGCCTTACGCTGCTGCATACGCCTGCGCCCAAGGGCGGCTACGCCTACCAGAACAAGCAGGACTTCGGACACCATACGTTCACCTACTCGATCGTAGGGCACGCGGGCGATTACCGCGCGGGAGGTGCCGTGCGCAAGGCCGAGGTGCTCAACCAGCCGCTTCGGGCATTCGTCGCGCCCCGCCATGGCGGGGTGCTGGGCCGCAGCTTCTCACTGGCCTCCTCGCAGAACCCCAATGTGGCGCTGCGGGCGCTCAAACAGG